>WBZN01001360.1_pt1 | contig 15095 bp, 1 predicted proteins | sample 5204281 | NCBI WGS metagenome assembly WBZN01 (sample SAMN12344347, study PRJNA552823) | activated sludge metagenome | biome: Activated sludge suspended growth; feature: Nitrification reactor; material: Wastewater; isolation source: activated sludge from nitrification reactor of wastewater treatment...
CCCTTCCGCCGGATGGCTTCCTGACGTCGGCTTCGGAGGTGACCATAGCGGGCCAGGTCGAGGGTGCGACCGCAGTCTCCATTGACGGGACGGTCGCCGTTCTCTCCCAGGGTCGGTTCTCGGCCGGGCCGTTTGCGCTCGGCGAGGGAGACCGGAACTTCCTCCTGTCAGCCGAGGACGAAGCCGGGAATCAGGCGCAACAGGTTCTGCGCGTGACTCGCGACTCTCAGCCGCCTGTTTTGAGTTTGGAGCAGCCGGCGCCTCTCGTGAGACAGTCAACGGTCACTGTCTCGGGCACCGTGCAGGACCCCCACCTGGTCACGGTGTCGGTGAATGGGCATCCAGCGGCGCTTGCGGGAGCCTCGTACCTCTTGGCAGGAGTGGCACTCGTCGAGGGCGAGAACACCATTCAGGTCGACGCGGCGGATGGGGCTGGAAACCACGCCCAGTTGCAGCGCACCACCACTCTGGATTCGCGCCCGCCGATTCTGAGGATCACTGAGAACGGTGCCGATCTGGCGGATGGGGCGCTGTTTGACCGAGCGGTTGTCGTCGCGATCAGTGCGACCGATCCTGGATCCAGCGAGGCGCCGGATCTCGTCGCGCGGCTCGACGGCGTCGACTATCGCTCCGGAGACGCAGTTACCGATCAAGGTGCACATCTCCTCGAGGTAACGGCCGCCGATCGGGCCGGCAACGCCACGACATCGCAGCGTCACTTCACGATCGATACGACAGCGCCGCAATTCATGCTGCTGCAGCCGAGCGATGGCTCGGTCCTCTCCGAGCCCGACATGAGCCTCACCGGTCAAGTACGAGGTGCGACCGCGCTCACCGTTGACGGCGCGCCCGTGTCGCTGGACGGCGAGCTGTTCCGGGCCGGCCCGTATCGCCTTGGAGAGGGCGACCGGACGTTCATCCTCGTGGCGCGCGACGCAGCGGGGAACAGCTCAACGATCGACCTCCACGTGAGTCTCGACAGTCAAGCGCCCACGCTGGTCGTGACAAGCCCCGCTGCTGGCGCCGTGGTCTCGACGACGTCCGTGACGCTGCAGGGGACCGCCAGCGACCCGCACCTGCTCGACGTACGCGTCAACGGTTTCGCGGCGGCTCTGATCGGCTCCGCCTTCACGTCGCAGCCCGTCGCTCTGCAAGAGGGGGCCAACGAGCTCTTGATCGAAGCGCGCGACTCCGCGGGGCACGCGACCGAGAGGAACCACTCGGTCAACCTCGACACGACCGCTCCGGTAGTTCGCGTCACCGACTCCGGCGTGGAGATGGCGGAGGGGGCACTGTACTCTCATCCCGTCGCACCGATCATCGAGGTCACGGATGCGACTGCCGTAACCGTCGCTGCGACACTGGATGGTGCGATCTTTGCCTCCGGAGCGAGTGTTCGCAGCGAGGGTCTGCACGAACTCCTTGTAACCGCGACGGATGCGGCCGGCAACGCGACGTCCCGGCGGTTGGCGTTCCGCATCGACATTCAGGCGCCAACGTTCGAGGGGGTCGAGCCCGAGAACGGGACCATTGTCGCTGCGACCAGCGTCACGATTCGGGGCCGAGTACACGGCGCGACGGCGGTCACCGTGGACGGAGGTGCTGCAAATCTCGCAGGCGACGATTTCACGGCTGGTCCGTTCGTGTTGGTGGAGGGCGAGCGGTCGTTCACTCTGGTTGCGACCGATGCCGCCGCGAATCGCGTGCAACTGGTGATCAAGGTCACGGGCGATCGTACGGCGCCGGTGTTGGCGTTCACGCAGCCCGCTGAGGCGGCGCTGCTGGGCGCTGGGGCCATCAACGTCTCCGGGACGATCAACGAATTGCACCTGCGCACCTTGACCGTCAACGGCACGAAAGCCGCCGTATCGGGCAACGTATTCCTGGCAACCGGCGTAGGCCTCGCGGAAGGGCGGAACGTTCTTGTGGCGCGCGCGGAGGATGCGGCCGGAAACGCCAACGAAGTGCGGCGTTCCGTAGAGCTGGACTCCACTGCCCCGACGATCACGATCGGCGATCCCGCCGTTGGAACCATCACTGGTGCGCCGTCGATCGATGCGCACGGGAGCGCACAGGACGCGCATCTAGACCGTGTCGAAGTGAATGGTTTGGCGGCGTCCCTGCAGGGAGAGACCTGGACGATCACGGTGCCCTTGAAAGAAGGTACGAACAACCTGCTTGCCAAGGCGACCGATCGGCTCGGTCATGTAGGCCAGACCACGGTGGCGGTCGAGCGCGATTCTGCCGCGCCCTTGGTCGACATCACTTCGCCGACCGAGGGCGCTCGCCTGCGCCAGGCCGTCGTCGCGGTCGCCGGCACCACGGAGACGGGCGCGTCCGTGACGGTCAACGGTGTCGCAGCAACAGTTTCCGGTGCGTCCTTCTCGATTTCGGGCGTCCCGCTGGTGGAGGGCGAGAATCGGCTGGTCGCGCGAGCTCTTGATCCCCAGCGGAACGAAGGCGTTTCGACGCGCATCGTCATCCTGGATACGGTTCGTCCGACCTTCGTCTCGAGCGATCCGGTGGCGGGCTCCCTCAGTCTGCGCGCGGACACCGTCTTTCGGCTCACGTTCTCCGAAGGAATCCGGGCCACCCCGGCCGACGTGCGGCTCGAGCAGGCCGGGCGCGCGCTGCCGATCTCCATCGACATAGCCGACTCCGTCGTGACGGTCCGCACTGCGTCTCCATTGCCGGACGGCTCGGAACTGACGCTCGCCGTCGGCTCGGGCGTCGTCGACCTGGCCGGAAATCCTGTGTCGCCGATGGAGCTCCCTTTCCGCACGGCGGATTCTTCGGCGCCGCCAGCACCGGTTGTCGACCCGTTGCCCTCCACCTTGTGCGCGGACACGATTCACGTGACCGGCAGCGCCGAGGCACAGGCGCGGATCACGGTCACGGGGGCCGCCGCGGCGGTTGAGGCCCGTGCCGGAGGCGATGGCAAGTTCGAGGTCGACGTTTCGTTGCGTGCCAACGCGGCGCAGCACCTCGAGTTGAAAGCCATCGATGCCGAGGGCAACGCCTCGGCCGCCACTGCCGTCGATCTGCGCGTCGATTGTCAGGCGCCGATGGTGCTCGACGCCGAGCGCAATGGTGCGATCTTCAGGGTTTCGTTCAGCGAGCCGTTGGATGCGGCGAGTGTTGCCGGTGCGATCGAGCTCGAGGGCGAGAGCGGAGCGTTGGCCGGAGAGGTCTCACTATCCGCGAGCGCCGATTCGGTCGAATTGCGACTCGCGGCCGCTCCGCCCGCCGGACCGTTGCGGTTGACGGTAAGTGAGATGGTACGCGATCGAGCCGGCAACGCTCTGGCGTCGCCGTACACCAAGGTCTTCGGCGATGCAGGCTCGACGAGCTTTCTCGCTGGCACGATTCTCGACGACGCCACGGGCCGCCCGCTGGTGGGCAGCTCCGTGCGGGTGGTCTCCACGGATGGCGCTGTGCTGCCGGCGCCTCAGCCGGGAGCAACCGTGGCTGCGGACGGGTCGTTCCAGGTCCCCGTAGCCGCGGGAACGCACGATCTCGTGTTGACGCGGAACGGCTACACACCGGTGTTTCGCGTGGTGACAGCGGGGCGCGGGGGCGGTGCTCATGTGCTCGATCCGCGCCTCACGCCGAAGGCTCCGGCAGTGACGATCGGACCGCTTGGAGGGCGAGTTGCCGGCTCCGGAGGCGCACAACTCGTGGTCTCTGCCGGCGCCTTCGACCACGACACGCCGATCTCGGCGACCGTGCTCGACCAGCAGGCACTGCCGGCTCTACTGCCCTATGGCTGGTCGCCGCGAGGAGCCGTTTGGATCGACGCGGGCGGCCAGGATCTAAGAGTCTCGTCCATGCTTTCACTGCCGGTCGACGCGCCTGACGGCACGAATCTCGTGCTGGTTGCGCTGGAGCCGTCCACGGTGTCCTGGCGGGTGCTGGCGCCGACCAGCGTGGCTGGGGGAGAGATCGATGTTGCGTTGACGGTAACGGGTGGCCTGGCGCTGGTCGAAGCCGATGACGGGAATCAGGCTCCTCCTCCCGCCGTGGTTGGAGAGACGTTGGGGTCCGCGGCGGCCGCGACCGGAGATGTGCTCGCGTCGGCGCGGGTCCTATTCGAGCCGCCGGTGGTTCTGCCCTCACAAACGAGCCTCGCCGCCGTCGAGTACACGCTCAAGGACTCGGGAAGCGGTCTCGTGAGCGGCGTGCCCGTGACGTTGTATGTGACCGAGGCTCTAACTCTGCTCGACGGTTCGTTGACCACCACGACCCCGTTCCACGCGGATCTGCTCGTCTATCGGTCCGCCGCCGGAATCCCCTGCTCGCGGTTCCGCCTCCGTCCCTCGGACGTGGCAGGGACACTGCCACTTCGAGTCGGTGCCGACGAGGTGGCGGTCGTGCCTTACGGCGGCGAGTCCGTGCGCGGCAACGTTCTTGGACCCGACGGCGGCGAGGTCGTCGATGCCGAGGGAGACACCATACGACTCCTGCCCGGCGCCCTGAGCGAGCCGACCGCGGTGCGGCTCGACCGTCTGTCCCTTTCGCAAGCTCCCCTGGCAGTGCCGGCCGGTGTTACCCCATTGGCCGTGCTAGCGGTCGATTTGGGCGGGCATGAGCTGGCTTCCGCGGCGGGCGTTTCCTTGGCACTCGCTGCCGAGCCCGACACGCGGGCGCTCCTTCTCGGCACGATCGATCTAGGCGGCGTGCAGCGCTATCGACCGGTCGCGGAGCTGACGGCCAGCGGACCGGGCTACGAAATCGCGACCTCGACTCTTCCCTGGCCGGGCCTACGGCGTGGTGGACGGTACGTCCTTGCCCGCGTGAACCAGGGCCATGGCGACTTCTACGGGACTGTCCGCGATGTAGACGGCAGCACGCTGACCGGTGCGATCGTCCAGGCTGACAGCGCCCCCTGGGTCCAGCTCTCCGGGAACGACGGTGCTTACGTACTGCCGTCGCCGATTGGAAGCAGCCGAGTTTCGGCGGTGGAGACCAGAAGTGAAAATGGCGCCGAGGTCCTGGGCGAGATCGCGGCGGCGGGTGACCAAGTACCCTTGGACCTTCAACTTCAGGTCGTGGCGCCCGGAGTGATCGCGACCACGCCCGCGGACGGCGCGAGTGGCGTTCCGCCCGGGGTGCATCCCACCCTTCGCTTCAGTGAAGCGGTGGATCCACTGTCCCTGGCCGCGGGAGTGAGTCTCAGCTCGGGAGGTGTCGACATAGCAATCGATGTGGCGTGTCAGGGCGCCCTAGTGACCGTCAGCCCGCACGCGAGTCTCACGCCCGGGTCTGATTTCGAGCTCCGTGTTGGCGGAGCGATTCGCGATCTGCAGGGGAACGGGCTGGCGACGCCGATCGTGATTCACTTCGCAACGCAACAGGTGCTGTTCAACAAGGATGTCGACCTGAGCAGGGTCGTGCTCTCCGAGCCGGATCTCCAGGGCCGTGCGCATGTCGAGGCCTCCGCGGGAGCGGTGCCGTTCGGCACGCTCGTATTCGTCGAGAACACCACCCGATTGGCAGCGACCGTATCCGTGCAAGCGGCCCGGGACGGGAGCTTCGGCCTCGACGTCGAGGCGACAGTCTCGGATTCGCTCCTCCTGCACGTCATGCTCGCGGGAAGCAACGAGTTGGTCCTCGAGCTCACGCCTTTTCAGACCATGGATCGGCGGGGCGCCTACCTCGATCAGAGAGCGTCTCGATTCACGACCGCCGATGGCATCACGATCAGTATCGAGGCCGGGACCTTCGATGGCCCGACCGTTCTGCGCGTCGTTCCGAGTCGAGTAGAGGATTGGCGCGCACCGCAAGTGCCGGCGGAATTCCGCAGCGTCGCGGGCCTCGACCTCAGCCTTTCTGGGCCAGGAGCGAAGAAAGGTCTGCACGTAAGCATGCCGGCGCCTGCTGGCGCCCCGGCTGGTGGTCAGGGTTCGTATCTGCTGGCTCACATGGTCTCGACCTCAGCCGGGAATGCGTGGATGGTGGACGACCAGGGTCGACTCGAGAGTGGTCGACTGACCACGGAGATCCAGGCTGCCACCGCGACGAACCAGCGGCGCCCGACGCGACGAGCCGCCCTGACGGACAAACAGACGGCCAGTCAAGCCGACGTAATCCTGCCGGGCATGTTCGTGCCGGGCGGTTCCGCCCGGATCGCGTTCTGGCATGTGGAGCGCCCGTTCGGATGGCTGACGCTGCCGTTCAATGCGGGTCAGTTCGAGGAGGTCGTAAACCGCTCCTTTGACGACCTGGTCGTCATGATCGACGCCGCCTTGTCTCGGATCTTGGGGACCCTGGAGCGCATATCGCTCCCGGCGCGCTTGCAGCAAGCGTCCACTCTGGTGGTGCGAGATCCGCTGACGGGATTCGAACGGTCTCAGGTGACGCTGCCTGGTCCCCAGAATCCGGGTGAGGTCGTCCAGCTTCGTCGCGATCAGCTTGGCGACAACCAGCCCCCCTATCCCGTGCAAGGGTCACCCCTGCGCCTGGAAGTGCTCGACGTCGGCGAATCCAACGTCGGGGATCTCGCCGGCGGTGTCCACTACGAAAAGTCGGAGGCCGGCATTCAGGTGGTTGCGACGGCTGGAACCGCGCCGCGCAACGTACGCGTCACTCTACAAAGCCTCGACGGGGACGCCGGCGTGGCCCTGGCGACGACCGGGGCAGACGGCTCGTTCTCATTGGCCCTTGCGTCCCCTGCTCATCGCTATCTGCTCGCCGTGGGTGCTCACGTGAGCAACGACGATGACATCCGCCTGAGCTTCAATGAGGCTCTCGCCGAGGGGTTCCCGGGCATCTCCGTGGTCGATGCCGATGGCAAGCCAACGGCAGTGGACGTCCTCGCGGATGGCACGCGCGAAACAGCAGTGATCCGCGCCCGCTCCGGCTGGAGAACCGGCGTGGACTACAAGCTGGTGCTCGGACCGTCGCTGGCGGACGGCGCGGGCAACGCCTGGGGAAGGACGGTCGAGATTCGCTTTGACGTCGAGGCCAGCCGAAACCTGGGTAGCTATGCGCTGACCGAGGTGCACGACATGGCGCGCCTGGGAGGCCTGCTGTTCGTCGCGGCGGGCCCTCAGGGCCTGGCGGTTCTGGACGCCGGCGACCCGGCGCATTTTACGAGCTATCTCCCTGATGCTCTGACATTGCCGTTTCCGTTGGGCGCGCCCGTGCGCGCGGTGGCAATCGATCCCCACGGTCGGGTGATCGTCGCGGGCGCGGGCGACACCAGTCCCGGGCAGGTGAAGATCGTGGACCCTTTGCGCATCGACCGCGACGCGATCGCCGTGGATCCGAATCGTCGTTTGGACGCTTACGTGGGCTCGACGGTGGTGTCGAACTACCCGGGTGGCAACATCGATTTGCCTACGGGCTCGCCACGACGACTGGCGGTCGTTTCAGACGACGAGCGCAAGACCTGGATTCTCGGCGACGCGTTGCCGACGGGTTTGACGGCCGAGCCGGCGACACCCGCCGACGGCGATGCAGCGGTCAGCATCAGTGGCGACGGGATTGAAGGGCACCCGGTGACGCTGAGAAACCTCACGCGCGGCCGTTGGGCGCGGGTCGATGCGACCGCGGGCGGCCGTTACACGGTTTCGGTCAAAGCGCGCGTCGGCGATCGTCTCGAGCTGCTCGCCAATCGAAACACGATCGCGTATGTGGCGGTGCAGGGCGCCGGCGTGGCGGTCGTCGATCTCGATTCGCTGTACCACCGGGCGAGCGACGGAGCGCGCGCCGACATCCTGGGTATCTACACCGGCGCGCGCGATGCCTCTCTATCGATCTGCGGTACCACTCTCCCAGACCTCGGCTCTAGTCTGGTCGACATGGCCGGCCTGGTCGATCCCGCGAACGGCCACCCGATTGCATTGGCGACGCTGGCTCTGCAGCGCGGGCTGGTGATGCTCGAGAGCCAGAGTTCAGCGCCGGGTCAGTTGCGTGTCGTATCGACCGCGTGCGCACCGGGGTCGGACGACTTGGGGCGCAACGTGGTCGCCGTCGTCGCGCTGCCGCGGTATGGGTTCGACCTAGATGGCGATGGCTCGGCGAACGTGGACGAAGTGCGCGACTACCTGCTCGTCGCTCACGCCAATCTGGGGCTCTTGGTGTACGACGCCACCGATCGCGCGAACCCATTCCTGGTGTCGCAGATCAAGCTGCCGGGGGCCATAAGCCGGCTGGCAATCGACCGCGAGCGCGGATTGGCGTACGTTTCTGGATACGCCGCCGGCGTGTATGTGGTCTCGCTGCGCGGCAGATTGTCGACCAACGCCATCGACACGAACGCGGACGGTAGAGACGATCGCCTCCTAGAGACGCTGGCGATCGGGGACGCTCGTTCCGTTCTGCTCGTCCCTGAGCTCGGAATTGGCGTCGCGGGGGGCTCCGGCAAGATCTCCGCCATCGCGTACGGCGGGCCCCTGTTGCAGGCGCTCAGCACGGACGGAGCTTCGGCGGTCGATCGTCTCGCGCCGCTGGGCGTCCCGACGCGAAAGGGGTCCGGCGACGACGCCGGCGCAGACCTCCCGGCGGCGTTCGTACTCGACGTCGCACTCCCGAAGACGGCGGGCGCGGAGTTCTCCATCGACGTGGCGGGAGTAGGCCCCGGCGGAGAGGCGGTACAGGAGCCGAGTGTCGAAGCTGCCATGGTCGGCCTCCCGCGGGTACGCCACGAGGGCAGCGATGCCGTCGTCCTGCACCGGCAGGCGGAGTCCGTGCTCGAAGATGGATTCCAGCACTATCGTTCCGAGCCCCTGGTGGCGTTGGCGGACCTTCGCGCCGCCAAAGCCTACCTGCGCGGGGCGAAGGAGCGCGAGAGTTGCACGCGATGCGACGCCAACGCGCTCGGTGTCCCGCCGGCAGCGTCCGAGATCCTGAGCGGAGACGCCGTGGCCATTCGCTTCCCGGAGGCGGGCGAAGCTGCGTTGGGGACCGTCTACTCGCCCAACGCCCTGACCAAGGCTGAGCTGCTGATTCCAAGCGTGCGTTGGGAGATCGGGCCTTCCGCACGGCAGGAGCCCGCCCTGAACCCGGCGGGAGGGAGCGGCGACGAGGTCGGTGTGCTGCTTCATTCGGGAGAGTTCACGACCTCGTCGACCGACTTGTTCGTCAAGGGACGCGGCCTGGACTTTGCGTTCTCGCGCACCTACCGCGGCCAGACCGTCGGCAACGGACCCCTCGGCCCTGGTTGGGACTTCGGCTACCACGAGCGACTGCGCGAACTGCCGAACGGTGACGTCGAGCTCTTCGATGGCCGAGGCCGCCGTGAGACGTTCGTCGTGCAAGGCACAGGCTACAAACCGCCGGTCGGCTGGTTCGTTGAGCTCCAGCGCACCTCTGCGGGGTGGGTGCTGGTGGATGCCGCGCACAACGTCGCGCGCTTCGACCGCTATGGTCGCCTGCAGTCGCTCGCCGATGCCGTGAGGCGGTCCGCCGCCACGGGCAACGAAATGCGTTTCTACTACGATCCCCGATCGCAGCTGACGCGGATCGTGGATTCCCTCGGCCGCGCGGCGTCACTCAGCTACGACTCCTCGGGCCTGCTCCGGAGCCTCCGCGACTTCGACCAGCGGCAGGTGGACTATGCCTACGACGCTGGAGGCCGCCTGCAGACCGTGACGTCACCGAAGGTCGCGATCGGCGACACCACCTTTCCTTCCGGCCTCACGACGCGCTACGACTATCGCGGTGCCGACGGCGACCTCGCTCATCAGCTGAACGGCCGCGACGATCTATCGAGCATCACGGATCCCCGCGGAACCCGTTGGCTGCAGCTCACGTACCGACCGGACGCGGATGGTCGGCCGGATGCCATCGACACGGAGCGCTGGGGTAGCGGCACGGTGCAACTCGACTACGACTTCGATAGCCACTCGGCGAGTGTCACCGACCGCTTGAGCAACACGACGCACTACGGGCTCGATGCCGCGGGCCACACGACACGCGTGGAGGATCCGTCGCACGCCGTGACATCCACGGTGTTCGACGATGAGGGGCTCGCCACGCAAGTGATCGCGCCGCTCGGACGAGCAGTGGCGCTGCGCTACGACACGGTCAGCGGTCGGAGGTCGCGCGGCAACGTGCTCGGAGTGACGGTGACGCCCGACAGCCGCGGGCCCAACGGCTCCGCCGCGACCTTGACGACCAGCACGGAGTACGACCCGGTCACCAACCAGCCCACGCGAACGCGCGACCCGCGTGGCACCGTGACCACGATCGTGCGTGACGGCGCCGGGCTGGCGCAACAATTCATCGAAGCCGACGGCACCCCGGAAGCTTCGACGACCTCGTTTCAGTACAACGCTTTCGGGCAAGTCGTGCGAAAGACGAACCCAAACGGTCACGCCGAGACGCTCGAGTACTTCGAGGTGGGTCCGAGTCAAGGCTATTTGCATGCGCGCACAGTCGACCCAGGGCAGCACTCGATCACCACGCGCTTCGAGACCGATGTCCGCGGCAATGTCCTCGCCACGATCGACCCGCGCGGCGTGCGCAACACGCGCGAGCTCAATGAAGTCGACTGGGTGGTGGCGAGCACTGAGGCGGCGAGCGCGTCGCAAGACGGCGCTCCGGCGCTCGGATACAGGACCACGTATCGCCATGATGAGAACGGCAACGTCGTCGAGGAGCGCGTGCCCTTCGGCGAGACGGGGGCCACGAGCACGCGCGCCACACATCGCTACGGCTCCTTGAACGAGGTTCTGGAAACCGTGCGCGAAATCGCACCGGGCGGGGCCGCGGTCTCCGAGACCTCTTCCTACGACGCCAACCTGAATCTGGCGGCCTCGACGGATGGGGAAGGCAACGTCACCCGCCAGGTGTACGACAGCCGCAATCTGGTCGAGCGTGTGGAGTCGGCGGTCGGGACGCCGGACGCCACCACGCAGAGGTTCAGCTACGACGCCGACGGCAATCGAATCAGCACGACCGACGGCAATGGTCACACGGCGATCACGTTCTACGACGGCTATGGCCGGGTCAGTGAAGCTCGCGACGCACTCGGCAACCGCAGCACCATGGCGTACGACAATGCGGGGAGCGTGACGGAGTCGCGCGCATTCGATACCGCCGGCGTGCAGATGGCGAGGAGTGGTACGGAATACGACCGACACGGCCGACCCATTGCCAGTCGGCGGTGGCTCTGGGACGATGACGCGGGAAACGCCCGGGAGGTCGTCAGCCGCACGCAGTACGATCCGGCCGGCAACGTGACTTCCGTCACGGATCCGAACGGGCACACGACGAGATTCGAGCGCGATTCCGCGGAGCGCCGCGTTGCGACCGAGGACGCGCTCGGCAATCGCACCGAGGTCGAGCTCGACGCCGGCGGCAACACCACGGCGGTTACGTCGCGAGAGAAGTTGCCGGACGGTTCCACGGCTGAGGTGCGCTCGACCTTTGCCTATGACGCGAGCGGCCGCCGGGTTCGAGCCACGGACGCCTTGGGAAATACCCGGCAGACCGGATTCGACGCTCGTGGCAACGTGATTCAGGAAGTCGACCCGCTCGGGCAACTCACGGTGCACACCTTCGACGGCCTCGACCGTCGCACGTCGACGACGCGGCCGCTGGGGGTCGCGATCGGCTACGGGTACGACAAGGCGTCGCGTCTCACGACGTACACCGACGCACTGGGAAACGAGACGCGCTACGCTTACGACGCTCTCTCCCGCCGCACGAGCACGCGTTACGCGGATGGAAGTACGGAGCGCACGCAGTACGATGCCGCCAGCAACCCCGTTCGGACCATCGATGCCACGGGGACCACTGTCGAGCAGGATTTCGACGCAGCGAATCGAATGACGGCTCGCACCGTTCACCCTACCGCGGGCGTTGCGGGCCCAACGGCCGAGACGTACACCTTCGACGGGCTGGGACGGGTCGTGCGAGCACAATCGGGAGCCCTCATCGAGACGCGTGCGTACGATTCGCTCTCGCGGGTGCGCAGCGAGACCGTGGCCGGAAAGACGACCAGTTTCGCGTTCGACGATACGGGGAACCCGACCAGCCAGGGCTACTCGTCCGGCCCGAGCGTGCCGCGGACGTACGACGGCCTGAATCGTCCGACCGCCGTCGGCTCAGCCGCCGGATACGGATACCGCGGCTCGGATCTCGTGGCCACGAAATCTCTGGGCAACGGGATCACCGGCGCGCTGCAGTACGACGGCGCGCGACGGCTGATCGAGAGTCAGTTCCGGGCGCCCGGCGGTGCGCCCTATGCGGAGAGTCTCTCGTGGACGCCGCGCAGCCAGAAGGCCTCGGAGAGCCGAGGGGATCAAAACGGTGCGGGCTTCGTGTACAGCTACGACGACGCGAGCCGCCTGGTGCAGGCGACCCGCGCGGCCGGCGATCCGTCACCGAACAACCAGGTGCCTTCGACGCCGGCAGGATCTGACCAGTTCTCGTTCCGCTACGATGAGGCGCAGAACCTGCTGGAGCAGACGACGAAGAAGGACGACGTCGAGACGTCGGTGTCGCTGCCGAGCGATGGCTCGGGGCGCAATCGCCCGGGCTCGGTTGGTGCAACGCCGCTGGAGTGGGACGCGAACGGGAACCTGATCCGGAAGGGGGAGTCCACGTTCCACTACGACTACCGCAACCGCTTGACCAGCGTGGAGCGGGGTGGCGACGTGGTGGCAAGCTATGCCTATGACACGTCGAACCGTCGCATCCTCCGCGACGCGGGCGGCCACAGTGAACAGACGGTCTGGAGCGGCTGGCAGCCGCTCGAGACCTATCGCGACGGCAGCCTGTCGGCGCGCCGCACGTACGGCATCGGTCTGGACGAAATCGTGAAGATCGAGCGCGACACGAACGGCGACGGCACCGTGGACAGCACTCTGGTGCCGCTCTATGACAGCAGCAGTCATCTGGTCGCACTCACTGACGTCAGCGGCAAGACGGTGGAACGCTACGAATACACGCCGTACGGTAAGCGCCGGATTCTGGTCGACGGTCGGCCGCCACGCATCGAGCAACTGCGCGTCGTAGACGGTGTCTTGATTCTCGAGGCCAGCGAGGAGGTTTCGCTGCGCAAGATCACTGCCGCGATCAGCGCCGGCGACTTCGTGCTTACCGACCTGTCGAGGAATCAATCCATTCCGCTATCGGCAACGCAGCCGGTCCAAACCGGACGCCTGGCGCGTCGCCGCTTGGTGCTGGCCCTCGGCACGCCGTCGCTCGCGCTGGGCACGTCGCTGCGCTTGCACATCGAGCCGACAGCCCTCGAGGACACCTTCCAGAACCCCGCAGAGGCCGCGTACGAACAGACGTTCACCTGGACCGGCCAGGATCAGATCGTCGACGACACGGCACCGCCACAGCTGGTGGCCGCGCTGCATCTTGGGAAGGGAGTGCAGTTGCAGTTCAGCGAAGAAGTCGATCTCACCGCAGCCGCGACAGCCATCACAGTCGACGGCGCTCCGACCAGCTGGACGCTCCTCAGCGACCGCTATTCCCTGGCGAGCAGCAACCTGCCCGACGGAGCGCACACCCTGTCGCTGACCGCAGCACCGCTGGACCTGTCAGGCAAGGGCGTCACGACGACCTGGACCAAAGAGCTCACGATCAGCTCCGGCCCGCTCGCGAGCAGCCCTCTCTACGAGCTACCGGACGACCGCGAAGTCGCCACCTCGGCCACCGGCAACGACGCCGGCTTCCAGGGTCTGGACGCGGATCCGGCGACGGGGCTGGTCTACATGCGCAACCGCTGGTACGACCCGGAGCTCGGGCGGTTCATCACCAAGGACCCGATGGGGTATCCGGATGGACCGAATGGGTATGGGTTTGTGGAGGGGGATCCGGTGAACCGGGAGGATCGCGCGGGTCTCTACGCCGAAGACGGTCACTACTACACGACCCTGTACGTCGCCGCGCGGCTAGGCTACTTTGATGAGGCGCGTACGCTCGCCAACCTGTCTCAGCTCCCAGACGAAGCATCCAGTCTCGATGCGATCCAGACCCAGAAGTTCGCCGTGCTTGGCTATATGTCTGAGGCTCTAAACGTCGGCCAGTACTTGCTGTTCGGTTCCGCGGCGCCAGCTCGCCGCGCAATCGCCCAGCGGGCCTTGCACGCACTTACCGGTGCCGGCTCAGCGAAAGAGACGCTGTCGGCTGTTCGAGCCATTGAAGGCGAGTCCTCCATCTATGTAGTTGGACTACAAATCCACAGGCTTGCTGACACGTTCGCTCATCGCGTGATCGGCAATGAAGAGAGTCTCTACGACACTGGAATTGGCCACCTACTCGACGGTGTTGCACCGGACACCATTCAAGGCAGGCCCGCGCTCTATGCCGAGTACGTGAGGACTCTCGTGAAGGCGTTGGGCCGTCGACGACGCATGGAGGAGAGCGAGATCGCTCAACTTCAGGACACAGTGGTTCGTGAACTTATGGCCGCGCTGAGCTTCTCCTGCAACAATATGAGCGTTGAGGAGATCCAGCGCGAGTCCATCAGGAGAATCCGTGGTCTTCTGGAGACCCAACATGTTCTTGGGAGCTATGCGCCGGAGGATCATTCGTTGTCCATCTTGAAACCGTTGCCATACAAAACAATAGGCTCGGCCCTAACGGATCAGCCATGGATGCCTGACGAGGAACAGGTGAGGCAGGCCCTTGGCCGCTCATACGAGATCTATGAACAAAATCAATAGATCGCTGGGATACCGTTGTCTGTTGCTCGCCCTCTTGCTGACCTGCGCGGTAGGCGTGCCTTGGTTTGATGATCACGCCAACCACTATGGCTGGGGTCTCATTCCAGGCCTTGCTTGTATGTCGCTATTCCTTGTTGTGAATATATTGATCTTGATTCGCGCGATTGACCTCGCGGTGAGGGTCGCGAAGGAGCGATCTATCTCCGGTGCTGGATGGCTGGACCTTTTGCTTGTGGCGGTGCTATTTGCGACATACGCGATGTGGACGGTGCTTGGCTATAGAGACAGCTGACCATTGTGTCGCCAGGTGAAGATTCATCACGAAGGACCCGATGGGGTATCCGGATGGACCGAATGGGTATGGGTTTGTGGAGGGGGATCCGGTTAATGGGCGGGACCCGAGCGGGATGTATGACATCGATTTCCACTACTACGTTGTGTATTGGATGAGCTACCTGGCGCTGGGTT
>WBZN01001361.1_pt1 | contig 15090 bp, 16 predicted proteins | sample 5204281 | NCBI WGS metagenome assembly WBZN01 (sample SAMN12344347, study PRJNA552823) | activated sludge metagenome | biome: Activated sludge suspended growth; feature: Nitrification reactor; material: Wastewater; isolation source: activated sludge from nitrification reactor of wastewater...
ATATCATGATTAATAGCGATTATGAATTTTTCACTGATTAACTGCATGCTTTGGTCTATTAATTGATCGTTGTTTTTGCTGAAATTGTTTTGTTGTGCATTAATCAGCGCATTGGCTTTTTTGCTGGCGACTGTTTGCCACTGATTAAAACTCTCTTCCAATATCGCCTGGTAATTGCTTAGAAGTTCAGCATGGGCTTTTTCATTTTGTTTCAGCAATACTTCGTTTAAGGTGTGCATCATCAATATTGGATCATCCTGTGACAGAACAATGCCGTGTTCCGAGGCTATTCTTTCAATGAGCACATCTAATTTGTTGCTGTTCATGCTAAAACCGCAGCCACATTTTCAATGTTGGTGAAGAGTTGCCTGCGGATAATCGTAAACCTTTGTCGCACCATCACTGGTAATGCGCTATCTTTAAGCGCTTCATCGAAGGTAAATTTTGATTGCAGGATTTCGCTTAAATCTTTACCGAAAGTCTCAGGCTTATAGTGTGGAATTCGGATGATGGCGGATACCCGCGCTTTGTTATCCACATACGCTTTCATTTCCTCAAACTGCTTGCCATTCATGGTAATTTCTCCCCAGTAGGGATTTAGCCAGACAACAAACAGCGCCTCTTTTGGAAACTGTTTGATCAGATGTACAAAACCATTCAATGTATCCAATAAAGCCTGACTACCCGTGATGACGGTATGCACAACCAATTCATGCCCCATATCCAGGAGCAAGGCAGGTATCTGGTTGCTGATGAGATAATGCGACATCGGTACAAAGGTGCTGGCGCCATTGTCAATAATGACGTCACTATCTGCTTTGGCGATGAGTTCAATTAAATCATCAAACTTTCTCGGATCAATCTCATCATTGTTCATCACATTAATCTGCTTAACATTGAGTTTTTTAAAGCCATAAAAAGTAGCATTCACCGGATCTGTATCAATGCATAAGGGATTGCCGCCTTTGGCAAACTTATGTTGTGCTAATGTGGATGATATGAACGATTTGCCTACTACGCCCTTTCCTTGCAAAATCATATGTATTTTAGCCATCAGACCAACTCCTCTTTTTCAGTTGCAGAATTAAAACGAAATCCTTCATGACCATTCCCAGCTGACTTTCCGTGATCAATAGGCGAATGCTGTTTTCTGTCCTCCCCAATATGCCGATTGACCAAAGTCCTGAACCATTGATATGAACATTTGATCTTCTCTTCCTGGCGCAAAATGTTCCAGATTTGCCGAATCGTCCAGCCATCCTTTAATGCCTGCTCAATATCAGGCTTTAATGCGATAAATGCCGGTAAAAATTGCATAGTGGGACTTTTGTTTTTATCCGCATAAAGTGCGATTCGATCGGATAAGGATTTGGTCATCACACAATTCCACAAAAATAGTTATCTTGGCGTACAAACAGTTTTTAAATTTCTTGCTTTCTATTCTGTTTCTTTTTGTTGCTTTTAATTTCTTTCAGATTCTTTGAATTTCTTATCCTTTCTTTTTGTTTCCAAGCGACTGTTATTTCGTTGAAAGAAGCTTCTTGAAAGTGTTTTTATGCTGTTTGAAATGATGATATAACGAAAATAACGTATTTGCAATCATCGATTATAGTGTTAGTATCCTTTATGAAACTCACACAACCGGGCAAGATATGTGGAGATGGCCATCTCCACCACAACTTATTCGCACTTTGTGCTCAACATTGATCTTGCTCTTCGAGGAAAACTGACATGATTGACAGAAAGAATCTCACGACAATCAAAAAAGAAAGAAGAGATAAGAAGCTCAGGGTTCCTGTTTTGCCAATCGAGGAAGCTGAAATAAAGAGTAAAGCAATGGACGCCGGATTGCCTGTTGCCGAGTACCTGCGCAATCTGGGCCTGGGTTATCAAGTGCCTAGTGTTATAGATAACCGGAAAGTGGATGCTTTGTTAAAAATCAACGCGGATCTTGGCAGGCTGGGTGGCTTGATCAAGCTGTGGCTCACCAACGACAAGCGTACAAAATTAATTGGCAAGTCACAATTACAGTTGACCTTGGACAGTATTCGAAATACCCAAAGCACGATGCTGGATATCATCATGAAACTTTAAAAATAACTTTCGGAATAGTATTTTCTAATTAAGCAGCTTAAATACGATGATCGCTAAAATCATACCTATCAAATCCGTGCGCAAAAGCAGCTTCTCTGCGCTGATACAGTACTTAACGGACTCTCAAGACAAGAGTGAGCGTGTTAGTCAGATCAAGGTGTCGAACTGTTATTCAGACGATCAGATAGCTGCATTGATAGAGATACAAAACACACAGGATATGAATAAGCGTGCCAAATCAGATAAAACCTGTCATTTGGTGTTGAGCTTCCCGGAAGGAGAGCGTTTATCTTTTATGAGTCTTAATGCCATTGAAGAACGATTTTGCGATGTTTTGGGTTTTAATACTCATCAACGCATCAGCGTAGTCCACGATGACACCAATAACCTACACATCCATATCGCGATCAATAAGATTCACCCCAAAAACCTCACAATCCATAACCCCTATTATGATTACAAGAAAGTAGCGAAGCTTTGTGAACAGATCGAACAGGAATATGGTTTAACACAGGTTAATCATGAAACCCAAAGTAATAAAGCATCCAGAGTAGCGCAAGAAATTGAAGTCAGAACCGGTTTGGAGAGTTTGCTTAGCTGGATCAAGCGCAAGGCACTTACTGCAATCAAAGACGCGGAAAACTGGCAAGATTTGCATCAGGTTCTAGCCAGACATGGACTTGAAATCAAAGAACGTGGCAACGGTTTTGTATTGGTTGCCAACAATGGTGTGGCTGTGAAAGCCAGTTCAGTGGATCGGTCTCTATCTAAGGGGAATTTAACTCAAAAACTGGGTGCTTTTGTAGAGAAGCAACATTCTACACAATCGTCACAACAAAACACCAAACAATACCAGCCAAAACCATTACAAAGCCGGATGGATACCTCAAAGCTTTATGCGCGATACCAGCAAGAGCAAAAGAATAGCGCCAGACAGCGAACTACTCAGTGGGCCATGCTGCGACAAAAAAGAGATCAGCTCATTGACCGCGCCAAGCAGGAAGCCAAACTCAAGCGTAACGTCATTAAAAGCATTAAAGCCGGAAGACTCGCTCAAAAAGCATTGTATGCAACCGCACACCAGCATTTCAAAACAACGATAGCAGTTATTAAAAGCGATTATCAGAAAGCCTACCTGCATTCTAAAACCCATCATTCCAGAATGGGGTGGCTGGATTGGTTAGCATTTGAGGCCAAGCGTGGTAATGCTGAAGCATTGGCTGTTTTGCGATCCAGAAGAGTGAGTCAATTTAAGGGTAACCAGATATCGGCTAAGCTAAACAGTGATGACTCCGGCGCTAATAGTCACTTTAAGGATGGATTCATTAACAGCAATTGTGTGGAATCGGTCACTAAAATCGGCACAATCACTTATAAAACAGGATCAGCCACCATCCGTGATGATGGCAAACGGCTTATCGTTTTGCCGGATACCTCACAAGATGCATTGGTAGATATTTTACAAGTGGCCATGAAGAAGTTCGGCAGTCACCTGGCCATCAATGGGACAGAATCGTTTCGTCTTCAGATTGCTGAAGTGGCTGCGCGAAACCAAATGCGCATCACTTTTGATGATAAGCATCTTGAACAATACCGGCAGCAGTTAACGAAACAGCATATTTTATGTAGAACACAATCGGTCGATCAAAAACAATCCACTATCTCCCGCGTTAGAAGGAGTCTCTAATGAATAAGAACAGTTTCTTATGTCAATCGGCGTTGAAAACTTTCCAGGTATCAGCATCAATATTTTTGGCATAAATTCATATTCCATTGTTCTATATAAATAATATTTTCAAAAGCGGCAAATATTTGATGCTGATTGACAGAGCGCATTGAGGAAACATGCGCTTTACCTGCGGCGGGATTCAAATACAAGAATTCTAAGCATTGCCTCCAACCGTTGAACCGTGGCCGATGGTGATACGCCCGAGAATCGTGGCGCCGGCATAGATTACCACATCGTCTTCAACGATGGGATGACGCAGATTGCCTTTCACCAGAATACCGTGCTCATCGACGGGAAAGCGCTTAGCACCGAGGGTAACAGCCTGATACAACCGCACATTGCGGCCAATGACCGTAGTTTCGCCGATCACTACGCCGGTTCCATGATCAATAAAGAAACTATCGCCTATCTGCGCGCCCGGATGGATTTCTATACCGGTGAGCGAATGAGCGATTTCCGACATCATGCGCGCGATCAGCGGCACGCCCAGCTGGTTCAGCTCATGCGCGATGCGGTGGTGAATAATCGCTGTAATCCCCGGGTAGCATACCAATACATCGTCAATGCTGCGTGCTGCCGGATCACCCTCATAAGCCGCACGGATGTCATTTTCCAGCAAGCTGCGGATTTTGGGTAATTGCTTGGCAAACGTATTGGCAATGCTCGCAGCGTGCTCACGAATCGGCGCACCGGCAATTTCCTGTCCCGAGACAAAAAACAATTCATGGTGAATCTGATCGATCAGATCGCGTAATGTAACATCCAGGGTATGCCCTACGTAATAATCGATTCCTTCATCGGAAATGCTTGGTGTGCCCAGACGATTCGGAAACAACGCAGCGCTTAACCGTTCAATGATAGATGTTAGGACCTTACGTGAAGGCAGTTTGGGGGGCTTGTTAAGCCGTTGCCGGTGCTCCAGGGACGCCATACGTAATACGCGTAATTGGGAAACAATATGATCGATTTCCAGACGATTGATTTCTGATTCTGCTGTGCTCTGCATTTTGAGTTCGGTAGTCATATCTTCAATCCATTTCGTTCAATCTGCTTTTCAAGGCCACGTCTTAATGCTTCAATTGGCTGCGCGGGTAGTTAGGAAACAAATCAAGTCGTCGGGGTTTGATAAAGACTTTCTCTCCCTTGGTGAGCTGCAATTCGCGAAAACGCTCCTTACTGATTTCAGCATGCACCGGGTGCCTTTCTTTGTCGTTTTCGCGTACCAGCTCCAGCCTGACAATTGGGCCTACCGATAGGATATGAACAATCTGCGCCGCCAGCGCCGCTTCACCATTCTGAGTGCGCTCGACTTCGATTTCATGCGGGCGCACATAAGCGATTGCAGCCAGTTCTTCCGCTTCTGCGTGTTCCGGCGCATCGACTTCAAGATCACCGATCCAGGCACGACCACGATGTAAACGGCTGTGAAATAAATTAACGTTGCCAAGGAATTCGTATACGAAGGGACTGGCAGGTTGTTCGTATACTTCATCCGGTGTGCCGATTTGTTCAATCCGCCCTTCGTTCATAACGACCACCCGTTCGGCGACTTCCAACGCTTCTTCCTGATCGTGTGTAACAAACACACTGGTAATATGCATATCATCGTGCAGTCTGCGAAGCCAGGAGCGCAATTCCTTGCGCACCTTGGCATCCAATGCACCGAAAGGCTCATAGAGCAATAACACCCTCGGTTCCACTGCCAGTGCCCGTGCCAAAGCGATACGCTGGCGCTGACCGCCGGAGAGCTGGTGCGGATAGCGGTCTGCCAGCCAATCCAGCTGCACCAGATGCAATAGTTTCATCACACGGTCATGAATTTCTTCTTTAGAAGGACGGAATTTCTTTGGACGCACATTCAGACCGAAAGCAACATTTTCAAAAATGGTCATGTTGCGAAACAAAGCATAATGCTGAAATACAAACCCGACGTGGCGATCTCGCACGTGCTGATCGGTTGCATCTTCACCATGAAATAACACCTGGCCGCTATCGGTGGTTTCCAGTCCGGCGATTACGCGTAGCAGCGTAGTTTTGCCGGAGCCCGAAGGCCCCAGTAATGCCAGCAGTTCACCGGAATGCATTTGTAGACTGACATTATGCAGTGCAGTAAATGTGCCAAATTGTTTTGAAAGACTAATCACTTCAATGCTCATTCGATACCTCGTTGTTTTTGATGTTGTTGGTTACGAAATTCAATCAGGGTTTTCAGCGCTAATGTTACCAATGCCAGCAAAGCCAGCAGTGAAGCCACGGCAAACGCGGCCGCGAAGTTGTATTCGTTGTAGAGAATTTCGACGTGCAGTGGCAGAGTATTGGTGCTGCCGCGTATATGGCCGGATACCACCGATACCGCGCCAAATTCTCCCATCGCCCGTGCGTTACACAAAATAGCGCCGTACAGCAACCCCCATTTGATATTCGGCAGCGTGACATGATAAAAAGTCTGCCAGCCACTCGCGCCCAGAACGACGGCCGCTTCCTCTTCCTCGGTGCCCTGCGCTTGCATCAGTGGAATCAATTCGCGTGCGATGAATGGTACCGTTACAAACACGGTCGCTAACACGATGCCGGGAACGGCAAAGATAATTTTGATATCGTGCTCCGCCAGCCACGGTCCCAGCCATCCCTGCAAACCAAACACGAGTACGTAAATCAGCCCGGAAACCACCGGAGAAACTGAGAAAGGCAGATCGATCATCGTGATCAGCAGATTTTTGCCACGGAATTCAAACTTGGCGATAGCCCAGGCCGCCGCGATACCGAATACCAGATTCAAAGGTACCGCAATGACTGCTACCAGCAGCGTCAGTTTAATGGCGGAAACCGCATCAGGATCAGTGATCGCCGCGACATAAACTTCTGCGCCTTTCTTGAAAGCTTCATAAAAAACCGACACCAGCGGAATGAAAAGAAATAGCGTTAAAAATACCAATGCTAGGCCAATTAAGGTTCGGCGTACCCAAGCAGGTTCTTTCGTGGCATGCTGCGGAAAGGTTTTGCCGGGTAAGAGGAATGTAATCGTCGTCATAATCGTTCTCAGGTTAGGGTGCTGCGCCGCCGATTCCACCATTGCAGCAGATTAATGATGAGCAGCAGAATAAACGAGATGACCAGCATCACCACGGACAGAGCTGTGGCGCCTGCATAATCATATTGTTCCAGTTTGGTGATAATCAGCAGCGGTGTGATTTCGGAAATCATCGGCATATTCCCGGCAATAAAAATCACCGAGCCGTACTCGCCGATCGCGCGTGCGAAAGCCAATGCAAAACCGGTCATTAAGGCGGGATAGAGTGCCGGGAAAATCACGCGTGTGAAGGTTTGCCAGCGATTGGCGCCGAGTGTCGCAGCCGCTTCCTCCAGTTCTGCCTCTATATCTTCAAGCACCGGCTGCATGGTACGCACCACAAAAGGCAGACCGATAAAAGTCAGCGCCACGAAAATCCCCAGCGGCGTGAAAGCCACTTTGATGCCAAGCGGCTCAAGAAACTGTCCGATCCAGCCATTACTGGCATACAGCGCGGTTAATGCAATGCCCGCTACCGCGGTAGGCAAGGCGAAGGGGAGATCGACCAAAGCGTCGACTATTTTTTTGCCGGGAAAATGGTAGCGTACCAGCACCCACGCGACTAACAGACCGAAAAAAGCATTGACAAGCGCAGCCGCAAACGACGCGCCGAATGTCAGCCGGTATGAAGCCAGCACGCGTGGGGTGGTGACAATCGACCAGAATTCCGGCCAGGTCAATTCGGCAGTGCGAATGAATGCAGCCGACAGTGGAATTAACACGATCAAACTGAGATACAGCAGTGTGAATCCCAATGCCAGATTGAAACCCGGCAAGATACTGTATTGCTTGAAACGATTCAATTGAAAATACCTCATGTTGATTTGGACTTATCTTTAATCAAAAACTTGCAAGTCCGCTTTGGATACGGTGCAGCACAGCGATTAGAAAATCGATATCCGCACAGGTGTTGTACAGCGCCAAGGACGGACGAACCGTAGTTTCCAAACCAAAGCGGCGCAAAATCGGCTGTGCGCAGTGATGACCGGAACGCACGGCGATACCTTCACGGTTCAGCGCTGCGCCAACTTCTTCGGAACTTAATCCCTTCAGTACAAAAGACAGCACACCGGCTTTTTCCGCAGCAGTACCAATCAAACGCAAACCCGGAATCGTACTGAGGCCGCGTGTCGCGTAAACCAGCAGTTGATGTTCATAGCGGCTGATGTTTTCAAGACCGATGCGCTGAACGTAATCAATCGCGGCGCCCAATCCGACAGCATCGGCGATATTACCGGTGCCGGCTTCAAAGCGAGCAGGTGCCGCATGGTAAGTGGTTTTTTCAAAGGTGACATCCTGGATCATATTGCCGCCACCCTGCCAAGGTGACATTGAATTGAGCAATTCAGCTTTACCGAATAGGGCACCGATCCCGGTTGGGGCGAATACTTTGTGACCGGAAAAAACAAACCAATCGCAGTCGAGTTGCTGTACATCGATGCGCATGTGCGAAACGGATTGCGCGCCATCTAACAGTACGCGCGCGCCAACCCGGTGCGCCATCGCAATCATTTGCTGTGCTGGCGTAATCGTGCCCAGCGCATTCGATACTTGCGAAAATGCCACCAGCTTGGTGCGCGAATTAAGTAGTTTCTGATACTCATCCAGTAATATCTGTCCGTGATCGTCCACTGGCGCGACGCGCAACTTGGCGCTTTTCTCGTTACATAACTGCTGCCACGGCACGATATTGGCGTGATGCTCCAGCCAGGTGATGACGATTTCGTCACCTTCATGGATATGTTGCCGCCCCCAGCTTTGCGCGACGAGATTGATGCCCTCGGTGGTGCCACGGACAAAAACGATTTCGTCGGCAGATGGCGCATTCAGGAAATGACCGACTTTTTTGCGCGCGTCTTCGTAGGCATCTGTCGCGCGAGCTGCCAATTCATGCGCCGCGCGGTGGATGTTGGAGTTTTCGTGCTGATAGAAATAGCTGAGGCGGTCGATGACTGATTGCGGTTTTTGTGTCGTCGCGGCATTATCCAGCCAAATCAGCGGACGGCCGTGCACCAGTTCTTTCAATATTGGAAAATCCCGCCGGATGGCATTGATGTCGAAAGGTGGATGTGCAGCCGCAAATGCCGGTAGCGGCGCGCCAGTTACTGCCGATGCGATGCTGTCGAGAAAATAAAATGATGACCCTGAGTTGGAACTGGCCGGTGCGCTTGCGTGTGCATGAGAAGCTTTTTGCGCCGGTGTAAACAGAGCGCGTAACTCATCCTCAAACGGCAACGGGATGGCCGAGAGGGGGAGAGGGGTTGCAGCGCTGGAGAAGTTGGCGGGAAATACGGGAATTTCCAGCGGGGGTGGAAATGTTGCTGCTGCCGGGGATGGTGCACCAGCGACGTGTGCTGTGCCGGATAAAGCGGCAGAGATTTCATTTATGGGGGCCAGCAGAGCGTTGAGCTCGGTTTCAAACGGCAGCGGAATATCCGATTGAGAAACGAAATTTTCCACATGCGGATGATCCGCAGGAAATGCAGGAATATCCAGTTCTGGCGTAGCCGCTGAAGATGGCGCGTTTGAATTTGAAGTGATTGCCGCGTTTGGTAAAGCAGTAAAAAATTCGTTAGCCAGGCGGGTTAGTAACTCGACATCCGGCAAGTAACCGGATGCCGCTTGCAAGCTTTCACCTGTGAACTGATCGAAATTACTTGTACTCATGATATTTACCTACTTCGACATTTTCGAGTACGCCAAGCGCGTCTTCGGTTAACACCGCGAGCGAGCAATAGAGGGAAACCAGGTAGGAAGCAATCGCTTTATGGTTGATACCCATGAAACGCACCGATAACCCCATACCCTGCTGGCCCGGTAAATTGGGCTGATAAAGCCCGACTACACCTTGGCGGCTTTCTCCAGTACGGAGCAATAGGATATTGGTTTTGCCGCCAGTAACATTGAGTTTGTCGCTTGGAATCAATGGAACTCCACGCCACGTCAAAAATTGCGAGCCAAACAGCGAAACGGTTGGAGGTGGAACGCCACGGCGGGTACATTCTCGACCGAATGCAGAAATCGCCTGCGGGTGTGCCAGAAAAAAGCCCGGTTCTTTCCAGACGCGCGCGATCAACTCATCCAAATCATCGGGTGTAGGTGCGCCCGTACGTGTCTTCACTTTCATGGATTTTGCGACATTGTTAAGCAGACCATACTCTTTGTTATTGATCAACTCACTTTCCTGACGTTCTTTTGCCGTTTCGATCGTGAGGCGCAACTGTTCGCGAATTTGATTGTGCGGACTGCTGTACAGATCGGAAACACGGGTATGCACGTCCAGCACGGTATTGACCGCACTCAAAACGTATTCCCGCCCCCATTCTTCGTAATCCACAAATGTTGCGGGTAATTCACGTTCATCCTTGGCCGAGCAATCGACTTCTACTTGATCGGGATCCTTGACTTTATTCACACGATAAATACCCGCCTCGACTGGCACCCAGCTCAGTAAGTGGGTTAACCAGCGTGGCGTGATGGTTCCCATCATCGGGACAGTTTTTGTGGCATTGGCAAGCGTTCGAGCGGCTACATCGCCCAGTGCAGTATGGGCTTGATGAATATCGGTCATTTTAATTTTCCTTAAATTATGTCAATAAATTCGTAATGTTTGCTGCTTCAGGTTTGAGAAACTCGCTGAAATAAATGTGTAAAAATGCTTCTTTTATGGTTTAGTAACTGGTCTTGAAACAGCTGTTAGCTCGATTGTTTCGATCACGGATACCGGCTTGCCGAGTAGATTCCCTTGAAGATTATCTGCATCGGTTCGTTTGGCAGCAACTAACTGTTCCGGTGTTTCGATACCCCACACCAGCAAGCTTGCACCAAAGCTGTGCACGGTATCCGTTAGCGCTGTAATGTCTTCATGACGCATCAAATCGCTGGCCTCGATTCTCACGAAATCCGGATACAAACTTCCCAGTTCCACCATCCAATCGCTGCGGTTGCCGTTGTAGTTGGCGGCGATCCGATAACCGCGCGAACGGTAATTGCTGATGACATGTTGCAGCAATTTCCAATTGCGGTTGACAATGGCCGGAATTTCAATGACGACGCGCGAAGTTTTCATGCCGATCAAGTCGAGAAAACTCTCAAATGCACGGCCATAATCGTCTTTGACGCTTTCCAGCAATCGCGGATGAACCTCAACAAACAAATTATCCGACCGAGACGTATGATTGAAATAATAATTCAGCGCGTGAATTGCCCGGCATAAGCGGTCCAATTCAATTAATTGATAGTCTTTTGATGCCATGGCGAAAACCTGCCATGGCCAAAGTGCAATTTCTTCGTTCGATTTGGAGCGCACATATGCGGCATGTCCAATGGTTCTGCCCAAATTAACGCTAAATATGGGCTGGAATACGCTGGTCAATTCGCACTGATAAAAATACCCGCTGATCCAACCAGTTTTTACACGCTTCAACGCATAATCGGTTGCTGAATTGATGAGCTCAAATTCGTCGAGAGCTGTAAAAGTATTGTTTGTTGAGGTACTCATGGAATGATCTCCATAAAAATTAATGCGGCTATGGCAGGCAGTAAAACCTATTACGTTGCTGCGCGACTTTGGTGCTAATGCTCTGCCGTCTGTTCAATTCATCAATGAAGCTTGCGAGACTGATTTTTATCGCTACAATATTTTTCACAACAACTTTTTTGATCTACCGGATAGACATCCGTTAATTTGCGTTTCAGTTCATTAATCGAACGATGGCAATAAAGAAGCGGTATACCGTTGCGATTTGCTTTCGCTTTGATTGAATTAGCAAGGTTATGGTTAATGAAATCAAAAATAACGATCACCAGTTTGGTTTCATGCGGAAGCTGTCGCTTGTTATGCCCTTTCGTACGGCCACTCCAATGTTCGATACGCGCATCGTGTTGCGTAGCAATGAAGTATTTAAACGATGTCACGTAATCTCCACCCACAATAAGAACAGTCATATGTAATCCTCTTCGTTTGATAACGTACCGCGATGCGTTACGCAGTTATCGCTTCAGATAAATCTGATCGAATGTGGCGCCATCGGCGAAGTGGCTTTTATGCGCATTCTTCCAGCCGCCAAAAGCTTCGTCGATTTTGAATAGCTCGACTTTGGGGAATTGGCTAACATACTTTTCCGCGACTTTACTGTTTGTTGGGCGGTAGAAGTGTTTGGCGGCAATTTCCTGGCCTTCCTCGGAGTAGAGATATTCGAGATATGCTTCTGCAATCTGACGTGTACCACGCTTGTCGACTACTTTATCGACTACCGCAACCGGGGGTTCTGCAAGTATGCTGAACGTCGGAATGACAACTTCAAATTTATCTGCGCCGTATTCCTTGAGTGCCAAGAATGCTTCGTTTTCCCAGGAAATGAGCACGTCACCAACACCGCGTTCGACAAATGTCGTGGTTGAACCGCGTGCACCAGAATCCAATACCGGTACATTGTTATAAATGTTAGTAACAAATTCCTTTACTTTGCTTTCGTCACCGGCAAACTTGCGTTTACCAAATTGCCAGGCCGCCAGATAATTCCATTGCGCGCCACCGGATGTTTTCGGGTTTGGTGTAATCACAGCCACGCCGGGACGAGCCAAATCGTCCCAATCTTTGATGCCTTTGGGATTGCCTTTACGCACCAGAAAGATGATGGTCGAGGTATACGGCGTGCTGTTGAGTGCCAGCCGTTGCTGCCATTTTTCCGGCAGCAATTTGGCCTTTTCGGCGATGGCGTTGATATCATTGGCCAAAGCAAGTGTCACCACATCCGCTTCGAGGCCGTCGATCACCGAACGCGCTTGCTTGCCGGAACCGCCGTGCGATTGCCGAATCGTAATTTTTTCGTTGTTTTTGGCTTGCCAGTATTTAGCAAAAGCCACATTAAACTCCTGATAAAGCTCTCGAGTCGGATCATAGGAGACGTTAAGCAAAGTTTTTTCCGCCCATGCGTTCGTACCGATAAATAGACTTGCTAACAAGAGACTGATTGTTAATCGTGTTTTGATGTTCATAATATTTTCTCCATTAGAAATTTAAGAAGATTAATAAAATACTGATTAGTATTTAAAAGTATGAGAAGTCAATTTCACTCGAGCGTTGGTCGGGCAAGAGTGTTTTTGTAAAGTTGTATAAGTGGTTACTACAGTAGTGTTCTTGGTAAACTAGCTGACGGTAAAATAGGTATAGCTGAGCCCAATTCGGTTACAAATGAACTCAAGCTCCTCAACGGTATTACTAATGTTGACGCCAAAAATTACGAACATGTGGTAGGTGCTGCTGGCAAGTGAAGTGACATCTTTAAATCTTTTGATGTCGATTCCGCTTAACCTGTTCACATGTCGTGTTGTGTGTGAATCTGGATTGATGGGATATCTATTGGAACTTTGGCGATAATCTGTCGGTATTTTCGCCTCAGCAACTTTTGTTTCCGGTAAGATTTCGGGTGACAATTTTTGCACTAACTGAAACAAATTGCGTTGCGTGTTTTGAAGGTCTACTACCGATGTTGTTTGATCAGAAGATGCTCGGGGCTCGCTAACAGAAAATGAGCTCAATGTCACAATGTGTAAAAAATACCAAAAAAGCTTCACTTTATTCTCCTAAATGAACTCTCCGGTAATCCAGTTGAGTCACTGATTTTATTTGTTTTCTTTCCTCCAGATTTACTGGTCGGTACCATTCTTGTGATTAGCTCAATCTTTGCAGTGAAATTTCCAGGCTATTCAAGAAATTATAGATTTCAACGCGTTGAGGTTTGATCCGCTCTAATTTATTCGGATTTTTTCGCGGCGTTCTATTTGTACAACTTTGCTGTCATGAATAATGATTTCGATCGAACCATATTTGATGTTTGCAACCGCATGCAAAATCTCTTGTGCAATTTCTGCTGAAATCTTTTTAGCACGATTATTGGGTGCGACATTTTCTTGTTCCAAGTCGGAAACGGTAGTCATTTTATTTATCAGCAAAGTGGTAGAAATTCATGGGTGCAAAAGATATCAATTTTTTTATATAAATAGAAATAATATTTAATAATTTTAATATAACAAAAAACTATAAATGTATATTGCCTTGGAGTTATCAACTTCAACGAATAATGCGAGATTTAAGATTATGTTGGAGCTGTATAGATTAGCTTAGATGATAAGCTAATCTATACAGCTCCAAAATCTTAATAAGCAGTTACCCGATTTGGTAAACCAAATCTCGCTTAGAATATTACCAAGCTAAATATCTTCAGTTTTATAACCAAAAAATGAATATCCCCGCCGAATATTGGCTGCACCATGCCATCTTCTATGCAGCGCTGTTTTTAATCCACTATATTTGTGGACTACTCGTTATTCATCGAAAATTTAAAGTCAATTACACAAGAAAAATCAATCATTTCGCTTTTTTCTTCCTGCCGACTTTGCTGTCGTTAGTGATCGAATACCCTTATAGTGCAGCGACATTTTTCATCGATTTAGCCTGTGCAATTATTTTTCTGACATTTTTTATAGCGCCCTTGCGTAATCGGATCAAGGTGTTGTCCGTGATGTTCTGCTCGTTTGACCGGCCGGAAGACAGGCCATTAACGCTAACCTGGCTTTATACTCAGTTTATAGCCAGTTATCTGGTACTCATTCCCTTACTGTCCTACTTTGAGAGCCATGCGCTGCTGCCGGTCATCATGATCATTATTATTGCCAATGGAATAGGCGACGGGCTTGCCGAACCGGTAGGGATAAAATTCGGAAAAAGAAAATATACGACTTATGCGCTTTTTACTCAGGAAAAATACGTTCGTAGTTATGCCGGTAGCGCATGCGTATTCATCACAACTTTAATCGCTATTCTGGCTTTCCACTCCTATTTCAGCACAAACCAATTTATCGCCGCTGTGCTCACGGTGCCGGTTCTGATTACCCTGGCTGAGGCTTTTTCTCCGCATACCTGGGATAGCCCGCTCATCTATGCAGTTGGCGGTGCGTCGCTGATCGGTATTTTGCATTTTTTGTAATGTGCTGATATCGATTGCTAGCCGTGCATTGGCGGTAACTGCACCGATAAATTGTGATCCATGCCAAACAATTTCAAATATACTGTGAATCGCCCCGGGTTTTGAGGAGGCTCCGATATCTGAGAAAATGGAGCTATGAACAAATCGAATAAATTTTCCCCCGAAGTAAAAGAACGCGCAGTTCGGATGGTGCATGAGCACCGTAG
>WBZN01001362.1_pt1 | contig 15080 bp, 14 predicted proteins | sample 5204281 | NCBI WGS metagenome assembly WBZN01 (sample SAMN12344347, study PRJNA552823) | activated sludge metagenome | biome: Activated sludge suspended growth; feature: Nitrification reactor; material: Wastewater; isolation source: activated sludge from nitrification reactor of wastewater...
TTCATGCACCGGCTCCCGGGTAATAGATCGACGAACCGCAGGCGATTCCGCGCGAGCGGCTGAAGAACGTTAGACTAAGCCAAGGAGGATATTCAACGGGCAGGCACGTTAGGCAGGATGGGTGGGAGATCCGAAGTCGGCTGATCGGTGATCGTAAACCGCATCGTCCCCACCTGGTTCACCGCATGAAACGGTTGTTGTCCGAGCGACGTGATGTAAATCTTGACCAGATACTTTCCTTGCGGCCATTGCAACGGCGGCTTCTTCAATTCCAGAAAACCATATCGTTCGTGGCCAGGCACTTCCAAACTGTCCTGCACGATCACCGTTTCACTGGTCTTCCCATCGGGGCCAATGGGAAAGACCTGGGCGGCAAACTGAGCCGGATCTTCGAGCGGCGCGACCTCAAAGACGATATAGACGGCGGGAGTATCCGGCGCGAACACGGTGGTACCGGGAGCGATCGGCTTCAGGCGAGGATCTTGCGTAAACCATCCCTTTCGTCCGAACGTGTCCCATTCGACATCGTATCCCCGCGCCATCTTAATCCAGGTGAATAGGGACTGGGGAACGCCTTTCTGCTGCACGTCCAGTGAAGGCGTTTCGGTCGGCTCAAACTCCGTGGTGGCCTGCTCCTTCGGAACCATCAAGTCTCGTCCCTCGACCACCGTATGCGAGAACCCAAGAGAGGTCGCCACGCACAATGCCGCCACGAATCGACGGGAGAATCGTCCGCCACATCCGCGGCGGAATCGACCGACACTGCGTCCTGCCGTTAACGCTTCCATGTCATTATCGTACTCACTGTGGCAGAGGGGGTCAACCGGCTTGCAGCCATTTGCCTGAAACACCGGAAAAGCCCACCACCTCTGATATAATCCGAAAAGGCACTCAGGCACCGCGCCGTTTAGATCTGTGATTCTGCACCATCTTTATGCCCCACTCAGCTTCCGACCGCCGGCCATCTCCTCCAAATGAACCAATTGTCCCATCAGGCAATCCTGAGAACTCGGACATGGATGTCAAAGCTAGAAGCCGGCAATACGGAGTTCGCGATGCGGCCTATCAGGCAGCCGCGCAGGGGGGCGGGGAAAATTACTTCTCGGCGTTTGCTCTTCTACTGCATGCCTCTCCCCTCCACATCGGTATTCTTTCCGCGCTGCCCCAGTTGGTCGGAGTGGTGGCGCAGCTCTTGTCGGTGAAATTGCTTCAATACCTCCGACTGCCGGGACGCCTCCTCATCACTGGAGGATGGGCACAGGCCCTCTGCTGGCTTCCGATTCTCTCACTACCGCTGCTCTTGCCCGAGCATGGCCCTTGGCTCTTCATCGGCTGCGCGATTCTGTACTTTGGATTCGGTCATGCCACGGCCCCGGTCTGGAATAGCCTGTTGGTCGATGTGGTAGAGGCGGATAGCCGGGGCGCCTACTTTGCCCGGCGGGCTAGGACGACGGCCTTGACGAGTTTCGTCGCGCTCGGAATTGCAGGGGCCGTACTGACTCTCGGCCAACAATGGGACATCAGCTGGATCGGCTTCCTCGTCATTTTTCTCGGCGCGGCGACCGCCCGCATGGGAGCTACCCGTTGCCAAACCAGGGTCTCCAGACTGGTGCCAGTGCATCGCATCGAAGCTCCGCATGGATTCCGGCATTTTCTGATCAAAACCGCCACGGCAGACTTTCGCTATTTTCTCCTATTCACGGGGCTGATGCATTTCGCCGTGCTCATATCAGGCCCGTTTTTTGTCGTCTACCTGTTGCGAGATTTACACTGGTCTTACCTGCAATACGCCGGGTGGATGGCGAGCAGCATCTCTGCCCAATTCCTCACCCTTGCACCTTGGGGACACATCGGCGATCGATACGGCAACAAAGCCCTGCTCCGGCTGACTGCATCGGCCGTTCCACTCCTGCCGATGGGCTACCTGGTGAGCGAACATTATCTGTTTCTCCTAATTCTAAACTTCTTCGGAGGCGTGATCTGGGCAGGCCTCTCACTCGGATTGCAAAACTATGTCTTTGATTCGCTCCGACCGGAAGAGCGTACCCGAGGTGTTGCGCTGGCCAATGCCATGAATGCGGTGGGATGGGGCCTGGGAGCGTTGACCGGCAGTTGGCTCGCCCTCCTCATGCCGGCACAGCTTTCGCTCGGCCCGCTGCAGCTGACACCGGCGTCGAACCTCCCGTTTCTGTTCTGCCTCTCCGGGGCACTGCGATTACTCATTGCCTTAGGGCTGCTGCGAACGTTCGATGAACCCAGGCGCATCGTATCAGTCCCAGAGGGACATCTGCTGCGGGAGCTTCCTCTGGTGAAGCCACTCACGGCACTGTTGTCCTGGAGAAATCCTCGCGTCGTCCCGTAACCGATCGAGTCCCTCCCGGAACAGACTACATTCCTGCCGGTTTGCGCTCTACCTCTTCGTGCTTGAGCCTGTCGAACGCACGATCCGCATTACCTTTGACCTGTTCAGATGACGGTTGGGCCATCGGTTTCGGCTTTTCGCTCGCGCAGCCAACCACGAACACCACCGCCGCAACGATGCCGCCGACCATGCCGATGACCCGCCCTCCTACCCCTAACCTGCTCCCTGTCTGTCGCATACCGCGTCCTCCCTTTTAAGATGCCAACTGTCGTAGGTACCGCCGAACCTGCATTATGGGATAGTGCCTCGTCGCGCTCAACATGAAAGCGTGCTTGCCTCGGCCACGTTGACTGGCCCCGACAAAGGCGTTATTCTCCGCGACAACAGCCGTATTATGCTGAAAGGAATCTGATGTCGCTACATGACCGTTTATCCGAAGACCTGAAATCGGCGATGAAGTCCAGAGACCAGTTGCGCATGGACGTGATTCGTATGATCAAAGCCGCGGTGCAATATAAGGAAGTGGAGCTCAAGCAGGACCTTGACGATGCCGGCATGAGCCGGATCATGACGACCCTCATCAAGCAGCGCAAGGAGGCCGCTGAGCAGTTCGAGAAGGGGAATCGACAGGACCTGGCCGCGAAGGAACGGCAGGAAATCAGCATTATCGAAGGCTATCTCCCCGCTGCACTTTCTTCCGACGAACTCGCGGGGATCGTCGCGCTTGTGATCAAGGAGTCCGGCGCGTCCTCGCTGAAAGACATGGGCCAGGTGATGAAAGCCGTCATGGCCCGCCTGGCAGGCCAATCCGTAGACGGCAAAGTGATCAGCGACCTGGTCAAAGCCGCCCTTCAGCGCTGATCCGACTCCTTGCCGGACTTAACCTCTTCGGTCTTTCCGCCGATACTGGATCTGACGTACGACCGCGAGGGCTATCGCCCCCTGTCCGTCCTGCGGCCCGCCCTGTCGACGAGCAGGGAGGCCTACTTCTCCTCCTTCGCCGGACGAGGTTGTGACATGAGCATTTTGATCGTTGACGATTCCCCCGACCAGCAACTGCTGCTGAAAACCATTCTGAATAAGGCCGGTCATCAGGACCTGCTCATCGCAGACTCAGCGACCTCTGCCTACAACCAGCTTGGCATCGCGCAGCCGCAACCGAATGACAATCCGCATGCCGTCGATTTGATTCTCATGGATTTCCTCATGCCGGGCACCGACGGCGTGGCCGCCACGCGGTACATCAAAAGTCTGGATGCCTTGCGAGATATCCCCGTGATCGTCGTCACGGCCAAGACCGCCTTGGGCGACCTTCAAGCGGCATTTTCGGCCGGGGCCATGGACTTCATCACGAAACCGGTCAACAGCGTGGAGTTGCTCGCCCGGGTCAACTCCGCCCTGATGCTGAAAAAAGAAATGGATTGTCGCAAAACCCGAGAACTGGAGCTTCGCCGCAGTAATGCAGACCTTCAACGGGCCTTGCGCGAGGTGAAAGTCCTGAAGGGCCTCGTGCCCATCTGTGCGTCCTGCAAAAAAATTCGCAACGATCAGGGGTTTTGGCAACAATTGGAAGAATATATCCAACAGCATTCGGAAGCCGAATTCAGCCACGGTCTTTGCACCCCCTGCATCAAAAAGCATTACCCTGGTGTTTACCCAGACTAGCTGCTAGCATCCTCCTACGACACACTTTCAGGGAGACACTGACCATGGGTATCCTGATCGTCGATGATTCGACAGACGATCGTCTGTTGATCCAATCTATCCTCGCCAATGCCGGGTATGAAGAGACCTTCGTCGCGGAGTCCGCCGCGGCGGCCTTTCGTTTACTGGGCCTTGACGGCATGCGGCAGATGGTCGGACGGGTGGATTTGATCCTGATGGATATCGTCATGCCCTCCACCAACGGTATCGAGGCCTGCCGGCAAATCAAGGCCGTCGAACGCTACCGGGATATCCCGATCATCATGGTCACGGTCAAGACGGATCCGGTCGATCTGCAACTGGCCTTTGCCGCCGGCGCCATCGACTATGTGGCCAAACCGATCAGCAAAATTGAACTTCTGACCAGGGTCCGTTGCGTGCTTCGTCTCGTGCATGAAATCGAACGACGCCGGGCGCGCGAACAGGAACTCCTCGAGGTCATGCGGCAGCTGCAGGAAGCCAACCAGATGCTGTTGCGCCTGTCCTGTCTCGACGGCCTCACCGGAATCACCAACCGACGACAATTCGACGACTTCCTCGATCAGGAATGGCGCCGGGCCGCGCGCGAATCGACGCCGCTGTCGCTTATTATGCTCGATATCGACTACTTCAAGACCTACAACGACAGCCATGGCCACCAGGCCGGGGACGAATGCCTTCGCCAGGTGGCGCAGCTTATTTCCAGCCACGTCAATCGTCCCGGCGACTTGGTCGCGCGGTACGGCGGCGATGAGTTCGTCATCGTGTTGCCGGGAACGACCGTGGACGGCGCCGCACAGGTCGCAGATACGCTCAGACGGAAGGTCTGTGAAGCGGAGATGAAGCACCCGAACGGGGACCCCGTGACTATCAGTCTGGGCTTCGCGAGCACGGTGCCCAGCCGCGTCGCCGCCCCTACCGATCTCATCCGCGCGGCCGACCAGGCGCTCTATCAAGCCAAACAGGAAGGGCGCAACCGCGCCAAGCAGGCCGGCGTGCTGACCCTGGTGCCCCACACTCATAAGGACTGATGGCACCTCGCCGTCGCGACGGTCGTGTACGTTCCACACACTCGCGACACGGGGCTGTCATGATGGACTGAAGGCGACCGGACCACGACATGCCAAAGCGCACCCCGCAAATCAGACGTACAGCCGGACCTGCTCAGAAACGCGTCTCTCGAATCACTCCCCGCCCGCTCACTGCCCTGCAACGCGAACAAGCCGCGCGCCGTCGCGCCGAGCGCGCGCTTGAACGCGCATCCAAGGAACTGCAACGCCGCGTCGAAGAGCTGCAAGGCGCGAAAGATGCCGCCGACGTCGCCAATCGCGCCAAAAGCGAATTCCTGGCAAGCATGAGCCATGAAATCCGGACCCCCATGAATGCCATCATCGGCATGGCGGACTTGTTATGGGAGACAACACTGACTCCGGAGCAACGGAAGTATCTCCGGATTTTCCGCCGCGCCGGAGCCAGCCTCCTCAGCCTGATCAACGACATTCTGGATTTATCGAAGGTCGAGTCCGGCCGACTGGACCTGGACAGTATCGACTTCGACCTGTCGGAATTGATCGACAAAACGAGCGAGATGCTGGCGCTGAGGGCCAACGAAAAAGGGCTTGAGCTTGTCTGTCACCTGTCCAATGACGTGCCTTGCCATTTGATCGGTGACCCCAATCGGCTCTACCAAATCCTGCTGAATCTGCTCGGGAACGCGATTAAATTCACGGAAAATGGATCGGTGGTCATGACCATCACCAACGATCCCGATCGTCATACTCCGGGCGCGATCAGATTTTCGGTCACCGATACGGGCATCGGGGTCCCGCACGACAAGCTGACGGCCATCTTCGAGACCTTCACCCAGGGCCACAGTACGATTGCGCGCCGGTACGGGGGCACCGGGCTCGGGTTATCGATCTCCCAACAGCTGGCCACGCTCATGGGCGGTCGCATCTGGGTTGAGAGCACACTCGGCAAGGGAAGCACATTCCACTGCGCTGTCCAACTCGGCGTCCAGACAGCGCCGGCTCCCTCCAAGATGTCAGGCGCGCTGAACCTAAGCGGTGTCCGCTGTCTCGTCGTCGACGATTATCCGACCAACCGGCTGATCCTGCGCGAGACGCTCTTCGCGTGGGGCGCCACTGTGGTGGAAGCAGACAGCGGCGAACAGGCCATGGACGAGCTGGAAGGCTCGCTCAAGTCTGAGACACCCTTCGATCTGCTCCTCCTGGATTGTCGAATGCCGGGCATGGACGGGTTCGAGGTTATCGAACGCATTCATGCCGATCCCCGGCTCCATGACCTCACGATTATCATGTTGGCCTCCGACCGGTGGGCCGATGACATCGCCAAAACCTATGATCTGGGTCTGGGCGGTTATCTGGTCAAACCGATCCGGCGCTCCGATCTCCAGCAAACCATCAGCATCGCATTGGGACGCAGCAAACGCGGGTTATCGCCCACTCAGCCCGGCGCGCCGCTTCCGGCGTCAACCCAGGGACGGTCACTGCGGATCCTCCTGGTCGAGGATTCGCCGGACAATCAGGTCTTGATTCAGTCCTACCTCAAGAATACTTCGCATCGATTAGATCTGGCCGATAACGGACAAATCGGCGTCGCAAAGTTTCAAAACGGCCACTATGACCTGATTCTCATGGATATGCAGATGCCGGTCATGGACGGGATAACCGCCACCCGAACCATCCGGCGCTGGGAGCAGGAACAGAGCCTCCCGGCAGTCCAAATCGTCGCCCTGACCGCCTTGGCCCTGAAAGAAGAATCGGCGCGAATTTTCGAAGCCGGTTGCAATGCGCACATGACCAAACCGCTGAAGAGAACGACGCTCCTGGAGTTGCTCTCGGCCTATGAAAAGACACGCGCGCAATGATGCACCAGCAGCCTGAGGCCGGCCAGGCCAGGATCCTCGTCCATATCGATCCCGATCTTGAAGCGATCATCCCCGGCTTTCTCGCCAATCGGCAGCGGGACCTCAGCACGATCGACGCCTGCATGAAACAGGGTGACCTTGGCACGATCGGCCTCCTGGGGCACCGGATGAAAGGCGACGGTGGAGGTTATGGATTCGAACAAATCAGCACGATCGGCCATAACATGGAACAGGCCGCGCTGAAAAAAGACCTGACCGCATTGTCCGAGCACGTTGAATGTTTGAGAAATTTTCTCGCCCGCGTTGAGATTGTTTACAACCACTAATTCGCTCGCCCGCACCCCCCGGATATTTTCCAGACCTCCTCATCGACAACCTCGGTACCCTGACGGGCACAACTGCCCCCCAGGACAATACAGAGACTGGCGTACAGTCGACGGATAGGCGGTTCAGCAACGAGAAGGGAAACAGGCGGAAGAGTCTCTGGCGATATCAGTGAGAAGAAACGCCGTTGAGAAGGGAAATGGGACAATCACGAAGAAATGTTTGGTGGAGGGCAGGGGAGTTGAACCCCCGACCCCTACGTTGCGAACGTAGTGCTCTCCCAACTGAGCTAGCCCCCCACAACTTTCAGGCGGCATTATACACAACCAGAGCCCCAGTCTCTATACGAACTTACAGTCTGCGAGGAACGTTATTCCGGATTGTGAAAACCGGTCGCCGGTTGCCCTGTCTCCGCCACGACCACCCGCCGTCCTTCGACCCGTAACTTGCCCTCCGCATAGAGCTGAATCGCCCGTGGATAGATCCGATGTTCCTGCTCCAGGATACGAGCCGCCAACATGTCCGCTGTGTCCCCTTCAAGAATCGGCACGGCAGCCTGAATGACGATTGGGCCTTCATCCACCCCTTCAGTCACGAAATGCACCGTGCAGCCGGCAATTTTACAGCCATGCTCGATAGCCTTCTTCTGCACGTCCAGTCCGGGAAATGAGGGGAGCAGCGACGGATGGATATTCATCATCCGGTTCTCGTAGGCAGAGACGAGCACTGCGGTCACGATTTTCATGTACCCGGCCAGAAGCACGAGGTCCACTTCATGTTTCTGTAAGACCTCAAGAACCGCCCGATCATAGGCCTCGCGGCTGTCGGGTCTTCCGGCGAAGGGTTTTGGATCGAGCCATAGTGCGGGGGCACCGTGTGTTTTTGCCCGTTCAAGGCCGCCGGCAGTCTGTTTATTACTCAGCACGACGGCGATCTCCGCCGACAAGCCCTTGCCCTCGATCGCATCAATGATCGCCTGAAGATTGGAGCCCCGGCCGGAGACCAATACGCCGAGCCGCACTAGGCGGGCCGAACTACCCGACATACTCCACCACGCCTTCGTCGGTCGTTTGTGCCACCATTTCGCCGATGTAATAGGCCTGATCACCTAGTTCCACGGCCTTCGCAATCACGCGATCGACATGTTCCGGCGCCACGACGAGAATCAGCCCGATTCCCATATTGAAGACGCGGTACATTTCGTCCAGCGCCACCGCCCCGCGGGCTTGAATCGCCTGAAAAATCGGCAACACCGGCCAGGAACCCAGGCGAATCCGCGCGCCGCACCGTGCAGGGAATACCCGCGGCAGGTTATCGGTAATCCCTCCGCCTGTAATATGAGCGATGCCCTTAATCGGAGCCGTCTCCATCAGCGACAGAATCTGTTTGGCATAAATGCGCGTGGGCGTCAGTAAGGTCTCCCCCAATGCTCCGCCCAATTCCGGCAGGATACTGTCGACCGTCAACTGGCTTCGCTCCAGGAGCACCTTGCGCACCAACGAGAACCCGTTGCTATGGACGCCGGTCGACGCCAACCCGATGACGGCATCGCCGGGAACAATCTGCTTTCCATCGATCATCTTGGGACGATCGACGACCCCCACGGCAAAACCGGCGAGATCGTATTCCCCTTCACCGTAGAACGAGGGCATCTCAGCGGTCTCTCCGCCGATCAGCGCACAGCCTGCCTGACGGCACCCGTTGGAAATCCCTCGCACGACGGCTTCCGCGGTCTTGATCGAGAGTTTTCCTGTCGCGAAATAGTCGAGGAAAAACAGCGGCTCCGCGCCACTCACGGCAATATCGTTGACACACATGGCGACCAGGTCGATGCCGACCGTATCGTGTTTATCCATCAGGAAGGCGATCTTGAGTTTCGTCCCGACGCCATCGGTCCCGGACACGAGAACCGGATCCTGATAACGATTGGCTTGGAATCGGAAGAGGCCGCCGAAGCCGCCCAGATCGGTCATGACTTCAGGGCGAAACGTGGCCCGCACATGGGGCTTGATCCGCTCGACGAATTCATCGCCAGCATCGATATCCACTCCGGCATCACGATAGGTAGTCATAGGAAGGGCGCATCTTAGCGAGGCAGGAGAGTGTTGGTCAACATCGGAGATCGACTATGATCTGCACTAGGATGCGCGTGGAATTGACGCGTGATCGTCAGGGCACTGTTCGATATGAGCAAGTTGCTCAAAACGATCGCCCAGCAAGGCCGCAAGGAGCCGACGCAACTGCGGCGTACCCTTAGGGTACGCCGCAGGGAGAGTCGCGACTGAGAACGCCGCTGGCGGCCGTTTTCAGCAACTTGCTTACATTTCGGGGCGCATCTCGACATCGAGCAACTTAATCTTCCGATGGAGGTGGCTGCGCTCAATTTTGAGGTCTTCCGCCGTGCGGGAAATGTTCCAGTGATGTTCGCGGAGTTTACGGGCAATGAATTCCTTTTCGAACGCGTTCCGCGCATCTCGGAGAGAGTCGTACGGCCTGGTCAACAAGGTATTGGCAGGTTGGGGCCCGGCAGCCGGTTGCGCGGCCGGCAGCTGGGGACGCACCTGCAAGGCCACCGACGCATGCGAGGCCTCAATTACGGGCCCCGGCACCATGATCATGAGACGCTCGATCAGATTCCGCAATTCCCGAATATTGCCCGGCCACTCATAATGCATGAAAACATCCATGGCCTCCGGTGACACCTGTTTAATCTTCAATCCCTGTTCTTCGGCATGCACCCGCAGGAAATGTTTGACCAGCAAGGGGATATCCTCTCGACGATCACGCAAGGTCGGGACCACGATCGGCACCACATTCAGCCGATAGAACAGATCTTCCCGAAAGGTTCCCTTTTCAATCTCCTGCAGCAGATCCTTGTTGGAGGCGGCCAGCACCCTCACATCGACCTTGATCAACTTGGTTCCGCCGACTCGCGTGAACTGCTGCTCCTGGAGCGCTCGCAAGACCTTAGCCTGAGTGCTCAAGCTCATATCCGCGATCTCGTCCAGAAACAAGGTGCCGCCGTCGGCCTGCTCGAATTGGCCGCGCTTCATGGTGGTGGCCCCGCTGAACGCGCCCCGCTCGTGACCGAACAACTCGCTCTCGATCAACGTTTCCGGTATCGCGGCACAGTTCACCGCCACAAACGGGCGGTTGCCCCTGGAACTGTGTTGATGGATCGCCCTGGCGACCAATTCCTTGCCGGTTCCATTTTCGCCTCCGATCAGCACACGGCTGTTGGTCGGACCGGCCGTTTCGATCAGCTGCTGCAGCTGCTGCATGACCGGCGCCTGCCCGATCAGCTCGAACTTCCGCTCGACCTTTGTGCGGAGCGTGCGATTCTCCTGCTCGAGACGGTGCTGGTCTAACGCGTGTTTCACCCGGAGCGTCACGTTTTCGAGAGAGAGCGGCTTTTCAATATAGTCGTAGGCTCCCAGCTTGATCGCCTTCACCGCGGTCTCGATCGACCCATGCCCGGACATCATCATCACCTGCGTGTTGGGCACGAGTTCCCGCAGCCGTTTGAGCGTCTCCAGGCCGTCCATGTCAGGCATCCAGATGTCCAACATCATCAGTTCGGGCGGATTGACGGCGCACACTTTAAGCGCTTCAATGCCGCTCTTGGCCACACTGACGTCATATCCCTCGTCCTCCAGAATACTGCTCAAGGAGTTCAGGATGGAGACTTCGTCATCGACAATCAGAATCGAGGCAGACATGCATCCCCCACATACGGAGTAGGATCTGGCGAGAGGGCGATCCGGTGACTGTGAGTGGAGCCGGATCGCCCCGCAGCTCACCATGTCCATCGTTCCGTTACACCGGCAGTTCGAACGTGAACAAGGCCCCCTTGGGCTGATGATGACCCGCGTGAATCTGGCCGTCGTGATCGGTCACAATCCGCCTCACGATTGCCAACCCCAATCCGGTTCCCGTTTTCTTTCTGGAAAAATAAGGCACGAACAGTTTGTCCTGATCCTCAGGCGCGATGCCGGTTCCTTCATCTGCCACGGTCACGACCGCGCGGCGTTGTTTCGTATCGTAGCGCGTCGTGATCCACAAACGCCCCTTCTGGTTCATCGCATGAATGCCGTTATCGCACAGATTGACCAAAACGCGCTTGATCTGTTCGCGGTCGAAACTGAACGGAGGCAGATCGGAATCCAGCGACACCACACACTCGACTTCGCGATGCGCGCTCTCATACAACGCCACCACTTCTTTGACTACGTCCTCCAGCGAGCTCATCGTCATATGCGGGGCCGGCATGCGGGCAAATTTCGAAAACTCATCCAGCATTTGCTTCAAGCTGCCGACCTCATTGACGATCACCTGGGTGGATTCGTCGCAAATCCGGTCGAAGTCCGGCGCCTTGTCCTGAAATTTCTTCCGCAAGCGCTGCGCCGAAAGTTGGATAGGTGTTAAAGGGTTCTTGATCTCATGGGCGATCCGCTGCGCGACCTCCCGCCAGGCCGCCGCCTTCTGCGCCTTGATCAATTCCGACAGGTCTTCAAAAATCAGCACAAACCCGAGGTCCTTGTTCGACTCATCCTTCATCCGCGAGCAATGTACCCCGATGGTCAGGAACCGCCCCTGCAGATCCAGCTGTCCTTCAAGCGCGATGTTGTCCCGCTGGTCGGCCAGCATGCGGTCGTACACGGATTGAAACAGGTCGAGCTTATATTCCTTGAACACCTCGTTGGCGGCCCGACCGCGAAACCGATCGGCCCACAAACCCAACATGCGCTCCGCGGATGGATTGAACGTGGTAATGACCCCCTGTCGATCGATCGACAAGAGCCCGGCGGCAATGGTATCGACCACCGTTTCGATATACGCGCGCCGGCGATCCAGTTCGAGGTTGGATTGGCGGAGCGACACGTTCGCTTCTTCCACCTTGGTCTTGCTGCCTTGCAGGTCGGCGGTCATCCGGTTGAAGGATTCGACGAGGGTGCCGATTTCATCCGTGGCCTTGGCTTCGATGCGCACCGACAGATCTCCCTGCGCAATGGCCTCGGTCGCTTCAGCCAGCCGTTGAATCGGCACCGTGATGCCGCGCGCGACATAAAATCCAAACCAGGTGGCGCTGAACAGAATCATCACCGTAATCACCGCCACCAGCAGATAGGCTCCCGCCTTGATGGGGTTCTTCATCGCCTTCATCTGTTTATACTCGGCATATTGGCGACCGATGCTCTCCATCTTCCCGAGCAAGGATTCCGGCACATAGGCATCCACCACCACCACCCCGTCGATTTCTCCCCGATGCACGCCGGAGGCGATCGGCACGCCGGCCCGCACCAGTCGCCCCGTTTGGGCCTCCTGCACGGAGGTCAGTTCCTGCTTGCCGTTGATCACCTGCAACACCAGCTGGCCGATCGGCAAATCAAGCACAGTCACCGGCACCTCGGGATCCAAGGCCTTAGTCAACGTCTCCATCTTCGAGGAGAACACTTCGATCCCGGCCGTGGCATATTCGGCGCGCTTCCTGGCAATCGCGGCGACCAGCAAATCCCGTTGCTCGGGCAACAACAACTCTTCGCGAAAAATTTCATGGCTGATGGCGCGCGCGCTGTTGATCGCCAACGACACATGCCCGGCATGATGCATGCGCGCGACTTCGTAAGAGTCCTTCATCACATGTTCGATCTGATCGTTGAACCAGACATCGACTGCCTTATTGACCAAACCGCTGGCGACCAGCGCCAACAGAACGGTAGGAATCAGCGAAAATCCGATGAAGGCCGCGACCAGCTTGGCTCGAAACCCGGACCCCACGAGCCGATGCCGCCGTTCGAAGTAGGCTTTGATGAGGTTACGGGACAGGAGCAGCGTGAGGACAACGAACCCGATCAGGTCGAGATTGACCAGCAGCAGTACAAAGGCATATCCCGTGCTGGGGAGAAAGGAATCCGACTCCTCCCCGACTGGAACGGCCATTTGGGCATAGTAGAACGTGAGCGCCAGGCAGGGCAGCAACAGGATCAGAACGATCCAGACGGGCCGAACATGGCGCTTGCGCCGCTCGCTCTCGATCGAAGCCGGCGTCGACGGCGCCTTTTCGCGCAGCACCCCCGGAGGGATGAGCTTGGTCATGTCCGTCGATTCAGGCATCGGCACTACTCCGACTCATTCCCGGCCCATTCGATTCTGCCTCACTATAACGAATTTCGGGAGGACTCTCAAAAGCCCGGCCCGTTGTCCCGGCGCAGGAACGGCGGACAGAAACAGGCGACTAGGCGCAGACTCAACCGGGGGAAAGACGAAGAGCGCGGAACAGAAACGCACGCAGGGGGGAGATCACGAGCTACGGAGTATGGATCGATGATTTCCCGGAAGTCAGGCTGACGAATTTCATCCTCAAGGCATAGAGCATGTCTTTCATCACGACTTGCTCATCCGGCGTGAGATTGCCCCGTGTTTTTTCTTCCAGCATGGACAGAAGATCGATAATTTCCTTCGCTTGAGGAAGGTTCAACGGCATGGCCGGCTGTTGGGGATCCAATTGTTCCCCCATGAGCATCAACGCCGAGCTTCCCATGGAGATCACAAAGGAGGAGAAATTGACCGGAAGATGCCCGGCATGGCCATGGGCATCGGCCTGATGGGATTCGGCCGGCGCCGGTTCGGCGGCAGGAGGCCCGGAGGCCGATGCGGCTGGGGACGCTTCTTCGCCACGTCCTCGACGATCACGGATGACGAATCCCTGGTCCTTCTCATCACCCATAGACATACCCTCCGATCAGCCAGCTATAAAATGCAGGGCCGTACCCTACCATAGGCCCCAATGACGCGCAAGGCGGCAAGCCCCGTTGAAGGTGGAGAAAAACTCAGTTAGAGTGGCGCCACGAGGGGGTGCGCATGTCCGAACGTTTCGACAAAGTCGTGGCGATTATGGCCCAACTCCGGGCACCCGGCGGATGCCCGTGGGATCGCAAGCAGACGCATGAATCCCTCAAACCCTACCTGATCGAAGAAACGTATGAAGCGCTCGATACCATCGACCGGCAAGATTTTCATAAACTCAAGGAAGAACTCGGCGATGTGCTGCTACAGGTGTTATTCCACAGCCAGATCGGAACGGAAACAGGCACCTTTACCATTGATGAGGTGCTTGAAGAGCTTGGGAACAAACTCGTGCGCCGGCATCCCCATGTCTTCGGTGATGCCGCGGTCGGCTCCCCGACACTGAATTCCGACCAGGTGGTTCATCGTTGGGAGGACATCAAACGGGCCGAGCGCAAGAACGCCGGCAAACCCGATTCAGTATTGCACGACATCCCCCAAGCGCTCCCGGCCCTACTTCGTGCCTACCAAACCCAGGTCCGGGCCGCGCGAGTGGGGTTCGACTGGCCTGATAGTCCGCAAGGCCTGGCCGCGGTCCTCGCCAAAGTAGAGGAAGAAATCGGGGAACTCCGCACAGCCGTGAACGACGCGGCGGCGGCACTTCCGGCTCCATCAGAACCCAAACCGGAACCCACAGCGGAAATGGCGGCGGAATTGGGCGACCTCCTCTTCTCATTAGTCAACGTGGCACGTCACATCAAGGTGAATCCTGAAGAGTCACTGCGTCAGGCCACGAATCGGTTTACGTCGCGGTTTCAATTTATCGAACGTGAGGCGGCGCGCAGCGGACGCAGCGTGAACGACCTCACCACGGTCGAAATGGACCACTACTGGGACGCCGCAAAACAGTTGGAGAATGCCGGTCCCGCCGTGGCTGGCTCCCCGCTCGGCTCCCCGACGGCCCCATCGCAAACTCCCAGATGAGCAGCGAGCAGAATCCATACGAAGAAGGTAAACGAGCGGGGCTCCATCCGC
>WBZN01000754.1_pt2 | contig 15076 bp, 13 predicted proteins | sample 5204281 | NCBI WGS metagenome assembly WBZN01 (sample SAMN12344347, study PRJNA552823) | activated sludge metagenome | biome: Activated sludge suspended growth; feature: Nitrification reactor; material: Wastewater; isolation source: activated sludge from nitrification reactor of wastewater...
CGAATTTCTTTCAGACAATGTTGGAATTTGCCACGGTACCTCAAATGATAGCTATTACTTCAAAACCGGCGATGTCAAAGTTATGCCGGAACGCTGGAGTGCCGTGGTTGTGAAGGACGGTGGCATCTGGAAAGTTTCGAGAATTATTTTCTCTGCAAACATTCTGGATAATCCTGTTGTCACCACCATAAAAGATGACATCCAAAAATTCGTGATCATTGCCGTTCTTGCGGGAGCGCTGGTCGGTATCGTGATTGGTGCGTTGGGAGCGACGATGATGCGCAAAAAGGCTTGACACCAATGCACTGCGATCTGGTGCTGCGAAATGGACTGGTCTTCGATGGAGTCAGCGAAGGCCGGTCTATTGATGTCGCAGTGCGAGATGGTCTGGTTGTAGCGCTTGGAAAAAACCTGGACGTGGATTCAACTGATCAGTTCGATGCAACTGGTCTCTGGATTACGCCTGGGTTAGTCGATATACACACGCATTACGATCTTGAAGTCGAACTTGCCCCGGCACTTTCAGAGTCGGTTCGGCACGGAGTGACTTCAGTCGTCATGGGTGGCTGCAGTATGTCCACCACATACGGTGAACCTATCGATCTGTCTTACATCTTTTCACGCGTTGAGACATTACAGCCTGAACTTATCGCATCCTGGTTAGAAAACGCGCATAGCTGGCACTCTCCAGAGGAATACTTTCGGCATCTCCACACCCTGCGGCTGGGACCGAATGTAGCCAGCATGCTGGGACACAGTGCGTTGCGCGTTGAAGTGATGGGTCTCGAGCGTAGCTTGTCCGGGCATGCAACTGAAGCTGAGATCGAGCAAATGCATCGGCTTGCCAAAGCCGCATTGGACGCTGGATGCATAGGTATATCCATTGATATGGTGCACTGGCACAAAGTCAGTGGACCTTTTGCGGGAATCGCTTTGCCTTCTCACCACGCATCGTTTGACGAATATATGATGCTTGCCGATCTTTGTCGGGAATACAATGCAGTTTTTCAGGTCACGCCGAACCCTCGAAATCCCTGGTCGTTGTTCGATATTTTGCGACTGTGTCCTGGTCTATGGCGCGCTCCGTTGCGCTGCACAATTCTGGCTGCGCTGGATATGGGCACTGCCCCGCATTTTTGGCGCATTTACTCGCTTCTTCTGTTTGTGTGTAATCAATTGCTTGGATGCAATATCCGATTTCAGACGCTGGCTGAGCCGTTTGTCATTTATGCCGATGGCTGGCTAACCCCATTCTTTGAAGAGTTTTCGGCCGGTGTGAAGCTCAATAATTGTTCCAGTCGTGCGGAGCGAGAGGCTTTGTGGGCAGACACCAGATTCAGGCAGGAATTCGTTCAATCATGGACAGGCGGATTTCCGCGCGCTTTCCACCGCAATCTAGATCTGATGACAGTAGTGGATGCGCCAGATGAATCCATCATTGGAAAATCGATAGGTGAAGCTGCGAGAGCCGCTGGAGCCGAACCTCTGAACTATTTTATGGACCTGCTTGCGAAATACGACGACCAGTTGCGCTGGCATGCTTGCAACGCAAATCAGCGCCCGAAGATTCGCCATCGGCTGATGAGTCATCCGGGCATTTTGCCTGGGTTCAGTGATGCTGGCGCTCACAGTCGAAACCTCGCGTTTTTCGACAACTCGCTTTCGGTGCTCAGGCAAGCCGCCACTGCAAAATTTCTACCCTTTTATCGAGCGGTGGCTCGGGTGACATCTGAACCTGCGAAGTGGTTCAACCTTGATGCTGGCTGCATCAAAATTGGTGGCAAGGCTGATTTGCTGGTGGTCGATCCTGACTTGCTCAACGATGAGATTCCCGCACCTTCAGTGATGTGCGATCCGGTTTTGAATGGCGCACCGCGCATGGTTAAGCGTGACGGAAGTGGTGCCGTGACTGCGGTTTATATGAAGGGGACTTGCGTCGTCAAAAATGGAGTGCCTTTGCCTGCCCTTGCAGCGCAGAAACATGGTGATGTACTGATTCAGATGAATCGCACTGCCTCGCAGGAGGAAGCTCTGGACCGGTATCGAAACCGAATTTCAACTGATGGATCAAGTGGTGCCTATGCAGGGTCTTCCATAAAGGATTACTGGACGATTTTTCTGCTCAAACATCAGCAGCCTGCCAATGTTGCTATGCATTGCTTCGCGTTCGTCTTGATGTATGCGATCGCTGTTCTGGCGTGTGTTCAGCATCAGTTCTGGCTTCTCCTGCTCATGCCGGTCTCGCAAGCGACCGGGCTTTTGGGCCATTGGCTTTTTGAATCGACCGCCATTGATCAGCGCGATACGGTATTTTCCTGGCGAGCATTTATATGTTTGCATCTGATGTTTTTCAATGTGCTTCTCGGGCGTTACTCGTCTGAGGTCGCTCGCGCACAGATTCAATTTGCTCGAATGGCGAAGCTCGGATCTTCTATTCCCGATCTTAGTCAAACTGGCTCGGGTTCTGAATTTATGCAGGTGCGCAAGGAAGAAAGCGACTCAACTGCAAAGGAGTATGTTCGAATCTAATTATGCTCGAAACTTCAATTGTAGATATTTCAAATTTGACCGAGGTTGAACGAGCTGCAATGTTCGCTCTTTATCACGGAAATTATGACGGAGGAGATTCGTCGATTTTCTTTCGCGATCTTGACGCAAAAAATTGTGCAGTAGTTTTGCGCGATGAAGACGGTGTTGTTCGCGGCTTCTCTACTGTAGCTATTTACAACGAACTTTATCTCGGTTCGCCGGTGCGAGTTTTGTATTCTGGAGACACGATAATCGAACCGGCTTACTGGGGGCAGAATCAGATGTCCAAAGCCTGGTTGGAGTTGGCCGGCAGCATTAAGCAAGAGGCTCCACAGACGCCGCTATATTGGCTACTGATTGTTAAGGGTCACAGAACTTACAGATATTTGTCTCTATTCAGTAATGAATATTTCCCGCGCAAGAATTGCGAGACTCCCTCCGAGACTCAATCTTTGATGGATTATTTGGCGCATAAAAAGTTTGGCAACCAATATGATCCTCAAACGGGTCTGGTCAAGTTTACCGAGCCGCGCAGTTACTTGAATTCGACTTTAGCGGTGATCCCTGAGAAGGACTCGGGACGCCTTGATGTTCAGTACTTTCTTTCACGCAATCCGCGCTATTTCGAAGGCGATGAGCTTCTCTGTTTGTGTGAGCTGAGCGCTGAAAAGTTGACGCGGCTGGCAAGACAGTGGTTCCAAGCGGGCGCGATGCAATCGAGACACTTGTTGTCGACACCACCGGTGCCACCGATAAGTCAAAAGGCGTCTTAAATATGCAAGCGAATGGCGTTGTTGGACAAATTTTCGTTGGACGGTCGGGGCAACAAAAGTCGACTTCGAGAGAGCAGTACAACGTATTTACCCGCACAGATTGTGTCGCGTGCGGATGGTACTGGTTGATGCCATCCAGGTCACTGAAGCGAAACCAAGTTCTGCCTGCCAATATCGTTGGCCATGAGATCGCTGTGTTTCGCAAAGCAAGCGGAGAAGTTGCAGCGCTAGATGCACATTGCCCACACATGGGAGCACATCTTGCCGAAGGCAAGGTGGATGGTGAGGAGCTGCGATGCTTTTTTCACAACTGGTGCTTCAATGACCAGGGGGTGTGCACAGACATTCCATGCCAGCAGTCGAAGCCACCACGCGCAGTGAACACAAAATCCTGGACAGTGCGCGAGAGGTATGGATTGATCTGGATCTGGCTTGGCGATGAAGAACCTTTCGAGGAGATTCCGATTCATCCTGAGCTTAATGGTGAAGCTTATGAATACTCGGTCGGCAACTTCTTTGTGAAAAATTGCCACCCCAATGTAGTCATGGTCAACGCCATCGATGAACAGCATTTTCACACCGTGCATAATTTGCCCGGTGAAATTTTGAATATGGAACCTCGAAGGCTGACTCAAAGTCATATCGAATTCAAAAACACGGGCACCGTGCCTGATACCAATGTGTTTGGTAGGTTGATTGGAAAGTTTTATGCGAATGCACTGACTTACAATTTGGATTACTGGTACGGGAGCACAGGCACTGTTACACTCGGACCAGATTGCCTGCATCTCTATCTTATGTTCGCGCTGCGCCTGTCTGCGTCAGGAAAAACTGAAGGCTATGCTGTTGCCTTCACTAAAAAGTCGACAAACTGGTTTCAACGGCTGCTTCTAAATCCGATGCTCTTACTAATCACAAAATTAGCAGGACTCTATTTTGCCATGGGCGACACACGAGTTTTCAACACGATAAAGTTTGATTTCAAAACGCCCATCGCAGCCGATCATGCTGTGCTTGCATTTATACAGCATCTGGATAAACAGCGACCTTTTGATTGCTCGAAAGCTTCTTAGCAGGTGTTAGATGTGGGCGTTGATTCCAAAACTGTTCACCTGCGTGTGCTAACAGCAAGCGCTGCCTGCTGAAGTTTGGTGGCCGTTTCTGTCGGCAAAGAAAACAGACTGACATCTCGCTTGGTGTCTTGGTCGTACAAAGTAAGGTTGCACGGTAATCCAACTGGTGAGCGTCCGAAAAGTCTGGCGTAGAAAGCGCAGGCGGCGAGATAGGTGCCTTCTCTAGACGGATGATGACCGTCTCCGTCATACAAATTTATCTCTGGATGCTGGCGAGAGCACAACGCAAATGCATCGCCGGCTGGTACAAGTAGTGCCTGCGATTGTGATGCTGCGCGAGTATACGCGTTGGTCAGTCCGGCTTGTTCGTCTAGCTTTCCCTTATCTGACCATGTTTCGTACAAGACTGTTTTCGATCGCGCTCTGACGATGTCGTTATTGAACTGAGAGACGGCCGACAGAAAATTTTCTGTGTCCAACACTGGTGTCTGGCTCTGTTCTTGTAAGACCACGTAGGTCCATGGTCCATCGTGAGCTATGCAATTTCGCGATCCGCCCTTTACAAGGTGTTCTTGCAGCTTCGCACCGCCCCACACGACCTGTGCCACTGTAGCTGGTGGCTGAGTTTTAGAATCCATAACAAGGGCTGCCAAAGTTAACGGCAGGCTATTGACGTACGTGAAACTGTTTCCAATGAATAGTATTCTGACCGCATTTGTTGCCTTGCAGTCGTACAGAAGCTGTGCCTGATCTTGAACCTGTGTCAGCGATGGAATTGAATAGAGTATTGCAAGCAGCAGCGCGCCGATGGCACTCATAATCCAGAGCGCGGTCGTTGTTTTTCTCTTCATATCATAGACGGGCTCCGGCGTTCTGCTATGGATATGTTATCGGATACAGCGGCTATGGGTAGCATCGCAGCTAGAATCAGGTAGCCTTATTATGAGTCTAGAAGAGAAAAGTGGCTAGTGGGCGGATCGACTTCGACTGCTGAAATTACAAGTCGTCAGGCTGATTAAGTACGACGCAGCTTCCTGAATGGTCGAATTTAAAGCGCACATGCACCAACGAGTTCAGGCGCTCGCTGACAGCTTTTTGACGTTCTGGTGGAACGAACAGCAACATAAATCCGCCGCCACCAGCGCCAAGAAGTTTTCCGCCAATCGCGCCTTCTTCCTTTGCTGCTGCATAGACCTCATCGATTTTTGAATTTGATACCAGCTTTGACAGCGTGCGCTTGTATCGCCAGCACTCGTCCAACAACTCACCAAAAGCCTGAATCGGAACGCTCTTATCTTGCAAAATCGAAATGCTCTGGTCGACCATCGCGTACATCTTCTTTAGTTCCGTTTCGCGATTTTGAAAATTAGCAATCTGCGACTTCGCTACATCAGTGGCTTTGCGTTGCCCTCCAGTGAAGAAGAGCATCAAGTGTTCCTGCATATCTATGAGCCGTTCGTCCGGGACGAAAACTGGTTCCACTTTGAACTCGCCGTTGGGCATAAACTCAATGCGATTAAAGCCACCATAAGCTGCGGAGATTTGATCCTGCGAACCCACATTTTCAGCCATGACATTTTGTTCGACATGAATTGCTGTTTTCGCAAGTTGAACAGGCGACAATTCCTGATTTTTTAGTGCGCTCAGCGCGTGCAGTAATCCAACAATAAAGGAGGAGCTGGTGCCTAATCCTGACCAGGCTGGAAGGTCACCATCATAGTGAATTTCCAGACCTTTTTCTCGTTTTTCAAGTTCGAGCACCGCGCGAACAGCCGGATGCTCAATATCACCAATCTCTCTCACCAGTTCGATTCTTGACCAGACGATACGATGGCGGTGTTCAAAAAATGGCAGCAGATAACGACAGGTTACATAGCAATACTTGTTGATGCTTGTCGCAATGACAGCGCCACCATGTTTTGAGAACCATCCTGGATAGTCTGTTCCGCCTCCAAAAAAAGATATGCGAAACGGTGTGCGCGTAATTATCATTTGTCAGCGCTCTTTGCGGGAGCGCGCAGCACTTCTTTGACGATGTAGCGCGGGCGTCCTTTTGATTCCCTGAAAATTGCGCCGATATAGAGCGCCATCAAGCCAAGCATGAACATTTGAATACTGCCAATCAGTAAAATCACACACATCAGAGCGTGAGTGTCTGGTGGCGCGATGCCCCAGATCTTCAGAAACATGACTATAAAAATACCCAGGAATAAAACTGCTGAAACGCCTAAAGCAAGGAAGGTAAGCTTCAGTGGAATGTCAGAGAAGGAAATTAGTGGCCGTTCCAGCCAGTAATAAAGCACACGTTTACTCAGAACAGGATTTTTTGTGTTATGTCTGCCATCAAATCGTGCATCGCGATTGTAGAAGACCGGGATCTGTTTGAAGCCTACAAAGCCGACCAAACCGCGCATGTAGGGTCTGTCTTCTTTAAGTTCGAGCAGATAATTCACAGCGCGACGAGACAGGAGCTTGAAATCACCTGAATCTACCGGCAGATGGAAGTAAGAGATCGAATGGATGAATCTGTAGCCCCATTTTGTGACTAACAGTTTGAGGAAATGTTCGCCTTCACGCTTGGTGCGCGTCGTATACACAACTTCCGCCTCTGGGTCGTTGATCCAGGCGCGCACCATGTCAGGAATTACTTCTGGAGGATCTTGCAGATCGGCATCCATGTAAACGATGGCATCGCCGGTGGAGTGCTCCATGCCTGCGAGCACACACTCTGAGACGCCGAAATTTCGTGACATGTTGACGAGCACCACGTCGCCTTTGCTAACTTCGGCTCGCAGCAATTCTTCGGAATTGTCTTTTGAACCGTCATTGACGAAAACGAGTTCGTAGTCGCCGATCAAATGTTCGCTTTTCAATCCAGCAAATACTTTTCGCTGGCGTTCGAGCATTTCAGGTATGACAGCCGATTCATTGAAAAACGAAAGGACTACCGAAATTTTTGCATTGCTGCGATCGCTGGCTATGTCGCTAATCTCCAAGTAAATGCCTGCGCAATTTGATTCTCGTCATGTCCTCGATGTTCTTCCGTTCTTGAGGACCGAACTTGCGTTCAACAAGTGTAAGGCACTCCGGGTTGTAAAGCGTGCATGCCCAGGCATCATCGCGAAATTTTAGCATCTCAGCTGATCGGGCGTTTCCAGCCTTTTACTGCCGCGAGTCCCGTAACCATTTTCAACATCTCTTATGAACTGGTTATTAACTTCGGTTATTATGTAGCGATTATGAAATTACCACTGATGCGAAACAATATACTCAGAGAAGATCTTGACGCTCTTATCGAGTATCTCAAACAAGACGATCCGATACTGACACAGTCCGCAAATGTTCGAGCTTTTGAGGAAGAGTGGTCGAAATGGCTTGGCACCACATATAGTGTTTTCATAAACTCCGGCGCTTCTGCGAATCTGCTCACCATGGCGATATTGCGATTGAAACACCCGGAAGGTGGTGAAGTAATTGTACCCCCCCTAACCTGGGTGTCTGACATTGCTTCGGTCATACAAAATGGATTTGACCCGGTATTCGTAGACATTGATCGCCAGTCGCTTGCTATGGATTCCAAGCAGGTGATTTCCAAGCTGAACGACAAAACACGAGCAGTGTTCCTCACCCACGTACAAGGGTTTGATGGACTGACCGATGAGCTCTTGCAAACACTGAAAGAGCGCAACATCCCGCTCATTGAGGATGTGTGTGAATCTCATGGCGCTACCCATGATGGCAAAAAGCTCGGTACGTTTGGATGGATCTCGAACTTTTCCTTTTATTTTGCCCATCATATGAGCACCATCGAGGGCGGAATGATCTCGACCGATGATCCCCTGGTGTATGAGCAAGCGCGTATGTTGCGCTCTCATGGAATGGTGCGTGAGGCCAGCGATCCCGATATTCGCAAGCAATACCAGGAAACCAATCCAGAACTCAATCCTGATTTTATTTTTGCTTTTCCTGCCTACAACGTCCGTAATACCGAACTGGGCGGCGTTCTTGGACGCAGCCAGCTAAAGAGACTCGACGCCAATGTCAAGAAGCGCACCGAGCAACTACTGTATTTTCTGGACAATATAAATCGGGACAATTATCGAATCGATTTTAAATTAGAGGGAAGCAGCAACTATGCTTTTAACTTGATTTTGAACCGTAAGGACGAAGAGTTCATGCAGAGAGTCATGAAAAAGCTCAGAGATTCCGGGGTCGAATTCAGACGAGGCAGCGCCGGTGGCGGTAATCAGTTAAGGCAGCCGTATCTGAGAAAAATTCTGCCTGAAAACCATCATCTCCAGTTCCCCGAGACCGAACATGTTCATTTTTACGGCGCGTACATCGGCAATTTCCCAGATCTGAGGCGCGACGAAATCAAGGATTTGTGCGACATCATCAACAGCGTTTAGACAGGAAGAGCAATTTTTGAATTATGAGTGAACATATTCTCGTTACCGGTGGTGCTGGCTATCTAGGCTCGATACTGGTGCCGGACCTTCTTGCGGCTGGCTACCACGTCACCGTCCTCGACAATTTTATGTATCACCAGGCAAGTCTAAATCACGTTTGTCACCATCCAAATTTTTTCGTCGCCAAAGGCGATATCCGCGTAGAAAGCACGCTTATGCCTCTTCTGCGCAAGGCAGATATTGTCATTCCTCTCGCTGCATACGTCGGAGCTCCTCTGTGCAGTTTCGATCCAGTCGGGGCATCGACGGTGAATCATGACGCAATCCTGCTCATGCTCAAAAATCTTTCCAGAGAACAGCGTATCTTGATGCCCACCACCAATAGCGCTTACGGCACAGGCGATGAAAACAACTTCTGTACTGAGTCATCTGCCTTGAGACCGATTTCGAAGTACGCCATCGATAAGGTGAAAATCGAAGAGTCATTGATGGAGCATCCGGGTGCTATAAGCTTTCGCCTTGCAACCGTGTTCGGCATGGCACCGCGCATGCGTATCGATTTACTGGTCAACGATTTTACATACCGGGCTGTTCATGACCGTTTTATTGTGCTCTTCGAAGGACATTTCAAGCGCAACTACGTGCACATCCGTGACGTGTCGCGCGTGTTCCAGCATGGGATAAAGAATTTCGAGAGCATGAAAGGACAAATCTACAACGTCGGCTTGTCTGACGCGAACTTGTCTAAACTCGAACTTTGCGAGCAGATTCAAAAACAAGTTCCAGATTTTACGTACATGGAGGCGCCGGTTGGCAAAGATCCTGATCAGCGCAACTACATTGTCTCTAACGCGAAAATTGAAGCAACAGGATTCGCAACGTCGGTAAGCCTTGACCAGGGAATCGCTGAACTTGTCAAAGGCTTCACTATGATCAAAAATAGCCGATACGGCAATATCTAATGAAAATGCCCAGAGATAGGCGAGCGATTTCTGATGAACAAGGTCGCTAACACGCTTTCGGATTTTTTCAAAAGCTCATGGAAAGACATCATCGTATTTTTGGTGATGTTCCTGGCCATCATTCCTTTGCCAACGCGGGTGCCAGTCGATGATTGGGATTCGGGCAGTCAGGCATCTTATGACTACTGGACTGCACACCACATGCAGTACGGAGTGGATTTTGCACAAAACGTTGGACCCTGCGCATTCATCGATTATCCTGATTTTTACTCGGGATTTTTTTTCAATGAGAAATTTGCTGTATCGATTATCCTTACCGCTGCTTTAGCTGCGGTAGCAATCTTTGTGGCGAAGCGCATTTCGCTTATTCCAGCCAGGTGGCTGTTTTACCTGACAATTGTCATATTTTCCACGTCGTTTGCGACGAAAATCAGCCCGTCGTTTGTCACCGCTGATGTGCAGTTGTTTCTGCTTTCATTGCTGATTGCCTGCGCACTTTACATTCTTGAGAATCGTCTTGCTATCGCCCTGCTGATTTGTGTTCTCAGCCTGATTTCATTGAGCAAAGGAACATGCTTATTTCTTTCACCACCCATAATTGCTTTTGCTTTTATTCATCACCTCATACATAGACGAACGATAACGGCCGTGATAGTGCCTGTCGTTTATGGTGCAAGTTTAGCTGGATTCTGGCTTCTAGCTGGGCAGGAACTGCTTAACATTCCCGCCTTCTTCGTCGCGACCTTCCAATTTGCTCGCGCCTACAACGAAGCGATGATCAACAACTACCGGTCGGAACTTGCGACCTTGATCGGTGATTCTACTCAAGTGTATGTACTCTTGACTTTGATTGTAAGCGTTATTCCATCGATCAAATCTTTGCCGATGCGAAGCCTGATTTCCAGGTTGGCACTGACGGCGGTGCAATTGCTAATTCTGTTCGTGATTTGGAAGCATGGGTTTACGCGCACTGAGCTTACGCATAATCTGATCTACTACCAATTCATAACGATTGCCGCGATTCCGCTCTTCTTCTTTCCGACCGAGGGAGAAGCGCCATCTTACAACTTTTCGAAAAAGCCGCTGTTGCCGGTAATGACGATGGTATTGCTTGCATGGACTTGCATGATGCAGAATTGCATGACGGACCCTTCTCTGGGCGCGCCGCAGCGGCTGTCTCTGCAAGCCATTTTGAGAGTCAAAGATAACATTTGCCTGTTTTTTGACATCGCCAACCAGCATAAGCGTCTCGATGCGAAACTTCAACAATCGATCAGCAACATGCAACTTCCTCGCATCAATGCGGTGACGGGAAACAAGCAGGCTACCTATTGGGGGCTGGACGCAGCGCCAATGATTTACAACAGTTTTTTCTATCGCCCGATACCAGCGACTATCTCGTTTGCCGCATGCAATCAGTGGATTATGGAGAAGGACGAAGCGTTCTTTCATGACGATGCAACCGCACCGCAATACGTGGTGTTTACGGCCAAGACTGACAAACACTTTCTTCCGCAAGACGATGCCCTCGCCCAACTGGAAATTTTTCAGCGTTACGATCCGGTGCTCTTAGAGAAAGATCGTCTCTTGCTTGAACGCAGGAAGGCACCAGCCATAACTTTCGAGCCAATTGGTCAGGAGAAAACTTACCCGCTGTCAACGTGGATTGACGTACCGGTTGATACACCGGACCCGCTGCGCGTTATCGTTCGATTGCAACAGCCAGTTTTTGCGTCGCTGGCTGCTGCGCTTTTCAGGTCGTCGATATATGCTATTGAATACAAACTTCCTGACGGTACTGTTCATGAGGCACAGTTTGTGCCTTCTACCGGTCAGACGGGTTTCCTTATCGCGCCGCTAATATTGAGCAACGAAGATCTATTAGCTGTTTATTCTCGTGATGGATACGATGCATATTGCGCTAACAAGAGCAAAATTTTAAGCAGAGTTAGTTCATTCCGCGTGGTTTGTCTTAGATCAATTTTTGGAGCGACGGAAATGAAAGTTTCCTTTGAAAAGGTGCACGGACTCGAGTTTGGCCGGATCACAAAGGAAATCAAATAGGACTCGGCTCACTGTAGGCTAAGTAAACCGCTGCAAATACTCAAAGATTGAAAAAAGTAGAGTGCGTCAACGCTGCAGAATAACTCAAGTGTGGGTTATAAACTTACTTACACGCTCCAGAACGGAGTTGACTCCAATTCCCACATTCTCATGCAGCACTTCTCGGCTGCCGAGATCGAAGCGGTATCCGCCCTCGACTCCAATGGTCAGTAATCGAGCTGGAAGATTGTGACGGATCACCAATTCGCTAATCAGCGCATCCAGACCACCACGTCCATGAATTCCTTCTTCAAGCGTGACGATGTTTGAATAATCACTGAGTATTTCCTTCAACTTCTCCTCTGAAAAACGAGAGAGACTGAACAAGTCCATCACACCCACAGTATTGCCCGCAGTGCCAAGTCGGTCCGCCACGGAAAGAGCGGTGTGCACCATGTAACCGGTCGCCAGGAGCAGAGTCTTGCCGCCTTGACGATGCATGTGAAAACCAAGCTCTATATTTGGTGACTGATTCGCGTAAAGTACAGGCAATGCCTGAACGTCAAATCGCAGGTATTTGGGCCCGCTATTCTCCACGCATGGCTTCACAAGCATGGACGCGCTAACATGGTCAGATGGTGAGTAAACTTGCATGTTGGGCAACGTTCGCATGACACTTAAATCTTCTAAGCACTGATGCGTCGGACCGGAAACAACGTAACTGTATCCCGCGCCTACCCCAATCAAATTGACATTGAGTGAACGCACTTCCGAAAGCAAAGCAAGATTGATGCGAATTTGCTCGAAGCAACGCATGGTGATGAAGTTTGCAATTGCATATGCGAACACGATATGCCCTTCTAGAGCCATTCCTGCTGATACGTTAATGAGATTCTGCTCGGCGATACCAACGTTCAAAAATCGATCGGGAAATTCCGAGCGCAGTTTGTCCAGCACAGGCGAACCAAAATCTGCGGCGATAAAAGTTATGTTTTCATGCTCTCTCATCGCTTCTATCAAAGTGGTGAGAAACGCGTCCCGCATAGCTTGCGGCTTTGTCTGCATGATCATGTTGATACTTCCAATAGCTTTTCCAAAATTTCTGGTTTGATGCCCATTACATGCGACAGCGCCTCGTTTTCGAGGGATGGAATTCCGCGCCCTTTCAACGTATTTGCGATCAGAACTTTGGGCTTTTGATTGGCTGAAGCTTTCATATGTGAAAGAGCCGCATGAACAGCCATAACGTCATGCCCATCAACCTCAAAGACCTCACAGCCAAAAGCTTGCAAGCGCCCGCTTAGCGAGCCATGCGAAATAGCGTCTTCGGTAAATCCGAGCATGCTGATGCGATTGTTGTCGACGATGACATTGAGGTTGTCCAGCCGATGATGCGATGCAAACATAAAAGCTTCCCAGTTCGAGCCTTCCTGCAGTTCGCCATCGCCTGTAATGACAAACACGCTCTCACTGGCCTTGCGTCGTTTCAATGCCAGCGCGATGCCTGCGCCAACGCCGAGCCCATGACCGAGGGAGCCATTGATCGTTTCATAGCCTGGAATTTTAGGATCTGGAATGCATCCCAGGAAACTGCCCGCCTGACAAACGCGTGTCAGTTCATCCATTGCAAAAAATCCGAGGTCGGCAAGAATCGGATACATGCAAATAGATCCATGTCCCTTGCTGATAATGCAGCGGTCGCGTTCTAACCAGAAAGGATCGGCTGGATTTATTTTCAGCAAATTGCCGTAATAAAGTGCCGTAAAGATTTCTACGACGGATAGAGATGATGCAATTCGCACTTCTGGCGCGCGACGATGAATCTCGAGCGTTTCCCGATACACCCACTGAGCTTTTTTCTGAAGAGTATCGTTGAGTGTCATTTGGCCCAATTTTCTAAATACCACTGGTAGCTATTTCTAATGCCTGATTTTAACTCTACTGAGGGCGTCCAACCATACTGAAGTATCCGTGAATTATCGAGCAATTTGCGTGGTGCGCCGTCTGGTTTTTCGGCATCCCATACAATATTCCCGGAAAAACCAACAATTTCAGCAACCATTTTAGCCAGCTCTTCAATCGAATAATCTTCGCCGACACCTATGTTGAAAGGCAATGCTTGCGCATCAACCTCTGTTTTCAACAGGGTCAAACAGGCGCTTGCCACGTCATCGGCATGCACGAACTCTCGTCGCGGTTTGCCGCTTCCCCACAAAGTGACAGTAGAAGTATTTGTGCGCTGCGCCTCATGGAATCTGTGAACGAGAGCGGACAGTACGTGCCCCGAATCAGGATCGAAATTGTCGTTCGGACCGTAAGTGTTATTTGGAATCACCGGAATGAAGGTCGTCCCATGCTGTTGATTGTAAGCCAGGCAAAGCTGCATTCCAGCCAGTTTGCTTAGAGCCGTCGAGAGCGAACTTAACTCAGGCTTGCCTGTTAGCAGTTGTTCTTCTTTCATAGGTTGCGAGCAAATCGCTGGATACATGCACGAAGAACAAAAATAGATTAGTTTGTGTGCTTTGTATTTGTGAGCTGCGCCGAGTACATTCAGGGCGATCGAAACATTGATATGCAAGAAATCAACAGGATTGCGTTGATTGTTCATTATGCCGCCCGAGTGCCCAGCCGCGAGCACTACGTATTCGGGAGACTCTGTCTGAAAAAAGTGGGCTACTGCATTTGCATCCAGCAAATCAAGTTCTTGCTTTCCTCTAGTCACGACATCGGTGTAACCTTCTTTTGAGAGCAAGCGCACCATTGCTGAGCCCAGCACGCTTTCATGCCCAGCAACATAAATGCGAGATGTTTTATTCGACAGAACTGAGTTGCTTTGCACTAACTGGGTTCTCTGCTTGTCAATTCGCCGTTATCGAGCAGTGATTCAAGTACTTCGCACATAATGTGCGCAAGTGTGATATGACATTCCTGAATTCTGGCAGTGCTTGTTGATGGCACCACAATCGGGATATCGACCATTTCAGCTAAAGGACCGCCGCTGCCTCCTGAAAATCCTATCGTGGTCAAACCCTTGTCGGAAGCAGCTTTTACACCGTTCAATATGTTTGGGGAACGACCCGACGTGCTGATGGCAACAACGACGTCATGCGGCATGCCTAGCCCTGTTACTTGTCTGGCAAAAACATGGTCGAATCCGTAATCATTTCCAATTGCAGTCAGCGCTGAAGTATCTACTGTGAGAGCAATTGCAGGAAGTGGTGCCCTATCTTTGGTGAAGCGTCCAACAAATTCGCCAGCCAGATGCTGCGCATCGGCCGCGCTGCCAC
>WBZN01001364.1_pt1 | contig 15058 bp, 8 predicted proteins | sample 5204281 | NCBI WGS metagenome assembly WBZN01 (sample SAMN12344347, study PRJNA552823) | activated sludge metagenome | biome: Activated sludge suspended growth; feature: Nitrification reactor; material: Wastewater; isolation source: activated sludge from nitrification reactor of wastewater treatment...
AATCAAGCCACCTGGGTTGATTGTTGCGCACGAAATTGGACCGGGCTTCGGTAGCCGAGGGCCTGATGCGGCCGCCCGTGGTTGTACCACTGGACCCAGTCCCGAATGATCCGTCGCGCCTCCTCAAACGTCTGGAACGTGTGTTGCCAGACACACTCTTCTTTCAGGCTCCGAAAAAACCGTTCGATCATCCCATTCTGCTCCGACGTGTAGGGCGTGATGAACTCCTGCTGCAGGCGATAATCGCGACAGGCCTGCCGGAATCGCCGACTCTGGAAGATCAGGCCGTTATCGCTTCGAAGCACGGGGGCCCCAATCGGTCGGAGCGTCCCGAATCGCTGGAGACAGGCCGATTCCACCGCGCGTTCTGCCTCCTTCGCCCGACTCCGGAGGGCGAACTCGTAGCCGATGAGTTCGCGGTCATGGCCATCAATCACGGCGGCGAGATGCGCCCAGCCATCGTGCCCACACGGAATATGCGTCACATCCATCGCCCACCGTTCGTCGCTCCGGCTCGCCTGACTCACCCAGCCCCGGGCGCGAGGCCGCGGGGTGGATGACCGTTGATGCACGCACCACCGCTTCTGCTTCACGATTCGATACACCGCCTTGCGATTCACGATGATCCCGTCACGGAATCGCAACAACACCCCTAGCCGTCGATACCCGAACGTGGGATGCTGCTGGATCAGCTGGCGGAGCCGCTCCGTCCAGGGCGGGTCGGTACGTCTACGTCGTCCCATCGCGGCTGCCGTCCGATGCAGGCGGGCTCGGCTCACACCGAGCACCTGGCAACTCCGCCGTTCCGAGACACCCGACACGCCGGCCCTCACGCGTCGGATGTCTTCCGGTCTAAAGGGTACGGTTTCAAGGTCTCCCGCAAGATGTCGTTGTCGAGGACGAGATCGCCGATCTTCTGTTTCAACTTCTTGATCTGCTCGTCCTTCACGGCCTCTTCAGCCCGAGGGCGACTGCGGAGCGCACTCTCGGCCCCCAGCAGAAACTTCTCCCGCCAGTCCTCGACCTCCGCCACCGTCAGCCCGTGCGTCCGAGCTGCTTCGGCCACGGAGGTCTCGCCCGTCAGGATACTCACCACCAGCGCCACTCGCCGTTTGGCCGTCCATCGTTCACTGGGCTCTGTCGATTCGGATGCCATCGCCACCTCCTCGGTCCGCTCCAGACCATGTCGTAGAGGTGGTCTCAATTTCAAGGGGAGCAGGATACACGTCCCCTATGGATTTCCCTAGCTTTCTACCTGATTTCCGCCTACAGACATTTCTTAAATCACTGCTACGGTTACCAGATGGGATGATGTTCTCACCATTCGTCACTGATTCCGGCTGAGCGTGAGCCAGCTAAGCCATAGACAGACCGAAGGAGCAGGAAGTCTCATGACCAATTTAACTTCGACACTAAGACTGCAACATGTGTTCATCTCGAACTTGTTGGAAGCAGCGCAGTGGATTGGCGTTGAAAAACTGGAAGCGCAAAGAAAACTGCGAGCGGCGAAAATACACCTCTTGGCCCACCTCAAATTGGAAGACACGCTCTTGTATCCAACCTTGTTCGAAGCCGCCGAAAAGAGTGTGGAGTTGAAGCACACGTTGGACTTCCTTGCGAAAGACATGGCGGGCGTCTCAAAAGAGGTGATGAGCTTTTTTGAGCAGTACCACATCGGTGGTACGCACCATCACACGACACAGGACATAGGGAAGATCCTCTTTCTATTACAAACACGGATCCGTCGAGAGGAAGACACGCTCTTCGCGGAATTCGATAGGCTGAAGACTGCGGCTCGCACCATGGTCGCTGTACAGATCGCCGACTCCCGACGTTCGATCTGGCCTTCCGCTGATTCAATTCATCAGGTGGGCGCGACGACTATGAATCCACGCCCGCTCATTATTGCTTAGCGACCGGATGCATCGACAGATCACCAGCTACTGAAAGCAGATCGATGGAGAGAGGAACGGCCCGATGTCAGATCTGACGAAGAAGGCGGCCATCATGGAGGCACTGGAATCAGCCGGCTATCATGACATCAGGCTGAAAGTCGTCCCCAAACGTTTTCTGTTTAGCGACGGCCGCTCTCAAACAGAACTAGACTTTTCCAGGAATTATTTTGACGAGACCACGCTCGCTACGCTGCAAGCCCTGATGAAAGACACAATTCTCCCCGCCATCACACAGCAGATGGGGAAGACGGTGTATGTGAATGCCCGCGGAGTGAGCATCATCCCTTCGACGCACGGTCGAAAGCAGAATTGCTAGTGGTTCTTCTCGATAGTGATCGCAATCGCCTGAACGGGCTCGGCCCGAGTTCCGGATGCTCTTCAGCGTCAGAGCCAGAATCGTGCTCATTCAGGTGCTAAGACTCTCAGTCTCCGCAGGAGATTCAGGAGTTGGCCGAGAAGGCCGTGTGGTGCCGGATTATACCGTCACTGTGCTCGGAGGAGATGAATAAAGCTCACACCTGCGTTCCACCCGCCTAGTCAGTCTCGCCTGGCCCCAGCCTGTGTTTGACACTCTCATCGTGGAGCGATATCGTGAGACATGCTTGCTCGTCTATTCGCAACTCTGTCGCTGGCTGCATTAGCAGTTCTGTTCAAGCGCCTCGTGATACGCAAACCTCCGTCACGCCCGTATCGCAAAGCTGAGTCCAAGTGGCCTAGCCGAAGTTACCGCGAACCTTCCTGAAGGCTGCTGCGGTATCGCACAACCTTACGCCTATAGATGCCTGCAACTCTCCTAGCCCTGCAATCGTCCCCACAGCTTCTCCAGCGTCTTCACAAACGCCTTGCATTCCTGCTCGCTCAGTTCTGAAAACAGCTCCGCCACCTGCTCTTTGTATTCCGTGCAGCGGGGTGAGAGCTCGGTCATGACGTTGTCCGAGAGTTCGATCACGGTGGCCCGGCGATCTGTGGGATGCCGTCTCCGGACGACTAATCCGTCCTTTTCCAGTGAATCGACAAGGGCAGTCACGTTCGTCGCCGTGACGCCAAGTTCTTTTTTGAGGTCGCTCATGATCCTCGGGCCGCGCTCATGAATGGAACTGAGAATGCGCAGCCTCGGCAAGGACAAAAGATTCCTGACCTTCTGCGCATACCCGCCGCGCCTTCACGCTCATAGTGTCTCCCGATTTGATCGTACGCCTCCAGCCGGAGCATCTATAATTCGGAGGGAAGTCATAACACTGTTCATTACGAATCTGAAAAGAGTTGAAACAGCAACTGTATCGTAACGGATAAACGTGTATCTTTTATTGCGGCTTTTCCCGCATGGTCTAACGCTCAAATACCAGCTGCCCCCTGCAATCACGTAGTATTTCTACAGGCCGCACTCCGCACAATTCGGCCCGATCCTTGCCTGCAGATTACATAGACCCATCATGGGTACAACCACAGTCAAAATACTTACATTTTGACGCTATGGCCACTCTCGCGATGGGCGCTTTCTCGTTCAGGCTACTTTTGCACCTGGCAATGTCCGCGAGTAGGCCGTGCGATCGATCACAGAGCACAACCTGCGACAAGGTAGCTCAAGCCTTCCGACGGTGCTTTTAGCGACATGAGGTTTCAGACAAGTAATGAGGACACAATTTTCCGTAACTGCTACCGAACGATTGTGGAGGTGGGACGATGAGCAAGAGTCTACGCAGGGCCATCGTTGGAATGTTCATCCTCATCATCGGCGTGTCAGCCGAAAAGCAACCTGGATATGCTGCGCCCGGCAACGTATTCCTGACTGCAGCTCCAGCTCAGGCACCGTCGGCCGATGACCAGCGGATATCAGAAGAAGCCTCGCACGAAGTCGATGAAAGTGGCGCGGCTCATTACACCGTCCCCATCACAGTACCACCGGGGCGTCAGGGCTTGCAGCCCAAGCTCGCGCTGACCTATTCGTCCCGCAATCCGATTCGTGGTGGCATTGCCGCCGGATGGGCATTGGCTATCCCCCGCATAGAGCTTGACACGTCACAAGGCTTGCTCGCGGGAATGCCGGCCAGCCCCACGGAGCCCAGGAAAAGCCCAGCAACCTTTTATCGCAGCAGCCTGTCGGGTTCACGTCTGGTGCGTGTACCCGAATCGACCACTGAGGATGCGGAAGCTTACCGAGCTGAATTGGACACCACCTATGCTAGGTATGAACGAGTGAAGGAGCCCGATGGACGCACGCGCATGTGGCGCATGCGCACGGCGGATGGACGAACTTGGTATTTCGGCGATACGCCCCGCGCCAATGAGTTTGGATCGGCCACCGTGGCAGGACGGTCATTTCTTTCGAGGATCGTCGACAAGTTCGGCAATAGCATGGAGTATTCGTATATGACCGAGTCGGGTCTTGGACCTGTCCGGCATAGCTTTATCGGTGGGCGAGCAGACACTTATCTCACCATGATCGAATGGGGCAGGAATGAGAACGCCGGTCTTTCGCATCATGCGCGGGCACGATTCGAGTATGCGGAAGCAAAAGTCGGAGCAGGCGGTGGACTGTGCCCTGAGAGTAATGTTCCGATCGGCGCGAACTTCACCTACCGGCTCGGCTACCCCCTCTATGAGGGAGCCATGCGGTTGGACCGCATCAGATTGGAAGTATTAGACGCACCAGGTCAATGGCGCGAGGTTCGCCGTTACGAACTAGACTATGATCGCACCGAGCTTTCCTGCCCAACAGAAAGGAACCATGCCCCACTCCGCCTTCTGATCTCCGTTCGAGAGATTGCCACAGATCCTATTCTGAGGACAGAGGCGACTCTCCCTTATGTCTTCGAGTATGGCCGCCGAGAACTCGAATTGACAGCAAGCCCTTCTGCAAGCGGTTCTTTTGGAAGCGGCCAGAACCAAGAGTCTCCGACGAAGGCCGGAGCTTGGCCAACCTTGACCTCCATGCTGTTGGACCTCAATGGCGATGGGCGGCTCGATGGCATCTCAGCGGTTGACGAACCTGTCACGACTCAGTGCAACGTCAGCACAGTCTACGGGGTTCTGAAATTGCCTATAGTTCCCTGGGCGAATGGAGGACCTGGCCAGTTTGGTATTCGGAACAACAAGGCACCCGAATACAAATTGGCGGAAGACGATTGGAAGAACAGCCGTGAGGGGTGCAGCGCTTCGCACCAATTCAGCCGAGTGGTCGGTCGCGTTGTGCAGGACAATCATGGTGAATGGGTGATATCGGAAGGGGCGGTTCCCCTAGCCAAGCAGGCAAGTAATGCCCCGGCTACCTATCTCAGTTATCGGTTCCTGGATGTGACAGGCGATGGGCGTCCAGATCTGGTCACAGCGATCGACTCGAATCGTGGCCGATATCGCCCAGAAGAAGACAGCCGGTTGACTCTTCAGCCTCAACCCCCACCAATTGGTTTTGATCCGCGGGTAGCAAGGATGGATAACCGCGAGCCCTGGCTCAGACCAGACCCGTCAGCTTCGACATGCTGGGGCCCAGGAAGCTTGTGCTCTGTCGGCGCAGAAGCCGATCCAAAGAGCTACAGCAAAGAGGATGAGAGAAGTAAGGGGATGGTATTGCCAGAGCAGGGACCGGACGGTTCGTACCTATTCAGAGTGTATGAGAATACCGGTTCTGGATTCGCCGCTCAGCCAAAGATAATCTACTCCCCGGTGCCTCTGGAAACCGACCGCGGCACTTCGAACCTCGGCGCTGGCCCTCAAGCACTCGGTTCGATGTATCACGGATTTTTGGATATCGATGGGGATGGATTTCTCGACGCTATTTGGACTGGTGGGGATTATTTGACAGGACAAGGGTTCTACCAGAACAAGTTTAATGTCTTCCGAGGCGATGGGACAGGGAATTTCCGTAAGCCCGGGATCGGATGGGCTGCACCGGGCGCAGGCGGTTCACCCATTGTCAAGCTTCACACGGCTCAAGGCAGCGACACGTTGCGCGAAAATCATATCACCAGCTCCCGCACCCAGGTCGTCATGCGTGACCTCAATGGAGATGGTCTCCCCGACTACATCAGCAGTGAGCCAACTGTAACGGGCACTGACCAAATGCGGGTCTTTTACAATACGGGACGGGGTTTTGTAAGTGGGGACACTTATACTGGAGAGCGGCTGGATACAACGGCATGGGCAAGTGATGACAAGTTTTCTGGCCCCTTCTGGAAAACCTATTGGAGCTTTGACTCAAACAGTACCTTAACACTGCGACTAGTGGATTCTTTAGGTTCATCGGCCGGCCAACCCATGAAACAGGTGTGGTCGCGTGCCGTCACCCAAGTAGTCGATATCGATATGGACGGCTTGCCGGATATGGTTCGCATAGAGTCGCCAGACCCGCGCCAGACAAACCCTTTTGTGCTTACTGCTCTACTTAATCCGAACAAGCCAGTGGCCCGGCTGTTCATCAACGTTGGGGACAAGCTGGTGCCGATGGGTGAAACCCAAATGATCCGAAACATTTGGCAAGCCTTGGCACGAATTACAATCGGGGCTTCGGATGGCCCCTGGCAGGTGTGGACGGATTTTGTGGATCGCGATGGTGATGGGCTTCCGGAGGCTACCACCTGGAAGGATATTGGCCAATGCACGCCGGAACCTACGACTGGCATCCTTGACTACCATTGTATTCCCACTGAGTACACCTATGCGACCAAGAACGACGACCCAAAGGATCAGCAAGGTCTACGTTTGTTGCGAACAGTGAAGAACGGCAGAGGGGGATCGGTACAGTTTCATTATCAACCCTGGGAGAGGAAGGCCGGCGGCCGCGTGCCGTACGCCCTATGGGTAGTCTCGAGAGTGATCGTGAATGCCGGTCCGGATGCGGTCAACGTACCATCCCCGAACCAGGTAACGGCATATGCGTATAAGCAAGCCGTCTACAATCAGGACTCCCACGGAGACTGGGGCTTCCGAGGATTCAGCAGCATTGAAAAAACGAGCCCCAATCCAGATGCCACCAAGCCAGGGGCATTCACCGAAACAATCTATGACCATACGCTTCATTGGGCTGGCCTTCCCGTGACCGTTCGTGTCTATGACCAACCAAGCGGTCATCTGCATAAGATGACGAGGACCGTGTGGAGCCGGAATGCCCTCTTTACCGTCAACCCTTTTACCGAGAATGCTTCCATTCTCACGTACCATCGCGTCGAGGTCGAGAACCGCACCTGCGAAAGTACGCAGACCGTCGCCGAGTGCGAGACTAAAGGCGCGTCGCGGTACGATACGTACAAGCATGTCGCCGTTGCATCCAGCCCAACGACTGTCCCCGCACTCTTTGTAGAAACGAATCATTGGGTGAGCGAGCACAAAGACGTGAATCAGGCTGGAGCTAGGTGGCGCGAGGTCACTCCGTTCTTGATCAACAGCCCCAGCGACTATCGACTGCTCACCACAGAGGAGACACGGTGGGTCATGAATGAGCGAGCGGCGCTCATTGGGAGAACCCATCACGTCTTCGATAAACTGACCAAACGGTTTGAACTCGAAACTCATGAATATGTCGACGAGGCCACAGCAGCAAAGACCGTTCGAACCTATGACGAAGCGACTGGCAATGTGAAGACGGTCACCCAGCCCAACGAGGCCATCAAGTCCACTCGTCGAATGTCGCAGTTCGACTACGACGCCCGCAAACTCTTCGTCGTACGGACCACCAATGAACTGGACCATGTGGTAGAGGCTTCCTATGATCTCGGTACCGGCTCTCAACTCAGCTCACGTGGTCCCAACGCCAAGAACGGCGTTAAAGATGGCTGGGAACGCAAACTCGATGGATTCGGCCGCGTACGTGAACAATGGACCTATTTGGACCATCCAACAAAAGGCTACGCCCCGGTCTTGATGCAGCGGAACTTCTATCACGATGCGCCGGTGTTAAATAAACATGCGGGAGCGATCGTCTGGAAACGAATCGAGGTCGATGAAGATCGATGGATGCAGACGCTGACTGAGATAGACGGCCTGGGCCGGGTGGTCGTCACCACGCTATCCAACGCCAGCGGCGCACCCGTTCTCGCCGTCAGCAAGTACCGTTATGATGGGGCCGGCAATCTGGCACAGGCCGACTTGCCCTCTCCTGCAGAATCGGCGGGACCCGCAACGGTAAGCTACCTGTTAACTTTTGACCCCCATGGTCGCCCAACGTCAGCGCTTCGACCAGATGGAACCGGCCAGGGATGGACGTACAACGGGCGTTGGACGACTCGTGAGGACCTCATCGCCAACAAGGGCGGGATGGTTTCACGCACGCGCACTCTCACAGATGCTTGGGACAGAATCATCGAGACAGACGAACAGATCACCGACAGCAAATGGGCCATCACCCGTTATCAGTATGACGGGAATGACAATGTTCGCCACATTACGAATGCTGACAATCTTGTCACAGAGATGGACCACGATTGGCTATCACAGCGGCTGCGGGTCAAGCGCGGGGGACAGACGTGGACCTATGGTTATGATCTCAACGGCAACATGATAACTATCATCGCGCCGATGCCCGCCGATGCTGATCCGACGCTGTACAGCACCAGCATCACCTATGATGCGCTGGATCGCCCCGTGACTCGCGCCTCCGGTTCTCGAAACTTGACAGATGAACAGCTCAAACAATTCGAATCTGCGACGGTGTCATATGCGTACGACACCGGAGACAATGGCAAAGGACGGCTGGTCCGGATCACCCAGCCGAATAGTAAGATCGCCACGTTCACCTACGATGCGCGGGGACATGTCACCAGCGACGAGCGTAGTTTCACCATATTGAAGAGCCAATTTTCCGGCAAGGGAAAAATCCTACGCACCTACAACGCACTGGGACAACCGCACACGGTGACGTATCCGGACGGACTGACTCCCGCAGAACCCACGACTATCCAGTACACCTATGATGACCGTGGGCTGCCAATGCGAGTCGATTGGGTGGGGCACGGCGAGTTGGGACGGGCGACCTATACGGCGGCGGGAGGGCTTGCGACACGAGGAGGCGCGCTCTCCCCCTCATCCACACACCAACTGACGAACACCTATGATGCCCTGGGCCGAATTGTACGACAACACGTCACGGCGTTGACGACAGGTCAGCAGGCCACCCTGCTTGATCAACGATCAGCCTATACCGGATCGGACGATGTCGGCTCGATGAACACCACTCTTGGGGTGCCTCCCCAACCCACCCTAGTCGGGTGGAACTTCGCATACGATAAACAGCATCAGTTGATTCGTGCCGCCGGTCCATTGAATTATCTGGCTACCTTTGCCTATTCACCGGCTGGACGCATTCTGTCAGCCGATGTGAACGCGGCGCAGGAAGCGGCGCGTGTCCACCGACGGAAGGTGAACTACGACTATGATCTCACTACTGAACCAGGCGATCCAGAAGCGCCGAATAGGCTGTTGGATCCTACAAGTAACGCTGCTTGGATGACGATGCAGTACGATCTGGCAGGCAATGTCACGCAGCGGACTATCCAAGGACAGCCCACCCCTTGGATTCATGTCTATGATGGTGCGGATCTCCAAAGGCAAGTGGTCGCACCCGATGGAACGAGTGAACTCTACTGGTACGATCACGAGCGCCAGCGCACGCTGGTTGCTTCTAGGTCGGCCACAGGTGCGGTCGAACGGCTCCGCTGGGTCTTCGGCAACACGGAGATCTGGTACGACAAGACCGGCAATATTGTTAAGACCATTGCCACAGTCCCATTCAATGGCACATTTGCACGGATTGAAGATCGAACGAAGGCACGATTTCTCTTCAATAACTCGCGCGGCGACATTCTGCTCGCCCTCGACCAGTCTCAAACTGCCCCTGTTGCGGAATTTGCCTATGGACCCTATGGTGAGTCGATTAAAGAAGGCGGGACGGACAGAGTCAACGTGCTGGAACGGTTCAATGGCAAGCAGTTCGATGCCACCAGCGGCCTTTCGTACTATGGCTATCGATATTACGACGAGCGATCGCTAACCTGGACTCAGGCAGACCCGCTCTATCGATTCGCGCCAGACATCGCCAGGAAGCAGCCTCGACGGTTTGCTATGTACGGTTTTAGTCTCAATAATCCACTTCGATATACGGATCCAGATGGTCGAGAACCGAAAGAATGGGGGAGTAGCCGAAAGGGAAGCTTTGTCGCGGTGAAGGGCCAAGCTATGAAGATACCCGTTACAAATTCTTCCGGTGGCAAATCAGGAGAGTTGAAAATTGTGTCTGGCAAGTTTTCAGTCACATCGTCTGGGATCGAGGGGGAAGTCAAGGGAGTTGAGGCAAGTGCATACGTAGGACCTGCGACTTTAAAGCAAACCTTCTTAAAAGGTGGCTTCACCTTGGGTCCGAATTCTGTAGGCCTCAAAGGGTCTGTGCATGAGACTTCTATAGAGAGCACCGCTGGAATCGGCGATGCCAATATTACAGGAGGCGTTTCAGTTGGCTTAGGTGTCGGCGGACAGGTCGGTGTAACAGACAAATCTGGAATAACCGCTATAAAAGTAGAAGCTATGATTGGAGTAGTCGGAATAAAGTTAGAAATCCAGGTTGGCGAAGGTATCTCTGATCAGCAAACCGCAGAAATCGAGATGGTTTCCGAAGAACCGGACGCTAGGGGTGCTACGGATGTTTCACACGAATCGCTCCCGCCGTCCTCAACAAAAGATAAAAAAGATGGAATGCAATAAGAGTGGTGCGATTGGCGAGAGAGAATTTTTGATCGAACAATCGGATTGAACACCATTTAATCAGCGTTGCAGAGCAGGAAAATGCACACCCGATTTCGAACCTTCATTATCCTTGGCTGCGTCCCGATTATATTCGGATCGATCCTTCCCGCATGCACTCCTTCCCTACGACACGGCACGACCGAGCTAGCAACTCATTTAGGCATGGAGGCGTTTGGACCTGGCGGTGGATACCCGTTAGGGACACTCGTCGCGATCCATCAAAATGGTTTACCTGAGTTGGTCATACCCAACGATTGGCTTGTGACGCATGGCAAGACAAGAGAAAGAAGTGAATCCATTGGCAGTCTCCCTAACATGGTGATTGATACCAGAACACAGTTTCAGCAAAGCCTCCATGCTGGAAGTGTTGCCGGGGTTCCTGTAGAAGCCAAGCTGGCATTGAACGATGTGGGTGGATTCGTGATCCACGTCAATAAAGCGAGACGCAACTGGCTCACAACAGGGCCCATGGGATTCATCGACTGGATCGCTACGCTCGATCCGAACAAACCGAAGGATGCCTGCATCCTTCAAAAGATTCATCTTGCTCGTCGAGGGCGACAGTTATATTACATCTACGAAGTCGTCGAGCTACAGCAGGGACACTATGAGGCAGTGTGGAATCGCAACCTTTCCCTTTCGACAAAAGCCGCGTTCGAGCAACTCATGGCGCCTGTAGGCAAGGTGAGCTGGAGCACAGATGGACACGCGAATGTTGTAATACCTAGCGGGGCTAGTGTTATGGTTGCCTACAAAGCGCATCCTGTCCCTCACGGAGCCCTCAGACGAGCCCCGGAATATGTTGAGTCAAGCTTGGAATCACTCGGGTCAAGTGGTGAGGTTTTCGGAGTGAGACCTCCAGCGAATCCGTGCATTGAATCGATGGAGAATATAAGGTGAGCCAGGGCAATGAAACGTTGGGACTATTCTGGCTTGGAAGCTGACCTTCGACGTCGCACGTAGGTATGTGCTGACCGGTGAAATTTCTTTCAACGATCCCGGCGCGGCTCCGGGATTCCTTGTCCTCTCGCGTTCACCCCTGCAATCGACTCCACAGTTTCTCCAGCGTTTTGACGAACGCCTTACATTCCTGCTCACTGAGTTCTGAAAACAGCTCCGCCACCTGCTCTTTGTATTCCGTGCAGCGCGGGGAGAGCTGGGTCATGACTTTGTCCGAGAGTTCGATCACGGTGGCCCGGCGATCTGTGGGATGCCGTCTCCGGACGACTAATCCGTCCTTTTCCAGTGAATCGACGAGTGCCGTGACGTTCGTCGCCGTGACGCCGAGTTCCTTTTTGAGGTCGCTCATGATCCTGGGGCCACGCTCATGGATCGAACCGAGAATGCGCAGCCGCTGAGGAGAGAGCCCTTTCTCCACCAACAGCGATTCCGACCAGCGCTGATAGGCCGGAGCAAAGCTCCACAAGAGTTCAACCAACCGGTGCCGTGGCAACGTCGAGATGCAGGGAGAGACGGATGAGGTCTCCTTAGCTTTGACTCGCGGAGCTGCTTTGGTACGTTTCATCGTTCGGATACGGTACTTCAAAAAGCGACAACATTCAATCATCAATTATTCATAGCTGCATCATTCATATATTGACTATGTTTTGCAGCATACCGGATACTGCATTCCAGGACGTGCGGAAGACACATCGACGATCTTGATCTGACGTGATTGTTCACGACCACTATTCCAATAGGTACACCATGCTCAATGTCCGATATACACCATGGCTGCTTGCAGTGCTGCTGACGGCGGCCGGCTGCAATAACGAACAGGCCAGCAGCGGCGGTCAAGCGCCTCCGCCCCCTGAGGTTGGGGTCGCGCAGGTGGTCTCGAAGTCGGTGCAACAATGGGACGAATACACCGGTCGCATCAGTGCTATCGACACGGTGGAATTGCGACCGCGCGCCAGCGGCTATGTGCAACGAGTGGCCTACAAAGAAGGCCAGGATGTGAAGCAGGGCGATTTGATGTTCCAGATCGATCCCCGCCCCTACCGCGCCGCACTGGATAACGCCCTGGCTCAATTGGCACGCGCGCGCGTGGCGCAACGGCTGGAGACCATCCGAAACAAACGCGCCCAATCACTCATCGAGGATAACGCCATCTCGCATGAAGAGCTCGACTTGCGTCGTGCCGCGCAAGCGCAGAGCGCGGCTGATGTGCAGGCCGCCGAGGCTGCTGTGGCCACCGCCAAGCTCAACCTCTCCTTCACCGAAGTCCGCGCCCCGGTCTCCGGACGGGCAAGCCGGGCCCTGTTGACGGTCGGCAATCTGGCGACCGCCGACGAAACCCTGCTGACCACGGTGGTGTCGCAAGATCCGATGTACGTCTATTTCGATGCCGACGAAAACAGTTACCTACGCTATAAGGAACAGGAGCGCAAGAGCGAGCGCACAGCGAAGGACAACGCCGTACACGTCGGCCTCGCCAATGAAACCGGCTATCCGCATACGGGGAAGGTCGACTTTCTCGACACCCAGGTAAATCCCACCCTCGGAACCGTGCGCGCTCGCGCCGTGCTCCCCAATCCCGACCGCATCTTTACCCCGGGGCTCTTCGCGCGCGTGCAGTTCGTCAGCGGCCAGAACGCGCAGGCGCTCTTGATCGACGATAAGGCCATTCTCACAGATCAGGATCGAAAATACGTGTATGCGGTCGACAAGGACGGCAAGGCGCAACGCAGGGACATCGCGCCGGGTGGGATGGTCGATGGGTTGCGCGTGGTCCAGTCCGGCCTCGTGCCGGACGACCGGATTGTCGTGGTCGGCCTGCAAAAAATCTTCTATCCCGGTATGCCGGTGATGCCCGCCGAGGTCTCGATGGACAAGCCGACGGCACCGGCTTCGCCGGCAGCCATGGCTGAGAAATAGGGAGCCAAGGCTGTGGACTTTTCCAAGTTTTTCATCGACCGCCCGATCTTTGCCGCGGTGCTGTCGATCGTGATCTTCGCCGCCGGCTTGATCGCCATCCCGATCCTTCCGATCAGCGAATACCCGGAAGTGGTCCCGCCTGCTGTCATCGTGCGTGCGATTTACCCGGGTGCGAACCCCAAGGTGATTGCCGAAACGGTCTCGACGCCGCTCGAAGAACAGATCAACGGCGTCGAGAACATGATGTACATGAAGTCGGTCGCCGGTTCCGACGGCGTGTTGCAGATGACCATCACCTTCCGTCCAGGCACCGACCCTGACGCCGCTCAGGTGCAGGTACAGAACCGCGTCAGCCAGGCGCTGTCGCGGCTGCCGTCGGAAGTCGTCAGCCTGGGCGTGACGACGCAAAAACAGTCGCCGACCTTTCTGGTGATGGTCCAGCTACTTTCGCCGGACGGGAAATACGATGCGCTCTACCTGCGTAACTATGCGAACATCAAGATCAAGGACGAACTAGCTCGCCTGCCCGGTGTCGGCCAGGTGCAGATTTTCGGCAGCGGCGACTATGCGATGCGCATCTGGCTGAACCCGGATAAGATCGCGTCGCGCGGGTTGACCGCCGGCGACGTCGTCGCCGCCGTGCGGGAGCAAAACATCCAAGTCTCGGCCGGGCAGCTTGGCGCGGAACCCATCGCAAAAGACACCGACTTTCTCATTTCCATCAATGCCCAAGGCCGCCTGCGTACGGCGCAGGAGTTCGGCAACGTCGTGTTGAAGATCGGCGCAGGCGGCGAGGTCGTACGCCTCTCCGACGTGGCGCGCATCGAGCTCGGGGCTAACGACTACACGTTGCGCGGACAACTCGACAACCAGGATGCGCCGCCGATCGCCATCTTCCAGGCCCCCGGCGCGAACGCGCTGACCGTTCGCGATGCCGTGATCGCCAAAATGGATGAGCTGAAGACGCGTTTCCCGACCGGCCTCACCTACCGTTCGGACTACGACACCACCGTCTTCGTGCGGGACTCCATTAAAGCGGTCGTGCAGACGTTGCTGGAAGCGATCCTGCTCGTCGTGCTCGTCGTGATCCTGTTCTTGCAAACCTGGCGCGCATCGATCATCCCGCTCATCGCCGTGCCGGTCTCGGTGGTCGGAACCTTCGCCGCGCTGTACCTCTTCGGATTCTCGATCAATACCCTGACGCTTTTCGGCCTCGTCCTCGCAATCGGAATCGTGGTGGATGATGCCATCGTGGTGGTGGAGAACGTCGAACGCAACATCGAAGAAGGACGGACTCCGCTCCAAGCGGCGCATCAGGCCATGCAGGAAGTCTCCGGCCCGATCGTCGCCATTGCACTCGTGTTGTGCGCCGTGTTCGTGCCGATGGCGTTTCTGAGCGGCGTGACCGGCCAGTTCTACAAGCAATTCGCCGTGACGATCGCCATCTCGACGGTGATCTCAGCGATCAATTCCCTGACCTTGTCGCCGGCGTTGGC
>WBZN01001366.1_pt1 | contig 15038 bp, 25 predicted proteins | sample 5204281 | NCBI WGS metagenome assembly WBZN01 (sample SAMN12344347, study PRJNA552823) | activated sludge metagenome | biome: Activated sludge suspended growth; feature: Nitrification reactor; material: Wastewater; isolation source: activated sludge from nitrification reactor of wastewater...
CGAAGCGGTCGCGCCGCTCGCCGGCGCCGAGCGGAGCGCCGAGGATGCCGGGCAGGGCGCTGTCCCAGAAGCCCGCCGTGGATCCCATCAGGCGCGCGAGCGCCGGGCGGACGAAGAGCCAGTAGGCGACCATCACCGAGGCCGGATTCCCCGGCAGACCGAAGATCAGCTGGGCTCCCCCGGGCCCGGCGCGCCGCGCAACCAGCAGCGGCTTCCCGGGCTGGATCGCGACGCCGTGGAAGAGCGTCTCGCAGCCGAGCCGCGCGAGCGCCGGGACGAGGAAGTCGGCCTCGCCCATCGACACGCCGCCGCAGCAGAGCAGCACGTCCGTGCCGTCGAGACCGCGCGCCTTGCCGAGCAGTCGACGCGAACCGATGTCGAGCGCGACACAGACCTCCACGGACCAGGTCCCGGCGCGATCGTGAATGGCGATCTCCCATTCGCCCCAGAACGCAACCCAGGCTCCTGTGTCAGGCTTCGACGCGGGCATCACGGCTTGACCAGCCCCGGCCGCGCCATCAGGCGGCTGACCCGCTTGTCCTCGAGCTGGTTGTACGTGGCGCGGCCCTCCTCGACCGAGAGGTCGAACAGCTCACACAACGCCTCGACCGCCTGCTTGGCGCGACCGGCGCCTTCCTTGGCCGCCGCAGCCAAGAGCGTCTCCGTGTGCAGCGGCTGCCGCTCGACCTCGAACGACAGGGCGGCGCCATGGAGCTTGCGCGCGAGCGCGTTGCGCCGCCTGACCTGCGCGACCTTCTCCTCGCGGTCCGGAAAGTAGTCCGGGCCGGGGTAGCGCCGAGCGACGTAGTCGTCGGCCGGGGTGCGATGCCCGGCAAACTCGCCGAGCGCGTCGGAAAGCAAGTAGCGGAGATCCGTCCGCTCTTGCTCGGTGAGACCGTCATCGACGGTCAAGACGATCTTGTCGGGCATGCCAGCCCTCTCTTTCTACCGCGCGGTCAGCGCAGTGGTTGGTTGTTATCCGATGATCTTCACGACGAACGGGATGTCGCGCACGGCGGATTCCACCGGCGTGACCTCCTCGTCGGTCTGCATGCGGACGACGAAGGCCCTGTCGAGCAGGGACTTCACCTCGTTGACGAACGCGAGGACGGACGGGGCGGCGTTCTCGGGCACGACCAGGACGACTCGTCGTCCCGTTCGCGTGCGAGGTATCGCCGGCCCGTCCGCCATCAGTGCACCGCGTGGAAGTACTGGACGACTCCGTCACGGTCACGGTCGTACAGGACGTACGTGTCGTGCGCGGTCTCGTCGTTTTGGTCGACGAACGTGTCGGACCAGCGGCGGCCGTCGCGGGCGTGCACGTCGAGACGATACTCGACATGGTCTTCCTGCGGGCACTGGTGCAGGAGCACCTGGGAAATCTCGGAAGGCGCCACGCGCTTGTCGCGTACGAGGCGACGAGCGCGCGACGAGACCGAGAACGCCACAGGCAAGGCGAGCCCGAGCCCCGCCTGCGTCAGGGCGTTGCTCAAGCTCTTGGACTCGCTGGCGTGGAACAGTCTCATCGGGGCGGCGGGTATCCTGCTTCGGTGAGCGCGACGGCGAGCCGTCGTGCTGCCTCAAGCATAGGCGGTCGAGCCGCCGTCGCCCTTGCGAGATTGTGCGCCACCTTGATGACTAGCTGATCGAGCGGTGTAAGCCCGTCCGACCCCGGATTCCACACTTCCGCGCGCGCCTCGCGTCCCGCGCTCAGCAACGGCGCGCCATTCCAACACAAGCACCAGTTCTTGGTGCGGGGTTCGAACGAGAGGAAGTCAGGGGCAACGCCAGTCCCGACGGCAACGCGACAGAGAACGCCGGGACGCATCCGATTGAGCGCGTCCTCCACGTGACGAATCTTCTCGCGCAGAAAGTCGTCCTCCGTGTCGAGCTGCGCCTTGTTCTGCGGGATGCGCGCGAGCGCCTCCGCGACCGAGGCGGTCACGACGACTTCTCCGCCGCGATCATCGTCTGAAGGTACGTCTCCTCCAGCGCGTCCGCGGCCGCGTCGCCCTCGGTCTTACGCACGAAGGCGATGTGCGCCTCCGGCGAATCGAACACGTGGGCTTCCTCGAACGTCAGGACCTCGGTCTTCTCCGCCGGAGCGGGAGCCTCGGTCGCGAGCGCGTCGAGCATCCCGCCGACCGTCGCTGCCTGGTTGGTCAGCGCGTCGCCGAGCGAGTCCTGCGCGCCGCCCAGCGTGTGGAAGGTGCCGACCTTGCGGTCGTCGTCCTTCTGCGCGCCGAGCAGCCACGCGTCGAACCCACGGCTCTCCTTCTCGTGCCGGTACTCGACAGCCACGACGCTGCGCCCGTCGACGAAGCCGAGCCACTCGCGAACGCGCGGCTTGCCGTCGCGGTCGTACCACCACGCGGTCTCGGCCCAGTGGATCCGCGAGACGTCGTCGCGGCTGTTCGCCACGGCAGACAGCTTGCCGATCTCGTCGAGCGTCAGCTCGCGGCGCCGGTTCACGAGCTGCGCGTTCACCGCGGCCTCGACGGCCTTGGGAATCTTCACGCCCATCTTGCGCAGGCGTGCGAGACCTGCCTTGTTCAGGCGACCCGTGCGCGCGGCCTCGAGCGCCTCCTCCGTGTCCAGCTGATTGAAACAGCTGCCACAGAGGTCGTGATGACCGCGAAGGCCGAACCGCATGCCGCCGTCGTCGACGCCGCACGCGGAGCACTTCGGAAGCTTCACGCGGCGGGGAGAGATGTTCTCTTCCTTGGCCACGCGGGCAACCCAGGCCCGAGCTTCCTCAAGCGTGTACCCCAGACCAGCCGACGACCGAGATGCGATGAGCTGCGCCGCGCCGTCGAAATCGCCCTTCCTGACAAGGGTGATTTCATCGACCAGCATCCCGGCGGACGAGGGCAGCGGCTCGAGAGAGACCACAGCATCCACCGTAGCAGCAGCACCAGCGACGTGACGCGCGGCAACGCGCTCGCGCGACTTGGCCAGCGCGGCCTCGAACTTGGTCGCGGTCGCCCACTCCGACTCGGTCGCCACGACGCGCGTCTTGCGGTTGCCGCTCGACTCGACCGTCTGCTCGTCGATCGAGCGCGAGCGACGCGCCGGCGCCCAGCGCAGGAGCGCGAGCGTCCCGAACACCACGAAGTACGCGACCTCGCCTGCGAGGGCGAAGTAGACGAGGCTCGAGATGAGCACCGCGTTGCGGACGTTCAGGTAGCGCAGCACCAGCTCCAGGACCTCCGTGAGGAGGAACGGGAGGTACGTGCAAAGCACCAGCGTGAGCGCGATGGTCGCGGCGTACACGAGGCCGACGACCAGCTGGCCGACGATCTCGATGGCCTTGAGCGCGACGCGGGCAGCGCGGCTCGAGGAGCCCTCGAGCCACTCGACGACGTACGACAGTCCGACGAGCGCGGCGCCGATGCCGGCGGCCACGAGCAGCGTCGTCACCGGGGCGACGACGAGGCCGACGACGGCGAAGACGATGCCGTAGGCGACGACGCGCAGTCGGATGAACGGCCGCAGGACGCGGTGCCACGTCTCGCGCAGCCAAGCGACCACGCGAGTCGCGGTCTTGTCCGCGGCGCGCCGAGCGCGCCAGAGGCGGCCCTCGCTCGGGACGCCCGAGCGGCGGAACTTCGACGCGACGGCCTTGGCCGCGCGCTTGACCGAGCGACCGACCTTGAGCGTCGTGCGCTTAGTCGCCGACGCGACCTTCGTCGCGGCGACCTTGACGGCCTTGGCCGTCGTGCGGCTCGCGGCCGCGATGGGCGAAGCGATGCGCTTCGCGATGTCGACGACGCGCGACTTCGCGCGCTGCCAGAACGACGCCTTCGCGGGCGCCTCGGTCGAGACGTCGGTCTCGAGTTCGCTGTTGATGACGGGAATCGCAGTGGCCATGGTCAATGGTCTCCTTTGCCCGGTCAGGGCCAGTCGCTAGTTGATGCCCGCCTCGCGGCAGAGCGTGTTGATGACGCGGTCGAGCAGAAGCTCGAACTGCGCCTCGCGGATCTCGCACGCGTTGTCGCGACGAGCGGCGTGCCGCTCGCGGCGGTTGCACAAATGCGCGTGAAGCGCCAGCGCGCCATCCTTGTGGCGCAACTTGTCGTTGCGCTTGCTGGACGGCCGATTCTTCGAACGGACCTCGAGCATGTGTCCTCCTCCCCGATCAGGGGAATCTTCGCTCCGGCCAGGAGCGGGTTTGTGCTTCGTCTCTTTGCGACGAGCGTGCTGGCAGCACGCGCGTCGCGAAACGACGAAACGACGACGAACGCTCGGCTAGAGCGCACGCGCGTAAACGAACTCGAGCGCGACGAGCCCCCATCCCGAGATGAGCGGCATCTGCACGTAGTAGGCATCGAGCGACTCGCCCTTCGCCCACGCGGCCGCGACCTCCTCGGGAGTCTCGTCATAGACCGCGATGTCAACCTGGTTGCCCAGGTACGGACGCGCCGAGAAACACCCGGCGACGCCACGTCGTCCAACCAACACCGTTTCCGGGCACCGGCCGGCGTGAGCCTTGCGCCACCCCTGTCGCGACGGGTCCGTCTCGAGCGTGTGCCCATTGCCCCAGAGGTCGAAGGCCCAGGCGCGCGGCGAAACCGAGAACTCGATCAATTTGGACATGTTCTCCTCCATGTCCTTATGCCGAATTTCAAGACGTGTTTAGACAGGCCTACAGCATCCCGCAGGTCTGGCAGCGCCGAGGATCGTCCTCGTACCCACCGCTGTCGTAGACGGCGTCACCCATGCCCGGCGCCCCGCAGGTATCGCACGGCATCATGTGGAGCGGGGCGGCGAGTCCGTGCTCGCTCCAGAACTTGCGGGCGACCGCGAGGCTCTCCATCAGCTTTTCCTCGTCGGAGACGAGGGTCGTGAGCGCCCCCAGCCGATCAATCTCCTCCGTGCTCCCGAGCGGCGCTTTGCAGAAAACCCGCACGGCATCGAGCATCCGCTCCTGGTGCTTCTCGAGCTGAGCCTCGAGGTCACCCGGCTCTTTCGGCGACGCCGGCGCGTCGATGCTCGGCACGCCGTACGCCGTGTACAGGATGCACGCGTGCTTGATCGTTCCGCCGACGCAGCCCTCGGCGAGGCATCCAACGGCGTGCGGCCCGTGCGCGTACCAGCTGAACGGCGACGACGGCAGGAAGCCCGTGCCGTCGCACCGCTCGCACTTCTCCTCGTGCGGCCCCGCGATGACGCGCACGAGCCGCGTCGGGCGCTTCGGCTTGAGCACGAGGCGCGAGTCCCACGCGCGGTTGCCGCGCTTTCCGTAGACGACCTCGGACTCAGGCACCGGCGGGTCGCCGGCGCTCGGGCCGTACAGCTCATTCGTGACCGTCCCGTGCCCGGGCGGCACCTCGAACGTGTCGATGAAGAACTCCTTCTTGTCGGCGTAGCGCTCGAAGATGTGATCCCACAACGCGGCCGAGAATCCGTGGTCCATGTGGCTCTTTGCGTGCTTCTTCATCTGGTTCTCCTTGTCCGGTCAGGACGTTTGGAAACTGTCGATCTGACAGCCTCGCTCCGGGACACGTCGACGACGTGCCGCCGAGCGAAGCTGCGAGCCCGAAGGCTCGCGCTTCTTGGCCATGCCTCAGTTCTTGACGGGACGAATATCCATCGAAGGCTCCTTTCCGGCTTACGCCGGCCGAGCCGCTCCACGCGTCACCATTTGCTCTCCAACCCTCGCCTCACCTCTCCTGCCATGTCAGGGAACCCAACTGAGGCACAGCACGCATGTCACGCGGCCGTGTCCCGTCAGGAACATCGCGTCGATCTCCTTGTACGCGCGGCATCGCGCCGCTCGTATCTTTCCCTTCCTAGTCACCGCGTGCCGAATGCCTTCCGGGTCGAAGAACATCAAGCCAGAAGGACGCGGCAACAAGCTGCTCGGAAGCGGAACGCGTTCCTCGTACGGACGGAGCACGCGGCCCTTTCCCGAGCACGCGGCGCATGTGACCCCCGCATGTTGCGCCCAGTAGTAGAAGTGGTGCGGGTTGTCTTTCTGGATCGTGCCTGTGCCGTCGCACGTCCGACACGTGTCGACCGCTTCCCACTGGCGAACCAGAGCGCCGATGTCGTCGAGCAGGATCTCGTAGATGGTCAACGGCCACGCCTTCAGCAAGTGGCGGACGTGGGACGGGAAGTGGCGCTCGACCATGCGGCGAGGACGCTTGACGCCGGTGCCGGAGTACGCGCCCCGCGTGCGCGTTCCGACGATGTTAAGCAGGACGCCATCGAGCATCTTTTGCCCGACGACGCCCGGGTCCCCTCGCGAGCGCTCGCGCTCCTCGTGACGAGCGCGCTCGCGTTCCGCGGCCTCCGCGTGGTTTATGACGGGCACAGCTCGACCTTGCTCGAGCCGGGCAGCATTCGATCGGCATCCAGCTCGACGACGTCGTCGACCCGAACGCGCCCGAGCGCGATGGCCCGTCGCGCCTTCCCACGGGAAAGCCCCGCGTCTTCCGCGATCCAGTCGACGAGCTTCCAGAGCCTCGGCGGAGGCGCTGGCGGCCTGGGCGGTGGAGGCGTCGGGCGCGCCTGGGGCTCGACGCGAACGACCCACTGCCACGGCCACGTGCCGACAACGGTCATGAACGACCTCATTCGATCACGACCTCCCACGGCAACGTGCCGCGAATGTCGGTCGGCGTGCCGATCGACTGCAAGGCGTGTCCCTGGATGCCCTGGCTCGACGGCGTGCACGCGACGCCGAACCCCAGCGAGTACGAGCCGACGGCGACGTTCGTCGGCGCCGAGAGCGGCGCGGCGAGCAGCCGATTCGACATCCCGACATAGACGACGTGCGCCATCTGCCCATACGTCTGGTCGTCGACGTACGCGGCGCCGCTGCAGTCGTTGTTCGCGTACCAGACCTTGTTCATGGCGACCGTCACCACGTAGCCGTCCGGGACTTGCGTGACCTGGTCGCCGTACGCGACGTACGACTGCTGGCCAGTCGTGGCGCTGATCAGGATGCCGAGGCGTCGGCCGTCGACAAGATGCGCGATCGCGCGAGGCGCGTCGGCACCGCGCGGTCCGGCAGGTCCTTGCGGACCGGGCGCGCCGGAAGGTCCTTGCGCGCCGACCGGGCCTTGTGGACCTTGCGTGCCCGGGGCGCCTTGGGCGCCTTGCGGGCCTTGCGCTCCGACGGCCCCCGCGGCTCCCGCCGGACCCTGCGTGCCCGGAGCGCCTTGCGGGCCTGCAGGTCCCGCCGGGCCTTGCGGGCCTACAGGTCCAACAGGACCGACGTCTCCCTTGTCTCCTTTCGGACCTTGAAGACCGTCATCCGACGAGCCGACGGACCCGTCGCACGCGGCGAAGAACATGATGGCGAACGCGATGACGAAGACGTTCATGAGTATGGGTCCTTGTTGATGGGCAGGTACGCGTCGGCGTTGCCCGGCGCGCGCTGGTAGGTGCGTCCGGCGTTGAACGCCAGCGAGATGAGAAACATCATCGCGTCGGCGTTCGGGTCGTTGCTGCGCGAGCGCTTCTCGATCGTCCGCATCTGCTCCACGACGTCGGGTCGATTGGCCTCGCACCAGCGAATCAACTCTTCCATCGGATTGGGTGGTTCCTTCGACATGAGACCTCCTGTGGCGTTGTTCGCCTACCCTTCCTTTTGCCGCGTTTCGAGGTCGCATTTCGAATGCGCCTTGACAGGCCGCCGGACGCGACCGACGATGCTGGTCATGCATCGACCGTGAACGCGAAAGCTCGCCGGACCGCCCGGCACCGCCTTCCCAGGTTCTCTACACCATCGTCCGGGCCGACCTCCCGAAAGGTACGCAGGTCGCCCAGACAGCCCACGCGGCATCCGAAGCTTCGGGACACCCGCCGACGATCGTCGTCGCGTTGCAGGTGCCCGACGAGACCACGTTGCGACGCGTGGCCGAGGCGCTTGGCGAGCATTCGCTGACGCACCAGCTCGTCGTCGAGGACGCCGGCCCCTACGCGGGGCAGGCGATGGCCATCGGCATCAAGCCCTCCAGCGATCGCGCGGCGATCGGAAAGGTGGTGTCGGCCTTGCCGCTCGTCCGGTGACCTTTTTCGAGGCTTGCCGGAAAAACATCAACGATACGGTGACCTTTTTGGAGCCGCGGCGGAAAAACGTAAACCGTCGCTTGTCGACGCTAGCGTCGTCGCGGCTCCGCCATGGCGTGTTCGGCTCGAGCCGACCGTGCGCGAAGGACTCGGCGTCATGAACCGAGAAGAGCGTGCGAGGCGAGGTGCAATCCCTCGATGCGCCGCCGGGGACGTAGCTCAGCGGTAGAGCGGTGGCTCGAAAGAGCCTGCGTCGGTGGTTCGACCCCATCCGTCCCCACGTGATAGGAACGACTTTGCGAGGGTCCTTAGCTCAGTGGCAGAGCAGCGGAGTGATGAAACCGTTGGTCGTGGGTTCGATCCCCACAGGACTCGCTACTCGACCTCGGGCAGGTCGACCGTCTTGCCTGCGAGAGCGTGCGAGCAGTCGCCGAGAAACACGATGCGACCGTCGCGCACGAACGAGTGGCAGAGGTAGCACTCGAACCCGTAGTCCTTGCCGCACCAGCACTCGTCGCCGGGCTTCCAGCCGTCGACGTAGTGTCCGGACCGGACCAGGATCGACGGCGAGAGCGTCGGGCGTCGTCGGTCGCCGTTCCAGCTCCAGCGTCCGTCGCCGGTCGGGACGGCGTGCATGTCGCCGCAGCCCGGACACCGGAAGGCGACGCCGACCTCCGTCTTGCGAATTCGCACGTCAGGCCTTCGGCTGGCGCTTGGCGTACGTGTCGAAGCACCGGGAGTCGCAGAACGTCAGCGCGCGCCCGTAGTGGTCCCGTGTGATCTCCTTCGTCTTGGGCTTCGGGCGAGGCTTGCCGCACGCGAGGCAGTAGTACTTCTCGTCCTTCACGCCCTAATTCTAGGCGTGCCAGTCGAGCGGCCGGATCTCGCGTCCGACGGCTCCGGCGTAGCGCAAGCAGTTGTACGTGCCGCCCGAGCTGCCGTCGTGCACCGACAGGAGGAGCCCGCAGTTGTCGACGACCCACTCGTTGCGGCGCTGCAGCTTCCACGGCTTGTAGGGCCCGGGCGACACGACGACGATCTGTCGGGCCTTGGCGAGCAGCGCGCGAAAGCGCTCCTGCGACGGCAGCGGCCACGGATGCTCCATCCCGTCGCACGGGAGGGCGGCGACGAACGGGATGCCGAGCGCGACGGCCTCCTCGGCGGCCCACTGGTCCGTGCCGAGCGCCATGCCGGTGACGAGATGGGTCGGCCACGTCTCCGCGAGCGCGTGCCGGATCGATCGACGCACGCGCTCGACGACGGGGTGGAGCGGGTCCCACGCCCCGAGCTTGTCGGGACGGTGCCCGGTGATCCCGACTACGAGGCCTTGAGGGCGCGGGCGCGCCGCCGGTTGCTCCGCCTGATCCTCTGGAGATGCTTCTCGCACAGCGTGTTTCCTTTTCGCGCGGGGTTTCCGCAGTGAACGCATTGGCCCTTGGCGCGGCGACGGTCGGAGCGTCTCTTCGCGTCCTCGCGGAGCTGCTTGAGGCAGGCCGGGCAACGCCGCTTGCCGGGCTGGAAGGGGGTGCCGCAACGGCACAGGCCCTTGTCGTGCCGGCGCGTGATCCACCGGGCCGTCTTTCCCGTAGGCTTGTTCTTGCCGCACGCGTGGCATCGGCGCCGGCCGTCCGGCGCGGGAAGCCCGCACTCGCGGCACAGCTTGAGCAAGACCCGCCGGGCGGCAAGCTCGGAATCCGGCTCGCGCGGCCTGCGCCTGGACGACTCGCCGAACCGGATGCGCTCGCGGTTGTACCTCGCGCAGTGGTCGCACAGCACGCGACCGGCCTCGGCGACGTGCGGGCCGTGCGCGCACTTTCGTCGAGTCGGCGCCAGGCGCTTCAGGAGGCGCGGGATCAGGCGCTTGAGGTTTCGCGTCTCGCACTCCCAGACGACCATCACGCGCCAGCCGGCCGTGCGGAGCGAGCGGGCGGCGGCCTCGTCGCGCTCGACGTTGCGGGCGAACTTCGCGGCCCAGAACTCGCGGTTCTTCCGGATCTTCGTCGCCGACTTGCGGCAGCCGTGGCGGTGCCAGAAGCACCCGTGGACGAACACGACGGTTCTCGAGGAGGCGACGACGATGTCCGGCGTTCCGGGCAGGGACTCGACGTGGGTGGCGTGCGCGACGTCGGCGGCGTCGAGTATGCCTCGGACGATCAGCTCGGGCCGCGTGTCGCGGCCGCGGACGAGCGCCATGTGCGCCGACCGCTGCTCAGGCGTCATGTCGGCGAGCGCGGTCACTCGCCCGTGATCCGCAGGCCGCGCTTCCGGGCCTCCGCCCTCGTCGCGTCGACGACCGTGGTCCAGTGGCGCACGCCGCCGCGCGTCAGCTCCCCGAACACGATGCCGGGATGGCTCTTCACGCGGGTGTCGAGCGTCGGGCCCCAGCCCCAGCCCATCTTGGTCATCTCGAGCGTCCACGCGCCGCGAGCGTGCTCGGCGCACGACAGGCCGGAGCACCCGACGGCGGCGCGGGCGACCGCGCGCGACACCGATCGACGCCACTCGGGCGCGTCTTCCCACGGGAGGGGGTCGAAGTCGTGGGCCAGGACGACCGCGGCGAGCGCGTCCAGGTCCGCGTCCGTCATGCGCCCTTCTCGACGACGGGCGTCGGCTGGGCGACGAGCGTCGGATCGTTGAGCGCGGACAGCATCCCCCGGAACGTGGCCATTCGGTCGTCGCCCCACGACTCGACCTCGAGACCAGCGTCGCGCAGGAAGTCCATCACCTGGGTGCTCTTGCCGTAGCGGGACGCGTAGAACTCGTCCCACACGACGCGCTGGATGCCGGCGTTGACGATCCGCTTCGCGCAGTCGTAGCAGGGCGTGATCGTCACGTAGATCGTGCAGCCGAGCGACCCGCGGCCCGCGAAGTCGATGGCGTTCGACTCGGCGTGCAGCGTTCGGACGCAGTGGCCCTCGACCATCTCGTGGCCGACCTCGTCGCAGCTCGGCTGCCCGGACGGGGCCCCGTTGTAGCCGGTCGACACGACGCGGTTGTACGGGTCGACGATGACCGCGCCGACGTGCTTGCGGGCGCACGTGGCCCGCGTGGCGGCCAGGTAGGCCAGCTGCATGAAGTAGATGTTCCAGGTCGGTCTCGCCATTGTCGCTCCTGCTCGGGTTAGAGCCGCGTTCCTTGAAAGGGGGATCCGTGAGTCTCGCAGTCCGCGGCCTTGCAGCTGTCCGGGCTCATGCCGCACGCCCGGCGTGCTGGCGCAGGCGGCGGCGAGGCCGTCACGTCGACGAGCGCCTTGCCTGGGAAGGGCGCGGTCGTGAGGTTGCCCATGCACGACAGGTTGATGGCGTTCTGTCGGACGAGAGGCACGAAGTCGCCGGCCTTCTTGAGGCCGAGCGTGTCCTCGATGAACGCCACGTCCTGGTCGTTCTCGGGAACGACCTCGATGCCGCGTCGGGTGACTGAGAACCGCATGCCTAGTGTTTATCAGACAAGCATCGTCCCGGGCTAGTCCTCGACCAGCGCGAATCGCGGCACGAGCGTCCCGTCCTTGAGGCCGCGCCCGGCGAACGCGGAGAGCGGCGCGAACCACACGAACCCGTCAGGCCCCGCGTAGCCGACGGTGGGCTCGACGCTTCCCTTGGCGGCCCCGATCGCGACGACCTGGTAGGTCAGGCCGTTGTTGTAGTGGACGTACCGCTGCCCCGCGCGGACGCCGGCCTTCTCGAAGGCGAGGAGCGCGAGGTCCCTGGGCGACGCGGTCACCGCCATCGGCGGCCGTCCTCGTCGTCGCGTTCCCGGCGCTCGCGGCCTCGGTCCTTGCGCCCGCGCCGGTCGTCTCGGGAGTCGCGCCCTCGGGCGTCGCGGGCCGGCTGGCGGGCGGCCCACTCGTCGGCCTTTCGCTTGGCGTCGGCGGCGACGGCGGCCTCGGCCTCCTTGATCATCGACGCGAGCGCCTCGACGTCGGTCGTCGGGGCCGCGCCGTCGAGCTGCGTGTAGACGGGGACGTGCCGGAGCATGCGGCCGTCCCGGAGCACGCCGATCTCCATGCTGTACAGCGGCCGCCCGGACGCCGTGGTCTGGACGCGGACGGCGACGGGCGTGGATGGGCGCGTGACGGTGATCAGCTCGATCCATTCCCTGGGGGCGCGGGGCTGTTGCGTGGGCTCTGTCATGGCTCTTTCGCGACGGACCTTGTCATCGGGTGGTTGAGGAGCAGCTCCACGTGCAGCAGCTCCAGCGGCTCCGCGAGCCGTCGTTCCAATGATAGGCGAGAGCGCGCGGGCGCTGGTCTCCCTGTCGCGGCGGTCCTCACGAGCCGATTCTCATATCACTGTTTTGGTCGATTGCTCACCGGCGGAGCCCGTGATCGGCGGCGAGCAGCAGGAGGGCGGCCACGGCGAGGACGGCGAGGACGATCATGGCTTTCCCGTGAGCTGCTCAAGGCGCTCGACGCGTTGCTCGAGGTGCTCGAGCTTGGTGGACCCCCACACGTGGAGCACGCCGTTGGCGAGCAGGGCGATGGCGATGCCGAGCGCGGACCACTTCACGGTTCGGCGGACGCCCTTGATGGCGTCGGGCAGGGTGGCGGCGCTCATGCGGGACGCGAGCGCGCTGATCTCGAGGCGCAGGTTCGCCAGTTCCCGCGCGTGGGCCTTGTCGTCGGACTCTTCCATGGCTCACTGGCGGACGAGGGCGATCTCGTCGGTCTCGTACGCGACCAGGTAGGCGCGCTTGTACATCGAGGGCAGGGCGAGGTCGGACGGCTGGCGGGCTCGGAGGTTGTCCGAGACGTTCTCGGAGGCCATCAGGCACGCGTTGATCGCCGTGGGTATCACGACGAGCACGTGGGCGTCGTGCTGCATCGTGGGGGCGGACGTCGTCGTGCCGAACCCCGGCGGGAACGTCGGGGAGACGACGGTCGGGATCGTCCCGGCGCCCCCGGACACGAGGCCTTTCGTGGCGAGGCTGGTTCCGTTGCTCATTGGCGGACTACCTTGTGGGTGGCGATCTTGTTCGGGCCGACGTACGTGGTGGTGACGAGGAAGGTGGCGAACTCGCCCTCGCCGACGCCGCCGTCCGTGATGCTCGCCATCGCGGCCGCCGATCGGAACACGCGCATGCGCGCCGACGTCTGGCCGTTGGGGTTCGTGTTGTCCACCTGGTCGATGAAGAAGTTGCCTTGCAGCAGGCCCGCGGCGATCGCGATGCCGTCCGCGACGCTGCCGACGATCGAGTGATCCTGCAGGAGCGCGTCGAGGATGGCGTCGCGGATCTGCGCGGCGGTCGGGATGGCGGCGATGATCGTCGCCGTCGCCGCCGCCAGGTCGCCGGTCGTCGGGAGGTCCCCGAGATCGGAGAACCCGAAGGCCAGGGTCACGACCCGCGTGGTCCCCTCCACGCCGATCAGCTCGAGAGCGGTGACCCATCCGCCAGGCTCGAGGTTGATGAGCTTTCCGGTGTTCCCGACGATTCGCCGCGTGATGCCCTTGCCGGCGCCCTTGTAGACGTAGAGCAGGTCGTCGACGAGCGAGCCGTCGGCCGGCGTGTCCGTCGAGGCGATCGTGAGCGTGTCCGTGGTGTACGCGGTCACGCCGCCGTGGTACGCGCCGTGACCGATGAGCGAGATCATGTCGTCGGACGCGTCGACGAGCTTGGCGTCGATGGCGGTCAGGTTCGGCTGCTCGCGAACGAACAGCCGCACGCCCGACGTGGCGTCGGGCGTGACCATGAGGCCGTTGCCCTTGAGCGTCGTGTCGCCGGTGGAGTTGTCGTAGGTGTCGATGATCGCGGCGCAGCCTGCCGCGGTATTGAGCGTGACCATGATGAGCGCGCCCACGATCTCGCCGAAGGCGAGAAGGCCCGCGGGCAGGCGGAAGGCCGTGCCGCTGATCGGCTGGCCGCCGTCGATGGACAGCTCGCCGACGACCGGCGTGCGCGCGAGCGTGAGGAAGCATCGCGGCGTGAAGACATCGAAGTCGATCACGTTGGTGCCGATCACCTTCGCGTTCACCTTGACGTAGCCGCTCAGGTCGAGCGTGGCCGGGACGTCGCCGAGCCACTCCTGGACGCTGGTCGGCACGTTGCCGTCGACCAGGATGTTGACGGGATCGTCCTGCCACTCCTTGACGTTCGCGTTGACGATGCCGAGCGACGCGGCGGTCACGACGACGCCGCAGCCGACGAGCACGCGATCGTTGCGCAGGCGCGCCGACGAGGACCCGGGACCGCTGCGCACGCGCCAGCGCACGATCTTCGTGTTCGACGTGTGATCGAGCGTGGCCGTGAACTGCTGGTGAATCTCGACGCCCACGCTGTCCACGATCGTGCCGACCTGATCCCAGCTCGTCGTGTTCCAGTTGTACAGCTCGACGATCATCGTGCCGCCGGCCGGCGCGTCGTCGTTGTAGCCGTACCAGTCGATGAGCGACGCGTACGCGCCGGGCACCGAGGAGAGGTCGGCCTCGTAGTAGGCGTCCAGCGAGCCCGCCGCGGGCACGAGGTCATGGTAGGACTGGTCGAGCCCCGTGGTGTTCGCGAGCGTCCCGACCTCGGTGCCCGTCGTGATGACGCGCGTGCTGAACGTCTTGTAGAACGTCGCGCCCGACGACGAGCCCGACAGGAGCGTGCCTTCGGACTCGAACGGGATGTAGAACTCCTGGTCTCGAAAGTTCGTCTTCGAGAACTTGAGGCCGATGGCGATCGCGGGCAGGTGGGACGTCGCGACCTCGGCGTTGTCGAAGACGTACTTCATCGCCTTGCCCTGCATCGCGGGCGTGCCCGTGACGTTCGTCCAGCTCGCGCCGAGGTCGTACGAGACCTTCAGGTCGCCGACGGCGTACGACGGCGCGGCGGCCTCGTAGTTGGGATCCGCGCCGCCGGACGCGAGAAGGCCGTCCGACGTGAAGACCTCGAACAGGACCTTCTTCCGCTCCGAGTCGGTCTCGCCGGGCTCGATGTTTCGAGGGATCCACATCAGAAACCTGCCTTGTACGTGATCACGTAGCCGGCGCCGCCGTCGCCGCCGTCCGCGCCGGCGCCGCCGGTGCCCGCCGAGGGCCCCG
>WBZN01000999.1_pt2 | contig 15030 bp, 13 predicted proteins | sample 5204281 | NCBI WGS metagenome assembly WBZN01 (sample SAMN12344347, study PRJNA552823) | activated sludge metagenome | biome: Activated sludge suspended growth; feature: Nitrification reactor; material: Wastewater; isolation source: activated sludge from nitrification reactor of wastewater...
GTGCTCGCGAGGGCCGAGGGATGTTCGATGCAGCGATCTCGAGTTCACCGCGCGGCAGCAGCGGCCACGGTGACGGCGCTTCCCGTCGCCGCGCCGATGCTCACGACGACCGGTTCTCGCTCGGCTTGGCCGAGGTCCGCGTCGATCCGTGCGTCGCGGATAGACGTCAGCATCGTCTACGGCGGCGCGAGATGGCGGAGGGCAGAGCGCGCAACCGCGCACGATGAGGTTGTCATCCCCCAGCGTCAGGGCTGGAACACGTTCGTATTCGCGACGGTCAACGTCGCCTGCATCACCCGGCGGGCCGACAGCAGCTCCGCCGCCGCATCGAGCGCGAGGGCCAGATCCGTGGTCGCCTGCGCTACCCGGATCACCGTGGCTCCATCGCACACGAACACCGCCTCGTCGCGGTCCCTCGCGCCGTACAACATCGCGGCGGTGACCACGTCCCCGACGAGCCGGTCGGTATGCTCGACTTCGTCGCCGTGAAACGACCACACGCCGGTGTCGCACAACACGATCAGCTCCGCCCCCAGGCTGCGCAACCGGTCGCGGATCGCGGCGAGCGTGATGGGTTGCTCGCGATCGAGCGACCAACTCCGGGTGAAGGCGAGCACCCGCGCGCGACTCGTGGACGTTCCGACGTGGAGCGAGTAGGTCGACATGGTCAGTCCATCTTGACGATACGAATGCGGTTGTAAGGAACGGCCTCGCCGCGGCCACCGTCGGCGAGGAACAACATCGAGCCGTCCGGCTTCGCGCTCATGCCCTCGAGGCCATAGAGCTGCGCGGCGAGCCGGTCATCGCTGTCTGCGAACCCGGCCGTGCCGTTGCCGGCGACGGTCTCGACGGTGCCGCCGTGGATGCGGCGGACGCGGAAGTTCTCGAGGTCGGTGATGAACACGTCACCGGCGCGGTCGATCACGATCCCCTGCGGGTGGTTGAACTTCGCGTCGCCCATCGCGCCGTCCGCGAACCCCGCGGTGCCGACGCCGGCCAGCGTCGCGACCGTACCGTCGATCGATACGATGCGCAGGCGATGATTTTCGTAGTCGGTGACGATCAGCATGCCGTCCCCGCGCACGGCGAGCGAGTACGGCTGGGCGAACCTGGCCGCGGCGCCGAGGCCATCGACCATGCCCTTGGCGTTCCACGTGCCGGCGATCGTGGTCACCGTGCCGCTGTTCGGATCGACCACCTCGACGACGTGGTGGACGTGATCGGCCACCGCGATCCGGCCATCGGCCATCACGGCGATCCCGCGCGGGCGACCGATCCCGGCGACGATCACGGTCGCGGTCTTCGCGTTGACGTCGACCTTCCAGATCGTGCCCGTCATGTCGGTGTGGCCACCGTTCGGGTCGTTATCGGTCGAGACGTAGAGTTGCCCGTCGGCCGCGAACGCGAGCCCGAACGGGCGCGCGAAGCCCGTCTTCGTGATCACCGTCGAGGTCTCGCCGGTCTCGACGTTGACGACGCGGAGCTTGTTGTTGTCGAAGTCCGCGACGTAGAGCATGCCATCCGGCCCGTACGCGCAGTTCACCGGGTTCGCGAACCGCGCTGTACCGCGCGCGCCATCGACGTATCCCGGATCCGCCGCACCTGACAGCGTGCTGACCCCGTTGGTGAACGGCGGCGTGTCGTCCCCCACGACGCCACCGGCGTCATCGCCCCCTCCGCCAGAGTCGGAAGAGGAACAGCCGATGGACCCGAGGCCGAGTCCGAATCCGACGATCATCAGCAAGGAGCAGGAAACTTTGGACGACATGAGTCTCTCCGATAGCGAGTGGTGGCTGAAGCAAACAACGCTGCCGTCTCAGACGAACGCGGGCGGTCCGGCCTCGGCCGGTGAGTCGCGTGCGGGTGCGCTCACGTGCCGCGGAGCGCGCTCACCGCTGCGCGAACGACGTCCGTTGCCGCGGCGCGATGATGTGAAGGGAGGCGAGGTGGTCGTGGATCTGGGGCACCGTGAGCCCGACCAGATCTCGCTGGACCTCTTCGAGCACGAGCCCCGGGCGGTGCAGCGCGCGATCGACCTTGCGCAGATCGCCCAACATCTTCGGTGTGGCGACCAGGATCACGTGCCCGAGGTCGTGCTCTCGTAGCAGCCGATCGGTCTCTTCGGCCACGAGCTTGGCGAACTCGTAGTCCCAGTGCGCGACGTGCTTGTCGCGATGATCATCCGTCACGCCCGGCAGTGACCCCGAACGCCGGACGCCTGGCTTGGTCGTCGAGAACAGATCCTCGTCACGCGCCCGGCGGCCCGGGTTCGTGAGATCGAGCAGCTCGCTCAGCTGTGGCTCCTCGCCATCGAGGTGCTGGTACAGATAGAGCCGCGCGCCGGCAGCCGCAGCGATCACGATGCACGCTCGCTTCATCGAGGTCTCCCGAGGGTCGAACGAGACAAGCGGAGTGCAACCCGGGTGCCCCACGCCGAGGAGCACCGATCCGAGAGTTGCGTATGGCTCGCGCGTACCCGCTCGCGCGCCGTTGCGCGTCGAGCGCCCGTGCTTAGAACGCGCTCGTCACCACGGGCACCAGCAGCGGCGTCGCCGCGGAGGACGCCGGCTCGTCGAACGTGCGCTGATAGCTGCGCGCCACGATCAGCCCGAGCCCCACCACCGCACCCGCGTAGACCAGGCGCGCGGGGACCTGCCGCCAGCCGGTCATGCACCACTGGTTCAGCACGCGAACGACATCGTTGCTCTGCGCGAACAGGAACAGATCCTTCGAGAAATCCACCCACAACCCCGTCGCGAACACCGTGAGCGCGAGCTGGCCATAACGGTTGTTCGGCCACGCATCGGTCAACACCATCGCGGCGATGCCCCCGAGCAGGATCGCATCGGTGATCTTGGGGGCCGCGTAGAACACCGCCTTCGTGGTGCGACCCTCGAGCCCGTGCACGTAGGTCCACCCGAACCGGAACTTGTTCGCACGCGGATCGCGCCCGGGCGGGAACAGGTGCACCTCGTCGACGCTCGCGCCGAGGAGCTTCGCCGCGAGCGCATGGCTCCCCTCGTGCAGCGACACGCCGAGGATGTACGTCGGCGGAGCGAGCGCCAGCCCGACATAGACGAGCCCGCGATTCGTGGGCTCGGCCGCGGCCGTCCCCATGCCTCCTGTGCCCATCCCCATGCCGGCGAGCACCACCGCCGCCGCCCGCAGCGCGCGCGTCACGGCGCTCCTGGCACGACCCACAGCTCGTCGACCGCGGTGAACCCGAGCCGCTTCGCGAGCCGCAATGACGCTGCGTTGTGCTCGTCCGCGCCCCACACCGGCTCGCGGCCGAGCGCCCGTTCGTCTCGGATCATCGCCGCGGCGACGATCGTCGCGAGCCCCGCCTGACGTGCGCCCCGGATCGTGTCGACCGACACGTCGAACCATGCCGCGCTTCGCCACGGCGCGTAGCCAAAGCTCACCGGCTCACCATCGACCCACGCGCTCCACACCGTGCGGATCGTGCGCGCCACCTCGAGCTCGTGCGCGACGTCCGCGCGCAGGTGCGCCAGCGACGCATCCGGGGGCAGGGGCGTCGCTCCCTCGAGATCCGGCAACGCATCCGGATCCGGTAGCGTATGCAAGATCGCGCGCTCGATGATCCGGCCCTCCGCGCGCAGCGTCGCAGCGAGGTCATCGCGCTCGATCGCGACGAGCAGCGTGTGCCTCGTCCGCTCGCGCGCCAGCGCCCGCACCGCCTCGGGATCCGCCTCGCCGGCGACCACGATCAGCCGCGCCTCATCGTGACCTACCGCGAACCCGCCGCCGAGCTCGCGCCGCCAGCTCTCCGGATCTGCCGCGATCCCGTGCGCCTCGACCCAGCGCGGCACGTCGGGCAGATCGAGCGCCGTCACTGCTTCGGCAACCCTTTCAGGTAGCCGATCGCCGCGGTGCCGTCTGCCTGCAGGCACGGGCTGTACAGCTTGCCGCGCAGCGCCGAGCCTGGCTTGTGCTTGCGATACACCGCCCGCTCGAGCGCACCGATCGCACGCCGGTCGTTGAGCGCGCGCAGCTGCGCGACCGCCTCCTTGCGCTTGTCGCACTCGAGCTCCTGGTCGAGATCGAGGCTGTACGCGATCAACCAGTCGACCCCGTCTGCGAGCTTGTGCCGCGCGATCACCGCGCGCACCGCATGCCGCCGATCGATGTCCTCGCTGATCGCCGCCTTGTACAGCAGCGCCTTGGCCTGGGGATCCGTCGTCCGCCCGACCCACAGGTCAAACGCGCTCGCGACGATCGGTGGCTCCTTCTCCGCCGCCATCGCGCGCAGGTTCGCGCGCATCATCGGATTCGCCTCGAGCTCGGGCTCGAGCTTGAGCGCCAGCTCGTACGCCACCAGCGACGGTCCGCTCTCGTGCCGCGCCGAGTACGCGTGACCGAGCACGAGCTGCGCCATCGGATCCGTCGCGATCTGCGCCTTCTTCGACTCCAGCAGCTTGATCGCCCCGGCCGGATCGCCGCGCTCGAGCGCCGCGTTCGCCGCTCCCGCCGCCGACGTCGGATCCAGCCGATCTTCCCCGCCCCCCGGGCTCGTCACGAGCGCGATCACCACGCCCGCCACCACCGCCATCGCGGCGATCCCCGCGTACAGGATCCACCGCCGGCGCGGCGGGGCCTTGGGCTTGATCCTCGTCGATGCGCGATCCGACTCGAGCGCATTCGCGACCTCCGAGGTGGCTTTCAGGGACGCCGGATCAGCTTTCTGCAGCCGCTGCTCCGGCGTCAGCCCGAAGATCGGCTCGCCCGAGGGCCCGGTGTACGGCAGCCCCAGCCCGACGCCACCCATCCGCGGCGACTCGAGCCGCCCGGCGGCGAGTTGTGACAACAGGCCATCGCCCTGCTTCGGCGCGAGCCCCTTCGCGGGGGTCACGACGCGTGCCCCCTGCGGTGCCGCGAGCGCGTCATCGATCGCGTCGGCGATGTTGTGCGTCGTGTCGTCATCGGTGTGGTCGCCGGCCGCCATCCGCAACTGGCCGTCCTCCGTCACCAGCGGCTGCGATCCGGTTGCCCCGCCGACCCGCTCGAAGTTGACATCGGTCACGCCGCCATCCGGCGTCGTCAGCGCCGCCTCGACATCCGCCAGGTACACCTCCGCGCTCGAGTACCGCTCGATCGGCTTCTTGGTCAGCCCGCGCACCACCAGCCGCTCGATCGACGACGGCACCGGTCGCCCGCCCTTGATCATGCGCTGGCGCATCGGCGGCACCGGCCGCGCGGTATGCATGGACATCACCTCGAGCTTGTCGTCGCTGTAGAACGGCGGCGCGCCGCACAGCATCTCGTACGCCAGCACGCTCGCCGCATACAGATCCGCCCGCCCATCCATCGGGTTACCGAGCGCCTGCTCGGGCGCCATGTAGATCGGCGTGCCGAACGCCATCCCTGCCTGCGTGAGCTTCACGCCGTCGTCGAGGTCCGTCGACTTGATGCCCTTGGCGATCCCGAAATCGAGGATCTTCGCGAAGTCTTCGTCCTGGCCCTGGCGAATCAGGAAGATGTTCTCCGGCTTGATGTCGCGATGGATCAACCCGTTCGCGTGGATGTGGGAGAGGCCCCGGAGAATGCCCGCGAGGATGTGCAGCGCGCGGCCCGGCGCGATCTGCCCCTCCTGCTCGAGCACATCGGCGAGCGGCTTGCCCTCGAGTAGCTCCATCGCCAGGTACAGCGAGCCATCCGGAAGCCGCCCCACGTCGTACACGCTGACGCAGTTGGGGTGATCGATCTTGCCGACCGCGAGCGCCTCGCGCTCGAACCGGTTGCGGACCTCGGGCGAAGCCGCCAGCGAGGGGTGCAGGATCTTGACCGCGACTTGACGACGAAGACCTACATGCGCGGCGCGGTACACGAGCCCCATGCCGCCGCGCCCGAGCGTGGCATCGAGGCGGTAGCGGCCATCGATGACCATGCCGATCAGCTCCTCGCCGTCGCCGTCGATCGGCACCGGAGTGTTCGCCGTCGCCGGATCGGTGCCTTCCTTGGGCCCCATGGTCCGGCGCTATTGTGACATTTCCCGAGACGATCGGACTATCAAGGTCGCGGTATTCCTGGCGAACGTCCGCGGTGGCCGTTGCCTTGCGAGGCCTGGATGTGTAGTGTTCTCGGCCTCCAACGCCCAAGTAGCTCAGTTGGTAGAGCAGCGGACTGAAAATCCGCGTGTCGGCGGTTCAACTCCGTCCTTGGGCACCCTAACTTCCGAAGAAGATTGAGAGCGGCCTCGAGCCCGTTCTCGACGGTGGGCGTACGGCCGTGCGCCCGCCGGTGTGGATCCGGATCACCGGCGCGCTGTTACAGCCATGGCTCACCTCTTGTGATCGGGCGAGAACGCCCGTGCACGGTTAAGAATTCTTGTGGTTCATGACGTCCAATCGATCCCCGCCCAGCGGGTGCCAGGCGTGCCGGTCGCGCTGATCGCGACGAAGACTGGGATCGCGAACTTGGTGATTCGCTCGACCACCGTCGCGAGCGTCGGCGGGTTCTGAAGCCGCAGCCGATGAACGAACGCCGACCACTGCGCGAGCTTGTCGCGGTCGGCCGCAAACTCTGCGGTGAGGCCGAGCGGTGCTTCGGTCGGGATCACCGTCCTGCGGCGCGCGAATGTCGCCTCGACGGCCTTCGCGATCGTGGCACCGTCGAGCGCGAGGTTGCCGAGCAGGCTCCACAGATCGAAGAAGTCCTTCATCCGTGAGTTGGCGAGGCCGAGGTCGACGATAGCTTCGAGCTTCTCGGCGATCGTGGTCTCGGCCGGGTACGCGGAGAGTTCCGGCGCGGGCAGATCAAGGATCGCCGGGTACGTGATCGCGACGACGCCTGGCGTGACGACGTCTCCGAGGCCAACGTCGACTTGCATATTGATCCGTGCACGCTCGAGGTGGGCAAGGAAGGTCGCTCGGATGCCTCCGTAGCGCTCGTGCTCGCGGATCTCGGCGGTCTTGATCGAGGCCGGATCGAATACGAGTGCATCGGGTGGAACCGAGACCGCAAGGCAATCGACGATCATTGCTGCGATGTCAGCCGGCGTCGGGTTCCCTCGACCGAGAAAGTCGATGTCGCGGGTGGCTCGAGCGACATTCGTGCCCCACAGCGGGAGCATGAGCGCACCCTTCAGGATGAATCGCTCACGATGCGGCGCTTTCGAGAGCCGAAACAGGAACCGCTCGATCGCGTAGTAGGTGAGGACTTCGTCGAACGGACGATGGTCAGCGACGGAACGTTGGCGGAGGAGCTCGCGGATCGAGGCTGCAAGGTTCTTGGGCTCGGTCATGCTAGTGCCTTGACGTAGGGTTCGATGACCGCGCGTGCACGGAGCTTGTTGGCGAGCTCGAGGAGTGGACCTGGGCGGACGCGCCGCGTGCGTAGTCCGGTCGCGAGGGCCTTGATCGCCGCGTCCTCGCCGATCCGGTTGCGAAAGCGGAAGGCGTCGACGATGGACTTGGCAGGACTGTAGACCTTGAGATCGATCCCTTCGATCTTGTGATGCTCGATGCCGAGCCGGTACGCATCATCCGAGAAGTGGAAGACGCGCACGGGTGGAGTATCGAGCTTCGGCGGCGCCGAGCCACGTTGCACGGCGATCGAGACCTCATGCGGGATCTCATCGGTAAGCTCATGGAACGTCAGCGCGGAGATCAGGCACACGACTGCACGCGGGGCGTGGGCAGCGACCACGACCAGGTCGAAGTGACGGGGGAGCGGAGCGGACGCGAGCCGATAGAGCCCGCGGGAAACAAGCTCGAGCTGACCGGCATTGCGGTGCGCGTAGAGCGTACGGGGGTGAACACCGGCGTCGAACAGCTGGCTCGCGCGCACGATCGCACCGTGCTTGCTGAGCGCGCGACGAACCTGGGGATCGAGCTTGGGTGAATCGGTGTTCGTCATGGATTAAACTATAGGTAGTTTTGATAATGTGTCGAGGATATTATCCGACCCTTAAACAGCTGGAACCAATCAGGTCTTGCGCTGGTAGGCCGCTCCAGACTTGACGGGATCCGGTTCATGCCCATCGGGCACGAGCAGGACGTGCGCAATCGCTGAGGGGCCCGCTCGAATAGGCCTGACCACGCCTCTGCGTCGCATGATCGAACACCGTAGAGACCCGAATCGTCAGGGGAGGGCCACCGCCGATAGGTACCACGGGGGGGGGCCGACACCGCCGGCATCACTCAGCACGCGGCGCGGCGAAGTCTGGCGATCGCGTGCTCGAACGAGAGCTGCTTCGTGATCGGGATGCGCGTCGAGACGAAGATGGGCGTCTTGATGGCCGGACCGGGACACCGTCGCAGCTCCAGGTGGCGGGCGAGCGGCTCGGGAACGAACGCAGCGAAGGTGCCACGCGAGGCGATCTCCGCCGCGGTCGTGACCTGGTCCACCTCGATCGCGATCTCGCGGCGAACCGTCGCCGGCCATGGATCGCCAGGCGCCGTTACCATCACCGCTTGATGGCCGACGTCGGCGCCGCCGCGCCGGTGTCGCCGATCTTCGTCACGTTCAACGTCAACCCGGATCAGCCCAACGGCGGACCCGCATCGGGCTTCGTGACCGAGAGCGGCACGTCCCAGACCCACAACGTCCTCGGATCGTTGCCCGGAGATGGCGCGTATTCACCGTTGTGGTCGGTCAGCGTCTACGACAATGCCGACTTCGCTCAGGTGGCGGATCTGTCGACGATCGCGAACGCTCATGTCCTCGCCCGAGACGTCATGACCGTCAACTGTCCGCCCGCCACGCGATGAGCGGTGGTTCCAGGGACATCGGCGAGCGAGCTCCGGCCTACGGGACGATCCGCACGCCGAGGGCGAGGCCGAAGTCGCCGGTGGCGAGCGCGCCCTGGAGGAACACCCGGGCGTGGCGCGTGTGCAGCTGCACGCCGCCGAGCGCGTGCACCGCGACCGGCGAGGGCGAGCCTTGCTCGGAGGCGGTGATCGTGGCGGTGCCGATCGGCAGGCGATCCGAGTTGATCGTCAGGTCGCCGCTGAGGTCGATGCCGATCGAGGTCTCTCCCGCGGTCAGATCGAGGCCCGCGCCGGCGTACACGCCGAGCAAGTCGAACAGCCGGATGCCCGTGGTGATCTCGAGCGGGACCGTGTAGGTCGAGGCGTCCACGGTCAGCGTGCCGACGGAGCCGAAGTCGACGGTGCGCTTCTCGCCGTTGGCGCCGACGACCTTCATGCCGACCTCGAGCGTGCTCGAGGTCCCGACGGTCCAGCGCGCGTACTCGAGGCCGGTCGTCGCGACCAGCCCCGTCCACTTGACGGTCGCGGGCCGGCTCTCCTCGAGGATCCGGTACTGCACGTGTGCGGCCGCGGTGGCGAGCGCGCCATCGAGGCCGTGGATCGTGGTGGTCTCCCGGAACCCGTTCGCGAACACGGTCCACCGCGGGTGGTCCCAGCGGCCGAGGTTGGCACCGGCGATCACGCCGAGGTTCACGATCGAGCCGCCGAGCAGGTTGCTGGTCGAGCCGAGCGAGACGTCGCTCGTGATCGCGCCGGTCGCGACGAACCCGAACATCAGGTCACCTGGATCGGGTTGATAGTCGACGCCGAGGCCGCGATCGGAGAACGCGCCGGTGTCCGCGAACGAGCGCAGCAGAGAGGGCAGGCGCGAGGTCTGAAAGATCTCGTCCATCTTCTGGCGCACACGCTCGATGAGGTCCGGAACGCTGACGCCGAGCCGGTTCGCCTCGTCCTGGCCCTGGGCGTTGAGCAGGACGGTCACCGAGGACTCGGCTCGCGCGGCGGCAGGCAGCGCGAGCAGCGCCACGACGATCGCGGCGCGCGTCACGTCGGGCGAGCGCGGGGGAGCGGCCGGCGGCCGGATGCGCGTCGACTCGGGGTCGCGCGGATGTGCGGGCGGAATCATCGAGTGTCGCTCGAGCCTGCGAAGGTCCACGCCATCACGGGTGTCCTGTGAACGTCGACGGATCACGCGGTTTTCTCTTGTCGAAAGTGCAGGCATCGGTTCGGTCAGGTCGACCGCGTCTCGCGGCCCTCGTCGATGCGCTGGGCAGCGCGCTGGAGGTGACAGCAGATCCCCGCGACACGGGGAGTTAGGTTACTGCGTCACGCCGCCCACGTGCCACTCGAGCGCGATTCGAGGACCGCGTCCGCGAGCTGGCAATCCCACTCGCCATTGGCGAGGCGAGCAGCCGGCACCTGGATGGGCCTCGTACCCATGAACACGCGCTTACGGCGCGGACACGTTCCGAGCCTGACGCGCACGGGTTTCAGAACGGCTACCGTGGGTTACGAACGATCATGGCATTCCAGCTGCATCGCTGGGGCAACGACAGCCATGACGAAGCCCGCTCTAGCGTTCGCACTCGCGGTCCTCACCGGGTGCGGTGCAGTCCTGTCGCCGGACGATTCCCCCAACGACCCCGACGCGTCCCTGTCACCGCTCGGTCATCGCGTCGTCGAAGCGCTGTACGCGAGTCACGGCAGCATGCGCGGCCGGTCGTGGAACGTGGCCACGGAGAACTCGTTCAAGCCTGGCTGGATCCTGCAGACTCCGTCTCCGGAGTACTGGGGACAGCCGGTCTCGGCGTTGCCGGTCGCCCGCAGCTGTACCGGCGACGCGGCGTGCGATCCGGACTTCGGCCTGATCGCGTGCAGCAGCCAGGCAGACTGCCGGTTCGGCGGCACCTGCACCACGGTCGCCGCGACCGTGAATCGTCCGGGCGCGGCGCCGCGGCGGCTGTGCACGGGCCACTCCGACGCGTTCTACGACGAGATCTACGGCGTGATCACGAGCGCGCGAAGCTTCGTCGACATCGCGAGCCTCGATGCGCCGGATGGCCGGTTCGAGGCGGCGGTGCGTAACGCCGTGACGTACCTGTCGCGTGGCGGCGGCAACGTGCAGGTGCGCGTGCTCTACGGCGCGGTGCCGCTGCGCAACGAGCCGACCGCCGACGTGCTCGCGAGCTTGGTCCGGGACGTCGATCCGGCGTCGAACCTTCGCGTCAGCGTGGCGGCGTATCGCGACAACCTCGAGGCGTGGAATCACACCAAGCTCATCGGTGCCGATGGTCAGACCGCGATCGTCGGTGGCCACAACATGTGGACTCAGCACTATCTGCAGCAGGCGCCGGTCCACGACATCTCGATGAAGATCTCGGGTGGTGCCGCCGCCGATGCGAGCCGGTTCGTCAACGAGTTGTGGCGCCACCCGTGCCATCCGACCCCGAGCCTGGATGGCACCGCGAGCGTCAGCAACTTCCCCGCCACGGCGGACATCTGCAAGGAGGAGTTCCCGGTTGCGAGCGCGACGCTGACGACGGGCACGGCGACGGTCGTCACGGTCGGCAAGATCGGCGCAAGCGAAGATTCGGGCGAGGACGGGATCATCGCCCTGGTGGATGCCGCGCAGACGCAGCTGCGGCTGTCGCTTCAGGACATCGGTCCGATCGGTCAGGGCGCCGCGTGGCCCGACAACTACCTCGGTGCGCTGGTCGCGGCCCTCGGGCGCGGCGTCGATATCCAGCTCGTGCTCAGCAATCTCCACGCGCTGCCGGGTGGGCTGACCGGCGGGAGCGCGTCCTACAGCAACGGTTGGACGCCCGAGGACGTGATCAAGCACCTCGCCGATCACGCGGCCGCGCACCCGGAGCTCGTGCCCGCGGGTACGACGATGGCCACGCTGCTGTGCACGCACCTTCACGTGACCACGCTGCGCCAGGGCGCGGACGAGGTGTGGACCGATGGCGCGACGTTCGCGAACCACGCCAAGCTGGTGATCAGCGACGACGCCGCGTTCTATCTTGGCTCGCAGAACTGGTACCCGGCGCTGCTGTCCGAGCTCGGCTACATCGTCGACGACGTGACCGCGACGCACGAGCTCATCGAGGGCTACTACGCGAAGCTGTGGGCGGCCTCCCGCCGGGTCTCGAGCAACACGTGTGGGATCTAGCAGCCTGACCCTCGGATCGCGACGAGCGGACCGTGTTCGCCTCGGGTCACGCGCGCGAGTCACCCGCCCTCGCGCCTCCGTGATCCAGGCTCCAGGCGAGCCAGGTCGATGTCGGGCGGCGCCTAGAACGCGAACGGATACGTGAACGAGGCTCCGTTCTGGGTCCGCGCGAAGGTCGTCTTGAGGATCGCCGCCGCCACGCAGGCGCCGAGTGGCTCGCTGGGAGTCGCAGCCACGGTGACGTCGGAGACATGCCCATCGGCCGCGACCTCGATCGCGAGCTTGACGGTGCCCTTGATCCCGGCAAGTTCGCCGCACTTGATCACGATCGGCTTCAGCTTGCCGATGCCGGAGGTAACCATCGCGCGATCGAGGGTCTCGGGCAGACCGTTGACGAGCCGGGCCCCCGGATCGGCGGGCTTGTACTTCTGGCAGCACGGCAGCTTGTAGCGATCGAGCACGCACGACACCTCGTCGCATCCATCCTCGGCCCGCGTAGGTGCCTCGATCGGGGCGACCACCGGGGCAGGAGGCGGGGCAGGAGGTGGCGGCGTCACGATGAGCGGTCGATGGGGTGGTGGCGTCGCCGGGGGCGGTCGCGTCGCCACCGCGGTGGCGGGCGGCGCGGGCACCGGAACGTCGACCTCGATCTCCGGGATCGGCGCGGGCTCCGGGGATGGCATCTCCGGCGGAGCAGGCGCGGGCGGCGCGGGCAGTGCCGCTGGCTTGCGCGCCCCGCGCTCGCGGTGATCCGCGCTCGACGCAGCGGCCTCGCGGTTGCGATCGCGGACGAACGTGATCACGCCGGCCAGGCACACCGCGGCGAGCGCGAAGGCGGTCAGGACCAGCGCGATCTGCTTACCGGTCCGGCGCCGCCGTCGACCCTCCGGAAACATGTCGCCGCGAAATGTCGGCAGCTCGTCGGGCGCGCTGATCGTTCCGGTGATCGAGCTTGCGATCGAGCTGTCGATCACTCGCGCCGACCCGGCGAGCTCGACCGGGGTGGCCGCGACCGCCGAGCGCGTCGCGGGCGTGCCATGGCCGGGCGGTGGCTCGGGCGCCGGCTGCCGAACGTGCTCGACCTCTGGTGACGCGGCGACGATCGGCTCAGCCGCCTCGGGTGACGTGGCGTCCGCTGGTTCGGTCGCGGGCGGATCCACCGCGGCGAGGGCCGGAGAACGCGGGTTCACGAGCTCGGGGGGCGCGGAGGCTGCCGCGCGTGGCTTCGATGTCATGGGCACCCCGACGCCCATCGCAGGTGTCACGGTCATCGGCTGCGCCGCGAGCGGCGGCGTTTGAACGGGCACCGTGACCGGAATGTTGCTCGCGGAGCGGCGCGGAACGGGTGGCGGCGGCGGCGGCCCGACCGCCGTGGTCTCCTTCTTGGGGGATCCCGTGGTCGGTGGCTTGGCGGGGGCGACCAGCGGCAGCGGCAGCCGCTGCGTCGGCGCAGATGGCAACTCGACCGGCACGCCCGCCGCGTCGGCGGTCACGGCCTGCGCGGGCGGGCTCGAGCGATCTGCCTGGGGCAGGGCACGAGGTGTGATCCAGGGTGGCGGCCTGATCGCGGTCGATGGCGCCAGCCGCGCCGGTCCGAACGCCGCGGCTGCGATCGGTTGCGCCGGGCGCGCGTGTTTCGGATCGCTCGCGACCCGAGGCATCCGCATCACCAGGTTCTTCGGCGTGGTCCGGTGATCGAGCTGTGGGATCAGGATCCGATCGAGCGCGGTGCGCACGGCGCCGATCGAGCCGGGTAACACGAACACGAAGACCGAGCCACACTGCGCCGCGAGCGCGTCGATCAGCATCGCCGAGGTCCCGATCTCCTCGTAGGACAGCAGGCGGAACAGATCGCTGAAGCCTTCGAGGCGCCGCGTGATCAAGGGTTCGAGCGCGGCGCTCGTCGCCTCGGCCTCGATGCCGCCGGTCACGAACACGACATCGACCTCGGGCTCCGCGATCCACCGGAGGAAGTGCGCGCGGATCAGCTGCGCCGAGTCCTTCACCCTCTCGCGAGCGACGATCTGATGGCCAGCGTCGGTGAGGCGATCGACGATCAGCTTGACCGTCGACTCGTCGGAGGCGGTGTGCCCGTCCGAAACGGCGAGCACCGCGACGTTCACTCGCACGAACTCGCGCTCCATCGTCCCTGAGCTTAGTACGTGCGAGGCAGGACATCAGCCGGTCCCTGCGGATACCTCGCGATTCCGCGGCGACTCACCTCTCCCTACCCCGACGGAGCGGTGGGCCCAACAGCTCGACGGTGACCTCGCGGCGATCGAGGACGAACTCCCCACGCGGTCATCGCGCGGCTCGCTCCGGAGATCAGGCGAGCGGGGCTACGCCGCGAGCTGGCTGCTACCCACGATCCCGGCGCGGACTTCGATCGGATCGACCGCATCGGTGTGCCAGCCGCGCGCCATGAACTTGGCAGCATCGACGAGCGCGTGGTGATACGGCTCGCTGAAGTGCGGGATGCCGTGGCGCGTGCACCAAGCCGTGGTGATCGTAGCGGCGGCCGGCAAGTTCTTGTGCGGGATCTTCGGGAACAGGTGATGCTCGACCTGGTAGTCGAGGCCGATGAAGAAGAACGAGATCACCCCCGGCACCTCGAGGTTGCGGGTGGTCTCGAGCTGATGGACCCAGTCATGGTTCTGGCCGACGACGACGGGCAGGCCCATATGCGCGGGCGCGAACACCAGGGCGAGGCAGACGCCGACGCCGGCCCAGATCGCCGAGTACACGGCGAAGCCGATCAAGGGCCCCCAGACGAGCGATGGGATCACGAGCCATGCGGTGTAGTGCACCGCGAGGCACGTGCTGTCGATCCACCACGCGCGGTCGAAGCCGTGCTTCTTGGGGTGGCGCATCAGGTGGAGCAGGGACGAGCGGCGCATGCCGAGCGCCATCAGCATCGACATCGGCCAGAACAGCTTGGCCTGCAGGTTCCGCTGGAACCATCGCTCCTTCGGACCGCAGCGCAGGTGATCGGCCTTCGACGACGCGAACGGGAACGGCCGGATGTCCGGGTCCACTCCCTCGACGTTGGGATGACCGTGGTGCAGACGATCGTGCTTCTCCCGCCAGTACAGCGTGGACAGGCCGCCGAACAGCGGGAACGTGAAGTAC
>WBZN01001096.1_pt2 | contig 15022 bp, 13 predicted proteins | sample 5204281 | NCBI WGS metagenome assembly WBZN01 (sample SAMN12344347, study PRJNA552823) | activated sludge metagenome | biome: Activated sludge suspended growth; feature: Nitrification reactor; material: Wastewater; isolation source: activated sludge from nitrification reactor of wastewater...
TCAGCCTTGAGTACTTCTTGTTCGAAGGATGTATCAGTTACGTTCACAACAGCAGACATTATGGAATTGGACCTCCAGATTGGTGGTTCTCAAAGATTGCGAACCAATTCCGCATTACGCGGCATCAGTAGTTTGGCACAGAAATTTCGATTTGTGTTAACACTCTTTCGCTGCCGTGCTCATATGACGATACACGAATCATAGCCAGCTTCTGTGAAAATGAACGAGGAAATGATGAAATAGCATCATAGAGTCAGAGAGATTTAAATGGGATTTTTCAAAAACATTTATCAATGGCTCTTTCGAAGTCTCGCTAATCAGCTGTTGGTCACATATATATCGTTGGTCACGATCGCGCTTTTCGCGGTCAGTATTTGGGCTTTGTTCATGATTAAGTCCGAGTCGATCAACGACCTTCGCAATTCGCTGGAAGTTGAAGCCGTCAACCTTTCGCTAGAAATCGACAACGACCTCGCCCTCGATTCTGAACAGTCTCGCAATCGCATCAAGATGGCTGTGGACCGCCACGCAAACAAGCTCGGCGTCTCCATCACGGTTGTCAATGACGATGGGCACGTGCTTGCTGACTCAGGCGGAGGACCGGGCAGCTCCGAAACGGAAAGCGGCGAGAACATCTCCAATCAGTCTGAAATCAACGACGCTCTGGCTGGAGTCATCGGCATTTACGAGCGCAAGTCGAACAAAACAAACAGCAACTGGTTTTTCATTGCATATCCGGTTCGCGCCGCCGGACATACGACAGGCGTGATTCGTGTCGGTTTGCCGCTCACCGATATTGAGCGACGGCTTAACAATGACTTGTATGTTTTTTTGAAGATTATATTGGCAACGGGAGTTGTCACTTTGCTGATCAGTTTGTGGATGGCAAAGCGCGTCAATCGGCCGGTTAAAGAGATGAGCGCCATGGCGCGCAACATTGCGCTGTCGGGAGACATGTCTGAATTCGTGCCGGTTGGAAGGCGTGATGAGATCGGCGAATTGGGACTTTCCTTCAACCAGATGATCGGTCGTTTGCGTGAACAAGAGCGTTTGCGCCAGGAGTTTATCGCTAACGCCAGTCATGAATTGAAAACGCCGACTATGGCTATTGGTTCGGTTGTGGAAGCGTTGCAGGCCGGAGCCGCAGAGGATCCCGTTTTGCGCCCACAGTTTTTGACGTCATTGGAGCGGCTCGTTGATCGCCAGACGAGTTTGCTGCGAGACCTTCTCGACATTAGCAGGCTGGATGGTGGACTGGAAGAGGAATGGCGAGACGACGTCAACATCGTTCAGGTCATAAATGATGCAGTCGAGCAGTTGCGTCCGCAAGCGACTAAGAAAGAAGTGGAGCTGATCAATCTCGACGGTCTGGACGGTAAAAGCGACTCTTCGGCGATCATTCGAGGCAACGCTTTGCAATTGCAACGCGCAATCGTCAACATTCTCACCAACGCTGTTAACTACACGCCTGCAGGCGGAACCGTCACTGTCAGCTCTCGTCTAGCAGATTCGGACCGCGTGGCGATCAAAGTTCACGATGATGGTGTTGGAATTGATGCGGCGGATTTGCCACATATTTTCGAACGATTTTATCGCGCTGATAAAGCAAGAACGAGAGCGAGTGGGGGAACAGGTTTGGGTTTGGCAATCACTCGTGAGATAGTAGCCAGGCATCACGGTACGATTGAGGTGGAATCAGTGTTTGGCAAAGGATCTACGTTCACGATATTTTTGCCGGCTGTGTCTAAGTCGGTGTAAGGGTTTCAAGCTTATGTCGACATTGTTGAATCGCTTTATTTCACTCTTCAAAAAACAGAAGGCTGAGCCCGTTGCAGCGGAACCTGAAGACGAAGTGTGCTGCGAAGGCTTTGTGCACATTGCATATCGTGGTGTAAGTGACGACAGGCTGTATCTGGCTGAAGGGCGAAAGTGGGGTGACGTGCGCTTCTTCAGGCCGAATGGGCTGCGCGTCTTTTGTGCAGGATGTCGCAGGCGTTTATTGTAGTTGTTGGTCGAGCTGGTGGCGCTCGTTTTTCTTGTGTAGCCTATAAACTACGTTTCGCCAAGAATTGCGTGATGTGATTTAATGATCTCAGCAATGGTGGAGCCCACGAGATCGCCGTCATGCAAAGTCGGATCAAAAAAAGTGCTCTATGTTTAACGGTCATGCTGTTTTTCGTGCTGGTGCCGTATATAGTGGCGCAGTCGAAGCCAATGCAGCTGACGTCAGTGCAATCGAAGTCAGCGCAATTTGCTTCTACCATCAGGTCTGACCAGGCTTTCTCAATGTTGCAGAAGCACTACTTTCTGGGGCGATGGCAGGTTTTTGTTAATAAAGACAAAGTCAAAGCTGTAAATCTCGGTGAGGAATATTCGATCGTCACCATGGCGCCCACCTGGAAGGTTATGTTTTACCGCGATAAGGGCGGCGCCAAGATGTACGAAACTACGATGAGAGAATTTCTGATCGCTGGAATTCCGCTTAGCAGCTACTACACGATCGAAGGAAAGCTTGGTGACGCGCGAGAGACACGGACAAAGTACAAAAGCATGAGCGCGGTCGAATTTGTTATGACTCGAAGAGACCGCACCAGAGAAAAGCCAGCCTGGACAATGGCTGACATGCCAAAAGAATTTCCAGTGGTTATGTCCAGATACTGGCTTTCGCCGGAAATCTCAACTGACATAACACTTTGTAGATTTGTGCAGCGACTATTCATGTTGCCGCCTACGGATAGAGGTTACCCTCTGGCATTTGTAGACACTCGTTCGGACCGCTCACAGACTGCTGTGGTCGACATACTTTCATGCCGTGGCTTGCCTGAGAAAGACGTTGTTATTGCCTATCCGTCGCCTGCGAAGTACAAGGTTTGCAAGGCACAACGGGATGTCACTCTCTCGACGGAAAAGAAGGACAGCTTGAGTGACTGGGCTGAAGCGATAGGGAAAGATTGAATTTCAGCGTCGACTCTGAATGTCGTCGGCGGCGGCGATCAACGGTTCCAATGCTGCGTGACGCAGAATGTATCCGTGATTTCCAATCGCTCCTGTAAACACCGAACTGATGCGTTCTTCGTGCTTCAAAATTGATCGGTACTTTTCGCACACTTCGTGATGCGAAAGTTTGTATGCAATGTGGTCTTTTCGCCCTACGTAAATAACGTAGTTGGGACGATGATCCATTGGTTTCGAAACGCCGTGCACAATCAGTTCTGCCCAAGTTTTATAGCAGTCGAAATCGTAAATGTAATTGAACATATTGAGTGTCAGACCGCCCGGTGGACGCATGTTTACTTCGAGTGGCGTGGCATGTTTGTCTTCTGCAGAAATGAAATACTCGAAGTGGAAAAAGCGGGAGCGAACATCAAATGCTTTCAGTGTTTTCAAACCTGCTTCCAGGACGGACGGCTCGATTTCCCTGACTGTATGGTAGTAGATATCGGTGTTTTCGTTGACGGCGTCCATCACGCCTTTCGAGTAGCGCAGTGATGAGCAGAAAATTACATCGTTATGCTGATCGACCAGACCATCGAAAGTAACAATTTGACCGTTGACAAATTCTTCTACAATGTACTCGCAGTCAAGCTTTTCCTTTAGATAAGGAGCAATGTCGGCTTCGCTTTTGATGTTAAAAGTCTTAGCGGCACCAACGCCGACATCAGGTTTTGCGACAACAGGAAAGCCGACTTCTTTGATGAAAGCGCGCAATTCAGCTTCGTTATGACAGACGCGACCGCGAGCCGGTTTTAAGCCAGCCTCCAGGAAGACGCGTTTCATTTCTGATTTGCGTTTGACTTTTACGATGTCGTTTGTGTTAATGCCGGGAATGTTGAAGTCGGTGCGAAGCCGCGCTTCGGTCTCGAGCCAATATTCATTGTGCGAATCGATATGCTGCAGCTTCCCGTATCGATGCGTGAAGTGTCCAAGAGCGCGCACCAGCTCATCGTAGTTGTGCATGTCAGAGACGCGGTAATACTCTGTCAGTGAACTGCGAATTTCGTGGCTCAAGCAATCGTATGGTTCGTCAGCTACGCCAAGAACGGTTGCTCCGGCGTCTCTCAGCTGAGTTGCAAAAGCGGCAAAGTTAGGCGGAAAATTTGGAGATAGAAAAACTGAATTCATGACACGCCGATCGTTTTGTATTTTGTACGGGGCTACGAGCCGGACAAGCACTCTGCCGGCAACAACCCAACAGTATATCCACTTGGTTAACTAATTGATCCTTTCTGCGCTTCTTGAAATCAGCTGGCGGTCGGCGTCCTGTACACTCTAGTATTTGCGGATACAATCAGGCGGCGAAATAAGGAATCCAAGCGGATGTTGCGAGAATATCATAAGTGGCATAGCCCTCACCTCAACAGAGACATGGAGCTGACCGTTTTCGGTCATGCCGGTGCTCGTGTCATAGTTTTTCCGACATCTGAAGGACGTTTCTTCGATTGGGAAAACCGTCGAATGAATGACCCGATCAATGAGCATCTAGAAAACGGCTGGCTGCAACTTTATTGCGTCGACAGTGTCGATCCCGAGAGTTGGTTCAATCATCACGTCAGCCCGACTGACAGAGCCAGACGCCACTTGCAGTATCAGGATTACATCATTTATGAAGTGCTGCCCTTTTCGCAGACCAAAAACGACAATCCATTTACGATTGCAACTGGTTGCAGCTTCGGCGCTTATCATTCGCTGAGCATTGCGTTGCGTTTTCCCTGGCACTTCAATCGAGCGTTAGGTATGAGCGGCGTTTACGATGTGCGCGAATGGACAAATGGTGAGATGAATGATGTCATCGCGCAGGGCAGCCCGTGCGAATTCCTTATTCAGCTAAACAATCAAGAGCATCTCGAGAAGATCAAGCAATTGGAACTGATCATTCCGATAGGAAATGAAGATCCGCTCTTTGGAAACAATCGTTGGCTCTCAGATTTACTGTGGGAAAGAGGCGTGTGGCACGCGTTCCGTGAGTGGAACGGATTCGCTCATGACTGGCCGGAATGGCTGAAGATGCTTCCTCTGTATATTGGCGGCGCGGATTAGTCTCTTGCAAATGAAAAAGCAAGAAAGGTGTAATTCCTTTCTCGCTTTTCTTGGCTCGGCGCCTGAACTTAGTCGGTTGGTTCGTGGCTCATTCGCCACGAATTTTGATGCCAGACCGGTGGCAACTCTTCTATGCTGGTTGTTCTGCCGCTAGTCCTTTCAGAAGATGCTTTCGGTGAGGTGGATGGGGCGGAGACCCTGGTCGCTGTTTCGATCATTGCTATGCGACGTGCTGTTTCATGGGCAACTTCCTGCTCGGTGCGCAGCATCAAGGATTGCCCCGAGTGAAGTTTTTCACCGCGTGCGAGATGATTGAGAGCGCGAATTTTTTCTTCCTCGAACTTAATTGCGTTCGGAGTTAAGTGATCGCGTCCGGCTCTATGCAGTGCAAGGCACGCCATGTCGTAGAGTGTTTCGCCATGCTTGACTGTATGGTGTGCATCTTTGATGACGCCTGCTTCTACTTTGGCTTTGAGTTCATTGGCTCTCTCTCTCTGCTCATGAACTTTCTTCTGTTCTGACACTTCCTTATTGAGTCGATTGATTTCCGAATCTTGCTTCCTGTCGTAATCAGTGGCTCTCGGATCTACCCTGTCATGCAGCTGCCCGTGCGGTTTTGATTCTGGAAAGGAGGGCTCAGGAGATTGAAATTGGTTGTAATTGTTGGGTCTATGATCGTGATGTTGGTGCGTGTCTGCGGCACCATTGTTTCGTGGCGTGATGTCTTCGAAGGCACCGCGCATGTCGGCTTTATTGCTGTCAGCCCAGCGGTTGAGGCGATCCATGTTGATGCCGCCGTGGTTTTTGCCCCAGAAATTTCGCTCGGCGTGCGTGTCATGTATTTCCTGCGCATTCGAGCTGAGGCGATGCATTAGCATGGCTTCTGTGTTACGACCGGATCCGCGCAGTTGGTCTTCATCTTTGATCAGGTCTTGCGTTTCGACGTGCTTGTTATTTTTCATAGCCAGCATAGCTGGGGTGTCGCTCGCTGCCACCATGTTTAGCTCGATTTTTGGAAGCAAATTCCTCTCTTGCAGTTCGTTGGTCATCGCCACCATGAACGTGCGATTGAATTCAGGACTGGCATTGCCTAACTTTTGATCGATGGTCCAGCATTTGTTGGTGAAATCGTCTGGTCTGGTTGCTGTTGCCAGGTCGACTGCCGCGCGTCTTCCTTCAAGTTCTGCCGAGCATTCGTTATTTGCGCCCATGTCGTTGCTCCCGATGAAATTGCTGATACCGAGCCAGGCTGAGAGGTTGTTGAGGTGCTCGTTTCAACCTGTGAGAGGATAATAACTTCCGCTTCTTGCAGCGTAATTGCGGATTTCTTGCAGTTTTCTTGCACGGAGAGTCCTGCGGCGCACAGCCTTGTCGGATTCGTTCTATACTGACTGCGAATGCATAATTCTTTTGACCTGGAGGGCGGAATGCAAAGATCAAAGTGGCTGGCTCTTTCTGCGACGGCAATGCTTGTAGGCGGCGCCTCAACGCAAGCGTTCGGTGCGGATTCTGTGAATGTCGTGCATCCAGGCGCGACGACGTCGTCGACGACAGCTGCGCCTTCGACCGGCTCGCCATCGCCATCTGCCAACGCTGCGCCCGCCTCCAACACTTCGCCCTCCGCCGGCGTTGCTGGTTCTAACGGCGCATCTGACGCCACCTCCGACCCTGTCAAAACTTGCCAGGCTTATCTGTCTACCTTGCCAGCGCCCGAGAAGAAGAAGGGGCATCATCCTGTAAGGCTGGTCGCCAAAGCTCTCGCCTCGGAGTTAGGCACTGATGCCAGCGGCATGTTGAAGGACAGCATGTTTGTGTTTTCAGCGAAAGATTTCGACCCTTACGACAAATCAGCGCCTAAGAACAAGCCGTACACGCTGCTCGAGATACAGATGATTGATGGCAGTGAAGCGTCAGTAATCAAATATCCTGATAACAGCGGCAAAGTTGTAGGTGGATTCGCCGATGGCACCATCATTGCGCCAGCTGGACCGAACACTTACATCGTTGCCTATCCAAACGGAGCGCGCGGCAAACTGGTCAAGGTGAATGGAATTGAGTACGACATCTATCGACCAGACAATACGGTGACTCGCATCAAGAAAACCGCCGGTGGTGACTATGAAATGACGAATAACAAATTGGGCTACATCGGAACTGCCCGCACAGACACTCTGGGCATGCAGTTCGAGATGCACAGCAGCGATTTTTAGGTATGATTCTAACCGGGATTCTAACCAGGTTTTCTAACCAGAATCTCTGATGATGATTTCTAACTAGAATATCGAACTGGGCTATTTAACTGGGATTTTGATTGAAGAGGTGATGTTGTGAAAGCACAGTTGATTCGAATCACGTTGATCGCCCTGGCGTTCTACTTTCTCTTCCCGATGATTCCAGGAATCGACGTGCACGGTGGATTCGTGCATGTTTTCTTTGCCGCTTTTGTGTTCGGAATATTCGGATGGTTAGTCGAAGTGTGTGCGGTTGCTCTGACTGCGGTGCTTGCAGTCACCACTCTCGGCATGGCGCTCCTGGTTTTGATCCCGCTCTGGCTCCTGGGCTTCTGGCTGCTTCCGGCTGTCGCTCTCAAGGTCATGGCAGACTTCATGCCTCACACGTTAACAATTCAGGGCTGGATTCCAGCAATCGAGGGTGGCTTGTTGATGCTTTTGATTGGTATCGTAACTGGTGGCAATCCGAATAAGTACAAACGGTGAAGTTGGCTTTTAGGGCTGGCGGTATGCGGTCGCGGGTTTGCACGTAGGAATCGAGCGGCAGTTGTTTGTACTCAGTTTGGTTGAGGATCGAAACGATAACCAACGCCGTGAACGGTTTTGATTATGGAATTTTTCGTGCCCTTATCGTCGAGCTTGGTTCGGATTCTGCTAATGCAAGTTATAACTGCGTTGCTTGTAGCGTCGGATTCGGAGGCCCAGAGTCGATCCAAAATGGCATCGGGTGTAAAAACGCGGTTAGGGTTGGACATCAAAAACTCAAGCAGACCAAATTCTTTCGGCAGCAGTTTAATTTCGGTATCGCCCTTGGTGACTCTGAAGCTGGAGCTGTCGAGCTTGATACTGCCCCAGGTGTATGACTTTTCGGCTACCGTTCGAGCACGCCTCAACAGCGCCTGAATCCTTACGGTCAGCTCCTTCATATGGAATGGCTTGGTCAGGTAATCATCGGCTCCGCTGTTGAATCCCTCTTCCTTGTTTTCGATTTTGTCTCTGCCAGTTAGCATTAGAATCGGGCACTGCCCCCCTTTGGCTCGGTACTCCGAGCAGATCTGGATGCCGTCTTTTCCCGGCATGTTTAAGTCGAGAATGATTATGTCGTACGAGTAGGTCAGCACTCGGTACAGCCCATCGTCTCCATCGCTAGCGACTTCAACCTGATGATGGTCGAATACCAGCCAGTCATGAACCATCTTGGTGAGTGTTTGATCGTCGTCGACTAGTAAGATTTTTGCCACGAGAAGTGCTCAGATGGTGATTAAGTCAGCTTGATTGTCATTTTTACCACACTCATTCTTAGCCGTACCAGCTGACTAATGTTGACAAGCAAATAGGCGAAAACATTTGGTTTTAGGTTTGATTTTGAAGGGGTTGGTTATCTTTTGGTAACACAGTTTTGTCATTATCACCATGTGGAAATCTGAGGAAAATTCGTGCGGGAGAGAGTAGACCGAGCCGAACGGGTTGATCGCCGAGATGTTCGTGACGTCAGGCTGGATTCAACCGAAAACAGATGCTGTTCTGCCGCTTGCTCGCAGGACGCTCTCGACATAATGCGCGGTTCCAACTCGATGCAGCCTCGTCGGCAGGGTGACGGGTTGGGGCAATCAGACATTAGTCAGCTTAGTCGAAGCGGATACCCACCACCACTGACGCTGGATAACTCTGCTTCGAATCCCGATAACGAAGCCTGGCGACGCTACAACCCATTCGACAAACATTATGTTGGACGCGGCGCTGGAGCGATTGGCGCCTACGACAGGTCTCCAGACCCACAATATAGGCTTGATAGTGACCCTCGAGTCGCCAGCGGTGGGAACGAGTATCGTTTCGTGCCGTATCAGCGACCTTATCAGGCGCCTTCCGAACGAGGCAATGGATACGACCAACCTTTGAACAATCCTTACCGTCGCGGTCCTTATGATCCCGGTTACGGAGAAACACCGTACAGAACCAATCCTTCTGAATCGCAGTACCGGCGTCCATCGGATCAAACCTTACCAGACCGTTTTCAACAAAGACCTGAGCGGAGCGGTAACGCTTTTCGTGATCCGTCAGACCGCAACTCCTTCTACGCTCATCAGAACGATGCCTACAGCTGCTCTGCTTTCAGCATGGCTATGATGTGCAGCGACTGGAACACCGGTCGTCCTCCCTCCAATGCGGAGAGTTCACGCTGGAAACAGATTGCGGGTACGATTGGACGAGGCTATCGCGGTTCGCTCGACCAGGTTGCATCGAACTTGAGAGAAGGAATTCCTGACCTGCATACGAAGGTCTACAACTACGGTATGGGTCGAGTCGGTCAGCAGGCAATGCAAGATTTGAATCGTGAGCTGGCGCAAGGACATACGGCAGTCGCGAAAGTAATCAACCCGCATACGGGTAATCCGCACTACATCTACATCGCAGGTCGAACACAGAATGGCGATTACATTCTGGGCGATCCTGACAGAAAGAATCCGCATCAGCAGCCAGTCAGCGGACAGCGCCTTCTCAGTATGATGTCGCGCCGAGATGGATTCGTTGCCGGCTGGAAAGATTCGATGAGTGTCGCCTCTCGATCGCAAGGAACTGCGGCGAATCGCTTTGCAATGTCGCGGTACTCTAGCGAGCAGGATTACAGAGCATAGCGCCAGCCCACTGGCTTATTGAAGTGCTTGGGCTACAGACCAGCGGCTAAATCTCTATGACCTTGTAAACCGATATCGGTCTGCCATGTCGGCACGAATGCTGAATTCCCTTAGCGGGCGTATATTGCCGCCAACATGCAGTGCTTGAGCTTGAACATGTAGTGCTTGAGCTTGAACATTTAGTGCTTGATGTAGTGCTAACCATCAAAATGCTAAACAGCTGATCAATCGAGCTAACGAATCGTTTGACCAAGAACCGAAGCTGCTAATACCATATGCATTAGTAGCCGATTGGAGATTTTAAAAGCACGAGGAGATGCCGGTTGCAACGCGCAACCGGCATCTCCCGAGTAATCGAAATTTAAGCAACGGTCAGATTGCGCGACCGTCTCCAGTCTTTGAAATCCTGGTGCACTGACGCGCCCATGGTATCAACCGCAGTGCGAAGCCAGCCGGTAGGACGACGAGCCAGGTCCTTCTTGATCTTTGCGGCGGCGCCAGGGGTGCCGAGATGAATGTTCGCAGCTTCGAAGCCCATGGCCCAGAGCAGCGCCGCTTCGTCGCGAACCTTAGGCAGGGCGCTGAGCTCCATCTTTGAGCAAGACGGCGAAAGCCTGCGGATAACCCACTTGCCCTGAGTCCTGAGGTATGGATCCGGCGAACGCACTGCCGCGTCCAGTACTTCTTGCAAGTGCGAGACAGGCTTCTTTTCGTCGTACGCCCACGAGCACGCCGACGGCAGAAGAGCCTTGGCTTCGCGCGCGATGCGTGCACCGTTGAAAGTGGCGGTAGCGACGATGCGCTGGCGCCCGAGGCTTCCGACACCGGCACGACGCTGGAAGCAGCGATAAGCCGGCTTGGGTTTCGGCAGCAAGCTCTCGATGGCTGCTTTCGCCTGAGCGTTCAGCGCTTTCACTGCTCGGCACTGTGTGTCGAGCTTGCGCCAGAAGTGTGATGGCACTGCTAGCCGCGCAATCGCCATAGCTCGCAATTCTGGATTGTCTTCTTCCAGAACAATTGGCTTGCCACCACAGACGATGCTGGCCAGGTAGCCTTGCAAAATGGACTCGCAAGCCTTGTTTTTGGTGATTGCCATATCGCCGACTTCGATTGCCTTACAGGCGCTGGTTGCGAGCCTGCTGAGGTCGAATGTATAGGGCAACCTGTAGGCTTCATCGAAATCGGCGATTCCTAGAATCAGCCTCGCTTCGATGTCTCGCCAGGTGCTGTATTGCTCGACGTGCAGGTCACCAACCGAGTTGACGACCGGCGCATCTTGCAAGTCGGGGCAAAGTTCTGGGAAGAGCTGCGCCCAGCGATAGAAAGTCGCTCGCAAGAAAGCAAACTCATCGTCAGCCATCATCTTGTGCTTGGCATCGAGATCTGACTGAACGATACTAATGAAACTCTTGACCCAGTCTTCATAGAGGGTGGTTGCTTTGACTATTTTCATGATCAATCCTTCGTTCAGCGCATCTTGCACAGTTTGGAAATAGCAATCTGAAGATTGTCTCACCACAGATAGTGCAGATGTGTGAAGCCTGAAAGAATCTCGTTTCAACACGAAAGACAGAGTCTTATGCCGCAGGCGAGATTGGTGTTTGGAACTAGAGGGTTAGTCGGTTGCGAAAAGAGGAGAAAGAAAAACTGTTTTGAAACTATCAGAGCGGGCGTTTTTCATACAACTGAATACCTTAGATATGAGAAACAACAAAGTTGCGCAAATTGCGACCCCTCGCTAGCGCGAGTGCCTGCGTCAATGTATCAGCTAGCGCGAGTGCATCTATATTGCAGGTGGTTCCGCCACGCCACGTCCCGCGTCTCTACCACCTTCGCCCGCGAAAAACGTTCAACTATTGAAACCCGGTATCCCGCAGTGGCTGCCCCTCGAGGTTGCCAAGGCGCAACGATTTAACTACCTTGATGTAGGGCCCGATAGGAATATGCGAGCGAATTGCTGTGCGCTATCGAACATTCAAAAGGCAGAGCCACCACATCTAATGCATCACGGCGCCCCAAAAGATGACTATAGTCTACGCAGTGCGCGCATATTCGCTCATTTTTTATGACCTGAAAAGCAAACAGGCTGCCCGTGTCACATTCTTGCCACGAATTTAATTTGCCAAAATGAGCCGCGTCATATATTGACATTACCCCTATCACCTTAGTAGTTCAAGCAGCCCGCTAAAAGCGTGAGCACCTTGATTCGCCTCCTGCAAATGGAGGTCTGAGCAAGAAAGTGCTTACCCCCGGCGTACCTTCGGCGTTATAAATTGACCGCAATCAGGACCACCCTGAGTGCACGGAAGTCTGCGCGAAGTTTTCCTCATATCCATCCCTCCCTGGTGAGTTATGCACGACAAACACAGACCGAACGATCAAGTAGATCCGACAGTAATGAAGCTGGACAATGTTGATCGCCACCTTCAGAGTCAAGCGGTGCAATTGCTCGGTGATCCTCACTTGATGGCAACCGTCAGTGGCGCCAGCAAGCACATGTCCGCACATGACGCTGCTGCCTGGGGTCTGACTGGTTTCGCTCTGGTTGGACATGAGAATACACCTGCTCAAAATCAAGCAGCGATTTCCAAGGGCAATGATGTCGCAACACGAGTTATGAACACAACAATCGCCACCGAAGCTGATGTCAACGCTGCTCTTTCAGCCTACGGCGACATCAATGGTGGATTCCTTGACAAGGAAGGTTCTTACGCTCAAGCCAATCTTGCCGGTGCTATTTCTCACGCTCAGACTAAGCTTGATCTGCAAAGAATGGCTGCTTCGAACGGAACCGGCGATAACCCTTATTCGATCCAGTCCAGATTTGGTTCGACCGGTGATTATCAAGCTTTCGTTCAGCAGCAATTGGATGCAACACGCGTGAAGCCTGATAGCAATGAGACTCGCCCAGTTGCTTTGAGCAGCACTGAAACTTACGAGCGCCGTGTTGTTTCAACAGTCGGCAATTCGACCATCGATTCAGTAACCGGCACCGGCACTTATCTTGAAGTTAACGGAGCTGACAAGAAAGAGTTGCCTAAACCGATTGCAGCATAAACTCGTTTAATAGCTCTTATTCGAGCACCAACCTGACACTGGTTATCTCTGAGTCGTAAACAGCCAGGCTGTATGCCGGAGATGCCCCTGCAACGACTGCAGGCAGTTCGCCGGCAGGGCGCGATACGACTGCTGCGCGCACTGTCCAGACCCCAATCTTAGGGCATCTGGTCGCAATTCGAGAGTTTTCAACTTTTCCCATCGGATCTGTGGGAATTTGAACTTCCCAGGTTCGCTGATGAACGTCGGGTGATACTAGATATGGTGCATTCCAGGACAGAATCTTGCTGACGATTCTTGCCGAGCACGGATTTTTCAAAATAATCTCGACTGTCTTCGGGTCATTTACCGTGCACGAAGTGAACTGACCTCTCTTCACTCCATCCTGCAGTTTATCTGCCAGTTCCTGCGTGGAGTTCAGATTAGAAATGGCGTCGGAGAATGCTTTCACTGACTCTGCTAAATCAACCGGATATCCTTTGCTTCTCGCTTCACTCATGTCTTGTTTTGATAGCAACTTACGTTGCTGAGCCCTTTTGAAATAGACCTCACCCAGGTCGTGAAATGAATTTGCCGCAGTTGGATGGTATCCAATAGCAGTGTCGTAGTCGCCGATGGCGCGCAGCGCTTCGCCCTGGCTGGCTAAAATATCGCCTCGAGTGATGTACGGGTCCGCATCTCCGATGCTGAATCCAATTGCCTTGGAACAATCGGTCAACGCATCTAAGGCGTTACCGCTTCGCCAGTAAGCTTCGGCACGATTTGCCCAGATTGCTTCATCGTCTGGGTTGAGAGCTATAGCTCTGGTGAAGTCAGCGATAGCCTTGTCGTACTGACCCAGTCTCAGGAAAAGGAAACCTCGATTGTTGTAAGCAACTCCGTTGTTACCGTCAAGTTCGAGAGCCTTGTCTATGTCCTTTAAAGCCTTATAGACCTGCCCCAACTTTCCGTAAGAGTAAGAGCGGCTGATGTAAGCGTCTGTCAGCTTTGGATCGAGCTCAATTGCTTTGTCCAAAAGGGGCAAAGCTTCTTCAAACTTCGCATGGGCGTTCAGTTCGTGCGCTTTCAAATATGCGTCATTAGCAGAGGTCGCGAAAGCAATGGTCGTTGCTGCGATAAACGCTGCACCCGTCGCCGTGACCGTGGTCAACAACGACATGCCAAGCAAAATTTTTCTAGATCGCATAATTCTCCGCACTTTTTCCTTATCTCAACACTCAGATTCTAATTGCTTATACGTCCAATTTGTGTTTTTTAGCCGTTATCGTTTAAGCCCCGTGTGCAACCGCCTCCGCGGGAGTTTATGGCTCTCCTTTTTTGGTTTAGCCCTCGCTTTCTGCTTGACGAGTTGCCTCCATTCGGTATTGCCGAAAAAGACTTTTTAGGCTATTTACCGAAGGTTTTTTTTGTTTTGAAATCGTAAGCCTGTCTTCGGGGAGAGGCACAGCCCCTCCCCGAAGATCAGACTATTAAGCGGTCACTTCACCGGTGCGCAACTACTTCACCGATGGATCGCTGAAGGTGGTGACCGCCTCCTGTGCTTCCTTCGAGTCGATGTAGGTGAGACTGACGGTGTCACCCGCCTGAACCAGCGCCAGCGAGTCGTAGACCTTGCTCGTGATCGTGAAGGTGTGCGAATCGCCGACGATGCTGATGTAGTACGTCGACGTGCCGGCGACGAGGTTCCAGCCGATCCGCTTGATCACGCCCGTCACCGGCGTGCTCTGCTTGCCCTGCGATGAGACGTTGCCGCTGTTGCCGCCACCTCCTGCAATCCAGCCCTTGTAGGCGCTGAGCGCATCCTGCCGGTTGTTGGCGAATTGCACGTTGGCCGAGTCGAGGCTGTGCGCGTCCACGAAGCCAATGCCGGCGAAAGACTCCGTGCCGTTGTCCTGCTTGATGCCGTAGATTGCGACCCAGGTCGGACGTCCTTCGATCTGGTAGAGCTGTGCGCTCTGAACATCCATCTTGTTGTTCGTGTTCGCGGGAATCTTCGCGAACGCCTGGTTGACGATCGTGCCCACGCCGATTCCGGAAAGACCCGGGTAGAAGGTGCCCTTC
>WBZN01001368.1_pt1 | contig 15019 bp, 17 predicted proteins | sample 5204281 | NCBI WGS metagenome assembly WBZN01 (sample SAMN12344347, study PRJNA552823) | activated sludge metagenome | biome: Activated sludge suspended growth; feature: Nitrification reactor; material: Wastewater; isolation source: activated sludge from nitrification reactor of wastewater...
CAGTGGGGTTCCTTCAGCGGTGCTGCTGAGCATGGACCAGTTCCAGGGGCTGATGGAGACAATCGAAATTCTTAGCGATCAAAAGACGATGCAGGGGCTTCGTCTGTCGTTGAGACAGGCAGAGAAAGGCCAGTGGGTTTCTCACCAGATGGTGTTTAGCCGTAACGCTCCATGACCCGCGTCACGATAGATATCGTGCGAACCATTTCCCTGCCTGTTCCGCTACTTGCTCCAATGTGCCTGGTTCTTCAAAGAGATGTGTAGCACCGGGAACGATGATCAGCTTTTTTTCGCAGCTGAGCAAGTCGTACGCAGCCTGATTCATCTCAATCACCGGTTCATCGTGGCCACCGACGATCAACAAGGTTGGAGCCGTGACTGAAGACAGATAGGGTTCCGCCAGGTCCGGTCGTCCGCCTCGTGACACGATGGCCTTGAAGTTGGCCGGCTCTCGCGCCGCAGCTTGCAGAGCTGCTCCGGCTCCGGTGCTGGCGCCGAAATAGCCGATTGGTAGACCTCTCGTTCGTTGCTCGGTCTCCACCCAACCCTTCGCCAGCAACAGTCGGTCTGCCAATAGATCAATGTCGAACACCTTGCGCCTGTCATCCGCCTCTTCGTCGGTCAAGAGATCTAACAACAATGTGGCGAGGTTTACTTGCTGGAGATGGCGGGCGACGAAATTGTTGCGAGGGCTCAATCGCCCGCTGCCGCTTCCATGTGCAAAGACAACCACACCGAGAGGATCATCCGGGAGTCCAAGGATCCCTTCGAGTGTGATTCTCCCTTCTTTGATCCTAATGCCGTGTTCATGTTGTACGGTCATCGCCCCTCTTTCTTTAGAGAGCTGCAGGGAGCGGGACGATTCAGACCAGGAGGCAATTTGGTCTGGTCGTCGACGCAGGCCCCGTTGAGTTGTGCTTGTGTGAGACCAATGACCGACGAGAGTGTGGCCCCTTTGAAGATCGCGCGACGCAAATCGGCTGAATCCAGTCGAGCACCCGTCAAATTGGCTGAGACGAACGTGGCGTCTTGTAGATTCGTGTCCTGTAGATTGGCTTGGGCCAAGTTGGAGTGACTGAAATTCGACTCCCGAAGATCCGCGCCCACGAAATTCGCCGATTCAAGATTGGCCCGGTTGAACTGACCTTGCCGGAACGAGGATTTCGGCGCGTAGATTTCGCTGAGGTCGCCGTTCATAAAGTTGGTATGCCAGCCTTTGGCCCCAATCAGGACCGCACGGGTGAGGGTGGCATCCAGGAAATTGGCACCATCGAGAGTGGCATGATAGAGGATCGCCATCCGGAGCTTCGCCAAGTTCAAATTCGCCTTGACGAGAGCGGCCTGTTCGAGATTGGCTCCTTCCAAGTCGGCTTCTGGAAGGCCAGCACCCAATAGGTTCGCGTACCGCAAATCTGCACCACGAAGAATCGCGGCTTTCAGATTCGCTCCACGCAAATTTGCTTCGTCCAGATAGGCACTTTCCAAGTCCGCTTCAACCAGTTTGGCTTGTTCCAGTTGTGCCCGATCCAGCAACGTACCCTGAAGGTTGGCACGAGAGAGATTCGCGCTGGTCAGGATTGTGCGGCGCAGGTCGGCGCCCGTCAGATCAGCACTCACGAGGACCGCATTTTTCAGTGTTGCTCCATAAAAATACGATTCAGCGAAGTTGCCGTCGGTCAAGTCGGCAGAGCTGAGGTCGGCACCCTCAAACTGGGCTCGTTCAAAGGCAGCCTCATTCAATTTGGCGCCGATGAGGACAGCGTCAAATAGGGCAGCCTCATCACCCACGGCACGAGAAAGATTGGTACCCGTGAGTCGGGCACGACGCAGGTCGGCTCCGGAGATGTTACCGTCTTTAAGGATGGCTTTGGTGAGGTCAGCCCCAGCCAAGCTGGCTTGAGCTAGGGTGGCCTGAGTCAGATTTGCCTGCCGCAAGACGGTGCCTTCCAGATCGGCCCGTTCGAGATTCGCCCCCGTGAGTGCGGCTCGGCTCAGATCCGCTTGGCAGAGTTCCATCCGCTTGGCATTGGGGTTGCCACGATACTCCACCCATCGCTCATGCGATCGCACGAGCTCTTGCAATGTTTTGGCTGTAACGGGCTTTTTCTTGTACGGGCTGGTGCAGAGCGGACCTGCCGGTGCTGCCGTATTGGGGGTTGGTGGGTCAGCGGCCCAGACCCATGTGGTGCTGAACCCGATCAGAAGGATGATTCCCGCAAAGACGGGTAAACCTGAAAAACATTTCATCACGTGACTCCTTTAGTGGTAGAGGCGCGGTCGACTGTCTGGGCTAAGCTCCGCAGGGCTTTGGAGATCCGAACGTCATAGGCAGTCGAAGGCTCGAGGGCCCGTAGCGATTCCGGAAGCTGGCCAAGTTGTGCGGCAGCGTGACGTCGCATTTCAGCCATCGGTGGTGAAGGGGCAAGCCGGCGGCCTCCTTTCATGACGGGTTGGAGCAGTGGTTCACCAGGCAGTTGATCATCATGTGTCGTGACGATGTCATGGTCCAAATGCCCGTCGCGCGCATGATACCGATAGACTTGTTTGCGACCGGGCCAGGTGGCCTTGCCTTCCGATCGTTTTCGACAGGGACGCCCCCCATATTCTTGAAGTTTGTAGGCACAGTCCAACGAAGGCGTGTCTGACGAGGTCGTCATGGCTGTGCCGACGGCAAAGCTGTCGATCGGCGCACCGACTTCGATCAAATCTCTCAGGCGATATTCATCAAGGTTGCCGCTGGCAAGAATTTGCACCTGTGACAATCCTCCTACGTTCAGGATCTGCCGGACTTTTCGAGCATGGGCTGCCAGATCACCACTATCGAGTCGTATCCCTTTGAGCGTGATGCCCTTTGCTTGAAGAGGCTGGGCTAATGCGACAACCTTGTCAGCGGCGGCTTCCGTATCATAGGTATCGATCAGGAGTACGACGTTGTCCGGTTGAGCCTTGGCAAAGTGTTCGAAGGCGAGAATCTCGTCCTCGTGGGCCTGCACGAACGAATGAGCCATGGTGCCATACAAAGGAATCTCATAGGCCATGCCGGCCAGCACGGTCGCCGTTCCGGCGAAACCGGCCAGGTAGCTTGCTCGCGCAGCGAGTAGACCAGCTTCAGCACCATGCGCGCGCCGCAGGCCAAAATCGATCAACGGTTTTTCCCCTGCGATGAGAACAGATCGTGCGGCTTTGGAAGCCACCATGGTCTGGAAGTTCAACAGGTTCATGACTCGGCTTTCAACGAGCTGGGCTTGTGGGAGCGTCGCGATAATTCTGAGGATTGGCTCGTGAGGGAAGAACGTCGTTCCTTCAGGCATCGCCTCCACGTCCCCGGTGAATCGCAGTGCTTCCAGGTAGTGAAGGAGTTCCGAACGGAACCGCTTCGATTGATCCAACCAAGCCAGTTCCTCCTGTGTCACCTTTAGCTCAGTGAGATAGTCCAACACCTGTTCAAGGCCGGCCGCCACCAGAAAGTTCCGATGAGTTGGCAACTTACGAACAAAGAACTCGAACACGGCCGGCTCATCCATGCCTTGTTCCAGATAGGCCTGGGCCATCGTGAACTCGTACAAATCCGTGAGCAGGGCGCTGGTCGAGGGGTTCATGTTTCGAGCATTTCCCATCGCACAGGCACGGTTCCCAAGCGAAGCATTTCTTCTTCGGCCCGTCGACCGTCCTCCGCCTGGAGGTTAACTGCCTTGATCCCGTCCATGAGTAGACAGACGTCATAGCCCAATCTCCGCGCGTCCTTGACCGAGTTCAGCACACAATAGTCGGTCGTCAACCCACCGATGAAGACGCGCTGTGTGTTGAGGGCTTGGAGATGCTGATCCAGAGTGGTCCGTTGGAACGCGGAGTAAGCCTCTTGGTCTCGGTCGATGGCCTTGTAGATGATGACGGCGGATGGAGGCGTCACAAACGACGGTGGCGGAAGAGAACCGGGTGAGCCGGCGACGCAATGTATGGGCCATGGCCCACCCTGTGGCTGGAACGAGCAATGATCGGGTGGGTGCCAATCTCGGGTCAGAAAAATGGGGAGGCCTTGAGCCTGAAAGCGGTTGATATAGTTTGTGAGCACCGGAATAACCTTGTCACCGCCACTGATGCCGAGGGCCCCACCTGGTAGGAAATCGTTCTGGATGTCTGCAATGAGCAATGCGTCATGGGAATCAAGAGAGATCATGGGAGCAGTAGGGAATCTGATGCGATGTTGGTCTCCGGATCGACATGTCACGAGATCTTCGTTCGGCTATTGTCCTTGTTGAGATAACACACGAATGTACGCCACGACGTCCTGCATTTCTCCATCGGTGAGCTGGCCTCGCCACGAGTGCATCGGACTGAAGACGACGCCGTGCTCGATGGTCCGCAGTAGTTCTTCATCGGATTTCAGGAACGACTGGAACCGCTGAAAATTGGCCGCTGGGACTTTCAGCGCAACGGCGCCTGGGCCATCACCCCGACCAGTCTTACCGTGACAGTTCTGACAATAGTGTTCAAACACGGCTTTCCCACGCTCACGGTCGGGAGGATAGTCTTGCGCGTACGAGGAGGGTATAGCCAGACTGTTCAGAATGCAGAGACTCACGAGCCCTGCGGAAAAGAATCGGTGCCATAGAATTTGCCGTCGAGTCGTGAGCATAGTCTTAACTTTTCTTTGTCGTATGAGCAATGAACGGGCTAAAGAGCTGCTGCAACTTCTTGCTCCCACAGGCCGGACAGACGATCCCCCCGGCTGCATGTTCTTTCAATGTTACCACGATCAGCGATTCTTTCCCGCAGTCGAGACACTTATAGTCGTACATCGGCATAGTGCACCTCTTTCGATCATCAGCCAAAAATCATCAGTGGATAAGTGCCCTGGTGTAAGAGTGCGTGGGAGACGCTGCCAAGTACCATGCGAGTCACGCTGCGGCGGCCACGGGATCCCACGAGAATAAGGTCCGGATTCAAGGTCTTAGCTTCCTGAAGAATTCCATCCACTGGGGTACCCAAAGTCGTCGCCACCCGGGTTTGGTAGCCCAAGAGGCGGAGTTTGGCTGCCGTCTCGTCGAGAAAGTCCTTCGCCTTGCGGAGAGAATGGGTTTCCATGTGCTCAGCCGAAACCGCATCCACCGGCCAGGGAGGCCTTGTATGGGGCAGGACGGTAAAGAGGGTCACTGTGGGCAACTCGCGAAAGGGTTTCTGTTGAAGCAAGGAGAGGGCATGGTCTGCATCATAGGTTCCTTGTAACGGCATTAAAATCTGATGTAGCCTTTTTAATGGACCGGGTAGAATCAGTTTCGCGCCCGGTGCGAATGTCAGGACTCGATGGGAGACGCTTCCGATGAGCCGTTCCTTGACCGGTCCAAGGCCCCGAGTCCCCAAGAGAATCAGTCCCACCTTCAGCTGTTCAGCCAGGGCCACGAGTTGTTCCGCCGGCGATCCAACGACCAAATGCTTTGTGACCGGTCCGGCATCCAACGGGAGTAAGGACACGGTGCGATCCAACAGACGAGTTCCGTCGTCGCGCATGTTTCGCTCGACCGTCTCGTACAGTTCCTGTGCCACCTCCGGCATCATCATGGGATAGGCCGGACTAGGGACGTCGAGTATGTGTACAAGATGCAGCTCCTCAGCCCGCGTCAGGTACTTGAGGGATCGGACTGCCTCATACGAATTGTCAGACCCGTCGACTGCGAGTAATATTTTCATAGCACCACCTTCCAGCTGTGGATGTACTGCTCCGTTTCAGCATGCATCACCGTGGCAGTAAGGCCGTCGCGATCATCAGATAAATCCCCACACTCAAAATATCTTGCACGACCGTTGCCACCGGTCCGCTGGCCAAAGCCGGATCTGCTCCGAGACGCACCAGCGGAAGAAGACTGGCCATGACAGTGGCCACGACGGCCGTCACCCCTAACGAGGTACCGACAACCATTGCCAACGCCGGATGTCCGTTCCAGATCCACAATCCGGCGGCAGCGACAACTGCGATGATTGTTCCGATGGATACGCCGATGAACGTTTCTTTGACCAATTGCGTCCACAGCTCAACCTCTCCATAGGCCAATCGGCGAACCAGGACGGTTTCGGTTTGAGTTCCGACGGCATCCGCCATGTACACGACGAGGGGCAGAAAGAATGCGAGGGCCACTTCGTTCTTCAGTGAGGTTTCAAACGCTGAGGCCACCCCGCTGGCTAAGAATCCTCCTGCGAGGCCGAGCATCAACCACGGTAGACGTGCGCGCACCTGGGTCAGCGTCTGCTGGGCGGTAAGCGACAGATGGAGATGGTCCATTCTACTGACACCGCCCATGCGCAGAAAGTTGTCCACATGCTCCTCATGCAGCAAGGCCAAGAGCCGTCCGATCGGAATGGCGCCGAGCAGCCGCCGTCGAGCGTCGATGACAGCGACATCGGCGTCATGACGTTGAACCGCGCGCAGCGCCACCGTCTCAGCTCCATCTCCCGGGAGCACCTCGATCGGCGGTAATCCTTCCAGTTCGGCCAGCGTGGCCTGCTCCTTGGCCTGAAGCAACCGTTCGATCGGGACTTGACCCGTGAGGATTGCCTGATCGTCGACCAGATAGACATGGCCCACTTCGTCCCATGTGTGGCCACGAAGCCCCGCAATGGTTTCGCCGACGGTGCGATGTCTGTCGCTCCGAGGAATGTCCGGGGTCATCAGGTCTGCAGCCGTTGCCATCTCATTGCCTCTGAGTCGATCGTTATCGACAATCCGCCGGGCAGAAAAAAACGAGATACATCACGATCGCGAGACCTAAGCCGACGGCTCCAAGCAGGAGCCACTGCGCGCGCGTCATGTCTGATCCCTCCCCACGTACTAAGGTGCTGAGCAAATCCGATGCCTCTCAAGGAGACACTCGTCAGGTGTAAGGGGTGAAGGGTAAGGAGTGAAGAGGAACGGACATTCTTCGGCGAAATTCCCTCACCCCTCACACTTTACCCCTTACCGACCCTGCCCCCTTCTGCTACAGAGAGTGAATGACCACTGTGGCAGAGAGCCACGGCTTTCGGAGACGAAGCGAATGGTCGATGGCTAATGGCACGGACGAAAGCAACAAATCCGTAGTCTCTTCAAGCCATCGGCTATCAGCCATCAGCTTGCATAAGTGGCATCGCCCTTGCTCAGCTTTCCACACCAGGAGGATTGTTCATGCGACAGGAGACGGATATCTTTAAGACCATCCTGGTTCCAGTGGATTTTTCCCCCTGTTCCGAGGAAGCTTTTCGGGTGGCCTGTCAGATGGCGAGGTTATGTGGTGCGGCGGTACTCGTGTTGCACGTGATCGACACGAGCACGCTTGCCGCATTTCATCGCCTGGGGTTACTGGCGGTTCCGTCCGATGCCGCTCCGCAGCGCCGCCGGCTGCGCCATCATGCTCGTTTAAATGTCAGGCAATTGTTGGAGTCGAAGGTAGCCGCGGACCTCAAGGTCGAACGCCAGATTGTAGAGGGTGTGCCGTTTGCTGAAATCGCCAAAGTTGCGCGGACAGGGAATGTTGATCTGGTCGTGATCGGAAGCTACGGCGGACGGGTCGGGAATGTGGATAAGATTTTCTTCGGCAGTACGGCGGAGAAGGTCGTTCGTACGGCAGGCTGTCCTGTCTTGACGGTACCGCTTCCGGTTTCTGCTTCGCAACGACGGTCGTCACGATAGCAACGACGCAACTAGATGGAGGGTGGTATGATCCTTGGAAAGACCGGGATGCAGTGGCGGCGATTGGGGATGGTTCTCACCATGGCCTCTCTGGCCTGGATGTATGGTACAGCCCTGGTGGCGCAATCCGAACAGGTGGTGGACGTGACGATCAAGGATTTTCGGTTTGTGACGAAGCAGAGTCCCTTGCGGTTGGGATTTCCTACCGCGATTACCGTACGGAATGAGGACGCGGAGCGACACGATTTCAGCTCGACCATGTTTGAGGGCATTCCCACACAGGTTGAGAAGGACGGGGTGATTGTCTATGGCCGTGGCGTGGGAGGGGTGTATCTCGATCCGAAACAGAGCGCGACGATTCGATTTGACATGACGCGACCAGGCCGGCACGTCTTCCGCTGCTCTATTCACCCGACGATGAGCGGGGAGTTACTGCTACTGAGCGCGGAGGCTGTGTGAGCCTGTCTGCGGGAAGACCGGGCATTCTCTTTGCGACCGACGGATCGCAGGGGTCATCGACTGCGGAGGCCTATGCGTTTGCGCTCGCGCGATCGTGGAGTGCCTCGCTGACCGTTCTGCATGTCTTGGAGTTTCCCTCTGGGCTCGATCCGGAGAATCCTGTCAATCGACTGTACTTGGCCGAACTGATGAAGCAGGCGACGCAAGAGTTAGTCGAATTGAAAGCCCGGGCAGCTGATCGAGGGATTTCGGCTGAGACAAAGATAGCGACAGGCATCCCGAGTGAAGAAGTTCTTGCGGCCGCAAGGGGCGAGGAGCCGGATCTGATTGTCGTGGGCACGAGAGGCAAGACCGGACTGGCACATGTCCTTTTGGGAAGTACGGCGGAACGAATCATCCGGGCGGCACCCTGCCCGGTTCTGGCTGTGCGCGCCGAACGGTATGTAGAAGTGAGCGCGGGTGGAGCCCGGCACAATCCCTCGGACATTCAGCGGATCCTGGTCCCGATAGATTTTTCAGACTGTTCGCTCGACGCGTTGGAGTATGGGGCGCTGGTTGCGCAACGATCCAAGGCCTCCATCAGAATTCTCCATGTCTTGGAGCCGGTTTCGTACGGATTGGATTTCACCTTGCCTCATCTGGCGAAGCGTGACGCGGATCGGACAGCGATCACCCGGCGGCTGTCTGATCTCACTGCAGCGCTGACTTCGTCCGGGCTGGCGTCTGACTTTGTCATCTCCGGCGGGCTGCCGGCTGATTCGATCCTCAATGCGGCTGTGGCCCCCGATGTGGGTTTGATCGTGATGGGGACTCATGGTCGACGTGGTTTGTCCCACGCGTTATTCGGCAGCGTCGCGGAGTTCGTTCTTCGGAAGGCCTCGTGCCCGGTCCTGACGGTCCGGAGCCCGAAGTTTCACCCAGGTCATCGCCCTGTCCTTGGTAGGCCATCCATGCCAAACAACGTATAGCTGAGGAGCGAGTCATGCCAACGCGCAAGACGACAACCAGGAAAAAGACAACAAGCACCAAAATGAAGGCCCGACCAGCCCCTGCCATAAGGCGAACGGAAAACCCTATCGAATTGCCGGAGGGAATGTGGGAGCGGATCTCGCGAAAGGCGTACGAGCTCTGGGAACAGCGTGGCCGCCAGGATGGGAATGCTCTCCAAGACTGGCTCGAGGCAGAAGAAATCGTCATGGAAGAAATTCATGAATCGCGTGAGTGACCAGGGAATGGGGTTGTGGGTACCGCGCCCGCTCACGCTGGATGCGATTCTCGCCCGGCTCGATCGCCTATCGCTCAGGCCGGAGTTTCGTGTGCAGCGAGAGGGAGCGCTGGCGCGCGTCATGAAGCCATATGTTGAGGGAGACGCAGGACGGCTTGTCGCGCCGCTGGAGCAGGAAATAGAGTTGGCGAGCCTGTATCTCTTTTGCGACTACTATCCCGAAGACGGACAGCTGACCCTCATCGAACAGTTGCGAGACGTGATCACCGAACATATTCCCGAAGAGGAGCGACAGTGGCTCGATCCCTTGAAACATTCCTATCTCGATGTCCTGAAACTGACTTCTCCGCCGGTAACTGGCCAGGATCTTTCGTTGCAATCTCTTGCTGATGGGACAAAGGTGGTCCTGCCGGGCGGTGAATGGATCAAGGATCTCACGATGGATCGTCCGTTGCTCACCAGGATCATTCATGATCCGAACTCTCCCCTGGAGTCAGATCGGGCTGTATGGGCCGGCTGTGGGGTCACGATGTCACACCTTGATGCCAAGGCGTTGCTCGACATGACGTCTGATTGGCGGCGCGAAATGGAGATGAGCACCGGATCCTTTGCGTTGGGGGAATGGAAAGAATTCACCAAGCGATTCGGCTACATGGTCCTCTGGGCGTTTGCCGAACAGCGCCTTGCAGCCCTGATAGATGCCGCCGTTCATGTCGAATATCGCACAGCTGATGATCAGTCCTATCTGTACGCGATTGCCCTCTATGATCACCACGAGCATCGAACGTTCACCGATGTGCTGTCCGGGATGACCGACTTGTCTCCGGAGAAGCCTGATTCCGCCGACCGACAAGGTGCTACGGTGAAGCGGCCAGTTGTCCAGCAGTGGGGCCAACGGGAAAGTGGGAGACTCGTGGCCAGGCTGACACTGACGGCGTATCAACTTCTCGTGGAATGCGATAGTCCACAGCGGCTTGACCACATCAAGCATCGGCTCGCGGCTGCGCTGGGATTCTCATTACATTTTCGGGGTGAAACCGTGGTGCCGCCGGTTCGGCAGCTTTCGGTGGCCGAGCTCATGTCGGATACCAGGCCGAGGCTGGTGGTGACTGCTGAGGAAGAGAGGACGATGCTCAATCAGTTCCTAGAAAAAACCTATTTGGAATGGTCGGATCAGCCTCATGTCGCGCTGGGTGGGCAGACGCCTCGGCATGCTGCCTTGATTCCCTCGATGACGGGGAAGGTGGGGGAGTTGATCGACGACATGGAGCGGCATGATCCGGGCAGCCGGCGTCTTGGTAAGACGGCTTTCGATTACAACCGCCTGCGCGCTCACGTTGGGTTGGAGGAAAGGCCGGACTGACCCGCCTTACGACTTAGCGAGGCCTTTTCGTCTTGTCCCGGTTTATTCAAGCACTCATCCATTGGGATCGTTCAGTGGGGACAGGGGGCTCAGCGCTTGCCATCTCGAGTGGATGGAGTATACAACCATGCCGCAGATCTTGAAGAGATTCGGTGGGGTCATAGGAACAGCGGTCTGGAGGAACAGATGACGATGCAGCACCCAACGGTGGGGATTCTTGTCGGAGGCGGGCCTGCTCCAGGAATCAATAGTGTGATCAGCGCAGCGACGATCCGCAGTATTCTTGGGGGGGCGGACGTGTTGGGAATCATCGATGGGTTCAAATGGCTCATGGAAGGCGGGACCGGACAGGTCCGGCCGCTCTCGATCGAGGATATCAGTCGGATTCATTTTCGAGGCGGGTCGTATCTGGGTACAGCTCGCGCAAACCCGACGAAAAGTTCGGAGCAACTCGACAATGTGTTGTCCTCCCTGACTCGGCTCGGCATCACGCGGCTGGTCACGATCGGCGGGGATGACACCGCATTTTCCGCCATGAAGCTGGAGGAGCGAGCCGGTGGACGACTGCAAGTCGTCCATGTTCCGAAGACGATCGACAATGATTTGGATCTTCCCCATGGTGTCCCGACGTTTGGCTTTCAAACGGCTCGTCACATCGGGGTTGAGATCGTGAAGAATCTTATGGTGGACGCCCGTACGACCGCTCGCTGGTACCTGGTCGTGACCATGGGGCGCAAGGCCGGCCATCTGGCATTGGGGATTGGAAAGGCTGCGGGCGCCACCGTGACGGTTATTCCGGAAGAGTTTCGTGAGCGGCCGGTGAAGCTGAAGCGAGTGGTCGATCTGTTGATCGGGGCCATGATCAAGCGCTTTGAACAGGGGCGGACTGATGGAGTTGCGGTGGTGGCGGAAGGGCTGATCGAAATTCTTGATCCGTGTGAACTTGGCGGTCTGGAACATGTGGAACATGATGAGCACGGCCATTTACGGATGACCGAGGTCGATATCGGCGATGTCTTACGGCGGGAGCTGACAAGAGAACTTCGTACACTGGGACTCTCGACCACCGTGGTATCGAAGAATGTCGGGTATGAACTCCGTTGTGCCGATCCGATTCCCTACGATATCGAATACACTCGAGACTTGGGGTATTGCGCGGCTCAATATCTGCTTGACGGTGGGACGGCGGCCATGGTCTCGATTCAAAATGGCCGGTTCATCCCGATCCCATTCAAGCAAATGGTGGATCCGTCCACTGGACGGACCAGAGTCAGGATGGTCGAGATTGAGTCCCAGTCCTACCACATTGCCCGACAATATATGATCCGACTCAATGAAGATGACCTGAGGAGCCAGGATACTGTGGGTCGGTACGCCACACTGGCGAACCTGCCGATCGAGGCGTTTCGAGATCGGTTCAAAGCAGTCCTCTAGCAAACAGCATGTGTTTGGATTGAAGAAAAGGATATCTACCATGAAGATTCTGGCGGCAACTGACGGATCGAAGTATGGCCGATGGGCGATGGAATGGTTGGCGGAAATCCCGTTCGCGGTGCAGCCGGTCGTTCGGGTCCTGCATATCGTCGATGCGGCGAGTCTTCGGGCTCCCTTCATGATCCAACCGGTGATCGTCGGGACGGAACGGTATATTCAGTCTGAAGTAAAGAGGATGGAGACAGCGGCGAAGGCGACGAAAAAGGACTCGGAGAGCTTGTTGTCGACGCTGGGCTTGAGCGGGACGGTGACGACCGACCACGGCGCAGTGGCAGCCACGATCATGAAACACGCGCAGCGTGGCGTTGGGCTCTTGTCGATCGGGTCCCGAGGGTTGGATGCCTTGGATCGATTCATGTTGGGCAGCATCTCGAATCATGCCATCCACCATGCGCCTTGTTCTGTCCTGGTGGTGAAAGAGCCCCCAAGGCCTGTCCGGCATCTCGTCCTGGCGATCGATGGATCGGCTGCGTCAGATAAGGCGGTCAAGTTTGTGATGCGTACGATTAATCCGACACCCGATGGTCCCGACCATGAGCCGGTTCTCGTCACTCTCGTGCACGCCATGCCCTTTTTAAAGTACCCGGAGGTCAAAGAGGTTGGGAAGGGGTTGGTGCAGCGCTCCGGTGATAAACTCGCGAAATCAGGCTTCCAGATACGTGAAGCCGTGAGGCTGGGGAAGCCGGCTGATGAGATTCTGACGGTGGCCAAGAAAAACAAGGCGGACCTGATCGTGACCGGCGCGAAAGGCTTGGGCGCGATCGGCCGTGTCCTGCTCGGCAGCGTGTCCACTCGTGTGGTGCAACATGCTCACTGTGGTGTGCTCGTCGTCCGCTAAAAACAAAAGTAGGGGATGGCCTCTGGTGCGTGAAACATGCTTGACGGGGAGGAAGGCAGGACAATAGACTACCCTCCGGCCGATTGCCGAACGAATAGTGCCGATTGCCGAACTAGTAGGGAGAGGAGGGGTAGTTATGACAGCGATAACAACGATCGACCAGGACTCGCTCCCTGATCGTTTGGTGACGGGACTTTCAAAAATCGGTCTGGCGATGAAGAGCCGAACCTGGAGACGGAAGGGGCGACAAGGGATTGGTCCTTTACAGATTCAGGTGCTGACGTTTCTGCGGTCTCGACCGAACCATTCGGCGACCGTCTCAACGATTGCGCGAGAGCTCTCGGTCAAGTTACCCACCGCCTCCGAGGTGATCAGAACATTGGAACAGAAACGATTTGTTCGGCGGCGACGCAGAGAAGTCGACAACCGCGTCGTGACGGTGCACTTAACGGCCCTTGGAGCCAAAGCGGGTCATGTGGAAAACCGATGGCCTGAAATTCTGGCATCCGCTACCGAGAATCTCTCGCCCCAGGAGCAGGTGTCACTTCTCGGAACGCTGGTGAAACTGATTCGGGCGCTTCAATTGCAAGGGGAAATCCCCATCGCGCGCATGTGTGTGTCCTGTGAGCATTTTCAGCCGAACACCGATAAGGAATCCGATCTGCCCCACCATTGTAGCTTTTACAACGTCGCATTCGGAGACCAGGCGTTTCGCCTCGATTGCCATGAGTATGTTGAGGCTTCCAAGGACGGCCGCGACCAGCACCCAGATGTTGGTCAAGTGGAACAGCCGGTCCAATCGGCCCAGGTGGTGTGACTTAGCAGTGTGTTGACAAACCCTACGCCCTTCCTCAAACGGGCCGAGCCTCACGGGGACTGACCGAATCTAGATGCCCCGCAGGCTGTTCAGAAAGGCTGTCCAGCAAGGCCGCAGCGAGCGAAGGGGCGAATCGTACTCCGGCCCGTACGTTGAGCCTCTGAGCGACGTGAGAACGCCGCTGGCGGCCTTTTTCAACAGCCTGTTAGGATGGTAATCGGGTCGTGTGGTTGAGGTAAAGTAACCGGTCGGTCTCAATCTTTCCCATCAAATCTTCCAAGGCCAACTGCAACGCGGCTTCAATCGGGCGACGATCAGAAGCCGTCACCCACCGGATTGATGATCCGACGGCTGTCTGTTCCGTGAGGTAGGACTTGATCAGCTGTGACGCGTCACGCATATCTGCTTCCAGGATTACCCGGTAGTGATAGAGGCCTCGTCGAGAACTCAGCGCCAGCTTAGCGGCGACATGGAGCGAAAGGTCGCCTGATTCCTGCGAGACTGATGAAAAGGTGCCTCGTTGCCGAAGGTAGACGAGGATTCCCTGCGTCAGATCTTGATGGGGCCAGTCCAGGAACGTGATGCCCGGTCGGTGATCTGGGCCTTCCACTGCAAGCGGGCTCAGCGTGACCTGGAGGCTTCGGGGGATGGTGTTGGACGGCGCGCTTGTCGGCACCGGCGCTACATGAATGCGATGAACGCATCCTGTTGATACCAGGCAGAGAGCCAGTAGGAATACACGACGTCGCGTCGATAGTCTCATGGCTGAGGGATCAGGCAAGAAGCGCTCTCCGGCCACAGTTCATGTCTGCATGATCAGTGAGTTGGATCGGGTGAAGGCGCCGAGACGATATTCAGGTCTTTCAACGCTCGAGCCGCCTGCTCTCGGTAGACATGTTCGGCCGGGTCGGTATAGGTATCGATGACCCGTTGATAGGACGCGCGGGCTCTGTCCGGTTGTTGCTTCAGCGTGAAGTATTGTCCTAACGCAATCCAATTTTGAGCGCTTGTTTCTCGCGCCGTTTTCATCAGCGCGAACTCGCGTTCGACTTGGCCGAGTCCTCCCATCCGACCACGCTTCTTGACCGTGTCCGCCATCTGGTCGGCCATGAGTTCGATCTGTTCGTTTTCATGAACAGCCGACCCAACCCGATTGGCCTTCA
>WBZN01001369.1_pt1 | contig 15013 bp, 10 predicted proteins | sample 5204281 | NCBI WGS metagenome assembly WBZN01 (sample SAMN12344347, study PRJNA552823) | activated sludge metagenome | biome: Activated sludge suspended growth; feature: Nitrification reactor; material: Wastewater; isolation source: activated sludge from nitrification reactor of wastewater...
GCAAAAACACCCGGTTATCGCCGTTACCGGATCATCAGGTGCAGGTACTTCAACGGTTAAAACCAGCTTTGAACATATTTTTCGTCGGGAAAAATTAAAAGCTGCCATCATTGAAGGGGATAGTTTTCATCGCTATGATCGCGAGTCAATGAAACAAGCAGTTGCTGATTCAGAAAAAAATGGTGGAAGAGCCATCAGTCATTTTGGACCAGAAGCCAACGAATTCGAGAAACTGGAAGCCTTGTTCAAGGAATATGGAGAGAGTGGTACCGGGCAGTCGCGACTGTATTTGCATAATGATGAAGAAGCCAAACCGTGGCAGCAAAAAGCAGGTACATTCACCCCTTGGGCTCCAATTGGACCAGGTTCGGATCTTCTGTTTTATGAGGGGCTCCACGGTGGAGCCAAGAGTGACACAGCGGATGTTGCCAAATATGTTGATTTGCTGGTTGGCGTCGTTCCCATCGTGAATCTGGAATGGATTCAGAAAATCTACCGTGATACCAATGCCCGGGGCTATTCTGCAGAAGCCGTGACGCATACCATACTGCGTCGCATGCATGATTATGTACATTACATTACACCGCAATTTTCGCGAACTCACGTCAATTTTCAACGTGTACCGACTGTCGACACTTCAAATCCTTTCATTTCACGGGAAATTCCGACTCTGGATGAAAGTTTGGTCGTAATTCGGTTCCGTTATCCTGAGATGGCGGATTTCCCATACTTGCTGAGAATGATCCATGATTCTTTCATGTCGCGTCCCAATACCCTGGTTGTTCCAGGTGGAAAAATGGGCATGGCCATTGAATTGATCCTGACGCCATTGATTCTTGATATTGTCTCAAAAAGCAAAGCTTGATTTTGTATTCTGGGTTGATCGATGCCTGAGCTGGTATTGATTTACACAAAGATCTGCCCAGCCTGTTGTTATCAGACTATAACTGATGTTTCATTCCAACCTCTCTGATCAGAGGTTTGGAATGAATTCCTTCTATCAAAATTATGACTACTCTGTTGGCTGGATTAAATCCTGAGCAACTGCAGGCCATTACTCTTCCAAATCAGTCGGCATTGATTTTGGCGGGAGCAGGGAGTGGCAAAACACGAGTTCTGACGACGCGTATTGCCCATCTGATTCAGTCTGGACAAATCAGCCCGCACAGTGTCCTGGCAGTGACCTTTACCAACAAGGCTGCGAAGGAAATGCTGGCGCGCATCAGTGCCATGCTTCCAATCAATCCACGCGGCATGTGGGTAGGCACTTTTCATGGATTGTGTCATCGTATGTTGCGGGCACATCATCAAGATGCCGGTCTCCCTCCTACTTTCCAGATTCTGGATTCGGCTGATCAACTGGCCATGATCAAGCGGGTTCTGAAAGCATTATCCATCGATGATAAAAAATTTCCGCCCCGACAAGTGCAGTGGTTTATCAATAACGCCAAGGAAAGTGGGTTACGCGCAGCGCAGGTAGTCGCAGAAGATGTTTTTTCGCGGCGCATGCAGGAGTTGTACCAAGCCTATGAACAACAATGTCATAGAGAAGGTGTGGTTGATTTTGCCGAACTGCTGTTACGCTGTTACGAGTTGCTGAGTCGCAACGAGTTGCTTTGCCTGCATTATCGTGAGCGTTTTCATCATATTCTGGTAGATGAATTCCAGGATACGAATCCATTGCAATACAAATGGTTGAAGCTTTTGGCTGGAATGGGGACTGCGACTATGGCCACGGTGTTTGCGGTAGGTGATGATGATCAGAGCATTTATGCCTTCCGCGGTGCTTGCAGTAGCAATATGCGCGATTTCGAAAGCGATTTCGGTATTTCCAAAGTGATCAAGCTTGAACAGAATTATCGTTCACACGGCAATATTCTGGATGCTGCCAATGCCTTGATTCAAAATAATCCCGAGCGTCTCGGCAAAAATCTCTGGACAGCTGAAGGTAAGGGTGAACCATTGCGGATTTATAATGCACCCAACGATTTTGATGAGGCAGCATTCATTATTGAGGAAATCAAGGCGCTGCATCATGACGGACTGGCTTTATCCGAGATCGCATTGTTGTATCGATCCAATGCACAGTCACGAGTACTCGAGCATGGTCTGTTCAATGCAGGATTACCCTATCGTGTTTACGGCGGTATGCGATTCTTCGATCGACAGGAAATCAAGCATGCATTGGCTTATCTACGCCTGATCGCCAATCCGGATGATGACGGTGCATTGTTGCGCGTGATCAACTTTCCGGCGCGCGGTATCGGTCCGCGCAGTATTGAGCAATTGAATGATGCTGCTCAGACTCAGGATAGCAGTTTGTGGATGGCTGCATTGGAGAAATGTGGTGGTGACACTGAGGACTTGCTGCAACAATCCAGCAAAAATTTAAAAGGGATCACCGGATTTGTTCAGCTCATTACCCGGATGAGGCAACAGTGTGCAGGGCTTCCGCTCCCACAGGTGATTGAACACATGCTGACACAAAGCGAATTATTGATGCATTACACCAAAGAGCGTGAGAGTGCCGAACGAATCGAGAATTTGCAGGAATTGGTTAACTCTGCCACGCTTTTTGTGCACGAAGCTACGGATGATAGCTTGGCGGAGTTTCTCGCACACGCAGCACTTGAGGCGGGTGAGCATCAGGCTGGTAGTGGCCAGGACGCACTGCAGCTGATGACGGTCCATGCAGCCAAAGGATTGGAATTTCATAGTGTTTTCTTAAGTGGTTTGGAAGAAGGGCTGTTTCCACACGAAAATAGTTTGAATGAAGCAAACGGTACGGATGAAGAGAGACGTCTGATGTATGTGGCCATGACACGGGCGCGACGGCGTCTGTATATAAGTTTTGCTCAGAGTCGTTTGCTACATGGACAAACGCGCTACAACATACCATCGCGTTTTCTCGATGAGATTCCAGAAAACTGTGTGAAATGGCTGCAATCCTCTTCATCAGCACGGGGAAGTACATATCGAACGAATTCGGATAATCCGACGTCATGGGCAACTGGTGCTAGCACATCTTATCAGCAAAATGGAGGGGCGCATGACAAGTGGCGAGTCGGGCAGAATGTGATGCATGCAAAATTTGGCGCTGGTGTGATTATCAATCGCGAGGGTAGTGGCAGTGAAGCACGAGTGCAGGTTAATTTTGCTCGATCCGGTACAAAATGGTTATTGCTGGAGTATGCAAAACTAACGGAAGTTTAGGGGAGGTCCGGCATATTCTGAAAAGGTAACGCACCAAAACCAGATCAGTCAAAATTGCCCCAGAACAAACTCTGGGAATCATCGTGTCTTTCGTATCTGTATCTGTTTCTGGTGCTGTAAATTGACAGAAAGTGATCAATTTTCAGGTTTTTGTGCGGATAGATGTTGCTTGTAATGTTCTTCACTGCAGTAAAACTTGTCTTGACCAGAAACGGCTTCATCCTTACGAATCACTGCATGACAGAACGCACACTGCGTGCTGGTTTCCGATGCTTGTGAACGATCGTTTTGTGTGGTTGTATCCTGTTGTTGATTATTCCGGTCTGTTTCCGGATATTCCGAATCAGATTCACTATCGCGGATGCGCAGTGGTTCAGCGAGGAAGATATCCTTATAGCTGGCATAGATGGATGTGAACATGACCGGAATCAGTGCAATGAATCCCAATCCGTAGGTTGCCATGCTCAAGAGTGACAGAAGAATGAAAACGATGCCATAGACTTGAAAAGGAATGAAGTTTTTCAGGCAGGCAAAAAAGCTGCGTTGCAAAGCCACTACAGGGGGGATGTCGTGAAATACGATCAGTAGTGGTGAGAACCAGGACGCCATCATCAGGGGAATGGACAGTGCCAGGGCAATAAGTGATGAGGTCAGAAAACTGCTCATGACATCCATCAATTCACTCTCATCAACTCGCTTCCCATATAACAACATGTCGGTCATCTGTGTGCCACCGATCAACATGACCAAGCCCAGGATCAGAACCTGCCCGATCAGATAAATACCTCCAACGGTGACCAGCGAAGCCGTATTGATTCGAAAAGCAGAGAACAGGTGCATGATTTGTAGGGGTCGACCTCGTTCCATGTCTTTGCATCCCATCATGACTCCGGCTAGGAAAATGGGTGAAATCAGAGTGAAAATGAATTTGCCGATAAAAGGCAGCAAGGAAACACCGATGGCAATGATGATCAGAGTGAAGCATGTCACTATCCAGACTAACGGTGCCTTTAGGAACAGATAGAAGCCGCTGATGATCCATTGTAATCCCTGCTTGCCATTGACTTGATGAATTTCCATTTGTTAATCTCCAGAATATTCAATATATTATGATGTTTCAGATCCAGTAATGCTTCATGTCCTGCGTATTGGCGGCATGGTTTAACAGGATCTCGCGAAAATGATTGGGGTCCTTTGCATGTGTAAGTTCGCCCGGACGCGGCAAATGAAAATCATACAAACGAGAAACCCAGAAGCGTAAGGCGCCTGCACGCAGCATGACGGGCCAAGCATCACGCTCTTCGACGGTCAGTGGTCGAATGCCATGATATGCGTGAATCAAGGCGTGGGTTCGTGGTGCATCCAGTAATTTTCCCTCAGTCATGCACCAGTCGTTGGCGACAATGGCCAGATCATATAAAAACCGGTCATAACAGGCAAAATAAAAATCAATGACGCCTCCTAAGGTACTTTCACTGAACAGGACATTATCACGAAATAAATCGGCATGAATGATTCCACTTGGAAGCGTGGAACAGAGATTAGCGTGCTGAAATTGCAGTTCCTGATCCAGCAACCGACTTTCTTCCATGGACAGAAAAGGGATGAGTTCGGGCTTTTTGGCTTGCCACCAGTCCAATCCACGTGGGTTGCTCATTTTGCCCGGATAGGATTTGCCTGCGATATGCATTTGCGCCAGCATTTTTCCGACTTCGGCGCATTGATCAGTAGTAGGGTGCAGTAGCGATTTTCCGGGCAAACAGGTTACGAGCGTTGCAGGTTTTCCATTGAGTTCGCCGAGCAGTTGTCCGTTTTTTCCGGAAATTGGCGCCGGACAAGGAATGCCATGAAGCGACAGATGCGCCATCAGATTCAGATAGAAGGGTAATTCGCTGATGGTCAGTTTCTCAAACAGGGTCAGCACATACGTGCCTTGCGTCGTGGTGACGAAGTAGTTGGTATTTTCAATACCGGATGAGATACCCTGCAATCGAACCAGTTTGCCAAGTGAGTAATGCACTAGCCAGGTATCAAGCTGTTGCTCTGAAACGGGGGTGAAAACGGACATGGGTGTCAGCGCAAAAAGAAATGGAATGTAATCGATTCGGTTGTCGTTGTGCAATTACAAATGCATTGTTGCGAGACAATCATCAGAATTTCAGGAACTGCCACATGGGTGCACTGACATCGATTCCACCCTCACCAGCATGTGTGTGCGAACCTCTGCCCATGTTTTTTTTCAAGTAATAGGGAGGGCCGATGCGGGGGATGACCTTGATCATCAACAATTCGCCATTGATACGATGCTCTTCTATGGTGTCTTCGCCACGCTTGATAATAGTTACCTGTGTCTCGAGTTCAGGATCAGGCTGAATATCGGGCACTTCCGGTGGAGAAGATGGCGGTGTGTCCGCGGGGGGCGGTAATTCAGGAATTTCGGGTAGCGGAATGAGATTGTTGGGTATCGAGGATTGCTTGGCCTGTTTGGGCTGTGCAACAGCGGATTCTCCCATGACAGGCATTGCGGTACTCAACAATACGATAAAAAAGAATGGATACATAATGATTCCTGTTTGATCAGGGTGATTTTGTATTCTACCTAAAATGGGTGAACACGAATTAAAGATTGAGTTGCACTTCTCGTTCCGCAGCAGTAGGCTCAAACCCACTGGTTTCATAATACTGGAAAATCGCCTGGACGATCTGATCCGGTTCGTCGATGATTTGAATGAGGTTCATATCCTGCTGAGAAATCACACCTTCATTAACCAGCGTTTGCTGAAACCAATCCAACAGACCCTGCCAGAAAGCCGAATATACCAGAATGATCGGCATTTTGCGGGTTTTGCCGGTTTGTACCAATGTCAGTGCTTCCATCAATTCATCCAGTGTACCGAAGCCGCCCGGCAAGACCACATAGGCGGTGGCGAATTTGACAAACATATACTTGCGTGCAAAGAAATGCCTGAAGGTTTGACTGATATCCTGGTACGCATTGCGGTGTTGTTCGTGGGGCAACTGGATATTCAAGCCAATGCTGGGTGATTTGCCAAAATAGGCACCTTTGTTGGCCGCTTCCATAATACCGGGGCCTCCTCCGGAAATGACGGCAAAACCGGCATCCGATAATTGTCTGGCGATGCGCTCGGCCAGCTGATAATGCGGATTGTCTGGGTCCGTGCGTGCACTGCCAAAGATGCTGACAGCAGGCTGGATGGCATCAAGTCGTTCCGTTCCCTCAACAAACTCTGCCATAATTCCAAACAGGCGCCATGATTCTTTTGCTGACCAAGGTTTTTCGACAGAAGCCAGATCAACCCTTTTATCTTTAAGGCTCATAGGAAATAAATGAATGAAAACACTGTTGCTGGTTGATGGATCTTCTTATTTGTACCGTGCATTTCACGCGTTACCAGACTTGCGTAATCGGAACCATGAACCGACTGGCGCCATACACGGAGTACTCAACATGCTGCGGCGACTACACAAGGATTACCAAGCCGATTATAGCGCGTGCGTGTTTGATGCAAAAGGTAAAACTTTTCGCGATGAATTGTATCCCGAATATAAGTCCCACAGACCAGCAATGCCATCTGATCTGGCGATTCAGATTGAGCCGCTGTTTGCCTGCATTCGGGCTCTGGGCTGGCCGATGCTGATTATCGATGGGGTAGAGGCGGATGATGTGATCGGGACCCTGGCAAAACAGGCTGTGGAAGAAAACATGCAATGCATCATTTCCACGGGAGACAAGGATCTGACCCAACTGGTATGCCCACAGATCAAGCTGGTTAATACCATGAACAATGAAGAGCTAGATGAAGCGCATGTGAAAACCAAGTTTGGTGTGCCTCCTTCACTAATGCTGGATTATCTGATGCTGATCGGTGATGCGTCTGATAATGTTCCCGGCGTAACCAAAGTCGGACCCAAGACTGCTGTCAAATGGTTGGCGCAATATGGTTCACTTGAAAATCTGATTGCACACGCGGATGAGATCAAAGGAGTTGTTGGTGATAATCTGCGACTTGCCTTGAGCTGGTTTGAAACCTCGCGCCAATTGATCACGATTCGATGTGACGTGAATTTGCCCATGAAGATTGCTGATCTTGCATTACAGCCACAGGATGTCGATACACTGATGCAATTGTATGAAAGATTGGATATGAAGACAGCGTTGCGGGAATTGCGCCAGCAAGTTGAAATCGGTCAGACAAGTATGCAGATTGTACGTGAGCTCGCTCTTGATCCAAACATGAACCAAGCTTCTGTGGCAACGACTGGAGAAGATGGGCATTATCAGACAATCTTAACCGAAAGTGAGCTAGATGACTGGATAATGCGGCTACAGCAGGCACAACTTGTGTCACTGGATACTGAGACCACGAGTCTGAATTCCATGCAAGCCAAGCTGGTGGGAATCTCCTTTTGTATCGATAGCCGTCATGCAGCCTACTTGCCCTTGCAGCACGATTATGCCGGAGTACCTGATCAGCTATCGCTGAAGGATGTGCTGGAAAAGCTGAAACCATGGCTGGAAGATGTTTCAAAGCCCAAGCTGGGTCAGAATCTCAAATATGACAAGCATGTATTTGCCAATCATGGTATTCAGTTGAATGGCATTGCACATGACACACTACTGCAGTCCTATGTATTGGAATCGCATCGTCCGCACAACATGGACAATCTGGCATTACGTCATTTGAGTATCAAGACGATTACCTATGATGATGTGACCGGAAAAGGTGCCAGTCGCATCGGGTTTGAGCAAGTCGCAATCGACGTTGCGACCCGTTATGCCGCCGAAGATGCCGATGTCACTCTGCGTTTACATCAGGAGCTATATCCGAGATTACTCCAGGAGCAAAAACTGGATTTTATCTATCAGCAGATCGAAATGCCTGTTCTGGATGTATTGTTTACCATCGAACGTAATGGTGTGTTGTTGGATGATAAGTTGTTGCAACGGCAAAGCCGCGAGTTGGGGGTGAAATTGCACGAATTGGAACAGCGTGCTTTCGAACTGGCGCAACAACCGTTCAATCTGAATTCGCCCAAACAGATCCAACAGATATTGTTTCACCAACTCAAACTGCCCGTGCTCAAAAAAACCCCCACAGGAGTTCCATCTACTGATGAAGACGTATTGCAGCAACTGGCTCTGGATTATCCACTGCCGAAATTGTTGCTTGACTATCGTGGTATGGCCAAGCTGAAGTCGACTTACACAGACAAACTACCACTAATGATCGATCAACGAACCGGTCGGATACATACGAATTATGCACAAGCAGTTGCTGTAACCGGTCGATTGGCCAGTTCAGATCCTAATTTGCAGAATATTCCCGTGCGAACAAGTGAAGGACGCAAAATTAGAGAGGCTTTCATTGCAGCACCAGATTGCCAGATCATTTCTGCGGATTATTCGCAAATCGAATTGCGCATCATGGCGCATATTTCTCAGGATGCTGGCTTGTTGAAGGCATTTGCTGCCGGAGAAGATATACATCGTGCCACTGCTGCTGAAGTCTTCGGAATTTCGTTGGCGCAAGTCGACCAGGAGCAGCGGCGCTACGCAAAAGTTATCAATTTTGGTCTTATTTATGGTATGTCAGAGTTTGGCTTGGCCTCGCAATTGGGGATAGAGCGCAGCGCAGCTAAAACTTACATGGAACGTTATTTTGCACGTTATCCCAATGTTGAGCAGTACATGCGATTGACCCGGGAAAAAGCCAAGCAGCAAGGCTATGTGGAAACTGTTTTGGGGCGTCGATTGTGGTTGCCTGAAATTAATCACAGTAATGGTAGTCGCCGCCAGGGTGCGGAGCGTGCGGCAATCAATGCACCCATGCAGGGTACAGCGGCTGATATCATCAAGCTTGCCATGATAGCGGTTCAAAATAAACTGCAACAGGAAAATTTGCGTTGCAAAATAATCATGCAGGTGCACGACGAGTTGGTATTCGAAGTGCCCCATGATGAGATTGATTACATTAAAAAAATCCTTCCCGACTGCATGTGTAATGTGCTGGAGCTGGATGTGCCTTTACAAGTGCACATAGGAACAGGTAACAACTGGGAACAGGCACATTGATGAAGGTGTAGTGGTTACAAAAGCCTGTTCCGGAGTTGTATGAAGCAGGTCGTATTGTTTTACTCGCGAGTTTCAACTTGCATCAAAGGCCCTGCTTCTGTAACTGCGACGCTTTTGACCCTTCTTCTGGTACGTTTTGGAGGTGGTGCAGATTCTTCGCTGTTGGATTCCACCCTTTCATTCGCCGTTTCAATCATAACCAGTCCACTTTTGGTCAGATCCGGTAACTCTTTGACAAAATTAGAGTCATTGGTATTGGTGTTCTGCTGGCTTGAGTTTGAGTCTTCAAAACGGTTTTCAGCCTTCTCAATCAAAGGATCTGTTTTAGATTCTATAGAAGTAGTTGATAGATGATTCGAGCTTACAGGATGTGAGTTCTCGAGATTGGTACTGGTTGAAAACGTACTAACATCTCTGGAATCAGCCTGACGATCTGCTGACGATTCAATACCTTCACCTTCCTCTGTAGATTTCTCACGAGCAAGTTGATCTCGGTTCTTACTACTACGATGTCGACGAGGGCGTTTGCGACTTTCACTCTTGTTGGCAGTAATATTTTCATCCGAAATTATTGACGGATTTAGTGATTCCGTTTGATTTGTATCCGGTAAAGCCTCGACAATGGTTACAGAGTCCTGCAAGCTTTCAGACTGCGTTTGAAACTGACTATCATCCGAGGTACCGACTTTGCCTTGCCTGTTTCCCGAGTCTCTGCCGCGCTCGCTTCGAGGGCGGGCACGCCGACCGCCACGTGATTTTCCATTTCTTTCTTGTGTGCTTCTGGGCTTGTCAATATCCGTTTTTGTCTCGGATCTAACGTTGACTGTTTCGATAGGATCGGATTTAAACCAGCCAAAAAACTTGTCCAATAGGGAAGTATCTCGAGACTTGTCTTCTCGAATAGGCGCTGGTTGTACGGGAGTAATCCCTTGGACGGCTGCTTTGGGGCGAACCGGCTTATTTTTTTGGTCAGGTAATAATAAGTTATTTTCTTCAGTGTTTTTCTCGACTAGCTTGTAACTAGCTACAATCTCATTTGATTTGATATCGTCATGACGCAATCGTGTGATGCTGTAGTTGGGTGTCTCGATGTGGATATTGGGGATAAGGATAATATTGATCCTTTGTCTCATTTCAATATCATAAATTTCAGCACGTTTTTCGTTCAGCAGATAGGTTGCTACATCAACTGGAAGCTGAACATGAAGCGCACTGGTATTCTCCTTCATTGCTTCCTCCTGAATGATCCTCAACACATGTAGCGCAGATGAATCAGTGCCACGGATGTACCCGGTTCCGTTGCAACGTTGACAGGGGATGTAGTTACTTTCGCCGAGAGAAGGACGCAAGCGTTGGCGTGATAATTCCATCAAGCCAAAACGTGAAATCTTGCCAACCTGAATACGTGCCCGATCTTGTCTTAATGCTTCATGTAGCCGAACCTCAACTTCGCGTTGATTGCGTTGCACATCCATATCGATGAAATCAATGACGATCAGTCCTCCGAGATCACGCAATCTCAATTGACGTGCAATTTCATCTGCAGCTTCGAGATTGGTGTTGAGTGCGGTGTGCTCAATGTCTAGCCCACGTATGGCGCGTGCCGAATTAACATCTACAGAGACCAATGCCTCGGTATGATCAATTACGATTGCTCCACCTGAAGGCAGAGAAACATGCCTTGAATAGGCTGTTTCAATTTGGTGTTCGATCTGGAAACGTGAGAAAAGCGGTACATCATCATGATAGTATTTCAGACGGTCAACATTGGCCGGCATGACATGCGCCATGAACTGACTGGCTTGCTCAAAAATATCACGACTATCAATCAGTATTTCACCGATTTCTTGATTAAAATAATCACGTATAGCACGTATAACCAAGCTACTTTCCTGATAAATCAGAAATACACCATCTTGGTTATTGGCAGCTTCTTCAATGGCGAACCACAATTGTGTGAGGTAATTTAGATCCCATTGCAGTTCTTCAGCGCTTCGGCCTATTCCTGCCGTTCTTGCTATGATGCTCATTCCTTCTGAGACCTCAAGCTTGGCAATTACATCACGTAGATCATTTCTTTCTTCACCCGTGATGCGTCGCGATACACCACCACTATTGGGATTGTTAGGAATAAGAACGAGATATCGTCCAGCAAGTGAAATGTAGGTGGTCAGTGCCGCACCCTTATTGCCGCGCTCATCTTTGTCTACTTGTACGATTAATTCCTGGCCTTCATATATCTGATCGTGAATGCGAGTGCCAGAATTTGCATTTTCACCCAAACAGGATGGTGAAATTTCTTTGAATGGAAGAAAACCATGGCGTTCGCAGCCATAATCAACAAAAGCAGCTTCTAAACTGGGTTCAATCCGAGTAATAACTGCCTTATAAATATTGCTTTTTCGTTGCTCTTTGGTAACAGACTCTATATCAAGATCAATTAATGTCTGACCGTTGACAATTGCTACCCTTAACTCCTCTGGTTGAGTCGCATTAAATAACATTCGTTTCATTTACAAGCCTTACGTGTTGTAATTATAAATACACCATTCACTTTCGTATCGAATGGTTTTTTCTGTTGAACGTAGTTGTAATGACGAGGTTTAGGTTTTCTATGTTTGTAGTAATATATACTTATCAATTACTTATTTCTTATTATTGAGTTTCAGTTAATGAATATTTTAGTTGTTGAGAAAAATGGTGAATCGAAATTAAAAATGAGCCCTATATGTATCTTAATTTTAATATATTAACAATTGTTAAGGTAGCAGATTTTACATAAAGTTCCAAATAGAACTTTGCCTTATGTCAAATTTTTTATTAACACATTTTTTTGTGTATTTTTATTCAACTGGATTTTCCTAATTTAAAATAGCGAAGCCTAGTCTACGAATTTCCATTGGACGAATTTTACAACATACACTTGAGAAGAAGATAGATTAAGTTAGAGGTTTCAACCATTTTGCAACAAAAATCTTTATTTACTAGAAATGACAACCCAGACATCCGTTGAATACCTGCAAATTGGCGAGAATGAAGACAATCAGCGGATTGATAATTTTCTGATGAAACATTTTCGGACCGTGCCGAAGAGTCATCTGTATCAAATTTTGAGAAGTGGACAGGTCAGAGTCAATGGTAAGCGTATTGATGCGAATCATCGCTTGCAGATTGGCGAGACACTCAGAATTCCGCCCCTAAAAATCGAGTTTAGTAATGTTCCCTCACAAAAAACAGTTTCATCATCGAACTGGTTTCGGTTTAAAACATTATATGAAGACGATGTCTTGTTAGTCATAGATAAGCCAAGCGGAATGGCCGTTCATGGCGGAAGCGGTATCAGTTTTGGTGTCATTGAGCAACTCCGTGCGCAACATTCCACTTGGAAATTTCTGGAACTCGTTCATCGTCTGGACCGAGAGACTTCGGGAGTATTAATGTTGGCTAAAAAACGCAGTGCATTAGTTGAATTGCACAAGCAAATTCGCGAAGGATCGACAGAAAAACATTATCTTGTCATGGTCAAGGGTGAATGGAGCAATACTAAACAACATGTCAAGCTGGCTTTGAACAAATACCTCACCGCCACTGGAGAGCGTCGAGTGACCGTTTCAACACCTGGTCGGGATCGTACTGCCAAACCAATGGAAGCGCACACCGTGTTTAGATTGGAAAAAGTATGGAAACAGTATAGTTTGCTGGATGCGGAATTAAAAACAGGTCGCACACACCAGATTCGCGTTCATTTGGCTCATCTTGGATTTCCCATTTTGGGAGATGACAAGTATGGTGATTTTGAATTGAATAAGAAAATTGCTAAGTTAAATAGTGGCTTGCGGCTGCAACGTATGTTTCTGCATGCGCATGCCATGCGTATCAGACATCCGGTTACGGCACAATACCTTGATTTTAATTCACCTTTGCCCAATGACTTGTCAGGTTTCGTGGCCGTTTTGAATGCAAGTGCAAGAGTTGATTCTGCGCATTTGTCGTGACTAATGTGGATTATTGGGGAGATATGTGGATTGGGCAGTCAGTTGATCACTTTTAATCATGGTTTGTAAAATTTCCCAAACATTATCGACGATCTTGTGTTGAGCAATTTCGCTGGGGTGAATGCCATCTGACTGAAAGAATTCGCGTTTATCACCAAAACCAGCAAGCAGAAATGGGACAAGCTTTATCTGAAAATTCTCGGCTAATTGCTGAAAAACAGACTGGAACTTTTGTGTATACGTAATGCCATAGTTCGGTGGTAATTGCATGCCCGCCAGTAGAACCAATACATTATTTTTTTGGCATGTAGCAATAATGGCTGCAAGATTGTCATAAATCGATCTGACCGAAGCACCACGCAAACCATCGTTGGCTCCCAGCTCAAGTATGATGATATCCGGAAGATGCTGGCTTAACGCCTGATCAATTCGATTGCGGCCTCCGAGCGACGTTTCGCCACTGATGCTTGCATTGATAATCTGATAGTTGTCGGATTGTGTCTGTAGTCGTTGCTTGAGCAGTGCAACCCAACCTGCCTCGGTGGATATGCCATAATTTGCAGAAAGGCTGTCACCAAAGACCAATATAGTTTTGGTCGCAGCAGATGCAGGAGCAGCAAAAAAAAGAACAAATAGAAATATAATTAGGAATATTTTTTTCATGTCAGATCATCAAGTTAATCACCCCATTCTCAGTGCCCAAGCCCTAACGAAGCAAGTCAGTATAGGCGAGACGCAACTGACCATACTGCATGACATCACCTTGCAGGTCAATTCAGGCGAAGCCGTTGCCATACTGGGTGCATCGGGTTCAGGTAAATCCACTTTACTTGGATTACTGGCAGGGTTGGATTTGCCAAGTTCGGGAAAAGTTCATCTGCAGGATGTAGATCTTTTTACTTTGGATGAAGATAGCAGGGCGGCATTGCGCGGCAAGATGATGGGGTTTGTGTTTCAATCTTTTCAGTTGTTGCCTGCGCTGACAGCCATTGAGAATGTCATGTTGCCACTGGAATTGACTGCTGCCGACAATGCCGAGAAGGTGGCGCAGAAATTATTGCAGCGGGTGGGATTGGCAAGTCGACTGCATCATTATCCCAAGCAGCTATCGGGTGGTGAACAGCAGCGAGTGGCCATTGCGCGTGCTTTTGCAACTGAACCCAGGCTATTGTTGGCGGATGAACCAACCGGCAATCTCGATTCAGCTACTGGCGTGCAGATTATCGAACTTATGTTTGAGCTTAATCGTGAACACGGTACGACACTGATTCTGGTGACACACGACGAAGTCCTGTCGAGACGCTGCTCGCGGCAGATTAGACTGGCAGATGGTAAACTGCTGCAATGAGCCCGGATTCTATTTTTTCACTGACTATTCTCGTTTCATGAACACTTTCAGATTTTCCTTGCGCATGCTATTTCGTGATTGGCGTGCCGGAGAGCTCAATGTTCTGATATTGGCTCTGGTGATCGCAATCAGCAGTCTCACAACAGTGGGTTTTTTTGCAGACCGAGTCGAGCTGGCGCTTGCCCGCGAGAGTAACCAACTGCTCGGAGCCGATTTGCTGGTTATTTCCAGTCAACCCATTCCCGATACTTTGGCTGCAGAGGCACCTCGCAGGGGACTGGCGGTATCTTCGCTGATCAAATTTCCCAGTATGATTTCCAATGGTGATAGTAATTTGCTAACGGAAGTAAAAGCCGTTGCCGA
>WBZN01001370.1_pt1 | contig 15012 bp, 18 predicted proteins | sample 5204281 | NCBI WGS metagenome assembly WBZN01 (sample SAMN12344347, study PRJNA552823) | activated sludge metagenome | biome: Activated sludge suspended growth; feature: Nitrification reactor; material: Wastewater; isolation source: activated sludge from nitrification reactor of wastewater...
CGCGGTTTCGCCATCGGCGTCGCCTCGCACGGCATCGGCACCGCCCGCGCCTTCCAGGTGAGCGAGCAGGCCGGCGCCTTCTCCGGCCTGGCGATGGGCTTGAACGCCCTGGTGACGGCGCTGCTGGTGCCGCTGGTTCTGCCGTGGCTGCAGCGCTGGATACAATAGGCCATGGCGCTCAAGGCAACCATCTTCAAGGCCGATCTGCAGATCGCGGACATGGATCGCGGCTATTACGGCGGCCACGCACTCACGCTCGCCCGCCATCCGTCGGAGACGGACGAGCGGATGATGGTGCGGCTGCTGGCCTTCGCGCTGTTCGCCGGCGAACGGCTGGCATTCGGCCGCGGCTTGTCGGCGGAGGACGAGCCGGCGCTGTGGCAAAAGGACCTCACCGGCGCCGTCGAACTCTGGATCGAGGTCGGCCTGCCCGACGAGCGCGACATCCGCAAGGCCTGCGGCCGGGCGGATCGCGTCGTGGTGCTGTGCTACGGCGGGCGCGGCGCCGACCTCTGGTGGGCGCAGAACCGCGACAAGCTGGAGCGGCTGCGGAACCTGGACGTGGTGGGCCTGCCGGCCGACACCTCGAAGGAACTCGCGGCACTGGCCGGTCGCAGCATGAACCTGCAATGCACGATCCAGGATGGGCAGGCCTGGCTGACCGACGGCGAGCGCAGCGTCCAGATCAGCCCGCTGCGGCTCAAGGAGACAGGCCGGGATCAGGCCAGCTGACCGGCCGCTTGGGCGGCATGGCGCGCAATGACGCCATCGATGAAGCGGCGCAGAAAACCTTCCGTCTGCGCGCTGTGGAAGCGGTCGATCTCGCCGCCGCGGCTGTAGGCGATCACCGTCGGAAAGCCGCGCACCTTGTGGCGGCCGGCAAGCTTCATGTTTTCGTCGGCATCGACATTGGCCAGCACGAAGGCGCCGCCGTACTCCTTGGCGAGCCGTTCCAGCAGCGGCGTCAGCACGCGGCAGGGCCCGCACCAGCCGGCGCCGATATCCACCAGCACCGGCACCTGATGCGAGCGTGCCACCACGCGCTCCTCGAAATCCGCTTCACCGACGTCGCAGAGAAAATCCATCCATGAATGTTATCAGACGCAGCCGGTCGGCTTCGGCATGCCGGCATAGCGGGCGCCCTGCTTGGCCGGGCCGTAGGGGAAAAGCTCGAACAGGCGCTTCTTGTCCGACCACTCCTGGCCCAGGTCGTCCTTGAGCAGCTTCTGCATGACGCGCAGGTTCGGTGCCGTGCCGTTCTCCAGGTAGTAGGCGCGGATCCAGTTGAGCAGTTTCCAGTGCTCTTCCGTCAGCTGGAGATTGTCCTGCTGCGCCAGATGGCTGGCGATGTCCTCGGACCAGTCGTCGAGTTGCGCCAGATAGCCTTCCGCGTCGGTTTCGATCTCTTTGCCGTTGATGACGATCATGATGTTTTCTCTCTGTTGGGGTTGGGGTTTTCTTTATACTTGACATTATTAGTCGGGAATTATTTAATGTCAAACGAAAATCCTGATACAGCCATCAAACTGGAGAGCAGCCATGAGCAGTCCCGACATCCCGCAGAAAGCACCGTATGCCGTGGAGGTGCAAGCCGGCAAGAAGTACTGGTGGTGTGCCTGCGGCAAAAGCAAAACCCAGCCGTTCTGCGACGGCTCGCACAAGGGCACGCCATTCGCGCCGGTGGAATACACGGCGGAGAAGTCGGAGAAGGTGTGGTTCTGCGGCTGCAAGCACTCGGCCAGCAAGCCGTTGTGCGACGGTTCGCACAAGCAGTGCTGACAACGGCTATCGATTCGCGCGCGAAGACCCTCAGGGCATCCTTGCGCCGATGGCCCGCAGGAACTCCGTGCGCAGCTGGCCGGAAGCCTCGAAGGCGCCGGTGAAGGCCTGGGTCACGACGCGCTCGTCGCCGCGGCGGTCCTCGCCGAGCAGCAGGCACAACTGCTCGGCCTCGATGACGCAGGCGCCGCCGGCGGCCTTGCCGTGCGTCACCAGCGCCTCGGCGATGTCGCGCGTCATCCACTCCTGGTAGGTGAAGCGGTGGCCGATCGCGTCCACCATGCGGGCGATGCGGCCGAAGCCGTGCAGGCGCCCGCCGGGCAGGTAGGCGACATGCGCCACGCCGCGGAAGGGCACCAGATGGTGCGGGCAGACGCCATGCACGGCGATGCCGCGCACCACCACCATGTCGCGACGGTGGTCCTCGAAGCCCTCGCCCAGCGCTTCGGCCGGATCCAGGTCGTAGCCGCCGAGCAGGCGCTTCTGCCACAGCGTGCGCACGCGCTCCGCCGTGCGGCCCATGTGCTGCATTTCGGGCGCAATGCCGCAGGCGGCGAGCAGGTCGCTCACGGCGCGCTCGAAGGCGGCGGCATCGAAGGCGTTCTGGCGCGGGATGCCGATTCCCGTGCAGGCCGTTGGAGGCATGTCGTGATCGGAGAGGTCTGCCATGGCCGGTTCCGTTGCTGCGGGGTGAACCGGAATGATACACACACCCCGGCCGCGTGCCGGCGGAAAGCTCAGCGCAGCCTGAGCAGCAGCGGCGGGAGATCGACGCCGATGACAATCGCCGGCGGCCCGTAGTAGGCCCGCTGCGCGTAGATCACGGGCGGGGGCGGGTGGATGACAACACGCTCGCGCACCACCCTGTAGCGGTGATGATCGTGGTGGTGGTGCTGGTAATGCCCCCAGCCGTGCCCCGGATGCCCGCCATGTCTGCCGCGATCATGCGCGAATGCGCCTGACGCCAAGGTCAGCATGGCGACCCCCATGATGCCTGCCAGGACCGAACGATTGTGCTTGCTCATTGAAGTCTCCCGCGTCTCAGACTGTGGTGGGGTCATGCTAGCCGGCCAATAGCGGCCGGTGCTGTAAGCAATTGCAATAGAATGTAACGCTTCGCCTACCCGGGTCCGCCCGCGCCGCGGATGGCACCGAACCCATGACACGCAAATCCCACCTCCATCCCTCCGATCTCCACGGCTTCAGCCGGCTGACGTTTGACGCCGTCGGCGGACTGACCGATCTGGTGGAGGCGATGCACCACAACATCGCCAGTACGCCGGCCGTTCTCGGCAAGCCGAAGACAGGGCACACGACAGGCATTACGGGGCTGGTTTATCGCAGCGTCCGCGGCATGACGCGACTGGTGGGCGGCGGACTCGATGCGGTGCTGGGACGGCTGGTGCCGCTGTTCGGCGAAAAGCTGTCTTCACCCGAACGCGAGGCGGTTCTGGCGGTGCTCAACGGCGTCCTGGGCGACTATCTCGAAACCAGCGGAAATCCGCTGGCCATCCACATGCGCCTGCGTCGCGACGGACATCCGTTGCAACTCGACAAGTCAGCGCTCGCCTCCGCCCTCCCGGACGCCGGCGGCAAGCTGCTGGTCCTGGCGCATGGCCTGTGCATGAACGATCTGCAGTGGGCACGACAGGGCCACGACCACGGCACCGCACTGGCGCGCGACCTCGGCTACACGCCGGCATACCTGCACTACAACAGCGGCCGCCACATCTCCACCAACGGGCGCGAATTCGCCGATCAGCTCGAAATCCTGGTGGCGAACTGGCCGGTTGCGGTAAAGGAACTGGCGATCCTCGGCCACAGCATGGGCGGCCTGCTGGCACGCAGCGCCTGGCATTACGGCACGGCGGCTGGCCACGCCTGGCCGCGGCGGCTGAAGAAGCTGGTGTTCCTCGGCACACCCCACCACGGCGCGCCGATGGAGCGCGGCGGCAACTTGATCGACATCGCGTTGGGCGTCAGCCCGTATACCGCGCCCCTGTCGCGCCTGGGCAAGATCCGCAGCGCCGGCATCACCGACCTGCGCCACACCTGGCTGCTCGATGAGGACTGGCGCGGCCGCGACCGCTTTGCGCGTTCCAGCGGCCACCATGCCGCGGTGCCCTTGCCGGACGGCGTGAAGTGTTTTGCGATTGCCGCGACCACCGGCAAGCAGGCGGGCGACATCAAGGACCGGCTGGTCGGCGACGGTCTGGTGCCGCTGGCAAGCGCGCTCGGCTGCCATGCAGAACACGATCGCAACCTGATGTTCCCGCCGGACCGGCAGTGGATCGCCCTCGAAACAGGACATCTCGACCTGCTCTGCCGCAAGCCCGTGTACGAGCGGATCCGTGGCTGGCTCGCAGCCTAGCCTTGCGGCGCGCTTACCTGCCGAAAAGTCCCTTGACCGCCTTGCCGACACCCTCGGCCGAGCCGCCGGCTGCTTCCACGCTCTTCTGGCCCAGCGAGCCGGCGCCCTTCGCCAGACCCTCGACGCTGATGCCCATCGCTTCGCCGAACGAGGAGGCCAGGCGGGTGGAGAAACCCTCGTTCAGGCGGAAGTTCGGATCATTCAGCTTGCCGTCGAGCACGAACTTCATGGTGATTTTGCCGTCCTTGTCCTTCATCAGCTTGAGGACGGCCGCGCTCGGCGCGCCCATGAAGGTGCCGCCGGAATCCAGTTGCAGGCCATTCAGCGTCAGCGTGCCCGGCGCATGCAGATGATTGGCCTTTACGGTCGATTGCATGTCGAGATCCAGCGTGCCGCTTCTGACCCCGGTATCCGTGGCCTTCAGCAGATAGGGCTGCATGGCCATCAGGTCGACGCCGCGCAGCGTGTTGCGGAACTCTGAATCCTTGCTGGCAAACACCATCCAGCCGTCGATGAGGATCTTGCCGTCGCTTCTCACGCCCTTCAGCACGCCGTCGAGACGCAGCTTCGACCTGGCTTGCAGGTCAGGCAGGTTCAGGTCGGTAACCTTCGCCTGCAATTGCTCGAGGCGGATCTTGTGGGCAGGCTTCTTCGCCGTGGCGTCGAAGAACTCCATCACGCCGTCCAGCAGCTCGATGGCACCGATGCTTACTTCCGGTCCCTTGCCGGCGTCCTTCTTCTCCTCCTTCTTCTCCAGCAGGCTGGGCACCACGCGCAGCTTGCCGTCGGCGCTGCGCAGCGCGGAGACATAGCCCTTATCGACGGTAATGCTGGAAATGCCCACCTTGCCCGAAAGCAGGGCCAGCAGGTCGGGGGCAATGCGGATGCGCTCGGCGCGAAGGGCGTCCGGCGCCGGCCAGCCCGGGGGAGCCTTCAGGCGCAGCCTGATCACCTCGACGGCACCCAGGGCCAGCCTGATTTCGCCGATTTCCGCCTCCGGCCCTAGCGCCTGCTCGACCTTGCCCTTCAGCGCCTTGGCGCCGAAGTACAGGCCGCCGGCAAACACAACTGCCAGCGTGGCAAGGACCACCAGAACGATCAGGAACCTGCGCTGCGATTTCGAATTGGCCATGTTCGACTCCTCCACTGGTGAAGTATGTTCAGCGCCGCTGCGTAGGGACGCGCTGGTTTTCCTCCAGCATCAGCGCCCCGATCCGTTCGGCGACCTGCCTGGCCGGGGTGGCATACGCAAAGCGGACGGCGGTGCGCCCATCCGGCCCGAGCAGGATCATGCCGGCCGAGTGGTCGACAGTGTAGCTTTCCGGCGGCGCAGCGGGATCACGCACCTTCTCGTAGCGCACCTTGAACTCGCCGGCAGCGCGCCGCGTCAGCGCCTCCGACCCGCGCAACCCGAGAATGCGCGGATCGAAGGCCGAGGTGTATTCGCGCAGCACCTGGGCGCTGTCCCGCCCGGGATCGACCGTGATGAAGATCGGCTGCAGTTGCGCCGCCTTGTCGCCAAGGAGCTTCAGCACCTCCTTCATCTCCAGCAGCGTCGTCGGGCAAACGTCCGGGCAGGAGGTGTAGCCGAAGGCGACCAGCTGGAAGCGGCCGAGGAAGTCTTCGTTGGTCACTGCCCGGCCGTTCGGGTCCTGCAACAGATAACGCGGAACGATTGCATTCGGCACGGATTCCCACGCGTTGTGGCCCTGTGGTACCTGGCCTGGCGCCGGCAGCGCGGTCTTCAGGCGCTGCGTCACGGCTTCCAGCCTGTCTGCCAGTTCGACTGAAGTCGGACAGGGCGTGCCGCGGCCATGGGCCACGAATGCTTCCTGCGTGCCTTCCTCGTAGGTTTCGCCGTAGGCACGCGTCTTCGGCGCATGGTTGAGCATCAGGATCCTCACCCAGGAAGCGGTGTCTTTCTTGCCGCAGGCCAGCGCCTGTCCATTGAGGCGGCCCAGGTCGCGCACGGCAGCCAGGCCGGCTTCCTCCGAGGCTTGCGCCGCCGCGGCCAGGCCCAGGCAGCAGGCGAACAGAAAGGCTAGTTTCGAGATCGTCGTGCGCATCTCAGCCCTTCAGCGGCTTGTAGCGCAGGCGCTTCGGCTTGGCGCCCTCCTCGCCCAGGCGCTTCACCTTGTCGGCCTCGTACTCGTGGTAGTTGCCGTTGAAGAAAGTCCATTGCGACTCGCCCTCGCAGGCGAGGATGTGGGTGGCGATGCGGTCGAGGAACCAGCGGTCGTGGGAGATCACCAGCACGCAGCCGGCGAATTCGAGCAGGGCATCCTCCAGCGCGCGCAGGGTCTCGACGTCGAGGTCGTTCGACGGCTCGTCGAGCAGCAGCACGTTGCCGCCTTCGATCAGCGTCTTCGCCAGGTGCAGGCGGCCGCGCTCGCCGCCGGAGAGGTTGCCGACGAGCTTCTGCTGGTCGGCGCCCTTGAAGTTGAAGCGGCCGATGTAGGCGCGCGAGGGCGTCTCGAACTTGCCGACGGTGAGGATGTCGGCGCCGCCGGAGATCGCCTCCCACACGCTCTTGTCGTTGGGCAGCGACTCGCGCGACTGCTCCACCGAGACCAGCTTGACGGTCGGGCCGGTGACGATCTGGCCGGCATCCGGCTGTTCCCTGCCGCTGAGCATGCGGAACAGCGTCGACTTGCCGGCGCCGTTCGGGCCGATGATGCCGACGATGGCGCCGGGCGGCACCTGGAAGCTGAGGTTGTCGATCAGCAGGCGCTCGCCGTAGCCCTTCGAAACGCCGTTGAACTCGATGACCTTGTCGCCGAGGCGCTCGGCCACCGGGATGAAGATTTCCTGCGTCTCGTTGCGCTTCTGGTATTCCTGGCTCGACAGCTCGTCGAAGCGCGCCAGGCGCGCCTTGCTCTTCGCCTGCCGCCCCTTCGGGTTCTGCCGCACCCACTCGAGTTCCTTCTTGATGGCCTTCTGGCGCGCCGATTCGGACGCCTCCTCCTGCTGCAGGCGTTCCTCCTTCTGCTCCAGCCACGAGCTGTAGTTGCCCTTCCAGGGAATGCCCTGGCCGCGGTCGAGCTCGAGGATCCATTCGGCGGCATTGTCGAGGAAGTAGCGGTCGTGGGTCACGGCCACCACGGTGCCGGGGAAGCGGGTGAGGAACTGCTCGAGCCAGTCCACCGACTCGGCGTCGAGATGGTTGGTCGGCTCGTCGAGCAGCAGCATGTCGGGCTTCGACAGCAGCAGGCGGCAGAGCGCGACGCGGCGCTTCTCGCCGCCGGACAGGTTGGCGATCTTCGCCTCCCAGGGCGGCAGGCGCAGGGCGTCGGCGGCGACCTCCAGCTGCTGCTCGGCGGTATGGCCGTCGGCGGCGGCGAGGATCGCCTCCAGGCGTGCCTGCTCGGCAGCGAGCGCATCGAAATCGGCATCCGGCTCGGCATAGGCGGCATACACGGCGTCGAGCTTCTGCTGCGCCTCGAACACCTCGCCGAGGCCCTCCTCGACCGACTGGCGCACCGTCTTCTCCGGGTCGAGCTGCGGCTCCTGCGGCAGGTAGCCGATGGAGAGGTTGGGCATCGGCGTGGCCTCGCCCTCGATGTCCTTGTCCACGCCGGCCATGATCTTCAGCAGCGTCGACTTGCCGGAACCGTTCAGGCCGAGCACGCCGATCTTGGCGCCGGGAAAGAAGGAGAGCGAGATGTCCTTGAGGATGTGGCGCTTGGGCGGGACGATCTTGCCTACGCGGTTCATGGTGAAAACGTATTGGGCCATGCTCGGGCTACCTGATTGGAAAGGGGCAATTTTAACGGAGAGTGCTCAGGCAAGCTCGATTGTCAGCAGGAGCTGGCCTTCGGCCACGAGATCGCCCTCATCGACGAAAACTCCCACCACCCGCCCGGCCTGCGGACTCGGGATGTCGAGCGCCACCTTGCCGGTTTCCAGTACGAGAATGGTGTCGTCGCGGCCGATCTCGTCGCCCGGCCTGACTAGCAGGGTCTGGATGACCACCTCTCCACTGCCGCAGTTGCCGCAGGTCTCCCAGCATTCGGGATACTTCGGCATGCGCACTTCTACGGGATTTTTCAACTGTTCGGCCGGCATGGATGCGCGCAATTCCCCGGAGCTGTGATAGTGTAGGATTCAGACACGTGGAATAATATCGCAGCAAGGTAGTCGATGAAGACTAGAAAGTTCATACGTTAGATGATTTGCGAAGGCGCCGCAGCAGTAAATAAAATCTATCCGCGCCAAAGCGAAAAGGAGGAGTCGTGATCGGGAAATATCCAGCATTGCGGTACTTGCGTCATTGCGTCCTCGGCTGCCTGCTGTTGCTGGCCGGCCGGCCCGGGCTGGCGCAGGAAAGGGCCTACATCCTCGGCGTCATCGGCTACGGCGAGAGCGCCCAGATGATCGCCTCGGAGTACGAAGGGCTGACCGCCTACCTGTCGAGAATCGTCAAGCGCCCGGTCCGCGTCGAGGGCTCGCGCAACTTCGACGTCTTTGCCGAGCGTGCCAAGACCAAACGCTATCATTTCATTTTCGCGGCGCCGTCGGCAATCATCCAGGCCAACCGTGACGCCGGCTACGAACCCGTCGCCAAGGTTCCCGGCCGCCTCGCCGCCGCCTTCATGGCCATGGGCAAGACCGGCATCGCCTTTCCGGAGGACATGAAAGGCAAGCGCATCGGCTTCACCGGCAAGGACGCCATGATCACCAAGCTGGCGTTCTATGAATTGCAGCAGCTCGGCATCAAGGATCCGGAAAAGCATTTCAGCAGCACCGCCTACTACAACGATGCCGACGGCGTGCTCGCCGGCATGCAGATGAACCTGATCGACGTCGGCGTGGCCAATGCCGGCCTGTTCAACGCCTGGGTGCAAAAAGGCGAGGACATCAACCTGATCCACAGCGGCAAGGGCGTGCCGCATCTGACCTTCGCCGTGCGCGGCAACCTGCCGGATTTCGAGAAGAAGGCGGTTGCCGAGGCCCTGCTCAAGGCCGGCCAGGACAAGGATGCGAGCGACTATTTCAAGTATAGCGGCATGGCCGGCTTCGAGCCCGCCAAGCTGGCCGACTTCGACGAACTGACGAAAATTCTCGGCATCAAATAATTATCCGCCGGAGCCGACTCTCGGAAGTTGCAGCCTGCCACCGCACCCCTCCCCTGGCTCGTTCAGGTACATCCTTTAGCCAGATAATATTCAGGCCAATTGCATTGGTTGCGGACCCGTCCCGCATGGAATATCAGCCGACTTGAATATCAGCTACCTTGATTTGTTGATTACATTATTTGCACTTGTCCGCGACTGCACTGGCTGCAATAATCGCACCAAGAAAAATAGAGAGAATGCTTGTATCGGTTCAAATGCCGAGTCAATGCCCAGTGCCGACCGTCAGTCGCTCTGGCAGGCATGCGAATCACTGCTTGCAACCTCGTTGATTCGCGTAGCGCCGGTTGCAGCCGGCATCATGATCTGACAAGCTGAGAAAATGAGCGAAAACACACAGCCTCCGGGTGGCGCGGAAGACGCCGGCAAGCAGGGTTTCTGGCAGCGCCTGAAGAATCCGCCGAAATGCTCCATGCTGCGCATGATCGTCCTCGGCATCGTCGGCGGCATCCTGATCTGGGGCGGCCTCAACACCGGCATGGAGTGGACCAACCGTTCGGAGTTCTGCACCTCCTGCCACGAGATGACCATTCCCTACGAGGAACTCAAGAAGACCGTGCATTACAAGAACCGCAGCGGCACCACCGTGCAGTGCGCCGACTGCCACGTTGCCAGCAGCAAGACGCCCACCGACTACATGTTCAAGTCGTTCCAGAAACTCATGGCGGCCCGCGACGTGGTCGGCCACATCCTGGGAACCATCGATACGCCCGAAAAATACGATGCCTACCGCCTGACCATGGCCAAGCGCGTCTGGGAAAGGATGAAGGACCGGGATTCCAAGGAATGCCGCAACTGCCACGACTTCAAGACCATGGATCCGGAAAAGCAGAAGGATCGCTCGGTGGTGAAGCACGAAGGCGCGATGGAGGACGGCAAGACCTGCATCGAGTGCCACAAGGGCATCGCGCACAAGGAGGTTCACCACCTGCTGGAGCAGGAAAAGGCGCCGGCTGGCGGCCAGCAGGGCTGAGCGGCGCCGTTCGCAATCAGATTTCCGTACTAGGCACTAAGAGGAGTAGGCAATGAAAAAAATCACCGTTGCAGTCATGGGCCTGTTTGTCGCCGGTGGCGCCCTCGCCGCGCCGGACTGGGACAAGGTCCCGCCGCGCAAGATGACCCTGTTCTATCCCGGACAGGCGAGCTACGAGTGGGTCATGAACAAGGCCGACCACTCGGCAGTCCCGGACATCGTCGAGAAGAAGCGCTTCTGCGCCAAGTGCCATGAAGGCGACGCCAGCGAGATCGGCGACAAGATCGTCGCCGGCAAGCCGGTCGGCAGTTCCAAGACGGTGCTGGAGCCCACCCCGCCGAAAGGCAAGGCCGGCTCGATCCCGGTCACTTTCCAGGCGGCGCACGACGGCAACAAGATCTACTTCCGCTTCGAGTGGGTGCCGCCGAAGATCGGCGACAAGAAAATGGATGCCAAGAACGAGGTCAAGCTGGCGATGATGTTCGATGGCGGCGGCACGGTGGAGGGTTCCAGCCTGAACGGCTGCTGGTCAACCTGTCACCAGGACCTGCGCACCATGAAGAGCCCCAAGGATGACAAGAAGACCAAGTACATCAAGGACGGGGATCTCGCCGGCGGCAAGTTCATGGACCTGATGCAATTCCGCAGCGGCAAGGGCGAAAAGCCGGTGGACGGCCATGTGACGGACCAGCGCTACAACGAAGGCGGCAAGAGCCTGCTCAAGGCCGAGGGCAAGAAGGAAGGCAACAAATGGGTGGTGACCTTCGAGCGCACGCTGGCCGGGGGCGGCAAGGGGGATCACAGCATCGCCGCCGACAAGGTGTATAACTTCGGCATCGCCATTCACGAGGACCACACCAACGCGCGCTTCCACTTCGTCTCGCTCGGCTACCAGTTCGGGCTCGACAAGGCGATGCCCGACGTGAAGAATTACATCAATGTGACGAAACAGTAATGCAGCAGGTAGCAGAAAGAGAAGTCGAGCAGTTCGTTTTTTCACGCAAAAGGAGGAGATGAGTATGAGGATAAAAGGAATCCAGTGGGCGCTGTCCGCTGCCGTCCTGGCGATGTCGGCAAGCGCTTTCGCGGCGCCGCCGACGCCCGCCATGCTGTCCAACGCCTGCGCCGGCTGCCATGGCACCCATGGCGAGAGCGCCGGGCCGAGCATGCCGGCCCTGGCGGGACAATCCAAGGTCGCCATCGTTGAGTCGATGAAGGGCTTCAAGAGCGGCGAGCGCCCGGCAACCGTCATGGGCCGCCTGTCCAAGGGCTACTCCGACGCGGAATTCGAGGCCATGGGCGAGTTCTTCTCCAAGCAGAAGCCGTATGCCACCAGCCAGTCCCTTGACCGGGCCAAGGTTGCCAAGGGCGCCGAGTTGCATGAGAAGAACTGCGCCCGCTGCCACGTCGAGAACGGCAAGGAGATCAAGGACAACTCGCCGGTCATGGCCGGCCAGTGGGTGAAGTACCTCGAGATCCAGATGGCCGACTACCATTCCGGCAAGCGCAAGATGTTCGACCGCAAGGCCGAGAAGATGAAGCCGCTTTCCCAGAGCGATCTGGACGCCATCGCGCACTTCTACGCCAGCGTGAAATAAGGGAGAAGACAATATGACAATCGATCGGAGAAGTTTTCTCAAGATGACCGCCGGCGCCGGTGCGGCAGGCGTCCTCTACGGCTGCGCCAGCACGGGCCCGTCAGGCTCCACGGCGGAGGTCATGCCGAAGACCGGCCGCCGCGTGGTGGTGGTCGGCGGCGGCTACGGCGGCACCATCGCCGCCAAGTACATCCGCATGATGGACAAGAGCATCGAGGTGGTGCTGGTCGAGCGCAACGACCATTTCGTCTCCTGCCCGTTCAGCAACCTCTACATCGGCGGCCTCATGAAGGACCTGTCGCCGCTGACCATCAGGTACGACAAGCTGGTAGCCAACCACGGCATCAAGTTCCTGCAGGCCGAGGTCACCGGCGTCGACGCGGCATCCCAGACGGTCATCACCTCCAAGGGCGCGCTCAAGTACGACCGCCTGGTCCTCTCCCCCGGCGTGGACTTCCGCACCGAGGAGGTCAAGGGCTACAACCTGGCCACCACGCCTGACGTCATTCCCCATGCCTGGAAGGCCGGCCCGCAGACCGTGCTGCTGCGCAAGCAGCTGGAAGCCATGCCTGCCGGCGGCAACGTCGTGCTGACCATCCCCCTGGCGCCCTTCCGCTGCCCGCCCGGCCCGTACGAGCGCACCAGCATGATCGCCATGTTCCTCAAGCAGCACAAGCCCAAGTCGAAGATCATCGTCCTCGACGCCAACCCCGACATCGTCTCGAAGAAGGGCCTGTTCCTGAAGGGCTGGAAGAAGCATTACGAGGGCATCGTCGACTACCGCCCGGCGAAGAAGGTCACCGAGGTGGATGTGGCCAGCAAGACCGTGCTGATCGAGGGCCTCGAGGACGTGAAGGGCGCCGTGGTCAACCTGATTCCGCCGCAGCGCGCCGGCCAGATCGCCGTCGCGGCCGGCTTGGTGGGCGCGGACAAGAACTGGTGCCCGGTCAACCCGACCACCTTCGAGTCGACGATCCACAAGGGCATCCATGTCATCGGCGACGCCTGCGTGGCCGGCGCCATGCCGAAGTCCGGCTATTCGGCCAACTCGGAAGCCAAGGCCTGCGCCACCAACATCGTCAACCTGATGAACGGCAGGGAGCTCGTCGATTTCTCCGGCATCAACACCTGCTACAGCTTCCTCTCCGCCAAGGAGGCGGTCGAGGTGACTGGCGTCTACAAGGTGGACAAGGAGAAAAACACGATCATTGCGGTGCCCGGCACGGTCGGCGTCTCGCCCGACCTGTCCGAGCTCGAGGCGGTCTACGCCGAGAGCTGGCTGAAGAACATCCTCACCGAAATGTCGACCTGATCCGCAGCAGCAGACCCAACGACAAACCCCGCTCCGGCGGGGTTTGTTTTTCTAGGCGTCAGCCATGGCCGGTGCTGCCGAAACCGCCGGCGCCGCGACGGGATGCCTCGAAGCTGTCGACGATGTTGAAGGCCACCTGCAGCACCGGCACGACGATCATCTGCGCCAGCCGGTCCAGCGGATTGATGGTGAAGGTCTCGCGGCTGCGGTTCCAGGTGGAGACGAAGATTTCGCCCTGGTAGTCGGAGTCGATAAGCCCGGTGAGGTTGCCCAGGACGATGCCGTGCTTGTGGCCGAGGCCCGAGCGCGGCAGGATCAGCGCCGCCAGGCCCGGATCGGCCAGGTGGATGGCGATGCCGGCCGGGATCAGCTGGGTGTCGCCGGGATGCAGCTTGACCGGCGCCTCGATGCAGGCGCGCAAGTCGAGGCCGGCCGAGCCGGGCGTGGCGTAATGCGGCGGGTTGTCCTTCAGGCGCGGATCGAGGATGCGCACATCGATGCGGTGCATGGCGGCCTACTCTCCGTTGCCGGCGAGCATCTGCCCGATGTGGGCGACGATGCCGCGGGCAATCTCGATCTTCGCTGCCGGGCCGAGGGGATGGCGGCCTTCGTCGTCGAACATGACGATCGTATTGTCGTCGCCGCCCAGGCCATGCCGCAGCAGGTTGCCCACCACCAGCGGCAGTTTCTTGGCCGAGCGCTTGCCCTGGGCATACTCGTCGAGATTCTCGCTCTCCGCGGCGAAGCCGACGCAGAACGGCGGCTTCGGCAGGGCGGCAATCTCGGCGAGGATGTCCGGGTTCGGCAGCAGGGTCAGCGTCAGCGGCTGGGCGGCCTTCTTGATCTTCTGCGCCGCGGTCTGCTCGGGGCGATAATCGGCCACCGCGGCCACGGCGATGAAAATGTCCGTCTCCCGCACATGGCGCAGCACCGCATCGCGCATCTCGCGCGCGCTCAGCACATCGACGCGCACCACGCCGGAGGGCGTCGGCTGCGACACCGGCCCGCACACCAGCGTCACCTCGGCGCCGGCATCGCGTATGGCGCGCGCCAGTGCGAAGCCCATCTTGCCTGAACTCGGATTGGTCAGGCCGCGCACGGGATCGAGCGCCTCGAAGGTCGGCCCGGCGGTGAGCAGGACGCGCCGCCCGGCCAGCACCTTGGGCTGGAAGAAGCCGACGACGGCGTCATGCAGTTCCGCCGCTTCCAGCATGCGCCCCGGGCCGGTTTCGCCGCAGGCCTGCTCGCCCGAGGCCGGGCCGAGGACGATCACGCCGTCCTGCGCAAGCTGACTTTTGTTGCGCTGCGTGGCGGGGTTCTCCCACATCTGGCGGTTCATCGCCGGCGCCACGATCAGTGGACACTCCCGCGCCAGGCACAGCGTCGACAGCAGGTCGTCGGCCAGGCCGTGCGCCAGTTTGGCGAGGAAGTCCGCCGAGGCCGGCGCGACGACGATGGCGTCGGCGCCGCGCGAAAGGTCGATGTGCGCCATGCTGTCCGGCATGCGCGCATCCCACATGTCGGTCCATGCCGGCCGGCCGGTGAGCGCCTGGAAGGTCGCCGGCGTGACGAACCGGGCGCCCGACTGGGTCAGCACGGCATGCACTTCCGCACCCTCCTTGACGAGCAGGCGCGCCAGTTCCGCCGCCTTGTAGGCGGCGATGCCGCCGGTGACGCCGAGCACCAGCCGTTTCCCTTTCAGTTCAGCCATGACAATAAGATAGAATCCGCCGCTGTGATTCGGCGATTCTACTGGATTGGATAGGCGATGGCGATCAAGCACTGGCCGGAAGCGGAACGGCCGCGCGAGCGGCTCCTCAAGCAGGGCGCGGCAACGCTGTCCGACG
>WBZN01001371.1_pt1 | contig 15011 bp, 12 predicted proteins | sample 5204281 | NCBI WGS metagenome assembly WBZN01 (sample SAMN12344347, study PRJNA552823) | activated sludge metagenome | biome: Activated sludge suspended growth; feature: Nitrification reactor; material: Wastewater; isolation source: activated sludge from nitrification reactor of wastewater...
GAGCTCTCTGCTGGACTATCTCGAACAGGTGCTCCAGAAGGATCAGGAATGCTGGGTCACGGTGGTAATCCCGGAAATTCTTCCGGCCCGGTGGTGGCAAAATATCCTGCACAATCAACGGGCCTTCATGTTGAAAGGCGCCCTGTTGTTTAAAGATCGCGTCATTTTAACTGACGTGCCCTATCACCTGACGAGGTGAGCATGCGAAGGACACCCTCTCCGATACATCTGAAGAGTTGGAGCGCAGGCGCTCACTTGCTGGCCGTTGCCTTCCTGGTTAGCGCCCTCCCCGATCCGGGGCTGGCATTTACCATTGTCTCTCCGGCAAACGGCGCCACGCTGACCTCCGGCCAGCCAATCACTGCCGAGGTCGAAGCCGGCCGTGAGGCAGGCCTCGTCGAAGTGCGCTATTACTGGTACCCTGAACAGACCGAATCTCTGGTGGAACAAGGTGATGAGCCCGCAGGAAAAGGCTCCCAGGGGAGTATGTCGACAGAAAAGTATTGGCAGAAAGACAGCATCACAGGAGCGCCTGTCGTCGCATTGCCAGCGCTCACGTCCACCGTGGACCGCGTGCCGCCCTACGGGGGGGCATTGCCGGTTCCTCCCGACGCCGTCGGCCGCATGCGGCTCCTGGCCATCGCTGATATTTCCCAAGGCCGCCTGGGGCGCAAAACCGTTTTCGATGAAGTCTTCGTCACCGTTCAGCCGACAGCCGAACTGGTCTCTATCGACTTTGAAACGGAGAAACCACTACAACTCGGTCGTACGGGACAATCCTCCGCTTACGGCCACGTCGATTCGCTCGGCAAAATCTTCGAACTTCCGGTGGTCGGCGAATTCGCAGACGGCATCAGCCGCCCCCTTTCCTCACCCGGTTCCGGCACCGTGTACACATCCGGTAACGATCAGATCCTCAAAGTCCTGCCCGAGGGACTGCTGCAGATTGTCGGTATCGGCAAGACCTCTCTCACCGTCACAAACCGCGGCAAACAGGCCACGCTCGACGTGCGCGTGGAGGTCAATCCCGAACCGAACGAACCGCCCATTGCTCATGCCGGCGCCGCCAAAACAGTGAAGGCCGGCACGAAGGTGCGCTTGAGCGGACTGCAGAGTCGCGACCCTGAAGGGGAAGCCCTGTTCTATGCCTGGGGGCAGGTGCGCGGGAGCAAAGTGGCCATGCTGGATGTGAACATGGCGGAGCCATCGTTTACCGCGCCGTACGTCTCCGAAACGCGCACCTTTCGTTTCAAGCTGCGTGTGACGGATAAGAAGGGCGCCGACAGTGCGCCGGCCTATGTCGACGTGACCGTCGAACCTTAGTTAGGCTGCTGAAAAAGGTCACCAGCAGCGTTCTCAGTCGTGCGGCTTTGCTGGACGACCTTTTTGAGCAGCCTACAAAAATGACTTACCGGGCGTCTATGCTATTAGGCCAAATCCAGCTGCACTGCCTTCATGAGAGCATTTACTTCATGCCTCGCGTGGTATCTTCCGGGATACTTCCGTATCTTCTCAGATACAGACATATCCAGCCCTCTCGATGGATGCATCATTGCCGCATTCCAATAAACCGTGCGCCCGCTGCCGCAGCGGCGAAAAACCGACCCGCGCAATAAGGCCGGAGAACCATGCGGCTGCTCGATTAACAAACCGGCCCCGGCTTCTGTTGAAGCCAGGGCCGGTTTTGCGACCGATCATAGCCATTCATTCACGAGGGATTTACATCAGACTTAACGCTTCGCGCGCCTGGGCTAGTTCGGCTCGATGCCGGCGCAAGGCGGAACCGAATGATGAGCGGCCTACTTCCAATTCATACTCCTGGATTCCGCGCTCCATACAGGTGAGGGCATCGCGCAAGTGCTTCACCAGTTGCCTGCCTCCGCCGGTGAGCCACTTGAGATGACTGCCTGCATACTCGAGATCCTTTAGCGAATACCGGACTGACTCAATTTCCTCAAGGCACCGGTATCGGGCCCGGGCGAGATCGCGCCGGCTGAGGCCGGCCTTTTTCCATCCGCTCTTCCCCGCATTACTTACTCCCCACACCACGAGCCGCTCGAACAACAGGGCGCCCATGGTGAATGTGAATGTGGCGTGCAGAATTCCGCGCAGCGGCCGCAGGGTGCGCCGCCACGGCGAATAGAAAATCTCCTGATTGTGATCATGCTGATACATCACATCCTTACGCAGCAGGAGATTGAGGTGATGATGACTGTTTTCGTGGATCAGATCGTCGATCAGGTCCAGTTGATCGCGATCAAAACAATTGATCGCGGATAATCCCGGCCGGTGCCGGTAACTGAAGCTCACCACCCCGGCGGCTTTCAACGGCACAATGCGCGAAGTCAGCAACGCCAGCAATCGATCCCCTTCCGGCCAGGCGGCGGCTATGGCAGATAAGGCCCGGCGCATGCGTTTTGCTGCCTCCGGCCTCGTCGGCCGCACGCCAACCGGCGTCCTATCCTTTCCATAGACAAGCGTCGGCCCGAGGACAAGCGATCCGTATCGGGTCTCTCGAAGCCGCAACGGTGCGAGGCGGCGCCAACGCCAACGCTCATGGCTGCCGCACTTCACCATGGGATACGCGCGATCGCCGACCAGCAGCTCCATCCCGGATGCCGTGATCAGAAATTCCCCCTGGCCCTCCGCGCGTTGCAACGCGGTACGGACCGCGCCGGTCGCCTCATAGAAGACACCCGCCGTGCCGATTGCGCAGCCCCAGGGCAATTCGACCCGCTCAACGTTCGCCGTCAGATCACAAGGCACCACCCAGGCATCCAGCCGTTGTTGCGCCACCCAGGCGCAGGCCAGCCGCGGGGCAAGACAGACGGACTCTTGCGTGATTTCCCGAGCCAGCCGGCGGCAAAGCGCCGTCAAACGCCCGAGCAGCAACCGCGGCTCCGGTCTACCGTTGGGGAAAATCTCATCGGCATAGCCGTGCTCGTAGAACTTTTCTCGAAACTCGCCGCGCAACTGTTCGGCAATATCCCCTCGAGCCCGCTCCTGCCGCACTTGCCTCACAAGGTCGACGAAATACAGCAGGTCGTTCAGCGACTCGATCCAGCCCACCACTTTCCAGTTGCTGTACTCGGCCTGCGTGAAGGACCGTCCGAGCGACAAAAACCAGTCGATCGGTAGCTCAAACGTGCAGACGGCGTCGGCATAGTTCTGCGCGAAATCACGGCACACATCCTTCAACAACCCCCGCATCGATCGCTGGAACGCCTCCATCACCCGCTCAAGCATCCGCGCATCCAGAACCGTCATCGCTCCACAGCCTTTCTGAGTCAAAGAGAGTGCCGCGCGCGCACTCTACGCGACTGCTTAGACGCTGACAAGCGCATCGTATGACGATTGACGGCAAAGATAGGTCACAGATCGCGAAAGCGCTGGATTGTAGGTGGCAGCAAGACAGAAGAGAACCAGATAGGCGGCGGAATGAGCTGGCAGTACGTGATGGTGGCGAACACCCCCCGCGAAACCAGCACCGTCTTCGCGGGGGCAAGCAATTACGCCGTGCGCCTGATCAAATCAAACAGAATTGGCTTCTCCGGGACGACACCCCGGACTGGATGGAGATGGGAGTTCTGCACCATCCGGTGCCGTTGAATCAATGTATCCACCACATTGCCGCAACTCAGGCACCGGTGACCACGCAACCGCATGGGATGATAACTTTCCTGGAGATCGACCAAGTCGTCCGTCACCATTAAGCCTTCACATCTCGTGCATGTCATGAGTCGCCTCCCTTCGGACAGCCTCTGAGATCCCCGTCGAAACGGGACGATCTGTTGCCCACTCGTACCACTCACCAACCAGATGATGTGAAGAGAAGCAATGTGGATGCCACCGGCTCTCCGGCGCAGATCATTGATTGGCGGGAGGGGTGACTTCGCCAAAACCGGTCCGCTCGGGCCGAATTGATTTCCTTGTGACCGAATTGGTCTCATGGGACAAAAATGGGTACAATCGGCTAAGCAAGCGAAAACGTTCCCTCCCCATTCAGACCCCTGGAATAAGACCGTCCAAATCGAGCGTCGCGGGATTGTCGTGGCGTACAAAAAATGGCTCTCACTGCGACAGAAATTGGTTCCATTGTCCAAGAACTGGCTCCGGCGCTGGCTGAAGGCTGGATTCAGAAAATTTCTCAACCACTCCCCGACACCCTCATCTTAGAAATCCGCGTCCCCGGGCATACTCGCCGGCTGCTCTGCTCCCTGCGGGACGACACGGCGCGGATACATCTCGCGCATCAGCCCCTCCCCAATCCTCCGACCCCGCCCTCCTTCTGCCAGCTGCTACGAGCTCGAATCCAGGGCGCGCGCATCGACACCATTCGCCACTTTGCAGGCGACCGGATCGTCCGCCTTGACCTCACCAGCCGGGATGGGCCGGTATCACTCATCGCAGAACTCTTCAGCCGCAACGCGGATCTCCTCTTTCTTGATGGAGAAGGCCTGACACTTGCCTCGCTTCGGCACAATAAGGACCGCGTCGGTCTGGTGTATCAGGCTCCGACGGCGACATCCGTTCGATTCTCGCCTCATGAAGTGCCGGCACTCGGGCCGGACACGCAACCGCTGGTCGGCGATCATCGCTTCCCCATTTCATCCAGACTCGAAGCGTTCTATCGGGAACGCGAAGCGGAGTTATCCCACCAGGCTCAAGCCCGCGCGCGGGAATCGGGACTGCGCAAACATCTCAAAAAGCTCCTGCGCCGCATGGCCGCGCTCCGCCAGGACCTTGAACAGGCCGGACGGTACGAACCCTATGCACGGTACGGCGAATTGTTGAAGGCGAATCTCGGCCTGCTCAAGAAGGGGCGGAATACGGTCTCAGTCGTGGACTATTACGACGAACGCCTGCCTGAATTGACGATTCCGCTCGATCCCACCAAGGGGCCGCAGGCCAACATGGATGCGTACTTTGCCAAGTATCGTAAGTTCGTGTCGGCGCAGCGGGAAATCTCGCCACGCCTGGCTTCGATCGAAACAGAGGTTCAACAGACCCAAGCCGAACTGGAAGCGATCAAACAGGGAACTTGGCAGCCACCGAGTACGGAAGGACGCTCTTCGGCACGAGTGACGCCGGCCCCCAGGCGCAATCGCGCCGCCGCCGTCGAATCCCGCGGGCCATTCCGGCGTTTTATCTCATCGGACGGCCATCCCATTCTGGTCGGTCGCAATGCCCGTGAGAATGACGACCTCACCTTCGGACTCGCCAAAAGCGACGACCTCTGGCTTCACGCGCGCGGCACGCCCGGTTCACATGTCGTCGTGCGATTGGACAAAGGCACGGAGCCGCCTCAAGAAACGATCCGAGACGCGGCGACATTGGCCCTCCTGTACAGTGATTTAAAAAAATGCGGGAAGGGCGATGTGATCTATACCCGCCGCAAGTGGGTCAAGAAAGCCAAAGGGCAAGCACCGGGCGCCGTCACCGTCACGCAGGAAAAGTCCATTTACGTCACGCTCGATAAACCACGCCTGGATGCACTCAAATCCAGAAGCGCGCACGGATGACACAGACTCAGGGATGATGGCGAATCGTCACTCGATACTGAGTACCGTGCCGTCATCCTGTCCCGCCATTCACTTCTCTGCCTTCCCATCGACAATCAGGACATGCTAGAGTGCCCACATATGGGCACCCCTACTGACACGCGCGACTGGTTTCCCATACTCGGCGCTCTGCTCCAGGTGAAAACACTGCGCCAATTCGACGAACAGCTCCAGCAAGCACTCACCCGCCTTCTGGACTGCGAGGTCATCGCCTTATACCTGTACAGCGAGACGACTGCCGCGTTTTCACCGGTCTCCGAGAGCTTGCGCGACCCGGCTTCCCCCGCCTACCCGATTGCGCAATTACCCGCGGCCGGGACCATCAAGGAAGCAGCGGTCCTTGCCGGACAGGCGATCCTGACCGACGATCTCAGCCATTCTCCCTGGGCCGAAGCCCAAGCGATCGCGCCGCACATCTGCCGGGCCACGTCTGTGCTGGTCTCCCCCATTAGAATGCCCCTCGAATCCGTGACCGGCTCGACCACCAAGACGCTGGCTGTCATCGTCGCTGCCGCGCCCGGGAAACCGGGAGCCTTCTCTGAGGAGGACCGCATATTCCTCGACCTATTGAGCCGGCACATCGCACCGGTCCTGACCGCCGTCCTCGCGGCTGAAGAACGGGACACACTGGTGGCCATCAACAACCAGGTCGTGCTGGGCGCCATCACGCTCGACAACCTGATCCATTCGATTCAACCGATTCTCCGCGACGTCATCCATCATGACGTGATCGGCTTCGTGCGCTTTGTCGGCGAACCCCACAACCGCTGGTTCGACATCGTGGCCTGCGAGGGCGTTGATATCGACCAGGGCATCTTGCGGCAATTTCCGTTCGAGCAGATGGCCGCTGCCGAAATTCTGGCCACCCGCAGGCCGCTCCTTCTCACCGGACACAATCAGGACCGATTTGCCGAACACCGGTACTTCGAATCGCTTGGAGTGTTCTCCGCCATGCTCTGCCCCCTCCTCGTTCGAGGAACCCCTTATGGCTTCCTTGCCATCGGAAGCAAACGGCGGAATGCGTTCTCCGAACGCGACCTGGCCCTGACGGAACAAATCGGCTTTCACCTTTCCCATGCCATCACCAATCTCTCGGCCTATGACCAGATCCGGCAACTCAAGGACCAACTGGAGCAGGAAAACGTGTACCTGCGCGAAGAAATGGGCGCCTCATTAGACCTGAAAAGCCTCGTGGGCGACAGCCCCGCGCTTCAGAAATCGCTCAGAGCGATTGAAATGGTCGCGCCCACCGATTCCACAGTGCTGATCACAGGAGAGACCGGAACCGGCAAAGAACTGGTGGCCCAAGCTATTCATCGGCTGTCTCCGCGCCGCCAGAACGCGCTGATTACCGTGAACTGCGCGGCGCTCCCTCCGACGCTCATCGAATCCGAACTGTTCGGACATGAAAAAGGCGCATTCACCAGCGCGACGTCCCGCAAACTGGGCCGATTCGAACTGGCTCACGGCGGCACGATCTTTCTCGACGAAGTCGGGGAACTCCCCATCGATGTCCAGATGAAGCTTCTGCGCGTGCTGGAAGCGCAGGAGTTCAACCGGCTCGGTGGAAGCCACACCATCCGCGTGGACGTGCGCGTCCTGGCGGCGACGAATGTCGATCTGGAACAAGCCATCAAACGCGGGGCCTTTCGCGCCGATCTCTTCTATCGCCTGAATGTCTTCCCGCTTCGCCTGCCGACGCTCCGGGAACGCCGCGACGACATTCCGCTGCTGGCTCGCCACTTTGCCCAAAAATATGGCCTCCGTCATCGTAAGCCGGTGACCCGCATCAACAGCGCCGCACTCAAGGCCCTGTCCGCATACGACTGGCCGGGAAATGTTCGGGAACTGGAGCATCTTATGGAACGTGCGGTGATCGTCAGTCGAGGGTCTATCCTCACGATCGATGAACTGGATGGACTCGGTCTCAACCATGAGCGGACCTCCCCGCCTCGCACCTTGGCGGAGGCGGAGCGCGCGCACATTATGGAGGTGCTGGTTCGGACCAACTGGATACTGGCGGGAAAGCAGGGCGCTGCCGAAAAACTAGGCATGAAACGTTCGACGCTGCAGCACCGCATGAAAAAATTGGATATCAACCGCCCTCCCAGACATGCCTCGTAAATGCCCGCATATGGGCACACCCGTGTAGGTTTGCCAATATATCGGCAGATACCACTAGCGATTTTCTCCCGTACAATCCTCGGGCCTTCCAGCTTTCTCAAGACGTTTCAATACGATACACACGCGCAGCTTGGGGTTTTTTCGCTGGCACTGCTCCTGCTTTTGTCTGCCTCCATGAAATTCATGACTTCACGACCGACACCACAGTCTGTCAGTCGCGAGATTCAGGCCTATGTCGCCGAACGGCAGGGCCAGTTGCTCCCCTCAGGCGAAGCCAGCAGAGATGGACGCCGCTTCTCCTGGTGCGGAGACATTCTCGACTTCCTGGCCGAGGGACTGGCCGAGCGTGTCGCCTCTCTGGGCATTACCTTCAGCAGTCCATTTCCCGGCCCCCTGCGCCTGATGGATGAAGTGCAGCAGCCCGATGGCCAGCATGTGCGGCGGTTCTGGACGGTCGCCCTGCACCAGGGTTGCCCGATTGCCAGAATCTGCACCGTCTTCTTTCATCGGCACGATCAAATCAGTCTTCCCCGGACGCCTCTCGTCATGGCCTTTGCCACGCACCGCCAGGCAAGCGAGGATGCCGAATGAGCTACGTGGCGCTCAGAATGCTCTTCGGCGATCGCGCGAAATACCTCATGCTGCTCTGCGGGCTGACCTTTGCCGTCATGCTGATCGTGCAACAGGGGTCGATTTTCTGGGGCCTCATGATGTGGTCGCAATCCAGCATCAGCAACATTAACGTGCCCATTTGGGTCACCGACCCCGGGATCGGTCAGGTTGACGAAGTTAAACCCATCGCCGATACCGCGGTGGACCGGGTACGCAGCGTATCCGGAGTGGAGTGGGCCGTCCCCCTGTATAAAGGCGTGTTACGGGCTCGCCTCGCCAACGGGGACTACCACCAGATCACCCTGACCGGATTGGATGCTCCCACGCTCATCGGGCGTCCCGCCGAAGTGTTGGAAGGCCGGTTTGAAGATATTCTGGAACCTGACGCCGTCGTCCTGGATCAATGGGCAGTTGAACGAATGGGTGGGCCCTCGGTGATCGGGGTCGGCACGCTATTCGAGTTGAACGACAAATTGGCCCGGGTCGTCGCGATTGCCAAAACACAGAAGAGCTTCACGAACATCCCCGTGGTCTATACCACCTACGAACGAGCCATTCGCTATGTACCCCGTGAGCGCCGGACGCTGTCATACGTGCTGGCCAAAGCCATTGACGAAGCGCCCGTGAGCGAGGTCACCTCCCGTATTCATGAACAAACCGGACTGGGCGCATTCAGCGCCGAAGAATTCGGCTGGAAGACCATCAGATGGGTTCTCAAAAATACCGGTATCGGCATCAACTTCGGCACCACGATCCTGCTGGGGTTCATCGTCGGCATGGCCATCGCAGGACAAACGTTTTATCTGTTTACGGTGGAAAACCTCAAACAGTTCGGCGCGCTCAAGGCGATGGGAGCGTCCACGTTCACGCTCGCGCGGATGATCCTTCTGCAAGCCTTTACCGTAGGACTGACCGGCTACGGAGTCGGGATCGGTCTCGCCACGGGGTTCGGATTTCTTTCAGCCAGGGGCGGGGGCTTGCCTTTTGTAGAGACTTGGCAGTTGCTGCTCCTGGTGCTCGTGGCACTCCTGGGCATCTGCACGCTGTCGGCGTTGATCAGTATTACCAAACTCGCGCGACTCGAACCGGCCATTGTGTTTCGATGATATCGATGGATGGTCCGGCAGACAATGCAGCAACGGCGCAGGAACCGCCCCGCCTCCCTGTGGCAGTCCAGGTGCGAGGCCTGGTGAAATCCTTCGGGACGGGCGAAACCACCGTGACAGTGCTCAAGGGCATCGACCTTGATGTGCATTTCGGCGAATTATTGCTGTTGGTCGGAGAATCCGGTGGAGGCAAGACCACCTTGCTTTCAGCCATTGCCGGAATTCTCGATATCGACGCCGGCGCACTCGAGGTGCTGGGCGCCTCGCTCACCAACATGACAGCGGGCACTCGAACCAGTTTTCGGGGGCAGCGAATGGGATTTGTCTTTCAACAATTCAACCTCCTGCCCGCATTGACGGCAGCGGAAAACGTCGCCATCCCGCTCTTGATTCAGGGCCTGCGGAGACCCGAGGCCATTTCGCGGGGGCGGCTGATGCTGGAACGCGTGGGGCTCGGCGATCGCACCGAATTTCTGCCCCGGAATCTTTCCGGCGGACAACAACAACGCGTCGCCGTCGCGCGCGCATTGGTCAACGATCCGCAGCTCCTCGTCTGCGACGAACCGACTGCCGCGCTCGACGGGCCCAACGGACAGAAGATCATGGAGTTGATTCGCGACGTCGGGCGGGCGCCAAACCGCTGCGTCATCGTCGTCACCCACGACAGCCGGGTCTTTCATTTCGGTGATCGCATGGCGGAACTCACGGACGGCCGCATTGTGGGCGTCCATCCGATTCACGCAGAGGCAACCGCATGATGATTCTCAATCGTGTCAGTGTCTGGCTCGCGCTTGTGTGCGCGGCATTCGCTGCCTGGTCCGTCCTGACCGCCGGCAACACCGCTCCCATGCCGACACCGGTCGTGGAACCACCCCGCTCCCCCTTTGCGACCACCGTCGCGGCCAGCGGCATCATCGAAGCAGCCAACGAGAATGTGCGTATCGGCCCGCCGAGCGCGGGGCTGGTGACCAAGGTCCTTGTCGCGGTCGGAGACGGGGTGCGAGAGGGCGATCCGCTGTTGCAGTTAGACGATCGCGACCTTCGCGCGCAACTCGTGGCCCGGCAGGCAGCTATTCCACCGGCAGAAGCGCAAATGGAAGAACAGAAATACCGCATCGGCGATCTGGACACGCAACTCAAGCGGTTGAAATCCGTTCGCGATAGTCGGGCCGTCAGCGAGGACGATGTCAAACGCACCTGGTATGCCGCGGAAATGGCGAAACGCGCCATGAGTCGTTTTGAGGCGGCGCTGAAACAGGTCATCGCGCAACGGGACGAAACGCAACTGCTACTGGACCGGCTGACCGTTCGCGCGCCGCGCGCCGGCACGATCCTGCAGGTGAATATCCGGGCCGGGGAATTCGCACTGACGACGGGCGCCGCCGAACCGCTCATGCTGTTGGGAGATATGCAGCAATTACAGGTCCGCGCAGAAGTGGATGAGGTTAACGCCCCGCTCGTCGCCCCGCAGCGGCCGGCTGTCGCCTACTTGAAGGGCAATACGGCGCAAGCCATTCCCCTGACCTTTGTTCGCATCGAACCATACATTGTTCCCAAAAAATCCCTGACCGGCGACAACACCGAACGGGTGGACACGCGCGTCCTTCAGATCATCTACCGGTTTGATCGCCCGGGATTCCCCGTCTATGCCGGTCAACAGGTCGATGTGTTCATCGAACGAACCTCAACCGGCCGGCTGGCCCAAGCACAGGCCGGCGAACCTTCCGGCGAGATGTCGCCAAAATGAACCGGCCGGACTTCGTAACACATGCGGCCCCGGCAGTCTTCGTGATGCTGGCCATTGCACTGGCCGGGTGCCTGCAAGGCCAGCCCTATACACGTCCGCCGGTTGAGACGCCCGCCGACTGGACTCGCGTGGCCTCCGGGCCGCTGCTCGCCGGCGACTCCGGAAAAACACCGGAAGCCGATTGGTGGCGGGCGTTCCGGAACGAGGAACTCACACAATTCGTCGAACGCGCGCTCGCGCAAAATCACGATGTGCGTCGAGCCGTCTCTCGCGTGATCGAAGGCCGCGCGTCGGTCACCACCGCCGGCGCAGGGCTCTATCCCCAACTGAACGTGCAGGGCAGTTACACCAACATCTCCATCTCCAAAAATACGTTCGCGGGACTCGGATTGGCGACCGGACAACAACCCGGGCCTCAGGTTTTCGCCAGACCCGGCAGCAGCTTCGACCTCTGGAACGGAGCGGCCGACCTGCGCTGGGAGCTCGATGTCTGGGGCCGCATTCGTCGCGGGATGGAAGCCGCCTCTGCCGATGCGCAGGCCATCGAACAAGATGCGCGCGCGATCGCCCTGACCCTGATCGGAGATGTGGGCCAGGCCTATTTCCGCATTCGCGAATTGGACGAGCAGATTGAGATCGCCCAACGCGCCTTGGCCCTGCGCCGGGATTCGCTGGAGATCATCGGCAAACGTGCGTCCGTGGGGTTGGCCTCCGACCTGGATGTGAAACGGACGGAAGTGCTGGTCGCCGAAAGTGCGGGACAAATTCCCGATTTAACCCGCCTGCGCGCGATGGAATTGCATCGCCTGGAAGTCCTGACCGGATCGGCGCCTGGCAGCGTGGCACTAGCGCCGATGTCGTTGAGAAAAGTCATTGTCCAGCCGGATATTCCAGTCGGCCTTCCGTCACAGTTGCTGGAACGGCGACCCGACATTCTGCAGGCTGAAGCCACCCTTATCGCCGCGAATGCTCGCATCGGCCAGGCGCGTGCCTACTTTTTCCCGACCCTATCCATCACCGGTCAGGGAGGGCTGCAAAGCGCCGAGTTTGCCAACTGGTTCACAGGCAACAGCGCCAACTTCAGCATCGGCCCATCGGTGACCCTGCCCATCTTTCTCGGTGGAACCAATGTGGCGAGGCTGGATGCGGCTGAATCACGCTATCAACAAATGCTGGAAGCTTACCAACAGACGATTCTGCTCGCCTTTCGGGAGGTCGCAGATTTATTGGTGTCGATCCAGGCCCGCGCCGAGCAACTGACGCGACAACGGGAGCAGGCCCTAGCCGCCACGGCCGCCGTCGGGTTGGCGGAAGTCCGCTATCGAAAGGGGCTCGTGAATTACCTTGATGTCCTGGACGCCCAGCGGACGATGCTGGCGGCGGAAACGCAACTCGCGCAAACAGAGCGGGCGCGGCTAACCGATATGGTAAGCCTTTACAAAGCGCTCGGCGGCGGATGGCAGCAGCTTCCCGCGACTCCTTCCACTCCGACGTCGAGATCGATGCCACGGTGAGTCCTTCCTCTCGCTCCCCCTTGATACACATCAAATAGCACCCGCTGAGCGGCGGACTTTCAACTTGAATTTTCCGGTCGGATCGGGCTATCTGACGTTGTGCGATTCCGTAACCCCGATCAGACGGCGGGCCAGGCCCGGCCCAGCCTTTTCACACGACTGCCCCTGTGACTTCTCGGAAGGAGCCTCCCATGCGAGACGGTGTCCGCGGCCAGATTCCGGCACGCCCTAGTTACCCGGCGTTCATCATTCTGACAGGGGGCCTTGTCCTCCTGTTCGCCGCACAAGTCTTTTCTGCCTCGCCGGAAACCCCTGCGGCCAAATCCGGGATGCCCGGCGCGAAGATCCTGGAAGAAGAGCAGATTCTCTCCACCACCGATAAGATCACGCAACCGGTTGATACCGATGCTGAGGCGATGCGGCACAACGATCTCGGCGTTGCGTTCGTCTTTAAGGGGGATCTTGGGCAAGCCATCGACGAATTTACACACGCGCTTCGACTGCAACCGAATTATTTTGCCGCGCACCTTAACCTGGCCAATACGCTGCTCGATATCGGTCGGCATGATGCGGCCATGGTTGAATTCAAGGAAGCCTTGCGGCTCAAACCGGACGATCCAAAAACGCACAATGATCTGGGGGTGGCCCTCAAGGAGATGGGAGATCCGGCAGGGGCCATCGCGGAATTCAGAGCCGTGTTACGCCGCAATCCCACCGATGTGAATGCTCACAACAACCTGGGCGTGGCGCTCAAAGCCATGGGTGACCTCGACGGGGCGATCGCAGAATATCGCACCGCTGCCAGCCTGCAACCGAACGATGTGAACGCGCACTTCAATCTGGGGCTCGGACTGATGGAAAAGCGTCAACCGGAAGCCGCCATCAACGAGTTCCGCACGGCGCTGCACCTGCGACCCAACGACGCGAAGATCCGCTTCAACCTTGGCCATGCGCTGGCCGATCTGGGGCAACGCATGGAGGCGGCCCAGGAATTACGGCAATACCTCCGCCTCGAACTCGATACGCCCGCCAATCGGCGATGGCTGGAACAGGCCGAAGCCAAACTGCGCGAACTGGAAATGCCGTAGCGAAAGCGGCGTGCATTTCTGAAACCTGCGGACTACGTCGCAGCGGTTCATCGCCGGAAGACTGTTTTTTCCTCTCCCTCTCGCCGGCAGCGCCCTGTTTAGGGTACAGTCCACCACGCGTGTACCACACAGGACTCTCATGCGCCGGCACCACACTGTAGCCCCTTGCCTTCGTCTCGGGATCCTTGCAGGTTCTCTCATGCTGGGGATCTGCATCGGAGCCGTGTGGCCGGACACCGTGCCGGGAGCGGAAGAACCAGAGGCCGATTCGCACCATCAGCGGCAATGGACCTTCGATAGTTCCGCTCCGGGAACGCTGCCGGGCTCATACGTCGTCGGAACGCTGTTCGACGGCCGGCCGGCGGGCGAATGGAAAATCCTCATTACCGACCGGGCAAAAAGCGCCTCGCAAGTGCTCGCCCAAGTGCAGCCAAAAGGGACGGATCAGACGCACAAACTCCTGCTTCTCGAGGGAACCCACAGCACCAACATCGATGTTGAGGTGTCCTATCTCGCCGTGGCCGGGAAAGCCGACTTCGGCGGCGGGCTACTGTGGCGGGCGAAAGATGATCGGAATTACTATCTCCTGAGGGCGAGTCTGGTGGAACAGAAGATTCGACTCTATCGCGTCGTGAACGGGGTGCAGCAGATTGTGAAACACATCGACCGCCCGCTCCCCGCAACGGGATGGCATACGCTTCGTATCGTGCAGCGCGGCTGCGAGATCAAGGCCCTCTTCGACGAATCCGTCCTGTTCCGTGCCTGCGACCATACCTACACGAGCGGACGGATTGGACTGTGGACAAAAGCCGATGCGGTCACGTATTTTGATGATCTCCTCCTCAAGATTCTCCAATAACCGTCACGTCTCACCACTCTCCCTCTGTGCGGCACACGAGTCAGCCGCAGACTTTCCGTGAGTCGTCCCTACAGCCACCGCCATCGATAGCGAACGCGCATTCCTCACTGGCCCGACGGGTAAGAGATTTCATACGGACAAAAAAAATGGGGCAGCCACCCTCAGGATGACTGCCCCACAAGCTGATACAATGTCAGGCGTTACCAGCGATCGCGCTTGCCACCACGATCGTTGAATCCTCCGCCGCTCCGTCCAGGACCGCCAGAACGAGGCTCCTGCGGACGCGCTTCATTGACCGTCAATGTCCGGCCACCCATGTCCGTCCCATTGAGAGCGGAAATCGCCTTCTGCGCCTCGTCTGAAGAGGCCATTTCGACGAATCCGAAACCTCTCGATTGGC
>WBZN01001372.1_pt1 | contig 15010 bp, 7 predicted proteins | sample 5204281 | NCBI WGS metagenome assembly WBZN01 (sample SAMN12344347, study PRJNA552823) | activated sludge metagenome | biome: Activated sludge suspended growth; feature: Nitrification reactor; material: Wastewater; isolation source: activated sludge from nitrification reactor of wastewater treatment...
AGAATCCAGACACTTTCGACATTTATCGCAAGGAAACTAGAAATCTTGCCTTTGGCGACGGAATTCACAGGTGTGTTGGCGCGGGATTAGCAGAAGCTGAAGCCGCAATCGCGATTAATGTGTTAAACAAACACTTTCCCGACTTGCAGATACAGCAGCCGGTTAACTTTCAAGCACCGTTCGGCTTGAGAGGTCCAAGCAAGTTACTGGTAACGCTTTAACTAAACCCTTTTGACACCCAGGTCAATTGCCCTGGCCAGATTCACACGCGAACTCGGCATTGAGAACCTGATGCATGATGATGGACATTTCCGTAGCGTCTGTTGAGTAACACACCGCTATCCGCAGCTTGCCATTGGGGCTGGAGCTCCACGATTTGGTGGACAGAGCTTTCGCGACCTCTGTCTGTACCAACTTAGCTTTTCGAAGCTCTACAAATTTAAACTGCATATCCTCGTAATTCAGCACGGCATAAATGCCTGGAGCATCGTCCAGGTCGGACAGCTTGCTGAACGGCCCATCAAATTCAATATCGCCAAGACTGAGTGACAAATCGTACCCTCGCGTCGCCTATACAGAACATTATGCGGCATCCGCCGGAGAGTGCGCATCCTCCAATGGTGTATCACCAATCCCCCAAATGGGTACTGGTCAACCAAGATTAGCCAGCAGTCGCGACAAATCGCTGACGCTAGCGGATGATGCGAGCAATTTGTCCGACTGGAGCAGACTGCGAGGCACGAACCCGACAGTTACACCCACCAACCCCTTCTCGGTAAAAACCGGACTGCCGGAAAACCCATGATTGGCGTAGAAACTGGAGTACGGTCTGGTACTCAATGTGACCTCCGCTCCCGCAGGCAATGGAGGGTCGAAACTAATCTGACCGGTCTTTAGATTGAGAATCGGCTTACCCAGCTCAAATCCAGCGGGGAAGGGGTCTTCCATGGAAATCTCCGTCGGGACCTGCATCGTCTGTCGAACCTGTCCGCGTGCCAATGTCGGAGGCTCCCATCCGGCAATATGTCCAACCGAAAAGATGGGCTCACCGGGCGAGACAGAAGGGTCCTTTGCCAGAGGTAAAAATTGATAGGGCTCAGAGCCAACCTTTCGCTCTACCTGCAGCACAGCCAAATCATTGGTTTCGTCAACAGCAAGAACATTGGCTTCGCTTGAATTGCCTTTGTGATCGATTACGCGGAACGAGCCTTTGCCCTCGACAACGTGAAAGTTTGTCGCCAACATGCCATCTTCACTCACAAAAAAAGCGTTGGCGCGACTTCCCGCAATCGGCTTGCCTTCAGCATTATAAATCGTCGTCTCTACACGAGCGAGCGCTGGCAAAGCTGACGAGAAAATTTTCGCCTCCAGTGAATCTTTGCGGAAGAGCCTATCATGCGGGGTCGGACCGAACATTCTATGGCTAGCAGAGTCCACAGGCGACAATGATCTGATGCGCACAAAGTCACTTGGGGAACCAAAGAATACCTTGTTGGTGGCACCAGATCCAACCAAGCCTGCAGACGAGGTGAGCAACAAATCAACTGTTAGCTTCCCAGCAGAATCCGCAAATTGCCTGCGACTTTTGGAAAGATCCGTTTCAGGATCCCACGCATCGGCAATCGCGCGACCAGCCTGACCGACTTTTCCGGACATGTCTTTCAGCCAGGATCCTGTCGACGCAGCCATCAGTACTGCCGCGGTCGGTTTCAGCCCTGGAAAGCGAGCTTCAGCGATACGAATTCCTGATCCGATCGCGAAGGAGGTGGACAAAGTAAGGAGCGTTTCAGGATAGTTCGAAATAACGGAACTCGCTGCATCAACAGTCCCACCGAAGATAACCTCAGATTCTCTCGTCAGCCTGTTCCAGATGCCATCCGACGGAGGGTAATCGCCTTTCGCAGAATCACCTTTAGTGGAATCACTGCTGGTGGCAAATCGATCAATTTCCATCTCGAAAGGCACCAAAGTTTTGACGACCGCAACATATTTGCAGCAACTATCTTCGTCCATAGACGTGTCCGAATAGTGGCAAAATAAACGGCAGACCCAACTGGTCGAGCTCATGCCGACCAAATGATGCGCTGCGAGTGGCTTTTGTAGCCAGCCCGGCTCCAAAAAAACCGCCCGGATGCCGTGCCAACAAAATGCCAAATTCTTTCCGTATAGTGCTCGAAGCAGCATAGCAGGCAAACAGCATGGCAGATCTCGTCGATCAGTTCATAAAAGCTCTAAAAGAAGAATTAGTCGCCGCAGCGAAAAAGAAAAAAGCGGCCGGAACGACGCTACTCAATGGACGACTGCAATCGAGAATTGGTCACACTTCCATCTACGAATTTGTCACATCAGAACTGTGCTTGCATCCTGAAGAGCAGCAGGGCAAGCTCACTGTTGCTGGCGAAGAATTTGACTGCACAATTGTTGCCACGAATGGATTGCACGTCAGCGTTGCCATACACGCGGCAAAGGAGCGTCTGTGTAAAGCTGGCGCCTTCGATGCCGCACCAGAGGCGCCCATAATAGTAGATAGTCCTGATTCGAATGACAGCGAAACTATCGACAAAGCCATATTCGTACCCACTACCGGCGCCATTCTCGAACGCCTCATTGACAGATTCGAGCACACTCCGCTGGACGCGCGAAGCAAAATCTTTTCCTTCGCAGAAGAAGTTTTTCAAGGGAAAAATCAGCGCCTCGGTACGCTCGGGGGAGAGGCGATATACAGCTACGAAACCCACAATGCGCCTAACGAATCACAAGCTTGCGCGATTGAAAATTCTTTCCGCAACTCACTTGCAATTATCTGGGGACCACCAGGCACCGGCAAAACCAGGACCATAGCGCGAGCTGTAGAAGCACATCTAAATGCGGGCAGAACTGTACTGTTGCTGTCTCACGCGAATACAGCGGTCGACACAGCTCTCGAAGGCGTCGCATCGCAACTGGAAAACGACTACTTAGAAGGGCGAATCGTTCGATGGGGAAATTCAAAAGACACCAATCTACAACAAAAATTCCCTCTTTTGTTTCCGGCAAACCAAATTGCGGAGGCCAACGAGCAGTTGCAATACGAGCGAGAGATCGAAGAAAAGGAAATTGAATCTCTGCAAATTGAAATCGAGCAGCTTGTTAGTTTCAAAGCCACAAGAGAGAATGCCTTGCGTCTGGAGCGAAAACTGTATGGACCGGAGATAGCAGCAAGCCAGGCAGCAATAGATTCAACAAAAGAAGCACGACAGCATGCATCAAAGACAGCGCCTGCGCAAGCATCAAAAAAGACACCAGCGCAAACACCAGAAATGGTATCAGACCAATCAACCTACGAGAAACTACTGGAAGAAATCGATGAACTGAAGAAGCGGTTGCAAGAGGAGCAAGCAAAGCCAAAATTGACTAAGTCTCAGCAAGAGACTGATTTGCGCATTCGCATCAAATCACTGGAAAATTTTTTGCCTGACTGCCGTAAATCCTATGAGGCCAGCATCGAAGTCACTCAAAAAGAATTAGCAGTAGCAGAATTCGATCTCGATCAACACATTTATCAAACAGGCCTTAGCCCAAACGACATCGAAAAACATTTAGCTTACAAGCAGGAACGACTCGAACAACTGAAGACCAAAATCGAAGATACGATACCGAAAACCGAAATCTACGGTGTTCTGAACGACGCAAAAGTGGTCGGAGCAACGTTGAGCAAACTATTTACCGATTCATCATTGCAAGACAAAAGGTTTGACGTAGCAATAGTCGATGAAGCGAGCATGGTGCCGCTGCCGCATCTCTACTGGGCTTTGAGCAAAATAAAAATGGCAGTGACACTGGTTGGAGACTTCAAACAACTTCCGCCTATCGTGCAGTCAGCATCTAAACACGCGCAGGAATGGTTGGGCCGAAGCATTTTCGATGTTCTGAATATCGCGAGTGTGGAACAATCAAAACAGTCGAACCTGGTCACTATGCTGGATACGCAATTTAGAATGGCGCCGGAAATCGCGGCAGTGTCAAGCGAAATGTTCTATGGCGGACTTCTCCAAAGTTCAAAATCAACTTCGAATCTTGGTCTAAATGACAGCATCTTCGGCAACAGCAGAATTGTAATCATTGACACATCCGTGGTCGACCCCTGGTCTACAGCCGCTAAGCAGGGCGGTAAATTCAATATCTACTCCACAGGCGTTGCCGTAAAATTGTGCGAGAGGCTCCTGGCAGAGCATCCCGACATCAATATTGGGCTTACGACCACGTACAAGCTTCAGTCGCAACAGATTGCGAAGGGGCTCGAAGACAAACAGCTCGACGATCGCGTGATGGTAAATACAGTTCACAAATTTCAGGGAAGTGAAGCTTCAGTCGTAATCTTTGATTGCACAGACGGTCCCGGCACCGGAGGCTCCATGCTGCATGAATATCAGAGAGATGGAAATAAATCCAACGCTGAAGTCTTGTTGAATGTCGCACTAACTCGAGCCCGCTCGCTCTTCGTCCTGATTGTCAACAAAGAGTATTACCTTAAAAACCACAAAGATGGCTTGCTCTGCAAGTTCGTGGAACAACTATCGAAAGATGGCTTGACTTTATCCTCAACAATGATCGATGGAAATTACAAAGTGGAAGCCGATGACCAGCCAGGTTACTTCGATGCAGCCACAACTCCTTGCGAGTCAAATCATAAGCACGAAAAAACTGTTTACAACGAGAAAAACTTTTGGTCTGCCCTCTGGCAAGATCTAGCAGATGCGAAAGAGAGCGTATGCATCATGAGTCCGTTTCTAACAATGCATCGCAGTCAGGAATTTTTCGAAGCTTTTGCGGAAATGGTTCGAAGAGGAGTTGCAATAAATCTGTATACAAAGCCAATTGAAGAGCAGTCCGACAATATGGAGGTGGAGTCTGAGAACGTCATCAGAAACCTCCGAGATCGAGGTGTGGCAGTCACGACAATTTCGAAGATGCATCAAAAGGTAGTCATCATCGATAACGAGATTTGTTGGGAAGGTAGTCTGAACATTTTGAGCCACCGCAACTCGCTCGAACACATGCGGCGGATCACCGGTCGCCAGCTATGCACAGAAGTACGGCATAACTTACGACTCACGCAAACTGGTAGAGATGCTCTTACCGTAACGTTCAGCTGCGAGCCTGGCGACGACATTCCCGCTCCACCGGAGCAGTCGGTTATAAAAAACACAATCACCGAAACTTGAGCCGGATTCCATACCAAAATCATCGAGCCAAACCATCACACAAAAATGCGTTACGGGTCGTTTTCTCATATAAAATAGGGGGGATTTAAGACAACCTCTGTCGCTGAGAAGCAGCCCAAATGGCCAAAATTCTGACAATAGAAGACGACGCTGAACTGGCAAATTTAGTTTGCTCGTTTTTGCTGACGGAAAACCACCAGTGTGATGTGATTCACAACGGGCTAGAAGCAATGTCGCACGTGAAGACATATCCATATGACGTCATTATCCTTGACTGGGATTTGCCGATGATGAGTGGCATTGATATTCTGAAAGAATTTCGCAATTCTGGTGGCAAAACACCGATATTGATGCTCACGGGAAAAGACGCAATCGAGCAAAAGGAAGCTGGACTCGATTGCGGTGCAGACGATTACCTCACAAAGCCATTTCTAATGAGAGAGCTCGGCGCGCGCATACGTTCGCTGTTGCGTCGACCAGCTGGCTTGGTGGGCGATGCCATCAAAGGCGCAAACATAGTCCTTGATGCATCTAAGTATCGCGTCATCAAAAACGGTGAGCAAATTACGCTTTTGCGTCGTGAATTTCAATTACTCGAATTTTTGATGAGACACCCGAACCAATTATTCAGCGCGGAAGCGTTGCTAAATCGAGTCTGGCCGACCGAGTCGGATTCCACTCCGGAAGCTCTACGAACAACAATGAAACGCCTTCGCAAAAAGATTGACCCAGACAGTGAAATTCTTCGTACAGTACACGGAGTCGGTTATATCTTTGAAGTCGATTAACTTTAACATTCAATCGATTTCGCTTGCCTGGCAAGGCACCATACTCATTGCCGCAATGCTTGCTTTCGAGCTGCTCTTCGTCGGAGTTCTCGGCTCATTGGTGCAGCAAGCCGAAGCCGAAGCAACCCGACAAATGAGAGCACAGGATATTGATACCAAATCGTCTCAACTACTGCTCACCATATACGATACCGGCAACGCCGTTGGTGAATTCACTCGCACGCTACAGTTTGGTGCCACCAAAAGATTCGAGTCATCAAAAGTCGAAGTTACGAGCCTTATGGAAGCACTCAAAGAAGATCTAAAAGACGACGAGCACATGCAACCGGTGCTGAAAAGACTCGAACGAAACATCTACATCTGTATGCCCGTGATGAACCGTATAAAAGAGAAAACCGCCCATCTGGACCGGGAAGAAGCTGCCACAGTTTGGCGGCAAGGAATGACACAGGTTATTTCAGGAAATAAAACAGTTCGGAATCTCGTAGACACCGAATTGATACCAGACACAACTTATTTGATGAGCGAAAGTCGCAAAATCGAACAGGAAAAACCTGACATCGAAAGACAGCAGCGCGACATGGCCAAGACAGCATTGCTGGTAGGTTTCTTCATCAATGTTCTGTTCGGCATCGTTGTCGTACTTTTCTTTACGGGACGAATTGTGTCTCGTCTTAACGTCCTGGTCGACAACACGGATAGACTCAAAAAAGGAATGGCGCTCAACAAGCGCCTTGAGGGAGGCGACGAAATAGCACAGGTTGATTCTGTTTTTCATGACACTGCCGCGGTGCTGCAAAAGGAAGAGAAAATACTGAAAGCAAGCGAAGCGCGTGTCAGGGCAATGATTGAACATGTGCCAGTAGGCATCCTACTGTTGAACTCGGTCGGAACGATCGAGTTCACAAATCCCACGGTGGAGAGAACTTTTGGATTTGAGTCACACGAATTGCTCGGAAAAAGCATCACAAAACTTCTGTCTAGAGAAAAAATTGCGGGCGGCACGCACCTCATCTCCGAACTCTCCCAGAAAGCTCTGGGACACATAATCGAAATTCAAGCACAGCATCGAGATGGGCATCAGGTGCCAATCGACTTCACTATGGCTGAAGTCACACTCGGCATGGGAGGCAACTCGCAAATCATGGCAATGACGCTTGACGCCACTGAGCGATATGAAATCAAGCAGTTGAGACAGGCGTTTGTGAAAATGGTCAGCGAAGAATTGCGAAATCCGCTCACGAAAGTCTCGGACTTTTTAAGACAATTTGGAAGCGGACAACTGGGTGAGATTCCAGAAAAAGCGATCGATCAATGTCAAAAGTCCGAACAAAACATTGACCGTCTGATTACTCTTTTGAACGACCTGTTCGATCTCGAAAAACTGGAGGCGGGAAAAATCGACGTCTCTAAAGCGCCATGCTCACTGCAAGCAATTCTAGATAAGTCGCTGAACGCAGTATCGATGTTTGCTCAGAAGCACAATGTCACTGTCGAAATTCCACAGACGGACCTTCAACTTTACGTCGATTCGAATCGCATCGTTCAAGTTTTAGTGAACTTACTTTCCAACGCAATTAAATTCTCACCGGCGCAAAGCAAAGTGACGATCGCAGTGAATCAGAATGACGCTCAACTGGAGCTTCTGGTGATCGACAAAGGGCGCGGAATTCCCGCCAGTCATATTGGCTCCATGTTTCAAAAGTTTCAACAGGTCGAAGCTGGCGACGCAAAGAAAAAAGGTGGAACCGGGTTAGGACTGGTCATCTGCCGAGCAATTGTCGAAGAGCATGGTGGCACTATTGGTGTCGACAGTGAGGAAGGAAAAGGAAGCACCTTCTGGATTCGCCTACCACAGGAGGCAGTCATACGAAGCTGAAACCGCCTACTTTTAAACTCGCCTACCAGGGCATTCTCATCGTCTCGATTCTTCTAGGTTTCGAGGCACTCTTCGTTGGAATGAACTGGCATCTTCTAAATGAGACTGAGAAGGAGTCAAGAAGAGAAGAATCGTATAAAGAGATCAGCGCGGAGTCGAGTCGTCTGCTGCAAGTAATTTTTGACACTGGTGACGCAGCCGGAAAGTTCTCTCTGCATCAACAACGTAGCGATTTGAATCGCTACGAAGCAAGTCGCGCAGAGATTCCGAAAATTCTGAATTGGTTGAAAGAGCAGCTTAAAGACAGTCCCAGTGAAATCGAAATTTTAAACGAGATTGATAAAGACGTTCAGCTTGGACTGAATGTGCTCGCGGAAATCAAACAAGCCGGTCAGGAAGGGGACGAAGAAACAGCTCAACGAATTGGTTACTTCGCGATGAGACGATTGCAACCAAGAATTGATTCGCTTTGCCGCGGTCAAATTGCGTTTCAAAAATTGCAACGCGACAAGATCGCAAAGATGCCCGCCGAATTGAAGAAGAGGCGCGACGCTACTAAGCAACTACTGGTCGCTGGTCTTGGGTTCAATATTCTGGGAGCGATTATCCTCGGCATGTTCTTCATCCGAAGTATCACTTCCCGGCTCAAAGAAATAACTGACAATTCAGAAAGATTGGGTCGAAAAGAAAAACTGCGTCCCCCAATGCAAGGCGGAGACGAAATTGCCCAACTCGACCGAACATTTCACGAAATGGCTGATTCGCTGCGAGGAGAGGAAGAGTTACTTCGCGCAAGTGAGCAGCAGGTCAAGTCCATGATCGAGCAAATGCCCGTTGGTTTATTGGTCACTAAAAACACAGGCATTGAGTTTGCCAATCCAATGGCAGAACAATTGTTCAAATATTCTCGAGAGGAACTAGTTAGCAAATCACTGGGAGATTTATTTGCAGCGAATTCGGACACTGACTCAGACGCAGCATCATCGCTCGCAAATTGGCTTGAAGAGAGAGCGCTCGATCATGTGGTTGAGTTGAAGGCATTCAAAAGCAGCGGCGAAGAATTCCCCGTAGAGTTTTCGATGTCTGATGTTTCGCTGGGGCGCGCTTCGAGAAGACTCGCGATGGTGCTTGACGTAACGGAGAGATTTGAAATCCAAAAATTGCGTAGAGAGTTTGTGGCGATGGTTAGCCACGAACTGCGCACGCCACTGAATTCGGTATCGGGTTTCCTGCAGCTGTTGCCTCTGGGTGTCTTTGGTGACCTGCGCCCAGAAGCTCTCACTCAGGTCGAATACGCCGAGAAGAATATCGACAACTTGATTGGCTTAATCAACGACTTGCTTGATCTCGAAAAGATGGAAGCTGGAAAAATGGATCTGGCGAAGACTACATCAATTCTTGAAGACATTCTCGACGAATCAATCAATGACATCACCGATGCGGCTAACGAGCGTGAGATATCGCCCTACTTCGAAGGTTGCGAAGTCGAAGTCAAAGGCGACGCAGATCGACTTCGGCAGTGTTTTACCAAAATACTTTCCTTTTTAATTTCATTCACTCCAGCCGGAGCGTCCATCAATATTTCAGCATTTAAGGAACCAGGCGGAAGTATCACAATCACAGCCTCAAGCCCGCTGCTAACCATTCCGCAAGACGTGTTGAGTACAATTTTCGAGCGGTTTCAACAATTGGATTTGCCGGGGGGAAGAGGCAGCACTGGTCTCGGACTGCCACTAGCCAAAACCATCATAGAGCAGCATGACGGCGCACTTCAAATCAGAAGTAGTACCAGTGAAGGCACCACTTTTCTGATTCACTTACCGGGATGATTTAATTCACTTCGCCAATAAATCAATTCAGTATGCCCCAGAGAACGGACTCACTCTCCGGGGAAAAGTATTCTGCTCTTAAGAGTTACTGTCGCCGAACTGTCGATAGTCTCGTAAGACACCTCGCCTGTACGCGCATCCAGAGCCAAATTAATAACTTCAAAAAACGCGCCTCTTCTTCCTGAACGATTGGGCTCCTTCACAAAGAAACTGTCCTTTGAGTCTCGCGAACGATACTGGTGAATCTGCCAACCATTGTTCAAGAACGCAGCAGTATAGCCACCTTTATTAGCCTCCGCATAGACGTTGCCTGTTATTGGATCCACCATTACGCCGGAAAGAATGTAAATACGAGGGTGAAGCCGATCGTTCGCTCTTTGCACCATCACATATTCATGCCTGCCTTCAGCCCTTCTGATTTGCGTTCCATCGGCCATCACTACCTGGTCGATTTCTAAACCGTCGTAATGAATTCCCCACAAAAGATTTCCCGCAGCGTTGTGCACCACGAGATCAAATGGACGTTCCTCGCCAAAATTTACTGACTCGAATGTCTCGGCAATGGATTGCTCTACGACCGCATCAACCAAATCATCAAAATCTCTTGCATCAAACCCATCGTTTACTCCGACACGCACATCAGCGGCTTGGGCGTCACTCTTATCCTGAACAACATCATCATCTTGATCCTGACGTCCATACTGAACGTCAGCATCATCTCGCTCACTACGTTCGTCCCGACCAGCATCGGCTCGATCATCCGGAGCAGCATCGTCTAGATCATCGTCATTGGATTGCTCACCAGCTCCCTGCCGCGTTCTGTTGAATTCAGCCTCGTCAATCACATCTAGATTCGCAAGCATGAACTTCCGCTGCCCATCCTCAACAAAGCAGTTTACGACCTCACTTTCACCCTCTGACGTCATCACGGAAACGCCAATGAAATCATCCAGGTGTTGCGCGCATCCTACAATCAAATCCTCAACGGCGCTCCTCAAAGCAGCGCGGTCGTATTCCTCGACAAAAACCCGCTCATCCAGTTCGGGTCCCACAGCCACAGATACAGTAGCCTTCGGCGGCGCCACCTCGAGCACGTCCGACGGCAAAAGTTCAGACGCACGCCCGAAGGCGGCACTTATTCCGCTTGAACCGCCCTGCTTGAGCCCTTGAATGTAGCTCTTGTATTTCTGAATGTGCTCGACCATGCCTCCGCCGCCCGAAGTCGGCTCTTCATAATCGTCTTCGTCGTCCAATCCCCTTCCTCCAGACCTTTTCACATATTAATGGATACATAGGTGGTACAAAATCATAGACGCGCTGGAAGTGCCTGGCGCTCATGACCCAATTTTGTCATGCGCCGGCCCAATAATACGAGCCTCACCCCCTGGACCCCCAAGGAGCGCCCACAATGGGGAAAGACAAGCCAAAACCTCAGCCAGCCGAAGCGCATGACAATGTGGTCACCAGGACCCTGAAGTCAACGGTGAAAACGGTCTCTGGCATTGCCAGGTCAATTTATGGCGATAGCAGTCAGCCGGCAAAAAAGTCCGAAAGTAAGTCGCACGAATCAGCAGAGAAGAAATCGGCAAAGGCTTCCCCAGCCCCCAAATCCGGCGACAGCCATTCGACCAGAAACGATGGGAGTGCCGCCAAGCCTCATTCGAGCAAAGGTGACGGAGGTGCCGCCAAGCCGCACTCGACCAGAGGTGACGGAGCTGCTGCCAAACCCCACCCAGTCAAAGGCGACGGAACTGCCGCCAAACCCCACCCAGCCAAAGGCGACGGAACGGCCGCCAAACCCCACTCGGATGCGGAATCCAAAACCAGCCTTTCCAACTACATTCATCAGCTCAAAGAAAAAGCAAAAAACACTGTCAACGAGGAAATCGAACGAGTCAAAGGCACAGCCAAAGTCGTAGAGAAAAATCTCTACAAAATTGAGAGCGCCGCCGCCAAAACACTGAAGGAAATTTCGTCTCCTTCAAAAGACATCAAAGATCAGGAGAAACACCTCGCACTCAACAAAATGACGGCTGAGCAAAGAGTGCGGGCAGGGAAATTTGAATACACCGATGAAAAAACAAATGTCAGCTACAAATACGACAAGAAAACCGGCAACGTGCAAGAGATGCACCGCGGCGACACCACCACTCAATTCAAGTACGACAAATCAGGCAACGCGGCGGGCATGGAGGTCAAGCAAGGCGAACACATTCTCGCCAAGTTAGACACCAGAGACTCGAGCAAAATCAAAGTCGATCAGGTCACCGGCGCAGTCAACGTCGAAGCCCCCAACAAAGATCCGAAATCACACGTCGCAAAAGAATCAACAACTTACCAACCTGACGGTACTGTCACCAACGTTGGCTTCGATGCAAACGGTCATCGCACCTCAAAAGTCGGCTTCGCAATTGAGGGCGACCAGCTCACAAAAAAATATCGCGTCGACTACGTTTACACCCAGGGAGAAAAAGAAAAACCGGGCGAAGTCTTTAGCGTGACAAGAAACCTGCAGGAAAAAAATCCAGCCAGGCAAGTAACGGAAAAATGCTGGTATGACGATCCTAAAAACGTGGAGAAACAAACGCCATCGATAAAGGAAAGGATTAGCAGAGATCCAGATGACAACACGAAAGTAACGAGAGCATACAAAGACGGACGCAGCGAAGAACTCAGACTTGATTCACACGGACACACAACTGAGTTTCACGTTCGCAATCCGAAAGGACAAACTGTCAAATACGAAGTCAAAAATGACAAGATCGTCGGAGCCAAGGTAGACGGCGAAGACTTCAAAGACTCAAAATTACAAGAAAGCGCGCAACACGATCTGGCGCGCATGAAAAACCTCTACAACTTCCAAATTAAAGCAGCTGAAGCCGAAAAAGTCGAACAACCAGTCGGACTGACAGCCTACGCTCGTGCAGAGAGTAAAACAGGAACAGTCGTTATCGAAACCGACGACGGCATACACTCTTATCACGCGCAATTCGGCGAAGTCAGAGACAAAAACAATAATCTCATCGGACACCTGGACAAAGACAGCAAGCTGACCTTAGAAAAAGGCGTCGACCTGAAAATCGGCAAGCAAACAATCAAAGATGGAACTTCGCTTGACCACCTGGAAGGCGCATCCTTCTTCGACACACACGACATCTTAAATAACCGCGCCGCCATCGAAAGCAATGGACCCGGTAAGAATGGAATGTTACTCAAAACAGACGGTCGACTTGGCGGCATAATCACTAAAAACAATGTTTTCACCGAAACGGGCGAATTCATTGGAAAGCTCGACAGCACCGGCACTCTGACCAAATCGATCGACAGCGGCAAAGGCAAAATCGACATCAACTCAGAACTTTCCGGCTACTCATTTATCGGAAAAGACCAGGGGCAAGATCGAAGATTCATCATGTCGTCCAACATGAGTAATGGCGAAATCTCGCTGGATGATCCACCAGGAAAACACAAAGTTGAAATGGGAATGATTTTGGTCAAAGACCAAAACGGCAAATTGATTCAGAAAGGAATTGTCGAAGCACCAAACTTTGCCAGCGGCAAGTTAGATGGTGGCAGCATCACTTTATTCAAGGGCAAAGAGTCTGAAACCAAACCACTCTGCGAATCAAAAGGAACCGTCATCGACCTCGAAATTAAAGGTGAAGGCGGCATCAAAAGTCAACGCATTCAAGCAGTTTGCCTTGGACAACAAGTTGTTGGTGAGGACCCAAAGACAGTCTTGAGCGGCGGCTTATTCGATATTCAGGACGCGAAAGCGCGCGAAAAACAACTCGTTGTCGACGCCGATATGAAGTTCAAAGAAAAACAAGACGATTTCGTCGGACATTGGGCAGGCGGACTTGCACAGCTCGGTGGCAAGTCTGATTACGAAGCCCTGAAAGAAACAGCGGACCTCACGCATCGCCGAAGCGAACAAAAGCTCGCATCGCTCGATCAGATCGTGAACAGTGGTAAAGCCGATTTGAACACTCTCGGATTTTACAACCGCGAATTAGACCACTTGACGCAAGCACCACAGGTGAAACCAGAACCTAAAAAACATGAAGAGCCTAAAACGATTCTAAGACGCCCCGACCTCAAAGATAAAGTCATCACAGGAAAAGCGCGTGTCGGAAATGAAGTAATCGAGTTCAAAGACAGTCAAGTCGTCGTTGATGGCAAAGCTGTGGGCGAAGTAACTCCCGACTATGTCATAAAAATCAAGGGGCGCCCGCCTATTGATTTAAAACAAGAAGACCGGGTGCTGATGGAATTCAAGATCGGAGGTCCTGGCGCTTCGGACGAAACACATCAACTTGTCGGTCTGGGTCGAACAAAAGTCGGACTCAATGGCCGAATGTATGAAGGCGGACTGGTTGATACAAGATCACTCACGGTTGAGGCAACTCAACGACAGCTCAATATGGAGAAAGCCATCCAGGAATACAAAGATGGCAGACACATCACATCGGGAGTTAGTAACTATTTCCTCGGCGATGCAGAAGGAACGATGGACCAACAGGTCGCTACTTTCCGCACTCAAAAATCCGGTCTGCAAAAGGAATTTCAAACGCTTTTCAAGGACGGCTTCGATCCTAAACATCTCGACAACAATCGTGTCGACCAATGCACGAGAGCAACGCAGCAAATGATGGAAAACTGTCGCACGACAACTGCAGACGGATCAGAATTAGTTCAACGAACAACGCAATTGGAGCAGCAAGCTAACGAAGGCATCATCATGGCGACCACAACAATCGCCACGATGGGAGTGGGGGCGGCTTTCAACGGACTTGCCAATGCGGGCAAGCTTGCAAACTTATCCAAAGTCACTGTCCTAACCACTGAGATAGGCGCCACCGGTGTCGTCGGCGGTACCATCTCAGTTATCGGGAGACACACAGAGAAAGGCGGCTTAGAAGAAGCGTATACAAATCTTGGATCCGGCACCATGGAAGGAATGGCAAATTCACTCAATGCCTTCGGCACCATGATGAAGGCGCAAGGAATAGGCAAGCTCGGGGTCACCATAAGTCAGTTGAGCAAAGCCGAAGTGAGCATGGCAAACCTGGCAAAAGCGAGCGTAAAAGTCGAACAACTGGCGCAAGGCGAAGTTGAACTTGCGCAAATAAGCAAGGCAATGGTGACTGTCGAGAATCTCAATAAAGCCGGGCTAACGACGAAGGGTCTTGCGAAGGTTGGTATCACGGCCGAAGAACTTGAATCAGGCGCTGTCAGCATGGAGCGGCTGATGAACGCCGGACTCAAAGAGAAGGACCTCGCCAAAGTACTTCGAAGGCCTGTTCCGCG
>WBZN01000866.1_pt1 | contig 15008 bp, 14 predicted proteins | sample 5204281 | NCBI WGS metagenome assembly WBZN01 (sample SAMN12344347, study PRJNA552823) | activated sludge metagenome | biome: Activated sludge suspended growth; feature: Nitrification reactor; material: Wastewater; isolation source: activated sludge from nitrification reactor of wastewater...
ATGCGCTGGTTGCTGCTCACCGCCGTGCTCGCCGCCGGCTGCACCGAGCCCCGCAGCCTCGCGTGCAAGGAGGTCTGCAAGCGCGAGGCGGAGTGCGTGGACTCGACGGCGAGCAAGATCCCGTTCGACGAGAAGGAGTGCATCGCGGCGTGCGCGGCGCTCGAGCACGACGTCGCCGACAACGGCGCCAAGGTCCAGCGTCATATCGCCTGCGTGGCGAAGCAGCAGTCGTGCGTGGCTGTCCTCGAGTGCAGGTAGCTGAGCTGGCGGCTCAACGCGGATCGCTCGGAAGCTTGCGCCGGGTCTCGGTGGGATCGATCCAGGGCAGCAGCGCGACGACGCCGAGCTGGAGCGTGGCCGCCACGATGTAGATCCCGCGGTAGGTCCACCAGCCCTGCGCATGGCCGGCGAGCTTGAACCCGAGCGTCGTCGAGAAGTTCACCAGCGCCATGTACGTCGTGAACTGTGTCGCCGCGATCTTGGGCCACGAGATGTCCATGCACAGCGCGAACAACGACACGGTCATCACCGACTGGCACAGCGGCTCGACCAGGAACAGCGCGTAGATGAACGTGCGGTTGGTCCACCACGCCTCGGCGGCGGCAAAGCCGAACCAGAACAGCGCGAGCGTCCCGGCCGCGATCGCCGCCAATCGGCGATGTCCGACCTTGTCGGCGAGGAAGCCGCCGAGCACCGAGCCCCCGAGCCCGAGCGCGAGCCCGGGGCCGCCGGTGATCTGCACGTACTCCGTCTGGCTCCAGCCGAGCTCCTGGACGAACAGCACCGTGGCGATCGCCGTCATCATGCCGATCGCGATGTTGGCGTAGAGCATCAGGGCCGCGCCGAGGATCGCCGAACGCAGCCGGAACGCCTTGCCGAGCGAGCGCACCACGTCCCCGAACCTCGGCCGCGCCGGCGGCGGCCCCGAGCGTTCGTGCACGAGCAGCGGGACCATCATGATCGCGAGGAGGATGACCGTCTGCACGACGATCGCCGAGCGCAGCCCGTACCCGTCGATCACGGTCGCCAAGCCGGCGGCGCCGATCACGCCGCCGGCGTACTTCGATGCGTACATCAGGCCGTTCGCCCGACCGCGCTCCTGCGGTTCGAGCAGATCGACCGCGAGCGCGTCCACCGCCACGTCCTGCATCGAGTTGAACACGGTGTGGATCAGGATCATCCACGCGAGCGCATCGAGGTTCGCCGTCAGATCCGGGATCAGGATCAGCGCGCCGGCGGTCACCGCCATCATCCCCTGGGCGAACAAGATCCACGGTCGCCGCCGCCCGAGCGACGGGATCGTGAACGTGTCCATGATCGGCCCCCACACCCACTTGAACGAGTACGGCAAGGTCGTCATCGCGAGGGCCGCCCCCACCGCGGCCGCGTCGAGCCCGTGACCCGCGAGGTACGTGGGCAGCGTGATCGCCATGAAGCCCCACGGGATCCCCTGTGCGAGGTACAGCACGCACAAGGTGAACATCCGCAGCCAGCGTCGTTCCGCGAGGCTCACCCCGCGAAGCCTAACATTTCGCGGATCATCCACATCGCCGGGGCTCGCTCGCCGACGACGGGCGGTGCTCCCCGGTCGGGGCGCGGCCGGCCGTGACGACGCCTGCATTCGCGCGCGAGAGACAGGTGCGCACCGCCAGCGCTCCTCGGTGCCGCCCATCGCGGACTTCGAGCTCGGGATGTTCGCGGTGCCCGCGGCGGCGACCGCGATCAGCACCGGGCGACTGCGGCGATGACCCGGACCTGCGACAGCGGCACACGTGCGACCATGGGTGCGACAGGTCGCGGCCTCGCGAACAGCGTGTAATCGGCCGAAGTTGCTGAGCTTCGATCTGGCTCGCCGCGCGCAGAGCGGTCCTGAGCGCGCGACGCACTGGCCGCGCATGAAGGCAGGACTTCCCATGAATCACCTCGACACCATCACGACCCGTCAGCGCCGCGGCCTCGTCCGCGATGCCCTCTTCGCGACACTCGTCGCCCTGGCCGCGGTCGTCTCGATCAACACGGTCGGCTCCGCCGTTCATGGGGCGAACACGCACCTCGCGCAGCGCTAGATCGCGACCAGCGCAACGCGCAACCGATGGCGATGACGGCGGCGTAGTTCCGCAAGCGCGAGGAGGTGCCAAGGTGCGCTCGACCTCGGCACGTGGCTTGGGCCGACCGCCCTCATCACGTCAACGGGTGGGTGAGTTGTTCCAGTCGCGACGCTGCCACGTGTTGCGGTACGTTCCGCGACCATGGCAGGCACCGTCCACGTCATCGACCATCCGCTGGTCCAACACAAGCTGACGCTGATGCGCTCCCAGGAGACCAGCACCAGCAAGTTTCGCAGCCTGCTGCGCGAGATCAGCATGCTGCTCGCCTACGAAGTATGGCGGGACCTGCCGATGACGATGGTCCAGATCCAGACGCCGATCGCACCGATGACGGCCCCGATGCTCGACGGCAAGAAGACCGTGCTCGTCGCGATCTTGCGCGCGGGCGGCGGCATCCTCGAGGGCATGCTCGACGTCCTGCCATCGGCGCGGATCGGTCATATCGGCCTGTATCGCGACCCGAAGACGCTCGAGCCGGTCGAGTACTACTACAAGGTCCCCGAGGAGATGGCGAGCCGGGACGTGATCGTCGTCGATCCGATGCTCGCCACCGGCAACTCCGCGGTCGCCGCGGTCGCGAAGCTCAAGGAGAGCAGGCCGCGCTCGGTCAAGTTCGTCTGCCTCCTGACCTGCCCGGAAGGCCTCGCGACCTTCCACGCCGCCCACCCGGAGATCCCGGTCTACACCGCCGCGATCGATGAGCGGCTCGACGAGCACAGCTACATCGTCCCCGGTCTCGGGGACGCCGGCGATCGTTTGTTCGGAACGAAGTGACGGTGATAGCTTCGCTTCCATGCGGAAGCTGGTCCTGATCACGTTGCTCCTCGCCAGCTCGCCAACCTACGGCGAGCCGTTCGCCGAGCTCGCCGGTGGGCTCGTCGCGCCGGTCTCCAACGACGACTGGACCAGCGCGGTCGAGCCGAGCTTCAAGCTCGCCGCCCGGCTCGGCAGCGACGCTCCAGGCCTCGGCTTCATGGCGAGCGTTGACTGGACGCCGCTCGCGGCCGATTCGAGCCTGATCTCGTTCAACCGGTTCCGGATCCTGGGTCACCTCCAGTTCCGCAGCCGGATCGCGAAGAACGCGACGCTGAGCGGCCGGTTCGGCGCGGGCGTCGACATCCTGCACGAGTCCGCCGAGATCACGATCCCGCTGATCGGGACCGTGAAGGGCTCGGATAGCGACCTCGGGATCGCCTTCGAAGCGGCGCTCGGTGCCTGGTTCGACGTCGGCTCGCTGCAGCTCGGCGGTGAGGTGGCCTTGCCGATCGGGTACCACTCGAGCGCCGGCAATCCGAACAATCCCGCCGATCCGAACGACGCGAAGTTCGACTATACCTCGGTCGATATCGACGTGATGCTCGGAGTTCGGTTCGGGCTCTGAACCCTCGCCGGTGAACCGAGCTACCACGAAGTTTTTGCGAGCTGGTTACGTGCCGGAAACACACTCCCGACGACGATCGCGCGCATGAACTCAGGCGACACCGCGTGGCTGCTGCTGTCGGCTGCACTCGTGATGCTGATGACCCCGGCGCTCGCGATGTTCTACGGCGGCATGGTGCAGAGCAAGAACGTGCTGTCGACGTTCATGCACAGCTTCTTCGCGCTCGGTCTCGTGACCGTCCAGTTCGCGCTCGTCGGCTACAGCCTGTGCTTCGGGCCGAGCTGGCACGGCGTGATCGGAGGTCTCGACTTTTTCGGGCTCCACGGGGTTGGTCTCAAGGCCGCCGGCGCGGCGAACGCCGTGGCGCCCAGCACCGTGCCGCACCTCGCGTTCATGGCCTACCAATGCATGTTCGCGGTGATCGCGCCCGCGCTGATCTCGGGCGCCTACGCCGAGCGCTTCCGGTTCTCGGCCTACGTCGTGTTCACGCTGGCATGGACCACGCTCGTCTACGATCCGATCGCCCACTGGTCATGGGCGGCCGACGGCTGGCTCGCGAAGCTGGGCGCGATCGACTACGCGGGCGGTACCGTCGTCCATCTGTCGTCGGGCGTCTCGGCGCTCGTCGTCGCGCTCGTGATCGGCAAGCGCAAGGGCTATCCAAGCGTCCGCCACCCGCCGCACGACCTGACGATGACCGTGATCGGCGCGGGCCTGTTGTGGTTCGGCTGGTTCGGCTTCAACGCGGGCGCGGGATCACTCACGGAAGGGCGCGCCGCGCAGGCGCTCGTCAACACGCACCTCGCCGCGGCGGCCGGCGCGCTGTCGTGGTGCCTGTTCGAAGGAACGCGGGTCAGGAAGGCGACGATGCTCGGCTTTGCATCGGGGTTAGTCGCGGGGCTCGTCGCGATCACGCCCGCCGCCGGCTATGTCGATCCGATGATCGCGCTGGGGATCGGCGGGATCGCGGGGGCGATCTGCTATGGCGCCGTGCTCGTCAAGGCGCGCCTCGGCTACGATGATGCCCTCGACGCGTTCGGCGTCCATGGCGTCGGAGGTGCGACCGGCGCGCTGCTCACCGGTCTGTTCGCGCGCGCGATCTACAACAGCGGCAACGGCGGTGGCGGCGCGCTGCTCAGCAAGCAGGCGATCGCGATCGGCTCCGCGGCCGCCTGGTCCGCCGTGGTCACGTACGTGGTGCTCAAGGGGATCGATCTCACGATCGGTCTGCGGGTCGACGCCGAGGTCGAGCACGACGGTCTCGATGGGGCGCTTCACGGCGAGTCGGCGTACGGTAGTCCGGGGGGCGTGGCCCACGGATCTTGAGCAATTCAAATACTCTGGCAGAATATCCGTGAAAACAGATTGAACGCATCCGTTACAGCGGATATTATTCTGCTCATGAGTGACGGAGCCACTGCCGTGCCCTTCGTGAGCCTCGACGAATCTCGTCGTGCGCGCGGCATGGGGGGCCGCGGCGGGCGACCGTCACCGACTCGTCAAACCACCCCTGTCGTCCCGGTAGCCCCCGCCGCGTGGGTATACTGAGCCCGGTTTGGGTCTGGTGAAGAAGAAAGCCGCGGACAAGACAGTGGCGAGCCAGCGCGTGGAGACACCACGCACCGGCGATGCCGATGCAATGACGGCCGGTCCAGATGTTCCGCCGGTGGCGGGCTCGGAATCAACCGATCTCGCGCCGGTCGTGGGCTCGAACCTGCGCCGGTTACGGACGCGACGTGGCCTCTCGCTCGAGCGCCTCGCCCATATCTCCGGTGTCTCGCGCGCGATGCTCGGACAGATCGAGCTCGGTCAGAGCGCACCGACGATCAACGTGCTCTGGAAGATCGCGCGCGCGCTCGAGGTCACGTTCTCGGCGCTGATCAGCTCGCGCACCCAATCGGGCGCGCTCGTGCTGCGGTCGTCCGAGTCGAAGCTGCTGACGAGCAAGGATCGCAGCTTCAGCTCGCGCGCCTTGTTCCCGTTCGACGAGCCCCGCCGCGTCGAGTTCTACGAGCTGCGCCTCGCGGCCGGCAGCGTCGAGGACGCCGATGCCCACCCACCCGGGACCAGCGAGAACCTCGTGGTCACGGCAGGCGCGATCGAGATCGATGTCGCCGGTGACACGCACCGACTCGAGGCCGGCGATTCGATCCTGTTCGAGGCCGATACGCCGCACGCTTATCGCAACCCGGGGCGCGTCGAAGCGGTGATGTACCTGGTGATGACGTACGCCGAAGAGATCGGCTAACCCGAGCCGGTCCGGCGAAGACTGGCTCGACCCGCGGCATGGCCGACGAGCCTGCCAAGGCCGACCGCCGCGGTCACTCGGCCGACTGGGTTGTGGGCACGACGAACGACGGGACGTGCGCCGGCTCCCGCTCGTGCTTCGAGCCGACGAGCTTGAAGGCGATGATGGCGCCGATCAGGGCCACCACGACCGCGACGACGAGCATCATCCGGGTGGCGCGGCCCGGGCGCTGCCAGGGAAGATCCCGCGCGGTTCTTCTATGTAGCTCCTGGCGCGACGCGACCGCGAACGGCCGACGCGCCCGCGGCGGCCGACTGACCGCCACCGAGCCCGGTGGCGCGGCCTGCGCCAGCACCGGGTTCGCGGCCGCGACCTGCGCCGTGATCGGGCCCGAGGACCCTGCCCGGCCCGGCTTCGCGCGGGGCAATTGCGCCGCCAGCTCGTCACTCGACATCAGCACGGTTGTCGAGCCTTCCAGGAGATCCGTGGTCTCGATCCGCGGGACCTCTTCGGTGTCCTTCTCGTGCCCGGGCGCGATGATCGCGTGCGCCGGCGCCGGCGCTCGCCCTGGAGCCGGGAGCACGGGCGCGTTGACCCGCGGGCTCGCCACGCTGGGCGCGGCATTGCTGGTGAGTGGACGGCCCGAAACCAGCAGCGCCTGGAGCAGGCCCGTATCGCGCCCGCCCTTCACAGGATCGACCCAGCCAAGCACCGTGGATGCGGTCACCAGCGTCGAGTCGGGCTCCGACATGTCATTGGTACCCTGCCGGGAGAGCGCCGACTCGAGCGCCTCGCGGGTGGCCTTCGCGGTCTGGAACCGGCGCGCGGGATCTTTCTCGAGCAGGCGCAAGATCACCGCGGCGATCCGGACCGGCAGTCCGGGGATCGGCGGCGGTGGATCGCTCGCGTGCATCGCGATCAGCTCGTGCACCGACTGCGACCGGAACGGCGCCGTGCCCGATGCCAGCAGGTGCAACAGACAGCCGAGCGAGTAGAGGTCCGCGCGGGCATCGACGTTCTGACCGGTGACCGCCTCGGGCGGCATGAACACCGGCGTCCCGAGCAGCGCCCCTGCGTTGGTCATCGTCGTCAAGCTGACCGGCTGGGTCAGCGACTTCGCGAGGCCGAAGTCGAGGACCTTGATCAGGTCACGCCCCGTCGACATCACCATCACGTTCGACGGCTTGAGATCGCGATGCACGATGTCGAGCGCGTGAGCACCCTCGAGCGCGTCGCAGATCTGCGCGCCGATCCGCACCAGCCGCGCGGCCGAGATCGTGCGCTCGGTCTCGAGCAACCGATCGAGCGTCACGCCCGAGACGAGCTCCATGACCAGATAGAACATCCCGTCATCGGTCTGACCGAAGTCGAGGACCGAGACGGCGTTGGGATGAGCGAGCCGGCTCGCGAGCTTCGCTTCTCTCAGGAAGCGCTTGATCACGACGGGCTCGGCGACCAGGCTGGGGGTCACCACCTTGATCGCGACCTCGCGTCCGACCGAGTGCTGCGTGCCTCGATACACCGTGCCCATCCCGCCGTGGCCGATCTTCTCGACGATCGTGTAACGACGATCGAGATCTCGACCGATCAGCTGATCGGCAGACGACGACGCGATCCGGACGAGCCGCGTGTCATCCGCGGGGCAGCGCTCGCCCCCCGCGTAGCTCCTCTCGCACGTCGGGCAATAAAGCTCCATCGACGGACTCTCCACCCCAACTGCCATCGTCGGCCCATGGTAGCAATTGCGGCGAGGGCGCGCGATGTAAAGCGGTTGCACAATGTCCGCCACACACCCTCCTACAGGTCCCTTCGTTGCCGACGGTTAGGCACCTGTCGCGTGCCGATTCATGCGGGGTCCTCGCATCAAGGCCGCGGTGGCCCGTTCAGAGGCGCCGAGCGGGTGGAAGCCCCCGAACCGGCCCCCGAGCGCGGATGTCCGAATTGCGGTCAGACCAGGCTACCGCGTGGTCGAGCCGCGGTTCAGTTGCAGCGCGCGTGCTTCGCGTCATAGACGTGCCGCTCGGTGCCCGCCGAGATCGCGAGGACGCCCGCAGATTCGCCCGCACTCGACGGAAATGTCACTCGTCGCATCATCGGTGTCTCCCTCGGTCGCGTTTATACTGCGCGCCATGTCGGGACCGAAAGGCGCGCGTGGGCGCCGCTTCGAAGGCGCGCTGGATCCGGTGGCGGCCGAGATGAATGCGTCGATCGACTTCGATCACCGCTTGTTGCCCTACGACGTCGCTGGCTCGATCGCCCACGCCGAGATGCTGGCCGCGCGCGGCATCATCACGGCCGCGGACGCGACGGCGATCGCCTCCGGCCTGCGCGCGGTCTCGGACCGGCTCGCGTCGGGTGAGCTGACCTGGGATGCGGCGCTCGAAGATGTTCACATGAACGTCGAGGCACGGTTGATCGACGAGATCGGCGACGCGGGTCGCCGGTTGCACACGGCGCGCAGTCGCAATGATCAAGTCGCGACCGATCTGCGCCTCTACGCCCGCGCCGCCGCGGCGCGCCTGGTCGCCGCGATCGACGAGCTCCGGCGTGCCTTCGTGGTGCAGGCGCGCAAGCACCTCGACACGCTGATGCCCGGATACACCCACTTCCAGCGCGCGCAGCCCGTCCGCCTCGCGCATCACCTGCTCGCGTACGACGCGATGCTCGAGCGCGATCGGGGGCGGATCACGGATGCGGCCCGCCGCGCCGACGTCTCGCCGCTGGGATCGGGCGCGCTCGCAGGCACGACGTTGCCGATCGATCGCGACCGGGTCGCCCATCGCCTCGGGTTCGGCGGCGTCACCCACAACTCGCTCGATGCGGTGGGCGATCGCGACTTCGCGATCGAGCTGGTCGCGGCCTGCGCGCTGTGCCAGGTCCACCTGTCTCGCCTCGGCGAGGAGCTCGTGCTGTGGATGAGCCAGGAGCTCGGGTTCGTCAAGATCGGCGAGGCGTACTGCTCGGGCTCGAGCCTGATGCCGCAGAAGATGAACCCCGATCTCGCGGAGCTCGTCCGCGCCAAGACCGGTCGCACGGTCGGTGCCTGGGTGACGCTGATGACGATCGTGAAGGGCCTTCCGCTCGCCTACAACAAGGATCTCCAGGAGACGCAAGAGCCGCTCTACGACGCCGTCGAGACGGTGGAGGCGAGCCTCGCCGTCGCGCGCGGGATGGTCGCGAGCCTCCAGTTCGACGTCGCCAGGCTCGCGGCGGCGATCGGCGCGGGCCATCTCGTCGCGACCGAGCTCGCCGACTATCTCGTCACCCGTGGCATCGCGTTTCGCGAGGCACACGATGTCGCCGGGCACCTCGTCCGCGTGGCGACCGAGCGCGGCGTCGAGCTCGCCGCACTCTCGCTCGCGGATCTGCGTGCCGCGCATCCGGCGTTCGATGCCGATGTCCGCGACTGGCTCGATCCCGCGCGCGCCGTCGATCGTCGCGATCTCACGGGCGGTCCTGCGCGGACGCGAGTGCTCGCCGAGATCGATCGGATCTGTGCGGAGCTTGGGGTACAACCCCAGCCCTGATGTCAGCCCCTTTCCAATTCAAGAACGACGAGCTTCACTGCGAAGGTGTCCCGCTGGCGAAGATCGCCGCCGAGCTGGGGACCCCGGTGTACGTCTACAGCCAGACCGAGCTGGAGCGGGCGTATCGCGCGTTCGTCGCCGCGCTCGAAGGCATCCCGCATCGCGTCTGCTATGCGGTCAAGGCGAACTCCACGCTCGGCGTCCTCGCGGTGCTGGTCGAGCTCGGCGCGGGCGCCGATATCGTGTCCGCCGGTGAGTTGTTCCGCTGGCAGAAGGCCGGCGGAGATCCGGCGAAGGTCGTGTTCTCCGGCGTTGGCAAGACGGAAGTCGAGATGAAGATGGCGCTCGCCGCGGGCGTCGGCGTGTTCAACGTCGAGTCCGGCGAGGAGATGGTCGTCCTCGATCGCGTCGCGCGGTCCACCGGTCAGCGTGCGAAGATCTCGCTCCGCGTCAACCCCGACGTCGATGCGGGCACGCACCCGTACATCTCGACCGGCCTCAAGCAGAACAAGTTCGGCGTCTCGATGGAGGAAGCGCGCGAGCTCGCACGCACCGCCGCGAAGCTGACGGGCGTCGACATCATCGGCATCGATTGCCACATCGGCTCGCAGCTCACCAAGACCACGCCGTTCGTCGATGCGATCGCCCGCCTGGTCACGTTGATCCAGGATCTCGCGAAGGATGGCATCCAGATCGAGCACATCGACATCGGTGGCGGCCTCGGCATCGACTATGGCAAGGGCGAGGTCGTGCCGAGCCCGGCCGAGTACGGCGCCGCCGTTCGTTCGGCGCTCGCTCCGTTGACCGCACTGGGCGTGACGCTGGTGACCGAGCCCGGGCGCGTGATCGTCGGCGCCGCCGGGGCGCTGCTCACGCGCGTCGTGTACCGCAAGCGCAACGAAGACAAGCACTTCACGATCGTCGACGCGGCGATGAATGACCTGATGCGCCCCGCGCTGTACGGCTCGTTCCACCCGATGAAGCCGGTCACCAACCCCGGACGTCCGGAGATCACGACCGACGTCGTGGGCCCGATCTGCGAGACCGGCGATTTCTTCGCGCGCGACCGGAACCTGCCGGAGATGGCGCAGGGCGAGCTGTTGTGGATCGGCGCCGCGGGTGCCTACGGCGCCGCGATGTCCTCGAACTACAACACTCGCACCCGCGCCCCCGAGGTGCTCGTGCGCGGCGACAGCTACACCGTGATCAAGACCCGCGAGACCTACGAGCAGCTGATCGCCGGCGAGCGGCTCCCGTAAGCCTGCTATCCTCGTTGGCGTGAGACGGGGCCTCTACCTGGTCGTGCTGTGGCTCGCCGCCTGCGGCGATAACGCCGAGGGCGAAGATCGCCAGGGCGGCGACACCACGAGCGACGACCGCACGCGCGATGCGTACTCGCACCCGGCACCGACGCTCGACACGTCGCAGCTCGGGATCCACAAGGCCGGCAAGGGCCCGTTCGATTTCCACTGGAGCCCGCCGCAGCTCGGACCGCTGTACAACAACGACGCGTGCTTCGGCTGCCATGGCGGCGATGGGCGCGGACAGTCGCAGATCGAACAAGGTCCGTTTCCGTTCGGATCGCAGGCGCTGGTCCGGGTCAGCCTCGTCGCGGGCGTTCCGGACGTCCCCGGCGGTCCGGTCCCCGTGCCTGGCTTCGGCCTGCAGATCCAGGATCACACGGTCGTCGGCCTGCCCGAGGCGTTCGTCCGGCTGAGCTGGGCGGACTTCGACCAGACCTACGCCGACGGCGAGATCGTGACGCTTCGCGTGCCGACGATCGACGTGCGCCAGCCGGATGGCTCCCCGATGCCCGAAGGCACGCGAACCTCGTATCGCCAGGCACCCGCGGTGTTCGGTCTCGGCCTGCTCGAGGCCATCGAGGACGACACGCTGCTCGCGCTCGCCGATCCCGACGACCTCGACGGCGACGGGATCTCGGGCCGCGTCAACATGGTGTGGGACGTCGCGCTCGGGGCCACGCGGATCGGACGGTTCGGGCACAAGGCGAGCGTGACGACGTTGCGCCAGCAGACCGCGGGCGCGTTCGTCAATGACATGGGGCTGACCAACCTGGTGTTCCCCGAGCCCGATGGCATGCGCGACATCAACGACGAACAGCTCGAGCAAACGGCGTTCTTCGTGTCGACGCTCGCCGTGCCGAGGGCTGCCCCGCGCAGCGCCGCCGCGCAGCGCGGCCGGATCCTGTTCGACGATTTCCAGTGCTCGGCCTGTCACGTGCCGACGATCGTCACCGGTGACCACGCGATCCCGCAGCTCGCACATCAGACGATTCATCCTTACACCGACTTGCTGCTGCACGACGTCGGCGACGAGCTGACCGACACGCGCCGCGACTTCCTCGCCGAGGGCGTCGAGTGGAGGACCCCGCCGCTGTGGGGGCTCGGCCTGGTCCAGATCGTGGCGCCTGACGCGACGTTCCTCCATGACGGGCGCGCGCGCACGCTGGCGGAGGCGATCATGTGGCACGGTGGCGAAGCGATGGCCGCTCGGGAGGCGTTCCGGACCGCGACGAAGCGCGAGCGAGACGCGTTGATCGCGTTCCTCCAGTCGCTCTGAGCGCTACAATCGACCGGTGGAGAAGCGCGTTCGAGCAACCACGATCGCGCCCGCGAACATCCCGAAGCCCGGCGGCCTCGTCCTGCCGGCCTCGCCACATCCGAACGCCAGGGTCCGCGTCCTGCCGCTCGACTTGCGCCCGCCGGCGCGCACGAAGCCGAGGGCGCCCCGCGCGGGCGCGGCCAGTCGTGCGTGGTTGGCGTTCGGTGCGGTCCTCGCGATCGCCGCCGGCATCTCGCTCGCGATCGTCGTCGTCGTCACCCGGTAGTCGGGCCCGGATTCACAGATCCGGAGCACCCGTCAGGCGAGCCGCTCGATCTGTACGCGCGCGTCGTTGAACGCAGCTTGGCCGCCGAGATCGGCGACGTCCGGCGGGATCAGCGCGTTCGCCGTGAAGCCGTTCGCGGTGTGCTTGCGCCACAGCCCCTTCGCGAGCACGCAGACGCCATCGCGCACCTCGGGCGCGACCTTGGCGAGACAGCGGACCTCCCCGTGCGCGTTCCACACGCGGATCCGATCGCCGCTCTTGATCCCGCGCGCCGCGGCGTCGGCCGGCGACAGCTCGAGCGCGCCCGGGGCCGTGCGCAGCTGACCGAACATCGAGCTGATCTGGGTCGCGAGCGCCGGCGAGATCAGCGCGAGCGGGAACTCGGTCGTCCGTGGATCGGGTCGATAGGTATAGAGCCCCTCGGTCGCCGCGGCATCGAGCTCGGCGGGGACCAGATGGATCCGCCGGTCCGCGGTCGACGGGAACACGTCGACGAAAGGCACCGGACGCGCGCCCTCCGGAGGTGAGGCCACCGTGTGGTCGTCGAGCTGGGCGCGCAGCCCGGCGCCGTGCGGTGACGCGGCGAACACCTGCGCGACGATCGCGTCGTCGGTCATCGCGTCGCCCGGACGCACGAGCTCGAGCCGCTCGAGCAGCTCGCCGAACAGCGCGTTGTTGCTGCGCGCCTCGCCGACCGGCGCCACCACCGCGGCGCTGTCGAACATCCGCATCGTCCCGTAGCCGCGGCGCAGCTCGCGGTGCTCGAGGAACGTCGTCGCGGGCAGCACCACATCGGCGAGCTGGCACGTATCGGTCATCACTTGCTCGTGCACGATCACGAACAGGTCGTCGCGCCGGAGCTGTTCGATCAACGCCGCCTGATCCGGGGCGGTCGCGACGGGGTTGCAGTTGTAGACGAACAGGCACTCGATCGGCGGATCGCGCAGCGTGCGCAACGCCGTCGAGATCTCGCTCATGTTGACCGTCCGCGTGGGTGCGACCGGCTCGCCGATTCCGGACTCCGCGCTGACGGTCCAGCGCGCGTCGCCGTTGGACATGGTGTGACCGCCGCCGCGCACGCCGAACTTGCCGGCGACCGCGGACAGCGCCATCACGGCCGCGACCCCACTGCCGCCATTGCGGTTGCGTTCCATGCCCCAGCCGACCCGGATCACGGCGGGCGAGCTCGCGGCGTACAGCTCGACGAACTGATCGAGCACGCCGGGCTCGATGCCAGCTTCGGCCGCGGCTGCGTCGATCGACCAGCGCGACGCGCGGGCGGCGAGCTCGTCGACCTCCGACGCGTGCTCCGCGAGGAACCGGTGATCGGCGTGGCCACGCGAGAACAGCGCGTGGATCGCGGCCAGCGCGACCGGCAGGTCGGTCCCGGGGCGGAGCGCGAGGTGGAGATCGGCGCGGCGGGCGAGCGGGGTCCGTCGCGGATCGATGACCACGAGCTTCGCGCCTGCCTCGCGCGCCCGCTCGATCACCGGGACCAGATGGATGCTGGTGGCCGCCGGGTTGACGCCCCACAGCACGATCAGCTTCGCGTGCGCGTAGTCCTCGAGGGCGACGCCCGGCATCACGCCGTACAGCCCGTGACTCGCCGCCGTGGTCGCCGCCGCGCAAAACGTCCGCTCGAGGTTCGATGCGCCGAGTCTCCGGAACAGGCGCGTCGCGAGCGCGCCTTCGGTGAGCCAGCCGTTCGAGCCACCGTAGTGGTACGGCAGGATCGCCTCACCGCCGGATCGCGCGCGGATCGCCTGGATCCGATCGGTGATCATGCCGAGCGCTTCGTCCCACGTCACGGTGCGCCACTGGCCGCCGCCCTTCGGGCCGCTGCGTACCATCGGAGCCAGGATCCGATCGTCGCCGTACATGTGCTCGGTGAACTTGCGGACCTTGCCGCAGATGAAGCCCTCCGTGATCGGCCCTCGTCGGTCGCCATCGATTTCGGTGACCCGGCCGTGCTCGACGGAGACGGTCAAGCCACACAGGTCCGGGCAATCGAGTGGGCACGCGCTGGAGCGCTGTTCCATGGGGGCGCACTATACGCAATCGTGGCCGCGGCACCCGATCAGATCGCCGGGCTCGCGACCGATCACCAAGTGCCGAGAATTCCGTACGTGGCCGTCGCGCGGCCATCGGCGCCGGTGGCCGTGCCAAGCGCGGGCGTCACGCGAACCGGGGGATCGTCGAGGTTGCGGGTCAGCACGCCGGCACCGATCAACCCGACCAGCATCCCGCCGAGGGCGAAGTTGGCGAGGTGCTCCTGCGTCCGCCGCGCGATCTGCTCGTCGGTCCCGGTCTGTTGCGCCCCGGGGTACACCAGGCTCTCGGTCGCCAGCCCGCCGATGACCCCGATCAGCCCGCCGATATCGATCAGCACCGCGTGCGTGCGGCTGATCTTGAAGTATCGCGTCATCAGCACGCCGCTGATCCCTCCCATGCCGAGGCCGCTGAGCACGAGGCCTGAGCCGACCGACCGCGGCGAGTCGAAGGTCACGGCGAACAGCGACCCAGCGGTCGTCCCCCACAGGAGCGCGCTGTTGATCAGCGCCGCATCACCCGGCCGGATCTCGAATCGGTCACCGAGGTAGTAGCTGATCGCGCCGCTGACCAGCGCGCTCGCACCGAGCACCGGCTGGACGATCTCCGCTCGACTGGTGAACAACAACGCACCGGCCGCCCCCACGATCCCGCCGGCCAGGGTCCCGGTGATCGTCAGGTTGCTGGTGCCCAGCGAGAGCCGGTCGGGCAGCTGGAAGTACGCCCCGGCGAGACCGGCCCCGGTCCCCACCACGGTGCCGAGGCTCGCGAGCGCCGAGCTCTTGAACGCGTACAACATCGACCCCGTGGTCACACCGCCGGCAACCGCCGCAAACGCGATCAGCTG
>WBZN01001373.1_pt1 | contig 15006 bp, 15 predicted proteins | sample 5204281 | NCBI WGS metagenome assembly WBZN01 (sample SAMN12344347, study PRJNA552823) | activated sludge metagenome | biome: Activated sludge suspended growth; feature: Nitrification reactor; material: Wastewater; isolation source: activated sludge from nitrification reactor of wastewater...
CGGGAACATCTCGCCCAACCCATATTGCTCCTGGAGGATCTGCTGGGTTGAGGTGAGATAGCCGATGAAGGCGCCGAAGATCAGCCCGGCGGTGATGGTGTAGCCGAGGGTGAAGCGGTTGGTGCAGGCCTCGTGGAACGCCATGGCGATGCGGCGCAGGGAAAAGCTGGCGCGCCGCTCCAGCGGCAGGGTCTCCGGCTGGCGCCAGGCGAACCAGACCAGCCCGATGATGCCCTGGGCCAGCAGCACGCCGAAGATCCAGCGCCATTCGGCCAGGAACAGGATGCCCTGGCCGATCGAGGGCGCGATCACCGGCACCACGATGAAGACCGTGGTCACCAGGGACAGCACCTTCGCCATCTCGCGCCCGGAATAGAGGTCGCGGATAAGGGCGATGGAGACGATGCGCGGCCCGGCCGCGCCGATGCCCTGCAGGAAGCGGCCCAGCAGCATGATCTCGAAGCTGCCCGAGAGGACGCACATCGCGGTGCCGAGCAGGAAGATGCCGAAACCCCAATAGATCGTCGGCTTGCGTCCGAGCGTGTCGGAGACCGGGCCATAGACCAGCTGCGACAATGCCAGGCCGAGGAACAGCGCGGTGACGATCATCTGCCGGTCGTTCTCGCGCCGGATCGCGAGATCGGCGGCGATCTGCGGCAGCGCCGGCAGCATGGCGTCGATGGAAAAGGCGATCAGCGACGCCATCACCGCCATCAGCACGATGAATTCGATGCTGGCATGATGCTTGTCCGGTTTCGGCGCGGTCGTCGTCACGTTGCTTCCCCTGCGGCGGAGCGGTGAATTTGCACGCGCGGCCGGCGCTGTCAAACCGTGTCCCGCGCATGGGCCGCCTGCAGAATCGACACGCTGCGCCGCCCCGACGCTCCGGCGCGGCAAGGGCCTTGCCGCGTTCGGCGAAGCCATGCTCTAGTGTGTGAGAATCGTTCTCAACATGCAGGGGAACCCATGACGGACCAGCACCGGATCGACGGCATCGCCGAATTGCGCGCTCTGTTCGGCCATGCCGAGGGACTGGCCTTGCGCAAGGCGATCCCGAAGCTCGACCGCCATGCGCGCGATTTCATCGCCCGCTCGCCCTTTCTTTGCATCGCCACGGCGAATGCCGCGGGGCGGGCCGACGTCTTGCCGCGCGGCGACCCGGCCGGTTTCGTCCAGGTGCTGGACGACCATCACCTGGCGATCCCCGATCGGCCCGGCAACAACCGGCTGGATACGATGGTGAACATCCTGGAGAACCCGAATGTCGGGCTGATCTTCATGATCCCCGGCTTCGAGGATACCCTGCGGGTCAACGGCCGGGCCGAGATCACCACCGATCCTGAAATCCTCGCGCGCGCCACCGTCGACGGCAAGGCGCCGAAGGTGGCGCTCCGGGTCCGCGTCGACGAGGCGTTCCTGCATTGCGCCAAGGCCTTCAAGCGGTCGCGCCTGTGGCAGCCGGAGGCGCGGGTCGACCGCAAGGTGATGCCGACGCTGGCGCGCATGATCCTGGAGCAGACCGCCGACTCGGCGCCGAAGGAGGAAGAGGTCGTTGCCTGCGACCTCGACATCGAGGAGAGCTATCGCAAGGAGCTGTACTGAGCGGCCGCGGCGAGTCGGCATCCTTGCCGCTGTGCGGCGGATTTGCTAGACAATCGGTATCGATGGTTCCCCGACGGATGAACTCCAGGGGATGAAAAGGGAACACGGTGAGGACGACCCAATCGGGGCCGAAACCGTGGCTGCCCCCGCAACTGTGAGCGGCGAGGCTTGCGAACACCACGCTGGGAAACCGGCGGGCCACTGGGAAACCGGGAAGGCCGTTCGCCAGCCGCCAAGCCGCGAGCCAGGAGACCTGCCATCGCCAACCTGAACGTAACCGGACGGGGTGTGCCGGAGGGAGCGATGATGCAGATGCCACTCTCGATCAGATCTGTGCCGTTGCCGCGCCGCGCTGCCCCGTGCTCATGGCGGGGTAGAACATGGCGACGGAGTCCAAGACCCAACACCAACTCATTCTGTGCACCACCTGCCGGCGGACCGGGACGGATTGCCGCCCGGGGCTGCGCCTGCTGCAGTCGCTAGGCCAGGCAGCCGATCTCGGCCGCAGTGCCGGCCTGCCGGTGGAATTCGGCATTTCCGGTACCGCCTGCCTGTCCGGCTGCACGCGGCCCTGCACCGTGGCCTTCGTGGCGGACGGCAAGACGACCTACCTGTTCGGCGACATCGACCCGGCCGAGGATCTCGACGCGCTGGTCGCCTTCGCGCGGCTCTACCAGGCGCGGGAAGACGGCATGACCGGCTTCCGTGAGCGGCCGGATGCCCTGCGCGGCAAGTGCCTCGCCCGCATTCCGAGCGCGCTGATGATCAGCACGCAGAACGCGCGGGGGCTGAACTGATGGTGGCGGCGCTTTCCGTGCGCGCTGTGACCTGGGGCGTCCAGCGCGACGCGCCGATCCTGCGCGACATCTCCTTCGACGTGGCGCCGCAGGAGATGGTGGGCATTGTCGGGCCGAGCGGGGCGGGCAAGACCAGCCTGCTGCGCTGCCTCGGCCGGGCGAACCGGCCGTGGCGCGGGGTGATCCAGCTCCAGGGCGAGGATCTCTGGGGCATGGGTCCTGGCGAGGTCGCGCGCCGCATCGCGGCCGTGCCGCAGGAAGTTCCCGCGGCGTATCCCTTCCGTGTGCGCGAGGTGGTCATGCTGGGCCGCAGCGCGCGGCGGCGGGGGCGCTGCGATCGGGATGCCGTGGACCGCGCCAAGATCGCCGCGGCGCTGGAGCAATTGCAGCTCGCGCCGCTCGCGGACCGGCTGTTCGCCACCCTGTCCGGCGGCGAGAAGCAGCGCGTGCTGATCGCCCGCGCTCTGGCGCAGGCGGCGAGCCTCGTCCTGCTCGACGAACCCACGCACCACATCGATGTCGGACTGCAGCTGGAGATCCTGGGCCTGCTGCGGCGGCTCGGCAGCACCGTCGTCGTTGTGTCGCACGATCTCAACCTGGTGGCATCTTTTGCCGACCGGGTCCTGCTGTTGGATGGCGGGCGGCTCGTCGCGGCCGGCCCGGCGGCCGAAATCCTCACCGCCAAGAGCATCCGCGAGACCTTCGCGGTCGAGGCGCAGATCGATCGGCATCCCTGGATGGCGGCGCCGCGCTTTGCCTTCCAGCCCATCGGCAAGGCCTGAGGCGGTGCGGCCCCGCGACGCTTGACCGCAGCGGGTGCGGCGGAGCGGCGCCGCCGGTTGTCGCCGGCCGGTCCAGGGTGCTAGGAATGCGGCCGCATGAGACAGCACCGGTCCCGCCGTTCCTTGACCCATGCCAACCGCCGCATCGCGGCGGCTGTCGTGCTGCTTGGCCTGGTCCTGCAGGCGTTGGCTCCCTATCTGCCGATGTCAGCGATGGGCGGGCGCACCAGCTGGGAGGTCAACGGACTCGCGCGCTCCGGTGACGCCGTCGTCTGGCCGCCGACCTGCCTGTCGCCGCGAAACGGGGACGCCGACGGGTCGCGGCCCGGCGGGCCGCATCCCGGCGATTGCGCCATCTGCCTGGTGGTGCAGCAAGCCGGCGCGACTCTGGCGCCGGCATCGTTCGACTTCTCCGTTCCCGTCGCATTCCTGCGCGGCGCCCCCGCGCCTTGGCAGCAGGCGCCGGGCCGCTCGCCGCCTGCCGACGGGTTCTCCTCCCGCGCTCCCCCACATATCGCCTGATCGCGCGCGGACCGGCGGCGATCGAATCCGCGCACATCGCTGCCAATGCGTGGTTGCCGGTGACGCGCCGCAACCATGGGCGAACCCGGCGCTTTCCGCTTCAAAGCACTTCACGCGCGGCGATCGAAATCCCGCGCATCCGATACAGGAGACCAACATGAATCGACGCAACCTGCTGCTGATCGGCATCGCCCTGGCCCTGGCCCCGGCCGTTGCCCAGGCGCATGAATTCAAAGCCGGCGACCTGGTCATCGAGCATCCCTGGGCCCGCGCCACCAGCAAGGACCGGCCCGGCGCCGGATATCTGGAGATCGAAAACCACGGCACCCTCGCCGACCGCCTGATCGGCGCCGAGACCCGCATCGCCGGCATGGCGCAGCTGCACAACCACGTCATGGAGAACGATGTCGCCAAGATGGTGCCGGTGGATGCCGTCGATATCCCGGCCGGCGGCAAGGCCGAACTGAAGCCGCATGGCTTTCATCTGATGTTCATGGACCTGAAGCAGCCCTTGGCCGAAGGCGATACCTTCCCGGTGACGCTCATCTTCGAGCGCGCCGGGCGGGTGGATGTCACCTTTGTGACCGAGGCGGCGGGGGCAACGGAGCCGTCGGGCGACTGATCGGCTGGCGCTTGCGACACGCGTCGCCCGGCGGGAACCGTCGGCGATCTTGCGGCGTTCCAGGGATAGCGACCTTGGAACGGAGCTGGACCATGCCACGCGGCGACAAGAGTTCGTATACCGACAAGCAGAAGCGTCAGGCCGAACACATCGAGGAGAGCTACGAAAAGCGCGGCGTCGCCAAGAAGGAGGCGGAACGGCGGGCCTGGGCCACCACCAACAAGGAAACCGGCGGCGGCAAGAAAAGCGGTTCCGGCCGCGGCAGGGCGCCGAAGCAGAAGGCCGCGCGCAAAGGCGCCACGCGATAGTCCGGCCGTCGGTGGCGGCGCCCGATCCGCGTGTGCGCCTGCTGCGCGTCGCGTGAGAAACCCCAAGCGTTGTCAGGATTGTGGACAGCGTTCCGGGAAAGCTTGCGGGAAGCGTGGATAGTTGGTCAAATGGCGTGTGACGTTGGTCGCTGCGCCGTCAGTCGATCGCCGCCGCTGCGGGCCTGTCGTCCTCGCGTTCCATTGCCTTGCCCGAGCGTGGGCGGTCCGGGCACGGGGTCGTCGGATTGCCGGGGCGGACCATCACGGGCGCAATCCAGGGACGCGGGGCGGTGCAGCATAGTCGTGCCGGTCGATCGCGCGAGTTCGCACGGGGGCGCGTTGCATGGTTCATCGCCAGTTGAAGGTGTTGCGGCTTGCGCCGCACTTCTTTCGCGAGGGTACGTGGCCGGTTGCCTATGACCCCGTCGGCGGCATGCAGAACCAGGTCTGGCAGATGGTGCGGGATCTCGATGCCGCCGGAATCCCGCAGACCGTGGTGACCACGCACATTCCCGGCAGTGAACGCGCCTATCCCCTGTTCGAGCGCTCGCGGCTGCGTGCCGTCGGGCCGTCCTTGCCGCCCTTTCTCGCCACGCATCTGCTCGGCTTCACCTGGTTCTGGGCCCTGATCCCCTACCTGCTGCGCCATCTGCGCGGCTTCGATCTGGTGCACCTGCATCTCGATCATTCCATCTGGTGCCGCCTCCTGGCCCTGGCGCTGAAGCTTGGCCCGGTGCCGGTGGTGATCTCGCTCAACGTGTCGCTGCTGAGCGACGGCGACGCGCGCGCCACGCCCGCGCCGACGGACCTGCGTCTGCGGCTGGAGCGCTTGGCCTTGCGCCTGGCCGACCGCGTGGTGGCGCTGAGCCCGCACCAGGCGAAGATGATGCACCTGCTCGCCCCCGAGCACAGCGATCGGGTATGGATCGTTCCGGATGCCATCGATCCGGACTCGTTCCGCGCCGGCATCGACGAGGAGACCGTGCGCCAGTTCCGGCAGCGGCACCGGATCCCGGAGAAGGCGCCGATCGCCGCCTATATCGGGCGCATCAGCGAAGAAAAGGGTTGGCGCGATCTGCCGGCGATCGTGCGAACGCTGTCGCGCAACGGCGTCTTCGTGCTGATCTGCGGCGATGGCCCCTGCCGCGGGCGCCTGGAAAAGGAGCTGCGGGCGCAATGCGCCGACAGCGCCTGGTGCGTGACCGGCTTCGTGCCGCGCAGCGACGTGAAGGCGGCGCTGAAGATCTCCGAGGTCATTCTGCTGCCGTCGCGGCGCGAAGCCTTCGGCAGCATCCTGCTGGAGGCCATGGCATGGGAGGTTCCCGCGGTAGCCTATCGGGTGGGCGGTATTCCCGATGTCGCCGGCGAGCCGAACGCCTTTGCCCTGGTGCCGCCCCAGGCGCCGGGCCGGCTGGCGGAGCATGCCTTGGCCCTGATCGCGGATCGCGCGCGGCACCGCGGCCTGGTCGAGCGCGGCACCGAGCGGGTCAAGGATTTCTCCACGATCGCGGCCTGCGAACGGCTGCTGCAGCTCTATGGCGGCGTCGAGGGACCGGGTCCGCAGCGTCGCGAAGCGCCGGCATGGCCGTAGGGGCTGGCCGCCACACATGATCCATTTCGTCACCACCCGGGATCACGGCACCACCTTCCGCCATCTGGTCGCGCGGCTCGGCCCAGAGGTCTGCCGCCTCTGGGCGTATGAAACCCTGTTCCCGGAACGCCGGCTGCCCGGCGGCACCTGGATCTTCACCGATCACGAGCGGCTCTCGGCCCATGAGCTGGCGCTGGCCGCGCGCGTCGCCTTCCATCTGGAACAGGGCGGGGCGCGCGTGCTCAATCATCCGGTGCGGGTCGCCCGCCGCTTCGACCTGCTGGCACGCCTGAAGCAGGTGGGCATCAACGATTTCGCGGCCTGGCGGGCGGAGACCTTTCCGCGCCCGGAACGGTTCCCCGTCTTCCTGCGCAACGAATACGACCACAAGACGCGCCCCGCCACGCCGCTGATCCGCAGCCAGCAGGAACTGGATGCAGCACTGGCGCGGTTGCAGCGCGAAGGCTTCTCGCTGGTGGGCAAGCTGGTCGTCGAATATGCCGGGGCGGAGGTCAGCCCCGGTGTCTGGCAGCGGCTGCAGAGCTATCGCGTCGGGGGCGTGATCATCGCCCATACCAACGTGGTCGACTTCGATTGGGTGGTGAAGGATGCGACCGACCGCAGGCGGCTGGAGGCGCACCCGGATTTCGATCGCTTCCTCGCCGGGGAGGAGGCCTTCATCCGGCAGAATCTCCACGCCGATCTGCTCGCCCGGGCCTTCGACCTGGCGGGCATCGAATACGGCCGGGCGGATTTCGCCCTGGTCGACGGCCGGCCGCAGATCTACGAGATCAACACCAACCCGACACATGCGGACCATGTGGCGCTGTTCCGCAACATCCATCCCCGCCGCGCCGCGATCCAGAAGTTCAGCGAGGACGCGGTGGAGGCGGCGCTGCGCGGCCTCGACAGCCCTGATGCCGGGCCGATCCGCATCAGGGACGGCATGTTGAAGCCGCAGCGCGCGCCGCGACGCAACTGGCTCCAGCGCCTGCTGCGGCGTCCTCCGGCGCCGCCGCCGCTGTGGCGGCCATGACCACGCCCAGCCGGCTTGTGCCGGGCACGGCGCGCCACGACCTGGCAAGGCTGGCGGTCGAACCGGGTTTCGATTGCGCCGCGGCGGAGTATCGCGCGTTTTTCTCCCGCGCGCGGGCCTCGCCGTTCCAGCATCCCGACTGGCTGGCGCCGTTCTATCGCCGCCTGGCGCGTCCGCCCTTGGCGGAGCCATTGGTGGTGGTCGGCCGCGATGACGCCGGAAGCCTCGCCGTGGTGGTGCCATTGCTACGGCGGGCTGGACAGGCGGCCGGCGTCGACTATGCCTTCCTCGGGGTGACCGACTACGCGCTGCCGGTGGTGGCGCCGGAGCTGGACCTGCGCCAGGTCCCCCATTTGAGCGCGCGGTTCCAGGCGGCGCTCGGGCGGCGCGATGGCCTGCGTATCGAGCCCGTGCGGCGGCAGGATGCGCCGCTGTGGCGGGTGCTGCTTGGCACGGCACCGGAAGAGCTGGGTTTCGGCGCCCACGACCTCGCCTGCGACGGCGACTACGCGGCCTGCCGCAGGCGCATCTTCGCCGGCGGCAAGGCGGCGGCTCTTGACCGCAAGATCCGCCGGCTGGCGGCGCGGGGAGAACTCCGCCTCGACGCGCTCGCCGGCGCCGAGGCCGGCGCGGCGATGACCGCGGCGCGGCAATTCCGCCGCGGGCGTTTCAAGGACGACCCGCTGCAGCACGATGACTTCCACGGCTTCTATGCCGAAGTCGCCGAACGCGGCGCCGTGAGCGGCCTGGCGCGCACCTATCGGCTGTCCTGCGGCGGCGAAACGGTCGCGGTGCTGTTCGGCCTGATCGACGGCGACCGTTTCTGCTACCTGGTCCTCGGCTGCGACTATGCTAGCTTCGGCAGGTTCTCCCCCGGCATGATCATGTTCGATGGCGTGATGCGGGACTGGTTCGGAAACGGCGGCAAGGTGTTCGACTTCACGATCGGCGACGAGGCTTTCAAGACCGCGCTCGGATGCCGGCGCATCGGGATGCTGCGCTTCCGGTACGACAGCGCCGCCGGATGAGCATGGCTCTCGACCCGGCGCCCGGATGGCTGCGGGATGCGGTCCTGGTGGTGGCCCATCCGGATGACGAGGTGCTGTGGTTCGGCTCGATCCTGGCCGAAGTCGGTTGCGTCATCATCGCCTTTCGCGACTACGACGCGGTGCCCGGCCTCGGCGCCCGCCGCGCGGCGGCGCTGGCGGAGATGCCCTACCGCCAATTGACCTGCCTCGGCCTGCCCGAGGCCGGTTCGCTGCGTCGCGCTGCCTGGTCCGATCCGCATTTGAGCGAATTCGGTCTCGCCCTCGACGCGGCTCCGGTCGATGCGGCGGCGGAAGCCCGCTACCGGTCGAACTTCACGGCATTGCGCGCACGCCTGGCGCTGGAATTGCCGGCCGGCGCGACCGTCCTAACCCACAATCCGTGGGGCGAATACGGGCATGAGGATCACGTCCAGGTCCACCGCGCGGTGGACAGCCTGCGTCGTGATCTCGATCTCAGCCTGTGGACGACCAACTATGTCTCGGCTCGCTCGGCGCGCCTGGCCGCGCGCTATGCCGCCGGCCGCGAGACGCGCATCCTCCGGCAAGCCATCGACCTCGATTTCGCGCGCGGCATCGCCGACATCTATCGCCGCCACGATTGCTGGACCTGGCGCGATGCCTGGACCGGCTTCGACGCGGAATGCCTGGTCTCGCTGCCGCTGCAGGACGCGCCTGCCGCCGACGGCAGCCGGATTCCGCTGAACGTCGTCAGCTTCGACGGATAGCAGCGCGGCTGCAGGAGTCGGATGCCGACATCGGACTCTTCAAATGGCGTATCCGCGATCGGCGCCCGCTGCCCGGGCGGTCGTGTATTTCCTCAGCGGAACCAGGTGTCCGAAAGGCGATATCCGTTCGGGAACGGATCCTCGGGGTCGACCCCATAATTCGAGATACCGGTCAGCCAGGCGCGGCCGGAGACTTGCGGAATGACCGCCGGGACGCCGCCGACATCGGCGGTTTCGAGAATCTCGCATTGAAACTCGGTGTCGATGATCGACAGATGCTTGAAGGCCTCGCCGACCTGAAGCTCTCCGCGCGCATGCAGCAGCGCCATGCGCGCGGACGTGCCGGTGCCGCACGGACAGCGGTCGATACGCCCGGGCGAGACCACGACCGCGTTCTTCGACGTCAGTACTCCGCCGTCACGGTACAGCGGGCCGGCAAACAGAGTCTGATTGATCGTATGAATTCCGGGATTCTCGGGATGAACCGCGGGCAGTTGGATCGCGCTGGCCTGCTTGATCCTTTCGCCGAGCTCGACCAGCTTGCGGCCCTCATCGGGCGACAACTTGAGATCCAGGTCTTCCGCATTGACGACCACGTAGATCATCCCGCCATAGGCGACATCGACCCGGAGGGTGCCGAGACCTTCGACCGCGACATGCCTGTCCCTGTGCATGACGAAGGACGGAATGTTGCGGAACGTGATGCGCCGGCACTTTCCGCCGCGGCAATCGGCGTCCACCTCCACCAGTCCCGCAGGGGTATCGACCCTGACGATGGTGGACGGCTCGGTCATCGGGATGACGCCCGTCTCCAGGGCGACGGTGACGGTGCAGATCAGGTTGGAACCGGACATCGGAACGAAATAGTCCGACTCCATGACGATCATGCCGATGTCGGCGCGCGGATCGATTGGCGGCGTGATCAGATTGACCGCCGCATTCACGCTCCCGCGCGGATCATAAAGCAGCATGTCGCGGACCCAGGAGGAGTCTTTCTCCATGGCGACCATGCACTCGAACATGGTCGACCCTTTGGGGCGAAAAACACCGCCCGTGATCACCCGGCCGACCTCGCCTTCGGCATGCGCGCCAACTACCGTGATCATACGCGTCAAATGCATGCAGGCTCCTCCGCCGGATCCGCGCGCCATCGGGCGCCGCGGGTGAAAAGATGGTTAGACCCGCGCCACCGTCGCCGGCGCGCCCTGTCAGCGGCTCCTGCCGGCGCGCCGGGCGGACGTCAGATCCTGCGCCTTGGCCGGAGAGCCCGACGACAAGCGGACGATCAGCTTGGTATCCAGGCGCACGCCGGTGGGTTTCTGGTCCTTGGCAAGCGCCTTGTGGAGCGCCGTTGCGGCGGCCACGCCCATCTCGTCCGCCGGCACGAAGACCGTCGTCAGAGGAGGTTCCAGGCGCGTGGCGTATTCGGCATCATCAAATCCCGTCACCGATACGTCTTGCGGCACGCGCAGGCCCATGCGCCTGCACTCGCTCAGGACACCAAAGGCGTGGACGTCGGACGTGCACACGATCGCGGTGACCTGGGGGCACGCGTTGTAGATCTCATGCATCGCCGCCGCCCCGTCCTCGATCGAATAGGGATGTGAGAAGACGCGATCGACGCCGGAGAGCTTCAAGCGACGAAGCCCGGTCCGGTAGCCTTCGATGCGCGCCCGTTGGCGGTCGTTGCCATCGGCGATCGAGCTCACCAGCGCGAATTCCTTGTGGCCGAGATCCGCCAGATGGCCGACCATCGATGCGACGGATTCCGCATTGTCAAAGCCGATCGACGGGACGATTTCATTGGGAAGATGCGAATAGGTCGTCACCGCCGGCAGGGGCGACTCCTTCAAGAACCTGCGGAGGGCCGGGTCTTCGATCGCGCCGACAAAGACCAGGGCCTCCGCGCCGCGCTCAACAAGCAATTTCACCTTGTCGAAGATCGTCCTGTTGTCGAAGCCCGTGGTGAGCACGATTGTCATGTAGCCGTGCTGCGAAATGCTGCTTTGGAAGGCGTTCACCATCTTGGCGTAGATGGCGTAATCCAGAGACGGGATGACGGCCCCCACGATATGCGTCTTGCGCGACCGCAGGGCGCGAGCGGCGGCGTTGGGGCTGTAGCCCAGGCGTTTCGCGGTTGCGATGACGCGCGCGCGCACGTCCTCGCTCACCATATCCGGGAGATTGAACGCCCGCGAAACGGTCGCGACCGAAACGCCCGCCTTTTCGGCGACGTCCTGAACGTTAATCCGGCTCTTGCTTTGACGTTTTCTTGGCACGATGGGCACTTCCTGCGAGCGAAACGCGGGCTTGATCCTAGGTCCAACTCGGGCAATGTCCCAGTCAAAAGCGCGCTTGACATCGCGCTATGAAAACGATTACATGAAATCGTTTACAAAGACAAGCCGCGCCAGTTTGCCGAGGTGTTGCGTCTCGGCCATTGGAAGCGCTGATCTCGATCCAGCAGAGGAGGGAAGGCATGGTTGGTTATCCGAACAATCGGTTCTCGCGACGGACGTTCATGCAGATGTCGGCCGCCATGTCCGCGGCGCTTGCGGCGTATCGTGCGGGTTCTGCGGCGGCACAGGACGTGACGCTCAACATCCTGAACAGCAATACGGCCTGGGCCAACGCCCTGACGGGGTCCGTTGCCGAAGCCTACAAAGGCGCCAAGATCGTCGGCGAGTCCAATCCCTACGAATCGCACTACGAGAAGATGGCCATCGAGCTGTCGCAGGGCTCGGACACGTTCGACATCATCACGACCGACAACCTCTGGGTCACGCAGCCCATTCGGAACGGCTGGGCGGCCAATCTCACGGAGATGAAGCAGGCCAACCCGGACCTGCCGGACCTGCAGGTGCAGAACCTGACCGATGCCTCCCTGGTCTACACGGAATCGAAGGGCCAGCGCTTCGGGCTGCCACTCGTGCAGACCACGCCGTGCTACGTCTATCGCAAGGACCTGTTCGAGAAGGCGGGCATCGAAAAGGTGCCGGCGACCTGGGACGAGTATGTCGCGGCGGCGAAGAAGCTCCATTCGGCGGACGTCTCTGGCGTCACGATCCTGATGGGCGGGCAGGACGCGCTCACCAGCGGCGACTGGGGCTCCCGCATCATGGGCATGACCAAGCTCGGCCCGAATGACGATGGCATGCTCAGCCCGGACAATGAACCGATCTTCAATTCCGATGGCCAGGGCGAACGGGCGATCGAGCGGCTCAAGGAGCTGCTGCCCTATTGCCCGCAGGGCTACCAGTCCTTCGACTATCCGGAGGGCTCCTCGGCCCTGCAGCAGGGCAAGGTCGCCATGCTGGTCACCTGGACCGACGTGATCGTCGGCATCGAGGACGGACCGCACAAGGGCCAGTTCGGCTACACCGTTTCGCCGACCGAAAAGTTCGAGCAGCAGATGGTCGGCGGCTGGTCGATCTTCGCCAATGCGCATTCGCAGCATCTCGACGAGGCCTACAAGTTCCTGGCCTGGATGACCGAAGGCCGCGCATACGAGCTTTTCCGCGAGGGCGGGGAATCCTCGCTCTGCCTGAAGTCCGACCTGGCGAACCCGGAAATCACCAAGGTGGTCCCGATGCTCCAGGCGTTCCGCGACTTCAGCCTGCGGAACACCTCGTCGATCTCCCTGCCGCCCTACCGCCTGACCAATGCCATCGAAGTGCAACGGGCGGTCTTCGAGGAATTGCAGGCCGGCATCACCGGCAGCAAGACCTCGAAGCAAGCCATGGCCGACGCGCAGGACCGTGTCTTTAAGCTCGTAAAAGGCTAATCTCTGCCTGACTGGTGGGCGCCGCCCGCGCGGCGCCCACCGCATTATCGTGGGATGAGACGGATGGCTGTTGCCGCAGCGCAGACCCCTGCCGGCGCGGATCGCGCAAAGCGGGCCGGCGAGAAGCACACCGGACTTCTGCTCCTGCTGCCCGCCTTGACGATCATGACGATCGTCGGCCTCTTTCCCCTGCTGCACTCCCTCTATATCTCGTTGACGGGTTACAAGCCTGTCGATCCGGACAAGTTCCAGGGCTTCGTCGGCCTGCGGAACTATGCCAGGGCGCTGGCCGACGGGCAGTTCTGGCACTCCATGGGGCTGACCGCGGGCTTCACCGCGCTGTCCGTCTCCGCCTCGCTCGTGCTCGCGGTCCTGCTGGCGCTGCTGTTCAATCAGAGGCTCCGCGGGTTCCTGGTGATCCGCACCCTGATCCTGGTGCCCATGCTCATCACGCCGATCGCCGTCGGCATCACGTGGCGGATCATGATGATGCCCGACCTCGGGGTGTTGAACTACCTGCTGGATCTCGTCGGGATTCCAAGCCAGCCCTGGGCCGGCTCGAAGAGCGGGGCGCTGGCCTCGATGCTCCTGGTGGATGTGTGGCAATGGACGCCGTTCATGTTCATCATCATTTTCGCCGGCATCTCGGCCTTGCCCAAGAGCCCGTTCGAATCCGCGGCGATCGACGGCGCCAGCCCGCTCCAGACCTTCTTCTGGGTCACGCTGCCGATGCTGAAGCCGGTCATCGTCATCGCCTGCTTGCTGCGCATCGTGGACGCGATGCGGACCTACGACACCGTCTACATCATCACCCGGGGCGGGCCGGATTTCGCCACGGATCTGATCAGCGTCAATCTCCAGCGGGCAAATTTCCGGAATTTCGACCTGGGTTATGGCTCCGCGATGTCCTGGTTGACCCTCGTCGCCATCCTCGCCGTCGTCCTGATCTTTGTGAAACTGACCGGCTTCATGAAGCTCGTCGCGGAGAAAGAGAACCGGTGATGAACAGGTCGCACGCCAGAACTCACTTTGTGGCCAATACCTCCTATTACGTGCTGGCCCTGCTCGCGCTCGCGTTCTTCAGCTTTCCGACCGCCTGGATGCTCATGTCCTCGCTGAAGGCGGAGGCGGACGTCGCCGTCTATCCGCCGATCTGGCTGTTCGCGCCGTCTCTGGAGAGTTTCCGGCACCTGTTCGCGGAGATGAATGCCTGGGACGCCTTCCTCAACAGCTCGCTCATCGTCGGTTTGGCCACGGCTTTTGCCATGATGGCGGGCACCCTGGCGGCCTATGCGCTGGCCCGCTTCGACATCAAGAACAAGAACTTCATCGCCTTCGAGATCCTGTCCATCCGCATGCTGCCGCCGATCGTCAGCGTGATCCCGCTGTTCATGATCGCGAAACAGCTTGGCGTGTTCGACACGCCCTGGCTCTTGATCGCGGTCTATACGCTGAACGGGTTGCCCTTCGTCGTCTGGGTCATGCGCGTCTTCATCCAGGAGATTCCCCAGTCGATCGAGGAAGCGGCGCTGATCGACGGTTGCAGCCGGTTCGAATGCTTCTGGCGGGTGACCTTGCCGCTTCTGCTGCCGGGACTGGCCGCGACCATGGTGATCATCTTCATGTTCGCGTGGAATGAGTACCTCCTGGCCAGCATCTTGACATCCAAGGACGCGCGCACCCTCCCCGTGATCGCGGCGAGCGCGATCAAGCCGAAGGCGATCTCCTGGGGATTGGCGTCCGCGGCCGGCGTGCTGATGTCGGTGCCGGTGGTGGTTCTGGTGTTGATGATGCAGCGCTATCTGGTGCGCGGGCTGACGCTTGGTGCGGTGAAGGGCTAGGGAGCAGGTCACATGGGTATTCAGATCAACCAGGTCTTCAAGCGCTTCGGTTCGTTCACCGCGGTCAACGGCGTGTCCGTCGACATCGAGGACGGCGAGTTCTTCGTCATGCTCGGCCCGTCGGGATGCGGCAAGACGACGACTTTGCGCATGGTCGCCGGGCTCGAGCTGCCGAGCGAGGGCGAGATCCGCATCAACGGCAAGGACGTGACGTACGAAGAGCCGCGCCACCGGGATATCGCCATGGCGTTCCAGGATTATGGCCTCTACCCCCATCTTTCGGTGTACGACAACATCGCCTTTCCCTTGAAGATCCGGCATGTGCCGGAGCAGGAGCGGCGGAAGAA
>WBZN01001374.1_pt1 | contig 14995 bp, 16 predicted proteins | sample 5204281 | NCBI WGS metagenome assembly WBZN01 (sample SAMN12344347, study PRJNA552823) | activated sludge metagenome | biome: Activated sludge suspended growth; feature: Nitrification reactor; material: Wastewater; isolation source: activated sludge from nitrification reactor of wastewater...
GGCGTGATCTCCGAGGAATGATGGATCTCCGCCTGCTCGGTGCACAGCACGGCCCAGCCGCCGGTCGCCTTCACCCGCCGCATCTCGGCATTGGCGCTAGGGTCGCGATAGCCGGCGCCGTTGCAATGCGGCACCTGGTAGAAGCGGTTCTTGGCGATCTTCGGGCCGATCTTCACCGGCTCGAACAGGATGTCGTAACGCGGGTCGCGCGCCATGGTGTCGGGAATCCTCTACTTGGAACTCATCTGCAGCCCGGGGATGCCGCGCTGGGTGATCCGGATGCGGCAATGCTCCTCGAACTCGACCAAAGCGCGCGGCCGCCCCGATTGCCGCAGCGAGGCGAGGCCGAGCGTCATCGGCCGGTACGGGCCCTTCAGCGGCACCACCTGCAGCTGCTTGCCGTCGAGCGCCGCCTCGTTCTTCGGCCGCGCATTGAAGAGGGCATAGCCGTAGCCGTTCGCCACCATGGAGCGGACGATGTCCGGGTGGCGCGAGCGTGTGGCGATGCTGGGATTGAGCCCCTCCTGGAAGAACAGCGACAGGAAGTATTCGCGGCTCAGCGGCAGATCGAGCAGGATCATCGGCTCTTCGGCAAGGTCGTGCAGCGACAGGCTGCGCCGCTGCGCCAAGCGATGCTCCGGCGGCAGCACGGCATGCGGCGGCAATTGCGCCAGTTTCTCGAAGGCGACGTCATCGGGCACCTGCAGGTCGTAGGTCAGCAATATGTCGATCTCGGCGCGGCGCAACTGCTCGATCAGCTTCTCCTGGTCGCCCTCGTGGATGGCCACCTGCACGGCGGGGAAGCGCTGCTGGAAGGCGTGGCAGAGTTCGGGCAGCACGATGGGCGCCAGGGTCACCAGGCAGCCGACATTGAGCGGACCGCGCGCCTGCCCCGTCAGGTCGCGCGCCGCGGCGTGCAGCGATTCCGCCTGCGCCAGCAGCGCCTTCGCCTCGCGCAGCATCTGCCGGCCGCTGGCGGTCAGCGACAGGCCCTGGGCATGGTGGCGGATGAAGAGCTGCAGCCCCAGTTCCTTCTCCAGATGCGCGATGGCGGCGGAGATGGAGGGCGGCGACACCGCGATCCGCTGGGACGCGGTCGCGATCGACCCGGCCTCGGCGGCGGCGGTGAAATACTGGAGATGGCGGAGCGTGAAGCGCATTGGCGTTTTCAGCTCCCTCCCCCGGCCCGTCGGCGAATGCCGACATGCGTCGGCGGGGGGAGGGAAGGGGTGGGGGCAGCGAGCGAAGATTGTCCGGCGACGAGGCGCCGCTGCCCCCTCCCCAACCCTCCCCCGTTCCGGGGGAGGGGAAAAGACAGCGGCCGCAATTTCTACCGGTCCCCCGGCACGCCGAAGCTGGGGGCGCCGGTGGGGTTGAGGGCGCGGGTGACGTAGGCTTCGAGCTGCGGCTTGTAGATGTCCCACAGCTTGTGCAACTGGCCGATCGGGTCGTCCTCCGCCCAATCGACGCGCAGATCGGCGACCGGCCAGGGCACGTCGCGCACCAGGACCATGCCGGCGGAATGCACCGGGCCTTCCTCGCCGCCGGCGGTGATCGCGGCGGCCATCGCCTGCAGCAGGCGGTCGCCGAGATGGCCCTGCGCGCGCTGGAACGCAGCGACCATCGCCGCCGGGATTTCCTCGTTGCGGAGCAGATTGCCGGCCGCGACCACGCCATGCTTCTGCGCGGTGGCAAAGGTGCCCAAGGTGCGGTCGCCGGAATAGACCGCCGTGCCGCCCGCCGCGTCGACCGCGATCAATTGCCGGAACTCGACATGCGGCGCCGATTGCACCAGGGCGGCCATCGCCTCCACTGCACTCGCCCCCTCCGCCATCAGATCGAGGCCGAGCGGCCCCAGCCGCGGATCGGTGATGTTCTGGGTGCCGAAGGCGCCAATGCCCGCGCGCGCATGGGCGCAGCGCGCGGCGACGGCCGGCGAGGAGGAGGAGACGGCGATGCCGAACATTCCTGTCTCGGCGCAGCGCGCGGCGATGGAAAAGGTCATGACTTGCCTTTCTTCTTCGGCTTGGCGGTGGAGGATTTCCGCTTGTAGCCGTCCGGGATCACCGCGGTGGCGTCGATCTCCACCACCCATTCCGGCCGCGCGAGCGCCGAGACGACGAGGCCGGTGGAGACCGGGAACACGCCCTTCAGCCATTTGCCCATGGCGCGATAGACCGGCTCGCGGTAGCGGATGTCGATGAGATACACCACGATCTTCACGATGTGGTCGAGCTCGCTGCCCGCCTCGTGCAGCAGCATGGCGATGTTCGACATCGCCTTGTCCGCCTGCTTGCCCGCGTCGCCGACATGGAGGGATTGGCGGGTATCGAGGTCCTGCGCGATCTGGCCGCGCAGATAGACGGTGTTGCCGGCCACCACCGCCTGGCAGAGGTCGTTGTCGAGTTTCTGCTCCGGGTAGGTGTCCTTGGTGTTGAACTTGCGGATGCGCGTATGCGCCATGATGCCCCCTATTGCGCCGCTTTCTTCTGTATGCCGTCGAAATGCTTGACCACCGCGCTGTCGCCTGGCGGCCGTTTCAGCTTGCCCATCACCTTATCGGAAAGCCCCGCCGACTTGCGCACGAAATCGAGCGCGCCGTCCCAGTCGAAGTTCCGGTAGACCGCGGCCAGATGCGCGAACGGCGCCGACTGGGCGAAGAGCTGGAAGGTCAGGCGATGACCGGCATAGTCCGAGTTCAGCAGATCGCGCGCATAGGCGAGCAGCTTGCGGCGGTCATCGGCCACCCAGTCCTCGCTGACGGTGTAGAATTTCTCCAGCCATCCGCCGGCCTCCGGATCCTGGAACGCCTTGTAGTCCGGCGTCACGCAGATTTGCCCGCCGCACAGCTCGCGCGCCAGATGCATCATGCGCGGCAGATTGGTGCAGGCGTGGACGCGCCCCGTATAGAGCAGCGACTGGTTCGGCATCAGCAATCCGCCCGGGCTCTTCTCGGCCAGTGCGATGGCGGCGGTGAGGTGCGCGTTAATGCCCTCGCGATAGACGGCGATCTCGGCCAGTTTTTCTTGTACCGCCTGCTGCTTGTCGAGCCCGGTCTGGCGGACGTTGAACAGCGCCGCGCCGATCATCATGTCGGCGACCTTCAGGGTGCGCTGCACGAAGGCATAGGCGCTGTAGCGGTGCAGGGTCATGCGGATGAACATCGCCGCCTTGGTGTGGCGGTAGAACAATATGTTCTCCCACGGCACCAGCACGTCGTCGAACACCACCAGCGAATCCACCTCGTCGAAGCGGTTCGAGAGCGGGTAATCCTCGACCGGCGCGCGACCGGCGAAGCCGGTACGGCAGATCATGCGGATGCCGGGCGAACCCAGATCGCAGATGAAGCCGACGGCGTAGTCGGACAGCTGCGAATCGCCCCAATTGGCGATGGTCGGCTTGGTGAAGGCCTGGTTGGCATAGGGCGCCGCGGTTTCGTATTTCGCGCCGCGCACGACGATGCCGGCATCGGTCTCCTTCACCACATGCAGCAGCATGTCGGGGTCCTGGTCCTGCGGCCGCTTGGAGCGGTCGCCCTTGGGATCGGTGTTGGCGGAGACGTGGAAGGGGTCGTGCTGGATGACCTGGTCGATGTGGCGGACGATGTTCTCGGAGAATTGCGGGTCGACCTCGTTCAGCACGTCCTGGCCGTCATAGAGCGACCACATCTCGCCCACCGTCTCATCGCCGACGCGGGTGATGACGCCCTTCACGTCCTCGAATACGGCATCGGTGGCGCGGCGCTTGTCCCACCAATCCTGCTGGGTGTAGGGCAGCTTCAGCCCGGTGGCGAAGCGCTCGCCATCCACCGCGTAGCTCATCACGTCGCGGGTCGCCGCCGCGTGCTGCATGTCGTAGATGCGGGCGCGGATGTCGACGATCGGCTTGAACATCGGATGCGTCGCCACATCCTTGACCTTCTCGCCGTTGACATAGATGGCGCGCCCATCGCGGATGCTGTCGATGTACTGCCTGCCGGTGCGGATCATCGTCGGCCTCCGTCTCTCGCGCGTCTCATCACGGGGCGTGCGGCGAATCCCCGTGCGCCATCGGCCCGCCCTTCGGCGGAACCGATGCCGCGGATGCTGGGCCCAATCGAGGCACAAGTAAAATAGTTCTTTTGGACGTTCTGGTTCGGAGAACCCGAATCAGCGCAGCCGGCGGCCGATCTCCATGACCAGCCGGGCCAGATTCCGGGCATCGGCCAGGGCGTCATGCTCCTGGCCTTCGAAATCCAGGCCGAAGCGGGCCAGCGCCTCGTCCAGGCCGGGGCGGTAGGTCAGGCCGAGGAACAGGCGGAACTGGGCGGCCATGTCATGGAACAGGCCGGGGAAAGGCAACTCCGCCCCGGTGCGCGCGCAGTTCTCGGCGATCAGCTGGTCGTCGCGGCCCCAGGCGCACCAATCGCCCTGGGCAAAGGTCTTGCGCACGGCCCGCAGCACCTCGGTCAGCGGCGGGGCCTTCTCCACCTCCTTCGGCGTGATGCCGGTCAAAGTGGAGCAGAAGGGCGAGATGCGCGAGAGCGCCGGCTTCACCAGATAGAGCTGCTCGCGCCGGATCTCCAGGCTGTCGGTCCTGAGGTCGACCACGCCGAGGGCGATGACCTCCGCCACCTCGCCTTCGGGCGCGGGGCCTTCCCAGCAGGTCAGTTCCACGTCGACGCAGAGCAGGCGGTTGTAATTGGTCATGCCGCCATCTGACCGGCGGCAAGCCGGCTTGGCAAGGCGGAGCGATCGGGCCGCCGTCAGTGGGCGGGCAGCAGCCGATGGCCGCGGCGCGGCGCCTGTGCCCGGGCCCGCGCGCCGAAACGCGCCCAGGCCTTCTCATGGAAGAAATAGGCGACCGTGTTGCAGGCCGGCTCGATCAGCGCCATCGTGCCGCCGACCAGCACGCTGCCGGTCAGCAGATAGCCGATGGTGAAGGCGACGGTGAAATGCACCGCGGCGAAACTCAATGTCTTCAGCATCGTGACCTCCATCTTCCGCCCATCCTGGCCTCATGAGAACGATTCGCAGGCCGAGGATGGTCCTGGCATCAAGATGGCGGCACGCCGGCGATCCCTCCAATGGATTGATTTGTTCAGAATGATCGGCGTTTCCGATCACCCTCGCCTGACAGGCCACCCCGAATCCGCTATGGTCGGCGCATGATCCGCATCACCCGCTCCATTTCCATCGACGAAGCCGAATTGGTGGAAAAGTTCGTCCGCGCCTCCGGCCCGGGCGGGCAGAACGTCAACAAGGTCTCGACCGCCGTCGAGCTGCGCTTCGACGTCGCCGCCTCGCCCAACCTGCCGCCGGACGTGAAGGCGCGGCTCACCCGCCTGGCCGGGCAGCGCGTGACCAATGACGGCGTGCTGGTGATCGACGCCCAGCAGTTCCGCAGCCAGGAGCGCAACCGCGAAGACGCCAAGGAACGGCTGTTCGCGTTGATCCGCCAGGCGACCCATGTGCCGAAGCCGCGCCGCCCGACCAAGCCAACCAAGGGCTCCAAGGAGCGTCGCCACGAAGGCAAGCAGCGCCGCGCCACGGTGAAAAAGCTGCGCGGCAAGAAGCCAAATTTCGATTAGAAAGGGCTGCCCCTCTCCCCTCGCGGGAGAGGAATGCGGAGGCTTGGTGAGCGCAGCGAACCTAGCCGCAGCCGGGTGAGGGGGCGGCGCTGCAAGCGCCCAGCGCGTAAGCGCTCTGACGAGCGCGCGCACCTGTCGGCGCGTAACCCCTCATCCAGCTCCGGCCAAGCTCGCTTTGCTCGCTAAGCCTGCGCAACCTTCTCCCACAAGGGGAGAAGGTTTATTGCGCAAGGGCTTCTCAAACGTCCAGATGGCACCCCGGCAACCTACGCCCGCGCAGGTATTCGTCGATCACGTCAATCAGGCGCGCGCGGCCGAAGCTGGGGAAATGGCCGCCATGCACCGCCGCCACCGGCAGCTTCGCCAGGCGACGCAGCGAGGTCTCATAGTCGCCGAGATCCGAGTGGTAGCAATCGTCGATCAGCGGCCCGTCATAGATGATGTCGCCGGAGAGCAGGGTGCCGGTCTTGCGCTCCCACAGCGCGATGCCGCCGGGCGAATGGCCGGGCGTGTGCACCACCTCGAAGGCGCGGTCGCCCAAGTCGATCACCTCGCCGTCCTGCAGGACGCGCGTGGCCGGCGCCGAGCGGATGCGATAGGCGGCGGCGTTCCAGCCCGCGGGCACGCCGTCGAACATCTCGTCCGTCGCGTAGCGGTCGGCCAGCGTCCAATCGTTGCGCGGCTCGGCCAGGATCGCCGCCTCGGCGCCGTGGATGCAGCGCATCGCGAATTCGTGGTGGCAGCCGATATGGTCGAAATGGCTGTGGCTGGCGACGCAGATGACCGGCCGTTCGCGCAAGGCGGCAATGGATGACCGAAGGGGGAAATGGCCGAGCCCGGTGTCGAACAGCAAATCGGCATCGCGGCCCTGCACATGCCACATGTTGCAGCGGTAGAAGGGCTTGATCCACGGTTCGTGGATCAGGCTGATCCCGTCGGCGAGCTTGCGCAGTTCATACCAGCTGTCCGCGCCGATGACGGGCAGCACGCTCATGCGGCGGCCCCGTTCTGCCTGGCCGAGATGAGCCGCGCCAGCGGCGCGTTCTGCCGCGCGACATGGGCGCGCAGCTCGTCCGTCGTCATCGCGTCGCTGCGGACGCATTCGATGAACATCATGTTGAGGTTGTTGAACACCATCTCGCCCAGCGCGTCGGTATCGACCCCCGCCGCCACCATGCCCTTCCGCTGCAGGCCCTGGAGGCAGTTGCGGACCTGCTGGGTCAGCCGGCGGTCGAGGTCGGTGTAGCGGCGGCTGAACTGGGTGCCGGCATTGACCGTGACCTGGGCCATGGCGACGCGCCACATCTCCTTGGTCGTGTAGACGAAGGTGTTGGCGTAATAGCCGCCGATCAGATGGTCGAGCGCGGCGGCGACGCTGCGGTGCTTCAGCCGCAGCGAGCGTTCGCCGGAGGCCAGCACGCCCTCCACCTCCGCCGTCACCATGGCCAGCAGGATCTCCGCCTTGCCTGGGAAATAGTTGTAGAAGGTGCCGACGGACAGCTCGGCCGCCGCGGCGATGTCCTCGATCCGCGCCGCCTCGTAGCCCACGCTGCGGAACAGCTCGAAGGCCTCGTCGAGGATCCGCTGGGTGCGGGTCGCCTTTTGTCTCTCGCGCAGCCCGGCCATCACCTATCCCAATGTAGAGAGGTTCTAAAATTGCATTGACTACAAAATTATCTTGGCGGAAGCTGGCTGGCAAGTGCCGCAGAGCACGACCCATCCGAAGCGCAGGGAGATGAAGCCATGAAAGCCCGAATGCTGTCCCGCGCGGCCGCCGCCGCGCTCGCCTTGAGCCTGTCCGCCGGCGCCGCCGGCGCCGCCGACGAGTTGAACGCCCTGGTCTGGTGCGATCATTCCGACCCGAACCTGCTGGCCCCCTTCGAGGAAGCGAACGGGGTCAAGGTCAACGTGAAGGAATTCGAGGGCACCGGCGCCGGCTTGGCAATCGTCGAGCAGTCGCAGCCGGGCGACTGGGACATCATGGTGATCGATTCCATCGACGTGCGCCGCGGCGTCGAGCGCGGGCTGTTCGCGCCCCTGCCGGAGGATCAGCTGCCCTTCGCGGACCTGTTCCCCGAAGTGCGCATGGACGACATGACCAAGATCGACGGCCAGCGCTACGGCGTCACCGAGAAATTCGGCTACAACACCATCGGCTTCAACAAGGCCAAGGTCGACCCCGCCGACATGCAGTCGCTGGCGGTGCTGACCAACGACAAATACAAGGGCCGCGTCGCCATTTACGACTACTACCTGCCGGTGATCGGCCTGGCCGCCATGTCGCTCGGCAAGAAGACCACGGAGCTGACCGAGGCCGACCTGCCGGCGATCAAGGAGGTCCTGCTGAAGATGAAGGCCAACGCCAAGGCGGTGACCGACGTCGTCTCCAGCCAGACGGCGCTGGCGACCGGCGAGGCCGACGTGCTGGTCGGCGGCGGCGAATGGGTGAGCGCGGTCATCGCCAAGGAGAATCCGGACCTCGATTTCTCCGTGCCGACGGAAGGCGCCGTGCTGTGGTCGCAGTCGCTCGCCATGTTCAAGGATTCCAAGCATCCCGACCTGGCGCTGAAATTCATCCAGTATGTGCTGAGCCCGGAAGGCCAGGCGCGGCTGGCGACATCCTCCTGCTATTGGGGCATGCCCGCCAACAGCAAGGCGGCGCTGAATGACGAGCAGAAGGCCATTTTGCGCTTCGCCGAGCAGCCGGGCTTCCTGAAGCGCGCCCAGCCCTATCCGGCGCCGAGCGAGGACCTCGACAAGAAGATGCAGGATGTGTGGACCGAGATGCTGCAGGCGCAATGAGCGCCCATGAGCATCGGGCGGCACAATCTCGCGGGATGGGCCAGCGTCACACCGGCTTTGCTGTGGACGCTGGCCTTCTTCGCCCTGCCCTTCGCCGCCATGGCGCTGGCCAGCCTGCTGCCCAAGGGTGAGACCGGCTACAGCCTCGCCAACTACGCCCAGTTTTTCGCCAATCCGAGCTACTGGCGGGCGCTGACCAATTCGCTGGAAGTGACCCTGATCGTGACGGTCATTTCCGTGCTGCTTGCCTATCCTTTCGCCTGGATACTGGCCTTCGTGGTGCCGGAGCGCTGGCAGCGGCTGGCGCTGATGCTGGCGGTGCTGCCGTTCTGGACCTCCTACGTCGTCCGCTCCTATTCCTGGCTGCTGGTGCTGTCGGAGAAGGGCGCGGTGAACAGCGCGCTGCTGGCGCTGGGCCTGCTCTCCGAGCCGCTGCAGCTCGCCAACACCCGCGCCGGCACGGTGATCGGCTTCGTGCATTTCTTCGTCATGCTGCTGACGCTGACCATCTTCGCCAACCTGAAGCAGCTGTCGCCAAACTACCGCAAGGCGGCGGCCGATCTCGGCGCCGGGCCGGTGCGGGCCTTTCTCCATGTGATCCTGCCGCTGACCTTGCCCGGCATCATGGTCGGCGCCTTTCTCACCTTCGTGCTGGCGATCGGCGACTACATCACGCCGCAGATCCTGGGCGGCAACAACGAGTTGCTGATGCCGCAGCTGATCATGATGCAGATCGGCCGGCGCGGCGATTTCGCCTCGGCATCGGCCCTCTCCATCATCCTGATGGTCGTGGTCAGCATCGCCTATCTGCTCTGCGCCCGCTGGCTCAAGATCGAGCGGGCGTGATGGCGCGGGTCGTCTCCACGCTGTATGCCACCGCGATCTACGGCTTCATCTTCCTGCCGGTGGCGGTGCTGGTGCTGTTCTCGTTCCAGGGCACGCTGTTCCCCATCCCGCCCTTCAACGGGCCGTCGCTGCGCTGGTACCAGGCGGTGCTCGGCGATGCGCGGCTGACGGCTGGGCTGGGCAACTCGGTCCTGGTGGCCGTCGCCACCTCGGCGGTGGCGACGCTGCTGGGCTTTCTCTCGGCCTGGGGCCTGGCCCGGTTCCACCTGCCCGCCTCGACCGTCATGCGCGGCTTCATCACCCTGCCGCTGACCGTCAGCTACCTCATCATCGGCATGGGGCTGCTGATCTTCTTCAACTGGATCGGCATCCCGAAGTCGCTGGTCGCCGCCGGCATCGGCCATGTGGTGATCAACCTGCCGCTCTGCTTCGCCATCACCTACAGCCAGATGGGCGAGCATCAGGCCAATATCGAGCGCGCCGCCCGCGACCTCGGCGCCCGCGAATGGCAGGTCCTGACGCTCGTCACCGCGCCGATGCTGTGGCCGGCGTTGTTCGCCGGCTTCTTCCTGTCGATGACCTTCTCCTGGGACGAGTTCGTCATCGCCTTCCTGCTGACCCGCTTCGACACCACGCTGCCGGTGGAGATCTGGAACCTGCTGCGCGCCGGGCTGAACCCCAAGACCAATGCGGTCGGGTCGCTGGTGTTCGGCGTCTCCATCGTGCTGGCCGTCGTCTTCGAACTGGTCGCCTTCCGGAAACGCCCGCAATGACCAACCTGGTTTCCATCGAGAACGTCACGCAACGCTTCGGCGCCTCGCTCGCGCTCGACGACGTTTCGCTCGCCATCCAGCCGGGCAGCTACACGGTGCTGCTGGGGCCTTCGGGGTCGGGCAAGACCACGCTGCTTTCGATCCTGGGCGGCTTCCAGCAGCCGACGTCCGGCCGCGTCCTCATCAACGGCGCGGATTGCACGGCCATGGCGCCGGCCCGGCGGCCGACCGCCACGGTGTTCCAGGACTATGCCCTGTTCCCGCATATGAGCGTCGGCAGCAACGTGGCCTTCGGCCTGCGCATGCAGGGCGCCGGCAAGGCGGCGCGGCTGGCCGAGGCGCGCGACATGCTGCGCCTGGTCGGCCTCGACCACGCCTTCGACAAGAAGCCGCACCAGCTTTCCGGCGGCCAGCGGCAGCGCGTGGCGCTGGCCCGCGCCCTGGTCGTGTCGCCGGCCGTGCTCCTGCTCGACGAGCCGCTGGGCGCGCTCGACCTCAAGCTGCGGCGGCAGATGCAGGACGAGCTGAAGGCCATCCAGAAGCGGGTGGGTACCGCCTTCGTGCATGTGACCCACGACCAGGAAGAGGCGATGGCGCTGGCCGATCATGTCGTGGTGATGAATCACGGCCGCATCGAGGACGAAGGGCCGCCCGAGCGCGTCTACGGCCAGCCGGCCACCCGGTTCTCCGCCACCTTCATGGGCGAAAGCACGATCCTGCCGGGCCGCATCGCGGCCGACGGGCGCATCCGCACCGCGTTGGGTTCCTTCGCGGCGCGGGGATTGTTGGATGCCGGAGAGGTCCACCTCGCCATCCGGCCCGAGCATGTCCAACTGGGGCCGGGGATCGAAGCCATCGTGTCCGACGTGGTCTATCAGGGCAGCTTCAAGCGGGTGACCGCGGCGCCGTCGGCCGATCCGTCCCTGCGCCTGCTGGCGCGGCTCCCCGCCGACGCGGCGGTGACGGAAGGCGCCTCGGTTTCCCTGCGGATCGATCCCGACCGGTTGATCGTCCTCAAGGACTAGGGTTTTCCGCCCCGGCTGCCCCGGACGCGCGACCTGACGGCTTGCCGAAGTCAAACCGCGCCGCTCAAAGGTCAAGAAGCCGGTGGCCTCACGCGGCATGCTGTTTCAGCCTGCCCGAGCATCGCCATGCGCGCCGCGGCGGGCGGGTGCGATCGCTTTCGGCCCCATTTGCATAAGGTTCCGGCGCAGACTAGCCTGCGGCCAAAATCGGCCGGCCCGCAGGGGAATCGGCCGGTCAGGAGATCAGACATGCAGGACAAGCGGGAGGGTTTTCCGCAGACCCGCGTCAACCGGTGGCGCCGCTTCGCCGATTGGGACGAGCGGCCGCTGCGCCTGGACAAGTTCGCCGTCGAGGACGCCGCCGCCGGCTTCGCCGCCTTCTCCTCGCCCAACGACCCCAAGCCGGGGCTGGAGATTGCCGACGGCCGGGTGAAGTCGATGGACGGCATCGCCGCCGCCGATTTCGACATGATCGACATTTTCATCGCCAACCATCACCTCGACCTTGCGGTGGCCGAGGAGGCGATGGCGATTCCGTCGCATGACCTCGCCCGCATGCTGGTCGACATGAACGTGCCGCGCGCCAGGCTGGTGCGCCTGGCCCACGGCATGACGCCGGCCAAGCTGGCCGAGGTGGTGGCGGAGCTCAGCGCCATCGAGATCGCCTTCGCCTATTCCAAGATGCGGGCGCGGCACACGCCGGGCAACCAGGGCCATGTCACCAACGCCAAGGACGACCCGCTGCAGTTGGCGGCCGACGCAGCCACCGCGGTCGCCTTCGGCTTCGACGAGATCGAGACCACCATGCGCGTCGCGCGCAATGCCTGGTCCAACGCCGTGGCCTGCGCCGTCGGCGCCGCGGTCGGACGCTGGGGCACCCTGTTCCAGTGCTCGAGCGAGGAGGCGGAGGAACTGCAGATCGGCATGGCCGGCTTCAGCTCCTATGCCGAGACGGTGTCGGTCTACGGCACCGAGCGGTCCTTCATCGACGGCGACGACACGCCGTGGTCCAAGGCGTTCCTGTCGACCGCCTATGCCTCGCGCGGGATCAAGATGCGTTGCACGTCGGGCGCCGGATCCGAGCTGCTGATGGGCTTCCACGAGAGCAAGTCGCTGCTGTACCTGGAGGCGCGCTGCCTCTGCCTGCAGCGCGGCATGGGTGTGCAGGGCACCCAGAACGGCGGCATCGACGGCGCGCCGATCACCTGCACGGTGCCGGGTGGCATGCGCGAGCTGATGGCGGAGAATCTGCTCGCCGTCTGGCTCGACCTCGAATGCGCCTCGGGCAACGACGCCGCGGCGACCGAATCGGAAATTCGCGTCGGCGCCAAGATCCTGCCCTATCTGATCGCCGGCTCCGATTTGATCTGCTCGGGCTTCGGTTCGATCCTCGCCTATGACAATTCCTTCAATCCCTCGCTGATGAACGGCGAGGAGATGGAGGATTTCCTGGTTTTGCAGCGCGATTTCGAGGCCGATGGCGGCCTGACGCCGGTGGGCGAGACCGAAGTGGTCGAGTTGCGCGCCAAGGCGGTGCAGGCCGTGGCCGCGGTGCTGGAGGAACTCAACCTCGGCAAGCCGACGCCGGACATGATGGCGAGCGTGGTCGCCGCCTCCGGCTCCGAGCAGACCGAGAGCTACCGCCCCGGCGAGGTCTCGGTCATCAGCGAGGCGATCAAGGCGCGCGGCATCACCGTCATCGACGTGATCCGGGCGCTGGCCAAACGCGGCTTCCGCGAGGCGGCGCAGAACCTGCTGAACGTGGTGAAGCTGCGCGTCTCGGGCGACTACCTGCAGACCTCGGCCATCGTGCGCGACGGCAAGGTGATCAGCGCGGTCAACGATCCCAACGAATATCTCGGCCCCGGCACCGGCTATCGCCTGAGCCAGCAGCGCCGCGACGAGATCGCCAACATCCGCGACGTGCTCGACCGCGACGAGGTGCTGCGCAGCGAGGGCCGCTACGCCAAGGGGGAGACGCGGCTGATCCAGTACCGCGGGATGGGCCCGGCCGAGCCCGGCAGCGACCCCAAGGAAGTGGTGATCGGCATTTCGCCGGCCTTCGGGCTCAAGATCTTCCGAACCTTGGCCGGCCATCCGCTCTCCGCCATCCTTCAGGCGCTGACCGCCGGCATCCGCGCCAAGGGCTGCAAGCCCCGCATCGTGCGCCTGCATCACACGGCGGACACCTCGTTCCTGGGGCTGAGCGCCGCGCGGCTGGCCGGTTCCGGCGTTGCAATCGGCATCCAGGCCAAGGGCACGGCGGTGATCCACCAGCGCGACCGGCTGCCCCACCACAACCTTGAACTGTTCTCCAACGCGCCGATCACCAGGCTGGAGCACTATCGCCGCCTGGCCGAGAATGCCGCGGCCTATGCCCTGGGCGAGGCGCCGGAGCCGGTGGTGGTGCCGACCAAGGGCGAGGCGATGGGCGCCAGATTCCACGCCCAGGTGGCGCTGATCTATGCCATCGAGACCGAGCTGACCAAGGACGGCGCATCGCCCGAAAATGTCGAGATCAGCCTGCTGGAGGCGGCACAGTGAGCGGGAAGAAGCTGGGCCGCGCGGATTATCCGCTGGCCGAGAAGCGGCCGGACCTGGTGCGCACGCGCGGCGGCAAGGCGCTCGACGACCTGACGTTGGCCGCCATCGAGGCCGGCGAGGTCTCGCTCGAGGATCTGCGCATCACGCCCCAGGCGCTGCGCCAGCAGGCCGAGATCGCCACCGCCGCAGGCCGGCCGACCCTGGGACGCAATTTCGACCGCGCGGCGGAGCTCATCGACGTGCCGCAGGACGTCATCCTCGGCATCTATGAATTGCTGCGGCCGGGCCGGGCCAAGGGCAAGTCCGACCTGCTCGACGCCGCCAGGCTGCTGCGCGAGACCTACAAGGCGCATAGGATGGCGGCCTTCGTCGAGGAAGCCGCCGAGGTCTATGAGCGCCGCGGCCTGTTCTCGGCGAGATACTGAACGTCAATCGGCAAGCCGACACCCCATCATGAGGTTCTTAGGGTTATTCCTTCTGACTGCGCTGGTAGTCGCCGCCATCGGCCTCGGCGCCAGGGAAACTGGGTTGGCCGATGCGATCAATCTATCACCCTACCAGTGTGGAGGCGGGCGCGTTGCCCGTCCATTTGAAGGGCTGTCTCTGCTGCTCTTCGCGATCGCCGTGCCTTTGTCGATCGTGTTTAGCAGGACCCTTTTCTACCGAAACAACTATCTGAAGTGGGTCCACATTAATCTCCAAAGGCAGTCCAATTTGATATCGTTTCTGTGGGTTTCGTCCACACTGTTCAGCATTGGCGCGATATTGGTCTCGCGCTTGTTGGAGTACGTAGCGACCCCTTGCGTTGAAACTTTTCTGGATCCGCCAATGAGCCATGGATACGGCCGCATGGTGCCTATCGCCATCATGTTTTCGTTGATCGGGGCTCTCTTCAGCGATCTGATTCGCTATCGCCCAGCCCCGCGAAGAAACCCCTGAGACATCCAGGATCCCCATGCGCAGATTCCTGATCATCGCCCCGGAGGGCACCTCGCCCGCCGGTCTTGTCGGCGAAACCATCCTCGACCAGGGCGCCACCTACGACACCCTCTTCCCGGTCGAGCGCTACGCCACCCACGCGCCCTTCGCCTATCCGGGCGTGCCGGCAGAGCCCGGCGCCTATGCCGGGCTGGTCGTGCTCGGCGGGCCGATGAGCGCGAACGACGTCGACAAGTATTCCTTCCTGAACGAAACCACAGACCTGATCCGGGCCTTCGCCGACGCCGGACGGCCGGTGCTGGGCATCTGCCTCGGCGCCCAGATGATCGCCCGCGCCTATGGCGGCGAGGTCTACCGCATGGACCGCTTCGAATCCGGCTTCTACACCATGCAGGTGACGGATGCCGGCGCCGCCGACCCGCTGTTCTCCGGGCTGGGACCGGCGATCACTTCGTTCCAGAACCATTTTGAGGCGGTGCGCAATGTCCCGGACGCGG
>WBZN01001151.1_pt2 | contig 14987 bp, 12 predicted proteins | sample 5204281 | NCBI WGS metagenome assembly WBZN01 (sample SAMN12344347, study PRJNA552823) | activated sludge metagenome | biome: Activated sludge suspended growth; feature: Nitrification reactor; material: Wastewater; isolation source: activated sludge from nitrification reactor of wastewater...
CCAAGGCCTCGGCCTCGGCCTCCTGACGGCCCAGAATCGCTTCGTTGATCTCGCCCTTGAGGCACGCCGACAGGCCCAGCAGTCCCTCGCTGTTCTGGCGCAACAGCTCCTTGTCGATGCGCGGCTTGTAGTAGAAGCCCTCGAGGAAGGAGCGCGACGTGAGCTTGATGAGGTTGCGATAGCCGGTCTCGTTGCGCGCCAGCAGAACGAGGTGGTTCGAGCCGCCCCGAGCCGGCTCGCGATCCAGGCGACTTCCTTGCGCCACGTACGCTTCGATGCCGATGATCGGCTTGACCCCTGCCTTCTTGGCCTTGGAGTAGAAATCGATCGCCCCGAACATGTTGCCGTGGTCGGTGAGCGCCATCGCCGGCATGCGGGCTTCCGCTGCCGCCGCGATCACGTCATCCAGACGATTGGCCCCGTCGAGGAGGCTGAACTGACTGTGCAGGTGCAGGTGGGCAAACTCGGCCATCGCGGTTGATTATCGCAAAGAGGGCGGCTCCGCGCGCGCCGAATCGCGGGACCGGCAGGAAAGGAGTTCGCGGCTCAGCGCGCTTCGGCGTCGGGGCGTTTCGCCAGCCGATTGGCGCGAAACACGTAGTCGATGCCGGACAGCAGCGTGCTGGCCGCAACGGCGAAGATCAGTCCGGTCGCCCACGGCTCCAAGCGCGGCCACAAGGAGGTCGCCAGCACCAGGATCACCGTGGAGACCTGGAGCACGGTGTTGATCTTGCTCAACGGGCTGGGCGGGAACCGACCGACGCCCTGCGCCACGTGCAGGACCGCGGCCATCACCACGATCACCACGTCGCGGGTGATCACCAACACGGTCACCCAGATCGGAATGTCGAGCTCGGGCTTGAGCGACGTCATCGAGAGCATGACGTAAGCCGTCACCAGCAGGAGCTTGTCGGCCATCGGGTCGAGATACATACCGAGCACGGAGCGCTGGTCCCAGAAGCGTGCGATCAAGCCATCCAGAGCATCGGTGATCCCGGCGATCACGAACAAGAGAAGCGCCCGTCCCGGCCGGCCGTCGAGCAGCGCGATCACGAACAGGGGAATGATCCCCATGCGCAGGATCGACAGCACATTGGGCACGGTGAAATTCATTTCTGTCCCAGCTGATCCACGGCGCGTCGAATGAGGTCCACGGCGCCCGCGCCCGACAGTGGCAGACCGGCCAGGCACTCGCCGCCCTCCGCCAGCAGGCCGCAGCGTAGCGCCAGGTCGCAGGCCACGTCGCGTCCGATCGCTCCCGGTTCGGTGCGGGCGAGGCACGCCGACCGGCGATCGCGGGCGAGCAGGCGCAGCACGGCCGCGGCGGCCTCCGGCCGACCGGCTGGGCGCTCCGCTCCGAACCGATGCAGGGTCTCGTCGACATCCAGCAAGCCCAGGTTGACCACCCGCACGATCTCCTCGCGGTAGGGATGATCGAGCACGTCGGTCGCGATACGGGCCGACGCGGCTTGTCCATAGCGCACGTCAGGCAACAGCCAGTACAGCAGCAGAGCCAATTCGCCGCGCGAGATCTGTGCCTTCGCGGCCACGTCCCGCACGCGGGCCGGCAGGAGCTGCATGCGCCAGCGGAAGCGGGCGCCGGCCAGCTTTTCCTGCAACCGCAAGTCACCGGGGTTGGCGCTCAAGAGCCTCTCGAGGAGCTGCATCCCCGCCTTGGGATCGCCCACCAGAACCTCGAGATCGGCGCGGCGCTCCGCCAGACCTCGGTCCTCGGGCGCCCGACTCGCGAGCTCGCGCACGGCGACCAGCTCAGCTACATTGTCGCCTCGCGCCACGGCGACCGCGCGCGCCGCGACAAGAGTGGGTTGCGCGGTCTTCGCCCACGCGCGCAGCAACTGCAGCGCCGCGTCGGCATCGTCCAGGCGCCCGCGCGCGAGCGCATCCGTCACCGCGGCCGAGAGCTGCTGCAGCGCGCCGGGCAGGACGTCGGCAGCGCGGGCGGTCGCCAGCGGACTGATCGCGGCAACGCCCGTGTACGCGCGGAAGGCCAAGGAAAGATCGGGCAACTGCTCGGCGGCACGCCCGAGCAGCAAAGCCGCGGCGGTGTAAGCCGGCAGCTCCGCAATCACCGGCCGCAGGCGCTCCACCGCCGCCGCTGGATCGTGCCGCACGAAGCTCGCCTGCGCGGCGAGCACAGCCGCGGGATGGAAACCAGGGTCGTCAGCGAGCAGGCGCATGGCCGCTGCCTGCGTCGCGGCGCCGTCGCCGCGGTCCAGCAAGGCCGTGTATGCGTCGGTGACCCGCAGGCCGCGCTCGCGGTCCACGGTCAGCGGATAGCCCTCCAGGGGCGAAGCAAGAAACGGCAGTTCGGTCTGAGAAACCGGCGGCGCCGGCGCGAGAGGGCGGCGCGCGGCACACGCTCCCAACAGGATCGCCGCCACCGCACCGGCGGCGAGTCGTTGCCAGCGCACGAGAGACCTAGACGCCTCCCGCGGGAGCTGCGATCGTCGCGATCGCGTGCTTGTAGACCATGACCTCGCGACCGTCGACTTCGACCACCAGCGCGAAGCGGTCGAACCGGCGCAGACGCCCGTCGAGCCGCCGACCGGTGACCAACTCAACCGCCACCGCCTGACCCGCCTTGAGGCTCTGAAACAGGAATCCATCCTGGATATTGATGCTGTGCTTCGTCGTCATGCGATCTCCCAAGGCCGACCCCTCTCATGAGACGTTGGATCTCTGCCGTCGCCCTTGCGGAATCCTCGGCCACGACCCATTGCACGTCGCGTTCCCTGCGAAACCATGTGTCCTGACGTTTGGCAAAACGGCGAGTGGCCTGCACCGTCTCGTCCATCGCCTGCGCCAGGCTCGTCTCACCCAGCGCGCAACGCGTCAATTCACGATAGCCGATGGCTTGGAAGGCGGGACACTGCGGATCGACGCCCTCGCGCAACAACCGCAATACTTCGTCCAGCCAGCCGGCTTCGACCATCGCGCGCACGCGAGCGCCAATGCGATCGTACAGAATGGGGCGCGGAAGCGTCAATCCGACGCGGAGCGCATCGAGAGGCGGCTCGGCCGGCGGTTCGCGCAGCCAGTCCGAAAACGGCCGCCCGCTGAGCAGCGTAACCTCCAGGGCTCGCACCACGCGCTGCCGATCTGCCACCGGGAGGCGCGCCGCGCTCACGGGATCCAAGCGCTCGAGCTCGGCGTGCAGAACCGAGGCGCCCTCGAGCCTGCCCCGCTCCTGCAGAGACCGCCTCAGCTCCGGCGGTGCGACCGGCAAGGGACTCAACCCATCGAGCAGAGCCCGCAGGTAGAAGCCGCTGCCACCGACGACGATGGGCAGAGCGCCACGCTCGACGACTTGTCCGATCACCAGGCGGGCGCGGCGCGCGAAGTCGCCAGCCGAGAAGGTCTCGTGCGGGTCCAGAACGTCGAACAGGTGATGCGGTACCGAGCGTCGCTCGTCGAGACTCGGCTTGCCGGTGCCGATGTCCAAACCGCGATACGCCTGTAGAGCGTCGGCATTCACGATCTCCGCCGCGAGCTCGCGCGCGAGCGCCAACGCCACCGCCGTCTTCCCCGTGGCGGTCGCACCGAGGAGAACGATCGCTTCCGCCATCCCGCGAGTCTAGCCGAGGCGCGATCGGGGCCTCTCACCCATCCACGCGCGGCGTGGCGGGCAGCTCGATACGCCAGCGTTTGGGCGCCAGGAGGGTGAAAACGATCTGCCCGTCACGATCGGTTCGCAGCAGTCGCGCGCCCGCCGTCTCCAGTCGCGTCAGCACCCCTGCGTCCGGATGGCCGAAGCGATTGGCTCGTCCGACCGACACGACGGCGACTCCCGGCCGGACGGCAGCGAGGAACGGCGCCGAGCTCGATGTTCGGCTGCCGTGGTGGGCGACCTTCAACACCTCGGCCACCAGCCGATCGGAGGCTGCTGCCAGCAGCCGGCGTTCGGCGCCGACTTCGACGTCACCGGTAAACAGGAAACGGCGCGCGAGCGCCGAGGCACGCAGCACGACCGAGGCGTCGTTGTCTCTGAGCCCGCGGGCGTTTGCGGGTGGTCCCAGCACTTCGACGAGCCAGCGCCCCACATCCAGGCCATCGCCGGCGGCCACGATCCGCACTCGCGCCACGCGCGCGGCCAGCGCGCGGGCACACGCGGTCTGCGCCTGCGAAGCGCCCATCCACACCTCCTCGACGGGCAGGTAGTCGGCGAGATCGACCAACCCTCGACAGTGGTCGCTGTCGGAATGGGTCATGGCCATGGCGTCGAGACGGTGCACGCCCGCGTTCGCCAGCGCGGCCAGCAGCACGGTGCCGCCGAAGTCGCCGTGCTGCCACCCGCCGCCGTCGATCAGGAGGGCCCGGTCGCCGTCGCGCACCAGCGCCGCGTCTCCCTGCCCGACGTCGAAGAACTCGACCTGCAACGGCCCGCGCGGCGACCCGCCGCCCGATCCTGCCGAATGACCGCACCACAGCCCGAACACGAGAAGCGCCGTCATTCCCAGACGTCGACGATTGCCAAGGCACCAAGTGACTGCCGCGCAGGCAGCGACGACCGCCAGCGCATCGCGACGGGCCACCGGGACCACGAACCAGGGCCCCGCCGGGGGAAGCGTCAGCGCCTCGAACGGCAGTGCGAGCAACGCGGGCAACCAGTGCAGCGCACCTCCCGCGGCGGGCCAGAGACAGGCGACCACGGCCCAGGCGAGGTCGCCCAGCATCGCCGCGGCGGCGAGCGGCACGAAGAGCAGATTGAAGAGGAACGCTCCGGGGTGCGTCTGGTGGAAGACGCCAAGCGCCCACGGCAACGTCGCGAGCTGAGCCGACCACGTCGCGGCGAGGGGACGGCCGATCCAGGCGGGTATCCAATGCCAGGCCGCCGCGAGCTTCGGGGCCAGGTAGACCAGACCGGCGGTCGCCGCGAAGGTCAGCTGGAAGCCAAGATCGCCGATCAGACGAGGTTCGATTCCCAAGACGGCCACCAGCGCAACGGCAACCGCGTTCGCGGCCACCGGCGGTCGCCGGAGGAGCAGCGCGAGGAGCAGGAGCACACCCATGGCGCCGGCCCGAAGAACCGATGCCAGAGGGCCCACGGTGGCGACATAGGCCGTGACCACCGCCCCTGCCACGCACAGCCGCCAGCGCAGCTTCAGCCATGTGGAGGAGAGCCAGACTGCCCCGAGGAGCAGACTGACGTTGAAGCCCGACACGGCCAGTAGATGCAACAGTCCGGACCGGCGCAGTGCGCGCCGCCAGTCGTCCGGAATCCCGGAGGTGTCGCCGACCAGGAGCGCCCGCGCCAGCGCGATGCCGGGCTCGCGCTCGGCTCCCGGCACGGTCGCGCGATCGAACCGCGTCCGCAGACCGCCGGCAAAGGCCAACCAGAGGCTGGGCCCATCGAGCTCACGCAACAGCCCGGCCACCTTGACGCCCAAGCGCCAGTCACCGCCAGGTGCGGGCGGATCGTTGGCGTAGCCCGGCGACCGCCTTAGATACCCCGCGGCGAGCACGCTCGTTCCGAGCGGTGGCGGCCGCAGCTCCGCCGGAAGGAGCAGGCGGACCTCATCGGCGAACGAGCCCAAACGGCCGGCCTGACGGATCGATTGCACGGCGAAGGTCTCGGTCCAACCGTGGTCCCCGCGGACGGGGTGTCCCGTCGCTACGGCCTCGAGCTCGACCGGCCGGTCGCTTGCCGCCCAGAGGCCATGCCGGCCGGGTTGGAGCCAGCGAATCTCGGTGCTGAGCGCACCGGCCGCCGCGCCCACGATGCCCACGCCGAGCTCACCTCCGGCGGCGATTCCAGCGGCAGCCAGCCCACCGAGCAGCGGAACGGAGACGATCGGACAGGCGACGGCGAAAACGCTGCCCAGAAGGAAGCCGAGGGCCGGCAGCACCGCGGGCCAGGGTTTCTTGTCCATACACAGATGGACGGAAACCGCTGGGCGCAATCTGCGCAGGCGAAGTCAGCAGCTTCGGTCGGTCGATTCCGTCGGATCGGCCCGCGCGTCGGTGAACAGCGACAGGATCGGCAGCCTCAGCGCCTGGCGGACCAGACGCGTGCGCAGATGCTCGCGCGCGCGATCGATCTCCGCCGCGGGCAGCCGCAGCACCAGCGACGCCATGCGCTGCGCGAGAGCCGCGTCGAGCTGACGGCGTTCTTCCTCGCCGAGCGCCGCCGCGCCCTCGGCGAGCAGTGCGCGATCGATCGCACCGAGCGCCGCCTCGACTTCGGGCGGGGCGCCGAGAATCGATCGCACCCGGCTTTGCCATGTGGCCCGATCCCGCAGCGTGACCGGCAGCGCGTCGGCGAGCGCCGCCAGGCGGCCGGGCACATCGAGCGGCGGCGGCTCTCCGATATGGCCTGGCGCGGTCAGCGAGCGCAGTTCCTCCCACGCGGCATCGACGGCCGGGGCGAAGTATCGCAGGCTGCTCACGCGCCGCTTCGAAGCGCTCCCCTGCGCCGCGCGCTCCGCTCGCCGCGCAAGCACCAGCTCGAGGGTGCGGACGACGAGATCGAGCGGGATGCCGCGCTCGAACCAATCCTGGGCCAGCTTCCAGTCGGCGGGAGAAAGCAGCACGGCGCTGCCGCGCAGGCGCGCGAACTGCAGCTCCAGAGCGTGAAAGTACGCCTGCGCCTGCTCCTCCGGCGCGGAATCCACCTCATTCGACATGCGGGACGTTCCCGTGGCCGGCGGCGCTTCGTCCGCCGCTCAACGCGCGCGATTGCGCTCGTAGATCAGCTTGAGCCCCGACAGCGTGAGCATCGCGTCGACGCTCTGAATGTAGCGCGAGCCGGCGGCGATGAGCTCCGCCTGCCCGCCGGTCGCGACCACGGTCTTGGTGTCGGGCATCTCGCCGAGCAAGCGCTCCAGAATGCCGTCCACCAGCCCGATATAGCCGTAGTAGATACCGGATTGCATGGCCGCGGCCGTGGTCCTCCCGACCAGCCTGTCGGGGCGCCTGACGTCGACGCGATAGAGCCGCGAGGCGTGCGCGAACAGGGCCTCGGCAGAGATCAGGATCCCGGGCGAGATGATGCCTCCGACGTATTCGCCGGCGCCGTTCACGATGTCGAAGGTGGTGGCGGTCCCGAAGTCGACCACGATCACCGGCGCGCCGTAGATCTCGCGCGCCGCCACCGCGTTCACGATGCGGTCAGCGCCGACTTCCTGGGGATTGTCGTAGCGCACGGGCATGCCGGTGCGCACACCGGGTTCGATGAACAGTGGCGCGGCGCCGAAAAAGCGTCGCGACAGGCGATCGAGCGTCGTCGAGAGCGGTGGCACGACCGAAGAGATGACCACGGCCTCCGCCGCCGACGGATCCAGATCGTGGCGGTCGAAGAGCGGCAGCAGCAGGGCCCCGTATTCGTCGGCGGTGCGCTCGGTGTCGGTCTTGAGACGGAACGACTCGACCAGATCGTCGCCGCGGTAGACGCCGAAGACGGTGTTCGTGTTCCCGACGTCGACCAGCACCAGCAGGCCGCGCGGAGCCGATCCGGATGGCTCGCTCATCCCTCGATCACCTCGGCCGACGACAGCACCAGTTCCCCGCCGGCGGTCTGCAGGCGCAGGAAACCGCGGGCGTCGAAACCCGCGAACTCGCCATGAACGATCTTCTCGCCGACCCGGCAGACCAGGATGTCGCCACGCCGATGCGCGCTACGGCGGGCATACTCGTCGGTCGCGGGCTCGCTGTCCAAGGCCGCCTCGAGCCCGCCCACCAGGCAGCCCGCGGCGCCACCGAGCGACGGCACATCGGGATTCTCGCGGCGCAGCGACGTGACGGCACGGTCGGCGACCGCGCTCGGCGGATCGCCGAAGTTCACCCCGAAGCCGACCACGACCGCGGCCGGCTCCTCGCCCCGCGTCACGGACTCGATGAGGATGCCGCCGATCTTGGCGCCGCCGACCAGGAGATCGTTGGGCCATTTGACGAGACAGGGCCGTCCGCAAAGCTCTTCCACCGTGACGGCCAGCCCGACCGCGGCACGCATCGGCCAGTGCGAGAGCACTTCGCGGTCGACGCCCGGCACGAGGAGCGAGGCGTAGACGCCCTGACCGCTGGCACTCGCCCACGTTCGCCCCAACCGACCTTTGCCGGCGGTCTGTTCCAAGGCCAGCAGGAGCACGCGCGGCGCCGTCTCCTCCTCCGCGGCGAAGGCGTGAACGAAGCGGCGGGCGAGCTCGTTCGTCGAGTCGACGCGCCGACGCAGGCACACGCTGGTCGTCGGCCCGCGATAGGCGGACGAGAAATCGTCGAGATAGGCGCGCAGCTCCACGGCGACGGAATCCTACTCCGCGGCGCCGCCCGCGAGGCGGTCGCGTCGAGCCCGAAGTTCGGCCAGGCGAGCCCGATTCCCTTCGACAACCTGCGCCGGAGCCTTGGCGACGAAGCCGGCGTCAGCCAGACGGGCTTCGGCGCGCTCGATCTCTCCCGAGAGGCGCGCCACCTCCGCCGCCAGCCTTGCAGCCTCCTCGGGGCCCTGCGCGCTGTCCGCGGCAAGCCCCACGGTGAGCCCACCGATCGCGTCACGGCGCGTACCGGGCGGCGGCGCCGAGAACTCGAGTTGCTCCAGGCGGCAAAGGAACGCCACCAGCGGCGCCTGTTGCCGCAGCGTGGCGAGCAAATCCCCCTCGCCGTCGACGTGCAGCCGCACCTTCGCCTTCGGCGGGATCTTGAGCTCCGTGCGCAGGGCGCGGACTCGGGTCACCAACTCGATGAGGCCGTCGACCGCGGCCTCGCTCGCGGGGTCCTCCCAGTCCGACTCCCGAGCCGGGAACGGCGCCAGGCAGATGGTCTCGGCGTGGAGCGCTTCGTGTCCGGGCAGTCGCTGCCAGATCTCCTCGGTGAGGAACGGCATCACCGGATGCAGGAGACGGAGCGCGCGATCGAGCACGGTGAGCAGAACGTCGCCGGTGCGCGGCCGGGCCGCCGCTCCCGAAAGCGCGGGTTTGCAGAGCTCGATATACCAGTCGCAGAGCTCGCCCCAGAAGAAATGGTAGAGCCGGTTGCAGGCCTCGTCGAAGCGGAAGGAGGCGAACTTCTCTTCCACCTCGCCCGCGGTGTGCGACAGCCGCGACAGAATCCAGCGCTCCGGCAGCTCGAGCTCCGCGAGCGGCAGCGTCTCGCGCACCCGGGCGTCGCCCAAGCGCGCCTCGCCGTTCGGTCCCGGCTCGAGCACGAAGCGGGCGGCGTTCCAGATCTTGTTGCCGAAGGCCCGGTAGCCGGCCATGCGCTCGGGATCGAGCGGGATGTCGCGTCCCGGAGCATCCAGCGCCGCCAGCGTGAAGCGTAGCGCGTCGGCGCCGTGCTCCTCGATCAGCGACTCGGGGTCGACCACGTTACCCTTGGTCTTCGACATCTTCTGGCCTTCGGCGTCGCGCACCAGGCCGGTGAGATGCACCGTCGCGAAGGGCACGCGATCGGTGAAGTGCAGACCGGTCATCACCATGCGCGCGACCCAGAAGAACAGGATGTCGAAGCCCGTCACCAGCACGTTGGTGGGATAGAAGGTCCGCAGGTCCGCCGTCTCGTCCGGCCATCCCAGGGTCGAGAACGGCCAGAGCGCCGAAGAGAACCAGGTGTCGAGCACGTCGGGATCCTGCTGCAGGGCCTCGGTGCCGGCCATGGCCACGGCTTCTTCGCGTGTGCGGGCCACGTAACAGGCGCCGTCGGCGGTGTACCAGGCCGGAATCTGATGCCCCCACCAGAGCTGCCGCGAGATGCACCACGGTTTGATGTTGGCCAGCCAGTGCTCCCAGGTCTTGCCCCAGCTCTCGGGTACCAGCCGCAGTGAGCCGTCCTGCTCCGCCGCCAAGGCACGAGCGGCCATGCCCGAGACGTCGCAGAACCACTGCGTCGACACCAGCGGCTCGATGGGCTCGCCGCTGCGCTGACTGTGCCCCACGTTGTGCTCGTGCTCCTCCACCTTCACCAGTCGGCCCGCGGCGCGCAGACGCTCGACCACCCGCTCCCGCGCTACGCCGCGATCGAGCCCGGCAAAGTCGGCTCCCGCGGCCTCGGTCATCCTGCCGTCGCGACCGATGACCACGACGCTGGGCAGCGCATGTCGGCGCGCGAGCTCGAAGTCGAAGGCATCGTGCGCCGGCGTGACCTTCACCATGCCGGTGCCGAAGTCGCGCTCGACCTTGGCATCGGCGACGAAGGGGATGCGCCGGCCGACGATCGGAACCACGGCTTGGCGGCCGAGCAACTGCCGATAGCGCTCGTCCTCCGGATGGAAAGCGATGGCGGTGTCGCCGAGCAGCGTTTCCGGCCGCGTGGTGGCGACGACGATGCGCTCGCCCGGCGCCCCCTCGACGTCGTAGGCAACGTGGTACAGGCGCCCCCGCACGGTCTTCATCTCGACTTCGAGATCCGAAATCGCGGTACCCAGCGCGGGCGACCAATTCACGATGTACTCGCCGCGCGTGATGAGACCCTCGGCGTGCAAACGCACGAAGGCTTCCCGCACGGCGCGCGACAGGCCCTCGTCCATCGTGAAGCGCTCGCGGGTCCAATCGCAGCTCGCACCGAGGAGGTCGAGCTGACGGCGGATGTTGCCGTGGTACTGCTCCTTCCACTGCCAGGTGCGCTCCAGGAACTTTTCGCGGCCGAGCTCGAGACGCGAAGTGCCTTCGCTCGCGAGCTGGCGCTCGACCATCAGCTGTGTCGCGATCCCGGCGTGGTCCGTGCCGGGGAGCCACAACGCGTTGAACCCCTGCATGCGCTTCCAGCGCACCAGCAGGTCCTGCAGCGTGGACTGCAGAGCGTGCCCCATGTGCAGCTTGCCGGTGACGTTCGGCGGCGGGATCATGATGCAGAAGCTCGGGCGCGGCGAAGGCGCTGGGCACACGAAGATGCCGCTCGCGGCCCAGGCTTGCTGCCACTTCTGCTCGTAGGTGCTCGGCTCGAAACGCTTGTCCATGCTGCGCTGGTTCATGGGCATTGCTGGGCTCGGTATTGACGGTGAATCGACGGGTTGACCACGGACCGGCCGCGACCGGTGCGCGCGGGCGGCCGCGGTGAGGCCGGTCCCGACCACCGCGACGGCGTCGCGGCGGCACCTCCGGGCCCCGCAAGCGCGGAGCCCTCGCGTCTACTCGATCTGACTCTCCAGCTCGCGGAGCCGGTCCTTGATGACGACCTCGGCAAGGTCCGGGATGACCTCCCACGAAACCTCACGCACGATGCGGTCGCCCAAGAGCTCGACGACGCGTCGGGCCACGCGATCGATATCCTCGTCCGAAAGCCGTGAGGACGTCGTAGCGGCAGGCTCCACGGCGGGCGGAAGCGGGGCCGCCGGGCTCGCGAGTTCCGCGGTCGGCGCAGCCGCCTCGAGCTCCCGCGGAGCGGGCACCGGCATCGGAGCCGCCACCGGAACTGGCGCCGCGACCATCGCGGCCGGCGCGGGTGCGGGCAACGCCGGCTCGTCGAAGTCGGGAAGCGACGCCAGGCCGCCGTCCTCGAGCTGCCACAGAGGCTCTTCCTCGACGGCGGCGGCGACGGCGACGGGCGCAGCCGGAGTCGGCGCGGCCGGAACGGGCGCGGCGCTGCGCTGCAGCATGCCGGTCACTTCGCGCAACAGCTCCTGCGAGTCGAAAGGCTTCTTCATGTTCGCGTCGGCGCCGCTGGCCTCGAACTCCTCCTTGCTGAAGGGCTCGAACGTACCGACCAGGAGCAGCACCGGCAGCGACGGCCGCCACGCCTTTACCTTGCGGCTCACCTCGTAGCCGCTGGCGCCCGGCATGTGCACGTCGGCGATCACCACGTCCGGGTTCACCTCGGTCAGTCGCGCGATGGCGTCCGTGCCGTTGCCCACCGCGACCACGGTCACGCCCTCGTCCATGAACGTCAGCTCGACCACCTTCTGGATCGTCACGCTGTCATCGGCCAGCAGGATCTTCTTGCTCATCGCTCTCCCTCGATCAGGCCCCAGGATCTTGCTGTGGTCGCAAAGTATGCTCGTGTCCGGCTCAAGCCGCGCGCTCCGGAACGCGACCGTTCAGATACGCGACGATCGACTGCGTGGTGGCGCCGGGGAGGAAGATTTCGTCCACGCCCGAGGCCTTGAGGCCCGCGATATCGCGCTCGGGAATGATGCCACCCGCGAAGACCAGAATGTCCTCGCCGCCCTGCTCGCGCAGCAGGCGCGTCACTTCGGGCAGGAGGCTGTTGTGCGCACCCGAGAGAATCGACAGGCCGACCGCATCCACATCCTCCTGGATCGCCGCGGCCGCCACTTGCTCCGGCGTCTGGCGGAGGCCGGTATAGATGACCTCGAAGCCGGCGTCGCGCAGGGCGCGCGCCACGACCTTCGCCCCCCGGTCGTGCCCGTCGAGCCCTGGTTTTGCGATCAGAATCCGTACTTTGCGTTGCGCCATAACTAACTGATTGTAGCAAGGTTGGACGCGCGCGGGCTACCCTCGGCGCTGCGCCGCTCGGCTTAAGGTCAGCGGGCGGCGAAGAACGCGACCAGGTCGGTCGACGGCGGCTGGTAGCCCAACTGCCGTAGCATGGTCGTGATCTGTCCACGGTGGTAACTGTCGTGATTCACCATGTGCAGCAGCGGCTGCCACATCGGCTGCGTGCGGACTTCGCCGTGGCTGTTCTCCCAAGTGAGTTCAGCCGCCAACACGTCTTCCTGCAACGACGCCATGAAGAACTCGAGCTCTGGCCAGAATTCCTCGAACCCCGAACGCAGGCCGCCGATATCCGGGTCTTCCCCTTCACCCGGCAGATGGTCCAGTGGATTGCCCAGGAACCGCGACAACCAGAGCCGCTCGGCGCCCAGGACGTGCGCCATGGTGCCGGCCAGGGAGCGGTGACTGGCGCCGGTGTCCCGAACTAGGTCCGCCGCGTCCACCTGATCGAACGCCGCGAGCTGAATCCGGTTCGCCCAGATCGTGTACGCAAGGAGATCCCGCGCGGCGCGCAAGACGGAGGGCATGCTCGCAGCCGCCAATCAGAAAACTGCCGGCTCTTCGTAGGTGTGGTAGACCTCGCGCAACGCGTCGCTGATCTCGCCTACGGTGCAGTACGCCTTCACGCAGTCCAGGATTAGCGGCATCGTGTTGTCGCCCGCCGACGCCCCGGTCTTCAGCTGGCCCAGGGTCCGCGCCACCGCGCCGGCGTCCCGGCGGTCCTTCACCGAGTGCAGGAAGGCCACCTGCTGCTCGGCCACGTCGTCGGAGATGTAGAGGATGTCCACCGGCTCCTCGTGCTCGAGCTCGAAGGAGTTCACGCCGACGATCAGCTTCTCCTTCTTCTCGACCGCGCGCTGGAAGACGTACGCCGCTTCCATGATCTCGCGCTGTGGGAAGCCGGCCTCGATGGCCTCGACCATGCCGCCCAGCTCGTCGATGCGGCGGATGTAGTCGAACGCGCCGTCGACCATGCGTCGCGTCATCTCCTCGATGAAGTAGGAGCCTCCGAGCGGGTCGACGGAGTTGATCACGCCCGACTCGTGGCAGAGGATCTGCTGCGTGCGCAGCGCGGTGCGCGCGCTCGCTTCGGTCGGTAGGGCCAGGGTCTCGTCGAGGGCATTGGTGTGGAGCGATTGGGTGCCGCCGAGCACCGCGGCGAGCGCCTGCACCGTGGTCCGGACGACGTTGTTGAGCGGCTGTTGCGCGGTGAGCGAGCACCCCGCCGTCTGGGTGTGGAAACGGAGCATCCAAGAGCGCGGGTTCTTCGCGCCGTAGCGCTCGCGCATCACCTTCGCCCAGATCTGGCGGGCGGCGCGGAACTTGGCGATCTCCTCGAAGAAGTCGTTGTGGCTGTTGAAGAAGAAGGAAAGCCGGGGCGCGAACTCGTCGACATCGAGTCCGGCGTCGATGCCGTACTGGACGTACTCCATGCCGTCGCGAAGCGTGAAGGCGAGCTCCTGCAGCGCGGTCGAACCGGCCTCGCGGATGTGATAACCGGAGATCGAGATCGTGTTCCACCGCGGCACGTGCTTGGCGGCGAATGCAAACTGATCGGTGATCAGGCGCATCGAAGGCCGTGGCGGGAAGATGTACTCCTTCTGCGCGATGTACTCCTTGAGGATGTCGTTCTGCAGGGTACCGGAGACGTCGCGCGCGATGTTCACGCCCTGCTTCTCCGCCACCGCCAGATACATGGCGAAGAGGATCGGCGCGGTCGAGTTGATGGTCATCGAGGTCGTGACCTGGTCGAGCGGAATGCCCTCGAACAGGATCTCCATGTCCGCCAGGGTGTCGACCGTCACGCCGCACTTGCCGACCTCGCCCTTCGACATGTGGTGATCCGAGTCGTAGCCATAGAGCGTCGGCAGATGAAACGCCACCGAGAGCCCCGTCTGACCGTGCTCGAGCAGATACTTGAACCGTGCATTGGTGTCCGCGGCCGTGCCGAAGCCGGCGAACTGGCGCATCGTCCACGGCTTGCTGCGGTAGCCCGTGGGGTGTATGCCGCGGGTGTAGGGGAACTCGCCAGGTACGCCTAGATCGGCGACCGGATCGATGTCCGCGGTCTGTTCCGGTGTCACCAGCTGAGGCACATCCATGCCGGAAACCGTCGTGAAGTCGCCGCGCCAGTTGGCCTGTCTCGCCTCGGTCTTGCGGGCGGCCTCTTCCCAGCGTCCACGCGCCGCCCGGGCGGCCTGCAAGACGTCCTCCCGCAGGGACGATGACGCGGCGGGCTGCTTCTCGGGCGGTGCTTCGGGCGGCTTCACGGCCATACGAAATCCTCCAGACTCGGCACTCTGCCAAGTATAGCCAAGCTCACCGCCAGCTCGCCGACTTCGTGGCCGGGCGCCCGGCCCGTCTCCGGCAGTCCTCCGGAAAGGGCGGAACGCGAACCGCGCCGTCGACTGCCCGGCGCGGGGTGCTGCGGGGTGATGGCGGGGCGATCAGCGTGAAATGACGGCGTAGAGGAACAGCAGGACCCCGACGAGGACCAGCATCGCGCCGCCACCGGCAAAAGCGATGAACGACAGCGCCTTGAGCGAAAAGAGGGTCGCCGCCTCGATGGTAAGACCGATGCTGATCAGC
>WBZN01001377.1_pt1 | contig 14986 bp, 21 predicted proteins | sample 5204281 | NCBI WGS metagenome assembly WBZN01 (sample SAMN12344347, study PRJNA552823) | activated sludge metagenome | biome: Activated sludge suspended growth; feature: Nitrification reactor; material: Wastewater; isolation source: activated sludge from nitrification reactor of wastewater...
CCTCGCAACTGCGAGACGCGCAGCTCTTCGATAATCGCATCGGGAGTAAGCCGGAACGCCGCCTCCAGCCCGGCCAGGCCGCCGTGCGCCTGGTATTCATCTAGGGCCAAGGGCTCTGTCTCCCCGAAATTGGCAAAGGTATAGCGGGTCTGATTGGCGAGGAAGGGAATGGACCTGACCGGTACGCCGCCGATACCGGAGAGGATGGACGGCAGATCGTCCGGCGTGACATTGAACCAGGCCATCCGCCCATCGGGACCGTCGCGTTCCACCATCGGTTCGAGAAAAAACGCCCCTCGCGAGGAGAGGCGGATGAGTTGTACCTCGGGACGGTCGGCCCAAGCGTCCGCTAGCAAGCCGGCTCCGGCTGCCCTGGCGGACGTGTCGTTGGAAAGATACAATCGCGTCGCGCTGCTCATGTTACCGGTATCGTTCCAGCATGCTCTCCACCTGGGACGGCAACACACGACCGTAGAGGTCCCGGCCGATCAGCACCGTCGGAGAGACGGCGCAGTTCCCGGCGCATGACATGGTAGCGAGCGTAAATTTCGCTCCCGGCGTCGTTTCGCCCACGTCGGCGCGAAGATAATTCTGTAGTTCCCGCAAGACACGGCTACACCCGTTCGCATAACAGGATTCTCCCATGCAGATGCGGATGAGATGGCGGCCCGGAGCGCTCACCCGCAACTCGGGATAATAGGACAGCACTCCGGCGATCTGTGCGGTGCTTGTGCGCAGACTGTGCGCGATGTCGGGAATGGCGTCTACGGGCACATGTCCGACCTGGTCCTGAATGGCTAGCAGGGTCTTCAGAATATTGGGCGGCTCATTCCTGACCTGCCGGAGAATCTGCTCGACCTGCTCATGCAGAGCAAGATCGTCTTCCGTCTCTCGTTGATCGTCGCTCATCGTTCACGCCTGACATCAGCAGAGGCCGACATGCGCTCGCAAGGTGTTGTACTCGAAGGCGGCCAGGCCGCCGCGCAGGAGGCCGAAATCACACCGTTCCATCTCATCGATGAGACCGGCCACCCGATCGCGTCCGGCCGGAGTCCTGGCGGCATGCCGTGGAGTTTCCCCGCCCAGAGCCGGAGACTCCCGGTCTGCCCATTCCAGATAGACGGTTTGCAGGAACGCCTTCAGCAAGGCTCGATCTTCTTCACCGGTCACCACCACCGTCAGCGGTTCGCTCCCGGACAACTGGTCCTTCGTGACCTGCCGTGCCGGCGGCTGTACGATTTCTCCCCGAAAATGCAGCGAATACCCGAAGGTTGCCGCCAGGCTATGCTTGATCCCGTCCAATCGCGCCTGAGAATCACACTCCAGGAACAGTTCCGTCGCCGTCACCGTCACCCGTGCCCGGGCTTCATCTGCCGATGTCTCCGTTTTCGCGCGTTGGATGAAGCGACGACGTTTCCCCGATCCGGTGGTTCCCTCCGGTTGCGGCAGCACATCCTCCGTCCAGCCTTCCAACTCCGTCATTCCCCCGGCAATGAAGGTGAATTCGTGATGTTCGTACAGGGCCATGACGTAGAAATACGGCGCACCCGCTGCGGTCCGATAGCGAATTTCGCTCACCGCCTCCAACAGAGCGCCCAACCGCATACGTGCAAAATTCTTCAGCAGGAGATGCCCGAACCGCTTGGCAAATTCCGGCCAGTCGCCGAGTTCAAACGATCCTCCGACCACTTCCATCTCGCGCCGTTCTTCAGCAGTCGTCTCATAAAGCGCCTGCGCATCCCGGCTCGTCAGCACCAACATCGGCCCTGCCGGTACCGCCAGGGTGCTTTCCGGATCGCCCGGTTCGCGCACCAGACGCGTGAACAGCACCTGCCCGGTTTCAGCGTCCAGGTCCAGACTCTCCGCCGGTATGTCGTACAACCGGCCGTTGCCCATCGACCGCAGCCTTCGCCGCGCCGCCCCGGACTGAAGCGGGAGGACCTCAACCAGATCCAGATAGGAATGTTTGAGCGGATCAAGCCACGCCCGCTCCTCTTCCGAGATGTGTTCCGTGATCACGTCGCGCAATTGTTCGATGAGGGTCAGTTGCCCGTCTTCCGGATAAAAGTCGGCATAGAGCAGGAGATCCGCCAATTCGACCTCTTCCCGCAAGGGGGGCAACGGCGACTGGCTTCCCAGTTCGGCATACACTTGCAACGCCCGTTCGAAGGCGATCCGGCGCTGCAGCGCGAAGCCCGGCGAGACGGACAACCGATCGAGCCGCGACAGGAGATGAGCAAGATCCTTGTTGACCAACGCCGAACGCCCGGCGACCCGTTCATTCGCGAGCTTCATGAACCTCCTCCATGACGGCCACTTCCGCATCCAGCCAATCCTGCAACGCGTACCCGTCGCGTGATCCCCGCTCCTTCCACAGCTCGTACGCCTTCTGTGAAATGCGGTCCCACATCCCGTCAGGCAGCTCGATCGCATTGGCGGGAGGCCGGCCTGTTCTCGGGGAAGTCGCGGTGACAGCCGACGATAGCTTCATCTTGGGCTTCATAGGAGGACTCCTTCCGGAAAGGTGGACGTATCACGCGTTTCCCAGCGGCACGACACGCTCATGGGTCGCGCCGAAATTGAACTGGCGGACCGTCAGGACCGGACAGGGCGCATGCCGCAACATGGCGCCGGCAATACTGCCGAGCAGCACGTGGGAGATGCCCCGCCGTCCATGCGTGCCCATGATCATCAAATCGAACCCCTGCTGTGTGGCATAGGAGGCGATCGAATCCGCCGGCAGCCCCGGTTTGAGCACATGATCGGCCTGGATACCGTGGGCTGTCACGCAGGCGGACAACAAATTCAAACGCTTCTCCAGATAGTCCCGCTGCTCCTTCCACTCCTTCGCGTGGCTTAAGCTGAAATCCAACCCGTAGGCAACTGGTTCCATCGCATGGAGAATGGTCAGCGCCGCCCCGAGCGGTTTCGCAAATTGCACGGCATACTCCAACGCGTCCAGCGAACAGGTCGAGAGATCAATCGGAACCACGATCCGCTTGATGGCCGTCGTCGCCACCGCCCCGGCCCCGTCCTTGTCTGCCTTGACCGCCAAGACCGGACAGGGGGACACGCGTACGACCCGCTCCGCAGTGCTGCCGATCAACACATGGTCCAATCCCGTGCGGCCGTGGGTGCCTACCACCAGGAGGTCCGCGTTGATGGTCTGGGCGACGGTTTGAAGCGCCTGGCTGGGAATGCCGACTTCGATCCGCGTCGTGATCGGTTGACCGGCCGCCTTGGCTCGCGCCTGGACGGCGACCAGGTGACGATTCGCCTCGGCCCGCAAATGGTCCAGATACATTTTATTGACCGTGTAGTCCGGATCCATCCCCGGATAAAGTTCCAGCACGGTCACCACCGCGAGTTCGGCCTTCCAAGCCCCGGCCAGGGCCAGGGCATAACCCATGGCTCGATCGGCGCAGGCCGAAAAATCGGTGGCGAATAGCACCTGCTTCATCAGAGGCGCCATGGCTTACGCCGCCTCCACATTCAAGAGCAACAATTCTCCCTTCATGTTCTGATGGATCGAACAACGGAATTCGTGCCGCCCCGGCCGCTCCATGACAAATCGAATGACCGCCGATTTTTTTCCGTCCAGAAACAGCCCGCCGATGCCCCTGCCATAGGACACAATGCCGCCGGACTCGACCCGCGTCGGGAGGCCTTCGAACATGGTCGAACCGAAATCATGGCGTTCCTGATCCTCATTGGTGATGGTAATCACTGTGGCCACCCCCAGCCGGAGGGGCAGCTGTTTCGTGACAAAGGCAAAATCCTTGATCGCCACCTCAATTCGTTGCTCCGCCTGAGCTCCCCCCTGCGAACACAGCGCCAGAACAAAACAGCATGCCAACCAGACCCGCCCTCCGCTCAGAACCGCCGGCCTCTGCTTCAAACCCATAACGATGCCTCCTTATGAAGAACATTATGATGAACTTTTCCCTGTTCGTGCCTTCACCCGCTTGACAGGCAGCGGAACCGTCAAGACCGGACAACCGGCCGTCCGGACGACCTTCTCCGCCGTTGTGCCGAAAAAAATCTTTTCGACACCGCCCACCGCTCCTCCATAACTGCCCATGACGACCAAATCAACTCCCTCCACCCGCGCCATCCTCGCAATTTCCTCAAAGGGACAGCCGTCGGCCAGCAGCCGTTTGATCGTCACTCCCTTCGCCTCATCCCAAGCTAGTAATTGGCGGGCTTTCAATCGAGCATAGTGGTGCAGCTGCTTTTTCTGCTTCGCGGCCTCGATGGCAGGCGCCAACCCGAGACGGTTCAGGGCATCCAGACTCTTAGTATCGACGACATGGAGCAACAGCACCTCCGCCTGATACGACCGCGCGAATGACAAGGCAATCCGGAAGGCTTCTTCGGAGCAGGCTGAGAAATCCACCGGGACAAGAATTTTTGTGAATAACCGGTCGGCCATCAACCCTCTACCATCCCTTCCTGCCAGGACATCAGCAAGCCCGATGCCATCAACAAGAACGCGCAAGCTTAGCGAAATCATCAAGATTACCCGTGAATTCTGCGCCCTCAGGGGAACCCCATCAGTGCCGGTACCCGCGCGGTGGTGTCCTGCTACAGGCTCCCCCTCCTCCCTGTAGCGGAACGCCACAGATTACAGAATGGTGATCTTTGATGAAAGATCGGCCGGGAATCAACGCTCGCCGTTTCCGCCCTGGACAGGACGACGCCAGGTCCGCCGGTACGCAGAACCGACACGCCTGCGCCACTGCAATGGCATTCCTCTTGCTCAACCACTCTTCGAAAGGAAGGCATCATGTCGCGCGCGTCGTGGCTGTTGGTTGGGGCGTTGCTTCTCGGCACGGCCGTCGCAGTGTATTTGATTTTCTTCTGTCCGACGGAATGCCATTGACCCTTCGAAAGAACCTGAGAACGTCATTCGACACGTGTGAGGATGGAGCACATTTTTCAGATCACGATCACCGGGGATGGAGTCGCACTCGACGGGCTCCTTGGACTCCCCGAACAGCCGAAGGGTGTCATTGCCTTTGCCCATGGCAGCGGCAGCGGACGCTTCAGCCCGCGCAACCAATTCGTGGCTCGCGTCTTGGAAACAGGCGGCTTTGCAACATTGCTGTTAGATCTGCTGTCGCCCGACGAGGCGGACGACCGGCGGAAGGTCTTCGACATCGATCTCCTGGCGGATCGGTTGCTCCTTGCCCGGAGCTGGTTACAGACGCATGCCCGCACCAAGGGACTCCCCGGAGGATATTTCGGCGCCAGCACCGGAGCCGGGGCCGCCTTGCAAGCGGCGGCTCGTCAACCTCAGGCGGTCGGGGCCGTCGTGTCGCGCGGCGGTCGTCCCGATCTCGCCGGCCCCTACCTGAGCCGCGTCACGGCGCCGACCCTGTTGCTCGTCGGCGGCGACGATGGCCCGGTCGTCGGCATGAACGAAGAGGCGCTCGCAAAGCTCACCTGTCCGAAACAACTCACGATCATCCCCGGAGCCACGCATCTCTTCGAGGAACCGGGCGCCCTGGAGCACGTCGCTCAAGCAGCGCTCGACTGGTTTCTTCGGTATCTCCATCCGACACCGCACCGAACAAAGGAGTTTCTGTAATGAACACGCTCCTCGCAGTCGATGGGTCCGATCAATCCTATGAAGCCGTGCGGGCGCTCAAGTATCTCCGCCGTGCGGATGAGCTGACACTCCTCCATGTGGTTGATGCGCCGCGCCCGGCCTACCCCATGATGATTCCCGAGGTGGCCCAAGAACTGTACGCACAATTGGAACGCAGCATGAAAGAAGACGGCGAGCAGCTGCTGACGCGGATTCAATCGCTCCTCCCTCTTCACAGCGGGCCCGTCACCAAGCTGCTGAAAGTGGGGTCACCGGCGGAGCATATTGTGGCTGCGGCTCACACGTGCCATGCGGATCTGATCATCATGGGAGCCAGAGGCCTGGGACCGGTAAAGGAACGGCTGCTCGGCAGCGTCTCCCATCGCGTGTTGAGCATGGCTCCCTGCGCCAAATTAGTCCTCCACGGGTCGCTCCGCCAGTTGAAGCATATCCTTCTGCCGCTGCAGGGGCCGTCCGACGCCGAGGCGGCGCTGCGTTTTCTCGCAAAACAACCCTTTCAGGAGCCGGTGAATGTGAACCTCCTCGCCGTGCTCCCGCCCACGCGTCCACCCTGGCCTGTGGACGATTCCGCCGCCGAAAAACTGGAGGCGCAAGCGCTTCGTCATGCCAGGGAATTCGTGGAGGATGTGGGGGGCACCCTGCGCACACAGGGTTATACGACCCGCTGTGCGAGTGTGCTAGGGACGCCCCTCACTATGATTCTGCATGAAGCGGAAAAATTGGGTGTGGATCTGATCATGGTCGGGTCGCGTGCCAGGCAGGGCGTGACTCGGTTCGTCCTGGGAAGTGTCTCCCATGCCGTACTCCACCGCGCGCCATGCCAAGTGCTGGTGTTTGAATGATCGGACGAGACTTGAGACACGTGGAGTACTTACAAGGCGAGCAAGAATCGGAAAATGAAAGTCATCAGCGCGCCAGGCGGTTCAGAAAAGCCGTCCAGCAAGGCCGCAGCGAGTGGAGGGCCTAGGCGTACCCCTGTGGTACGTTGAGGATCTGCACGTAGCGAGAACGCCGTTGGCGGGTTTTCTGAACCGTCTGGGCTAGCAGGGTTGGCCGTTGAACACACAGGGCTTATACCGCGCAATGTCGAACTCGACGTCTTCCTGGTAGACCCGCTCGTTCCCGTTCACCCCGTCCTGATCCGGGTCGTTGAACATCGTGTGGTTCCACCAATAAAACAGGGGAAATTGCTCGGTATAATACACCGGATTGCCGTAATTGCTCCGCGTATATTCCTGCACCAAGCGCCCCGTCACGTAGTCGACCTTTCCGTCACCATGCAATGAATAGAGCATGATGAACATTCTCGACTCATGATCGTAGAGTTCATCGAGACGGCTGTTCAGATCCGGCTCAAGCGGAAGGGGTTCCATGGACCAACCGGGAGCAGTCGGAAGCAGAACAGACAGGAGCACAATCACACTCGCGGCTATGCGGAAGTTCGTCATAGTCCATAAAATCCGATTGACACCACAGCCTACACAACGGGTGAGTTATGCTACCACCCGTGTCCAGACCGTTCAAGCGCTCGCCTGACTTTTTCGCGCCACTGTCACCTTGCTGATCTCATGCGCCTCCTCTTATAATCGCGGACGATGTCTTCCACCATGCCGCGCGCATCACTCCATACATTGGGCTGCCGCCTGAGCCAGTCGGAAACCGCCATGTTGGGCGATCGCCTGACACGCCAAGGGTACCGGTTGGTCGAGTATGGCGAGGAAACAGACCTGCTCGTGCTCAATACGTGCTCAGTGACGGAAAATGCCGAAAAAGATTGCCGCTACGCCGTCCGTAAAACGTTGCGCCACTCGCCCCACGCCTTTGTGGCGGTCACGGGCTGCTATGCCCAGACTGGCGCTGCGCAATTACAGACGGTGCCAGGCATCGACCTGATCGTCGGCACACAGTTCAAGATGAACCTGCCGGACTACCTCCCGTCCCCGACTCAACTGCGAAAACAGCCGGAGCCGGAACTCCGCCATAGCCGCACCATCGACCGTGAAGACTTCGTCCTGCCTGGTACCGCCTATTCCGACTCCACCAGGGCGCTGCTCAAGGTTCAGGATGGATGCGACTTCATGTGCAGCTTCTGTCTCATTCCCTTTGCCCGCGGGCGCGAGCGAAGCCGGGTCGCCACGGATGTCTTACGGGAAGCGCGCGAACTTGCCGCCCGCGGTTATCGCGAACTGGTGCTCACCGGCGTGAACATCGGCCAGTATTCCCATCAAGGGATGGACCTGGTTGATCTGCTACAAGAGCTTGAAACTATTCCCGAGGTCGTCCGGATCAGGATTTCCTCTATTGAACCGACCACGCTGCCCATCCGGCTCTTGCAGCACATGACCGCCTCGACCAAGCTCTGCCATTACCTGCACCTCCCGCTACAGAGCGGCGACGACGGAATCCTACAGGCCATGAACCGGCGGTATGGCGCGCAGGAGTATGAGACATTGGTCGAGCAGGCGATGGCGCTTATGCCGGATCTCGGCTTGGGAACCGATCTCATGGTCGGGTTTCCCGGCGAGGATGAGCAGGCATTCACGAACACGATGCGTATTGCCGGGCGGCTCCCCTTCTCCTATTTCCATGTGTTCAGTTATTCGTCCCGTCCGGGGACAGCGGCGGCTCGCCTCGAATCCCACATCCCGCCTGCTGTGATCCGGGAACGGAGCAAGGTCCTCGCGGAGTTGTCTCGAATCAAGACGCTCGCGTTTTATCAACGGCACATCGGCCGCACCGTCCCGGTGCTGTTCGAACAGGGAGAACGCAACGGCTTCCGTACGGGCACAACGGCGAACTTCACCCGAGTAGCTGTCCAGGCCGATACGGTCGCAGCCGGCTCTATTCACCCTGTCACCATTACCGGCATTATGGACGGGTTGGCCTATGGTCACCTGGACTCTCCTCCCGTCGCGCCCGCACGTAAGCCACTGCTATGACACAACCCAACAAGCCCCATACCGTACATATCGAAACCTTCGGCTGCCAGATGAACGAGTACGATTCCGAACTCGTCAGGACCTTGCTCCGCAAAGCGGGGTTCGAATTCACCGAAGATCGCGAGCGCGCCGACGTCATGCTGATGAACACCTGCGCCATTCGCGAAAACGCCCACAATAAGGTCTATGGGCATCTGGCGGAACTCAAGGCGGTGAAGGAACAACGGCCGCTGGTCGTCGGTGTGCTGGGGTGCATGGCGCAAAATCTCAAAGAAGAACTGACGGAGAAACAGCCGCTCGTGGACGTGCTGGTAGGACCGGACGGATACCGGCAGTTGCCGGGGCTCCTGACCAACGCGTTGAATGCCGAAGAACAGGGATTGACGCGCCGGGGGCTGGCCGTCGACCTGTCGGAATACGAAACCTACGACGACATTCTTCCCGAACGCGACGGCGGCTGCAATGCCTGGATCGCCATCATGCGGGGCTGCGACAATTTCTGCAGTTTTTGCGTGGTCCCCTACACGCGCGGCCGCGAGCGCTCACGGGATCCCGAGGGTATCCTGCGCGAAGTGGAGGTATCGGTGGACGCCGGCCATACCCAGATCACGCTGCTCGGCCAAAACGTGAACTCCTACCGGTATGACGGCTGGGACTTCGCCCGCCTGATCCTTGCGGTGGCCGAAGTGCCGGGCGTTCAGCGGGTCCGGTTCACATCCCCGCATCCCAAAGATTTTCCCGCAGCCCTCCTGGATGCCGTGGCCGGCCATCCGCATATCTGCAAGCACATTCACCTGCCCTTGCAGTCCGGCAACGACCGCATTCTGGAACTGATGAATCGGACCTACAGCCGGAAAGAATACCTCGACCTGGCCGCAACCATCCGCCGCCGGCATCCCGGAATCGCCCTCACCACCGATATTATCTGCGGCTTCTGTTCTGAAAGCGAAGAAGAGTTTCTGGACACCTATCGTGTCGTCGAGGAAGTGCAGTATCACTCCGCCTACGTCTTCAAATATTCGGAGCGCAAAAATACCATCGCGGCGCGAAAGTTCCCGGACGATGTGCCGGAGACCGTCAAAGGTGAACGAGTCAGCCGCCTCGTGGACCTGCAACGCCCGGTGACGGCGCGTCTCAATCGGGAATTGATCGGCGAGACCCTCCCTGTCATGGTGGAAGGCGACTCCAAACGCTCCGCAGATCAATGGATGGGGCGAACTGATACAGGGATCTACGTCATTTGGAACAAAAGCGACGCGCCAGCCTTGCTGGGAAGCATTCAACCGGTCGCCATTCTCGATGGAAGCGCCGCCGTGCTCATAGGACGGCGCGAGCCCGGTGCCACCCTCCCGTGAATCGTTTCCGAGTCGTTCACCATCGAATGGCAGGTTTCGTTTGGCCGCCACGCGCGACGACGGGCGCTCGTCGCAGAGAAGAAAGACCGCCTTTTGCCGAGTGGAGCGAACATTGTTGCCCGCTCCTGAACATTCGTTGCCAAATTTTAGACGCTCGCCTTCGTCAGACTGACAAAAGCAAGAAGCTTTTGCAGCTATCGAATGTGCGTGCCTTTCAGTCCCTCTCATCGGCACACCACCTCGTGCCTTTCAACGGAGCCTATTCACTGCCTTGAAACATCAATAGCTTAGGCTTTCCTATTCGGCGCGTGGCGCCACACCGCCCGACAACATCGGTCGCACGCAGCGATTGAATGGAAGCGGGACAACCGGCTTCCGAAGTCTATGGAAACAGGGCATAGCCTTTGCTTGGTCCACTCTGGCAACCACAAACACCCGGGATCATCCACCACCGACCGCGCCAGAGGACGTCGCATCATGAAGAAAGACATCAGCCAGACCCACGTAGAAGAAGCCCCTAAGGGGATCAGCCTGGAAACCATCATCGCGGTCGGAGTCTTCGGATGGATGGCTCTCGGGGTGGTGATGATGGGCCTGGGCCTCTGGTAATCCCGATCTGTCGCTTCGCGTTCTCTCTGAAAAGCCGCGCCGCCCCGTTCGTGACCGCCTCGACCAGCCGAGAAGGAAGACCGCCATGCTGATTCACGGCTCCCGCTTCTCCCTGACACAAACCCTGAACTCCGGACTCCTCGGATTAACCCTGATGGGATCTTTGGCCGCCGGTTGTTCTACGACCGCCGCCTCCGTTCAGCAACAAGCCGCCGCGCAGCTGCAAGGCTCGGTCCGGCTCGAAGAAGTTGCCGATTGGGAATTTGAAGCCTCCCATCCGAGCTCCATAGATGTCGCCACGCTCGACAGCCTGTTGCGGGCCGTCGTGATCGCGGAGGCGCAGACAGATTTGTCGAATCTGCCCGTGGATGGCAGCAAGCCGATGACAGTGTTCAGCGATGAGGACGTGCGTTATCTTGCTCCCCTGCTAGCCCAAGCGTTGTCCCAAGCGCAACCCGAATACGTGGTCGCTTTCCGGCTCTCCTCATCGGCAGGGTCAGGCTCTGAACCCACCGCGGGCACCCTTTATGTCAAGAACGACCGGATGTATCTCACGCTCACCGAGCATAAGGGCTCGCTGGCCAAAACCGGGCCGACGTGGTTTGGGAGCGGCCGGCCGGCTCGTATCGTGAGCATCAATCCGGCCTCCGCCGGGCAGATTGAACAGGCGTTGCCCGCCGTTGTCCAGGGCCGGCAGCAGATGAAGTCTCTTGCGGTCGACTATAGCCAGTTTGCCAAAAATCCTGGACCGGCCCCGATGACGGCAACAACCGCTGCCCAGGCTCCTCAGCCGGTCCAGGCCACGGGCGCGCGACCTGTGACGGCCGTCACACCCGAACCATCGATCAAGATCCAGCCGGCCGCGCCGGCATCATCCATGGAAAAGGTGGCGGCAAACCTGTCTCCCGCGGAAGACGAACGATTGAACGACACGCTTCAGGAATTGCAGGACACGAAGGACGCCATGGCCCGCAAGGACGCCAAGATCAGCGCGCTGCGAAGAGATTTAGAATCTATGCGGATGCAGTTGGAAACGAAGGATAAGGAACTCCGGGCAGTGAAAAGCACTCAGCAGACACAACCCAAACGCGAGACCCGCAACAAGGCTGAGCTCACGGTCCGCTGACCGCGCGGACCCAACTCAGCCCACATCAATCAGCTCCGGTTTCAGCAACACAATCTCTCTCGATATCGGCGGCCGGAAATTCATCCGGCAGTAACACCCATAGGTCACATAGGTATCCTGCAGGCAATACAGGGCGATCTCCCGCCCCTGCCCGTCCGCCCACATTTGCGCCACCTGCGACCCGCTCCCCGATTTGCTCTCCACATTCAGCGCCCGCGCGAGCACATCCAGCTTGACCCATCCGCGATTGTCCCAATTGCTCCAGATGGCCATGGTGTCGTAGACCGGTTCCACCCGAAACTTGGCCAGATTGATCTCCATGGTGGGCTTGACCTGATGGATGATCGAGCGTTTCTTGATGAAGGGCAGGTCGAAATTGAGTCCGTTGTGGGTGATGAACAGCGACGGACGCGACTGGGCAAGATGGCTCCAGAACGCGCGCAGGAGCGCCTGTTCATTCGCGCCATACCAGGAGGTGGCGCCGCGGGGTTCCAAGGTATCCGTGAACTCCAGCAGGCCGATGCAGACGATTTTGCTGAATGTGCCGTCGAAGGAAGACTTTTCGTACAGTTCCTCATCCAGCCGATGCTGTGCCTGTGCTTCCCCGACTGCGAATAAATCGCCGCCGCTTTCGTCGAAGGTGGCGGCTCCCGACGCGAGCTGCCGTCCTGCGATGCGCGCCCACTCTTCCCTGGGAGCCTGCACCGTTTCGATATCCAGCACGACTTTCATACGCCGTTACACCGTCCCCTGCTGAAGCGCCGCGATAACGGGCTGGTCGGCCGGAGGAAACTCGAAGGAGGCCATTTCATGAGGATAGACCCATCGAAGTTCCGCACAGTCCAAGGCGATCGCAATCCCCGCCTCGATCCGACAGCAAAAGAAATGCAATTCCACAATCTTCTCGGGATATTCATGCCGTACGATCTGAAACGGAGTCGGGGCGCCGATTCGAACACGCAATTCCTCCCACAACTCCCGATGCAGACACTCCTCCAACGTTTCGCCCGGTTCACGTTTTCCACCCGGAAACTCCCACAATCCGCCCAGGTGGGCGCCGGTTTTTCGGCGCGCGATCAGATACCGTCCTTCGTGGGTGATGATTCCTGCCGCAACCTCGATCACCTGCATTGCGACCTTCCTGGCATCGAATCATGACACCATCAGCTCTCTTCGCACTCTGCGATCCATGGTGCAACCACCCGTTCGTCGATAATTACTTCGCCTCGAAGGGATAGGTTTTGCACAGCGGCTTCATCGGACAGAGGAGACAATACGGATTCCTCGCCGTGCAAATCGTGGCGCCGAAATCCATGATCGCTTGATTGAAATCATACCCCTTCCCGCGCGGGATCAGGGCTTCGGAGAGTTCCCACAACGCCCCCTTTTGCGATTTCGGATCACCCTCGGCGATGAACACGCGGTGCAACACACGGATCACGTTCGTATCCAGAATCGGCGCATCCTCGTTGAATGCAAATGAACGAATCGCCCCCGCGGTGTACCGCCCGATACCTTTGAAGGATAATAATTCTTCCGCGTCATTCGGCAACTGCCCGCCATATCGGGTGACGGTCTCACGAGCGATGCTGTGTAATCGCTCGGGGCGAATGTTGTATCCCAGCGGGTACCAGGTCTGCTTGACCTCCGCGACCGGAGCCTCGGCCAAGTCAGAGAACGACGGATAGCGCTCCAAAAACTCATGGTATTTGGGAATCACCCGATCCACCTGAGTCTGTTGGAGCATGACCTCCGAAACCAGGATGTGGTAGGGGTCCGAGGTTTTGCGCCAAGGCAGGTCGCGGCCATGCTCCTTGTACCACTTCAACAGCCGATTCTGAAAACGCTGCTTCTGCCCGCGCGCAAGCGGGATGGCGGACGCCGGCGACTGCTTCTTCCGCCGGGGAGATTTCTGATCGCGAGACTTTCTAGGCATAACGGTCCGTGAAGCGTGGCGGCATTCTAAAAGGCGGGGGGTCGAAAATCAAACCAGCCCGTAAGGAAGCGGAGACGGCCGCAGGACAGGGTCTCCCGCCCGGAGTACTCCCCGCCCTGCGGCGGTTCATGCCGGGTAGCCCGGCCGATTGTACTACTGCGGCGAGGCCTGCACCCTCGTGCCTTCCTTCACCGGCGGATCGATCACAATCTGCGGCCCTTGCACCTTCGGCAAAATCCCGGCCCCCGGTTTTTCAAGGAGCCGTTTATTCTGCTCATTGATCGAAAGCTGTTGAGACACATGACCATTATCGAAAGCCGCCGCGTTGTTGAGCGCGGACGCCCCGACCGCATTGTCACGGCCCGGATCGTTGGCAAGGGACTGGCCACGGACGGGATCAACCGACTTACCCATGGGATACCCGGGATGCTGCGGCAACATTGAAGGATTACCGAACGCCATGGCAGTCACCAGGACTCCGCTCATCGCAAGTGGATATATGAGTAATGAGGCTTTCATAGCAACCTCCGTTTCAGGGGGTGAAATGAAAACGCCCTCCTGACAGGGCGATCAGGAGGGCGCAGGAAGAGATCGATGAAACGACCGGGAACGGACGAGCATCGGTGGATCGAGGTTACCCCGGCTTCATGGTCGCCTCCAAGGCTACTATATTCAGCTTGCACCCGTTAAGGCCAACAATCAAGCCCGACCAACCTCGTAACAACATCCACAATGCGGGGGCCAATCCAAGTAGGGGAGCCCCTCCATGCCCTAGGGTTTTTCCCAACTCCAAATGGTCGGAGACATTATCCTGATCGCGCCCACCATGAGGGACATGCTATGTCCTTCTGAGGAAACACGTGATCCGCGATCGTCGCTCGCCTCCCATTATAGAGATCACGAGGCCGGTTTCCGATGCTGGAGGCGCGGCTCTACACATCGCCTCCCCCGGACGACTGAGATTCCACAGGTCGGGCGGTAGTTCAAGTCACCTGAGGATGCAGACCGGCACGTGACCATGAAAGTCCACTATCAAGTGTCTCTCTCAGCGGAATCGGCCATGAGCGGAGAGGGACGGCTACTGGATCTTTCGGTGGAAGGGTGCCGTATGGAGGGTGCGCACCATTTGCCCATCAACACCTATCTATCGCTCCGGCTGACCATTTCACCGAAGGAAGCGCCCGTCCTCATAGATCTTGCCGCCGTACGATGGACCCGTGGAACCGTCTGCGGCATACACTTTCTCTTCCTCCGGCCCTCCCAAACCGCCAGGCTGCAGACCTTTCTCGCCTCCGCCGCACCACCAAAGCAATCGAACACACTCGACCAAGGCTAACTCGCCGGTCTTCTTCCCCTATCTACCCTGGGATTTTTCCTTGCCTTTTTTGTTCCGCTCTTGCATCCTAGTGT
>WBZN01001378.1_pt1 | contig 14983 bp, 13 predicted proteins | sample 5204281 | NCBI WGS metagenome assembly WBZN01 (sample SAMN12344347, study PRJNA552823) | activated sludge metagenome | biome: Activated sludge suspended growth; feature: Nitrification reactor; material: Wastewater; isolation source: activated sludge from nitrification reactor of wastewater...
ACCGGAGATGGTCGAGGCCTTCAAGGCCCAGGCCCCGAAGCGGGTCGTGATCGACTTCAAACCGGTCCACACGGTGAGCTGGGACCACCGCAAACTCGGCGGCGTCTACTAGTTTGACCCGCATCCAAGGGATCATCGCGTGGATCCGTCCCCGGCTGCCGGCTTTCGCCGGTTATGCGGTGCCCTTTGCGCTGGTTCTCTACCTGGCGCTCGTCTCGGGCGGATATGACCTGATCACCCGCAGCCAGGTCGGCATCGTGGTCTGGTGGGCGATCCTGCTCGGCGCCGCGTTGGGGCTGCTACCGCTGATCCGGATCACCAGATCGGGCTGGATCGTGCTGGCGATCATGGGCGGGCTGGCACTCTGGACCGCGATCGGGACGCTGACCTGGACCCAGAGCACGGAACGCAGCGTGATCGAAGCGAGCCGGGTCATCACCCTGCTCGGTTTCCTCCTGGTCCTGCTCATGCTTCAGGGCCGCGAAGGCCTCCGCCGGTCGGTCGGGGCGGCCGGGGCGGCGATGGCGACGGTTGCGGTGATCGCGCTTGCCTCCCGGTTTCATCCGGCCTGGTTCGACATCGGTGAGCTGCCGGCCGGCTACCCCGTAGCCCGTCTGAACTATCCGGTCGGCTACTGGAACGGCATGGGCACCCTGATGGCGATCGGCATCTCGGTCCTGCTCTGGTCGGCTTCCCGCAGCAGGACGATCGCCGCGCGGTCACTCGCGGCCGCCTTCCTGCCGTTGCTGGTGCTGGTGCTCTACCTGACCGCGTCCCGGGGCGGGCTGATCGAAGCATCGGCGGCCTTTGCCGCCCTCCTGATCCTCACCCCGGGGAGGCTCACCCTGCTTTCCCGGGCCGTCATCCCGGGTTTGCTTTCGGTGGTGCTGATCGCGCTGATCACCAAGCGACCGGAGCTGAGGGACAACCTCGGCGGGGTCGCCGGCGAGCAGGGAACCCAGATGATCTGGCTGACCAGCCTGGTGGTGATCGCCGGTGCCGGGCTTGCCTGGCTGCTCGAGTCCCGGCTCCTGAACCGGATCGAGATGCCCCGGGCGAGCCGTTCAACGATGGCCAGGGCCGGGGCCGGACTGGCCGCCCTGGTGGTGGCTGGACTCCTCGTCGGCCTGGCTTCGGGTTCGATCGGCGACCGCTGGGAACAGTTCAAGGAGCCGGTTGGTGCCACCTCGACCGTCGACAGGTTGAGCAGCGTCAGAAGCGGTGAGCGCTACCAGTACTGGAACGCGGCGGTTGACGCCGGAAAATCCGATCTGATCACCGGTCTCGGGCCTGGCACCTTCGAGTACTGGTGGGCGAGGGAGGGCAGCGGACCGGCATACGTCCGGGATGCCCACAACCTCTACCTGGAGGCCTTTGCGGAGATGGGGATTCCGGGCCTTCTGCTCACTCTCGGTTTGGTTCTGTTCCCGATCGGCCTGGCCGCAAGACGGGCTATCCGCGACGCCGAAGACGAACGGCGGCCGGCCTTCGCGGCAGCCGCGGCCGGAATGATCGCCTTCGCGGTGGCGGCAGGGATCGACTGGGCCTGGGAACTCACCGTTCTGCCGGCCCTTTTCTTCGTATTGCTGGCGGCGGTCTGCGGCCCGGACGGAGAAACCCGGCGGGGCCGAATGCATGCGCCGGACTTCCGGCTACCGCTCCTGCCCGCCGCGCGGGTGGGCATTGCCGCGTTCGCGCTGATCGGGATCGCCGTGATCTGGGTTCCGATGTCAGGTAACCAGAAGCTGCTGAAGAGTCAGGAGCTCTACCGGGAGGGCGACCCCGCCGGTTCGCTCGCCGAGGCCGAGGATGCGCTCGACCGCATGCCATGGTCGGCGACCACCAACATCCAGATCGCCCTGCTTCAGAACGGGGCCGGAAACGATCAGGCGGCGGTTGACGCCGCCCTGGAAGCCACCGAAGACGATCCCTACAACTGGCAGGCCTGGTACGTGCTCGGCAGCGTCAGCAAGGCGGCCGGGGAAGACGGGCTCTCGGAAACCGCCTTCGGCAAGGTCGCCGAAACCAACCGCAACTGGACTGGTCAATAGTCATGCAGCCGATGATCGGGAACGAGCGATTCGCGGAATGGGTTGACAAAGTCGCGTTCTGGCTCCTTCTGGCGGTCTTCTTCACCATCCCCATGAACACCCTGCGGATCCACGGGGTGGCGATCGGTGATTTCTTCGTCTTCGGCCTGATCTGCCTGTTCCCGGTGACCGTCCTGACCCGGGGTTTCCCCTGGGCGTCGGTGCCGAAATGGATGTTGGTTTCGCTCGGGCTTTTCGCCCTCAGTCTGGTCCTCGTCCTGGCATTCCCGTTCGAATTCAGCGCCGAATTGCAGAGACGCCTGACCAACATGGGCGACCCGTATTCGTCCTCGGCGGTCATCTGGGTCCGGTTCATGTTCGCCCTGCTGGCCTTTCCCGTGATCATCGGCCAGCTTTCACGCAACTGGAAGCAACTGCAGTGGATCGCCCTGGCCTGGGTCGGCGGGGTCATGCTCAGCTGCCTGGTCGCGGTCTACGACGCGGCGCTTGGCCTCCATCTCGAGGAGGCGGTTTCCTACGATCCGGAAAATGTCAAGCGGTTGATGGGTGCATGGATGAAGCCGGATTACGACCGCTTCGTCGGGCTTACCGATCACCCGAACACGCTCGGGATCACCTCGGTGATGGCGAGCCCGATCCTGCTGGTCCGGCTCGGGTCGAAGCGCGGTCTGCTCAGATTCGGGTTGCCATTCCTGCTGGTCGTGGCCGGCGTCTTCCTCAGTGGTTCGCGGACGGCCCTGCTCGGCTTCATCGTCGCCTCGCTGGTCGTGATCATCTTCTACCGCGAGCAGATCCTGCTCCCGGTCAAGCGTTTCTTCTCCGGGCCCAATGCCCGCCTGAAGATCGCTGCGGCGGTGGCAGTCTGCCTGCTGGCCTTCGCCGGTCTGGCAGCCGCCGCCGTTCATCGGGACCAGTCGACGCTGCTTTCCAGTTCCGAGACGATCGACCGGATTCTCGACCCGAGCGGGGAGTCGGCCAAGATCAGCAACAACGAGCGGTCGATCGCCTTCCATGCCAGTGTTGACGCGTTCAAGGCCAACCCGGTAATCGGCTCCGGCTACATCTGGATCGAGACACCCCACAACATCGTCCTGGCGATGCTCGTGTCCGGGGGGATCCTCGGCCTGCTCGGCTTCATCTGCGCGGCGGGCGGCTACGTGCGTGAAGGTTTTCTCCTGCGAAGAATCGTCGGGCCCGGCGAGCTCGCCCTGGTCACCGCCATGCTCGCTTCGTTCATCTCCTACCTCGCGATGGCGCTGCTCGGCAACCAGGCCTTCAACCGCTATCTCTACCTGCCGGTCGGCCTGATCATGGCCGGGCGCATGCTGATGATCCGGCAAGCCTCGAAAGAATGATTCCGGCCGATCGCCCGCAGCCGGTCAGGCCGGGGCGGGGGCGACTTGCCGTTTCGTGAGCAGATGCCGGATCAACTTGAGCGCGAGGACCGGCGAGGCCGGTCGATGGTAGGCGTCGCGGAACATCTTCAGATCCAGCTCGCCGGAGACCTCAATCGGGCCCGGGTGGACGATTTCTCCCGGACGGACCGGCGGACGGTTGCCGAGACCGCGGAAATCCTTCCAGTTCTTCATGTTGGCCGAACCTTTTCCGAACCCGATGTTGCTGACCAGGTTCACCGTCGGGGAGATCGCAACGCCGTCGGCAAGCCAGATCGACATCTGCCAGGGGTAGTCCCAGGTCTCGATCTCCCCGGCGTAGAAACGGTCGAGAATCCGACTCCAGTACCGACGCTCCTCCGGTGAGTCGAAACCCGACATGACCCTGTCGAATTGTTCCGTGGTCGGCCTCGAAAGGGAGTTCCGCTGCCAGGCTCGTCGCCAGGTAGCCCAGCCCCAGACCAGCGAGTACCGGGAGAAGTAATATGAGTTGCCGGTCGGCCCGAGATCGGTCAGGCAGGACCCGCCGATGTGCATCACTTCTTCCTGATCTGCGTATCGAGCCAGGAGTTCGTCGCAGAACGGGAAGAAGTCCAGGCCGGGAAGACAGTCATCTTCGAAGAGGATTCCCGACTCCTCATGTTCAAAGAACCAGTCGATCGACTCGGTGATCCCTTCCCGGCAACCACGGTTCTCCCGGCGAAACAGGGTCTTCACCTCGCAGTCCCAGGTGATCCTGCCGAGCGCGAACTCCCGGACCGACTCCACCACCGCGGCTTCGCCAGGGCGGTCAGGACGGGGGCCGTCCGAAGCAAGGTAGAGCCTGGGCGGCCTGACCTTTGCGAGCACGTCAAGCAGCTGCCTGACCGTTTCGGTTCGGTTGAAGATGATGATCAGAACCGGCTGGTTGGTCGGTTGAGCGGGATTCAACTTGGGGACAGTTCCCGTACAGCAGTGCCTGGGCCGCGCATTCTGACACCGGCCGGCGGATCGGTGGCGCCAGACTCCCGATTCGGCTTCGCTCCCTAAATCCGGTTGGCCGGTAGCGTTCCTCGCCGTGGAACAGCCGATCAGACTCCGAGGCCTGGTCCGGATGGCAAAGGGGCCCGGAGGGCTGACCCTCGCCACCACCTTCGCCGCGCAGGGATTCACCCTGATCACCGGGATCATTGCGGCCCGGGCTCTCGGGGTGGACGGACGCGGCACCCTCGCCCTGCTCTGGCTGGTTCCGGTGGTCCTGGCCCTGATCGGGGGGCTCGGCATCGCGCCGGCCACGACCTATTACGTGGCCCGAAACCGCGATCACATGCGGGCGATCATCGGAATTTCCCTGCGGGTAATCCTGCTGCTGGCGGTCGTTCTTTCCTCCCTCTACGCGCTCATCCTCCTGCTCGTCACCCCGGGAAACCACGATTTCTCCGCCCTGGAAGGCGCATTCAGCGTGGCGCTCCTGCCCTGCTTCCTGCTTCAGAACCTGGCGATCGCATCCCTGCTCGGTCAGGAGAGGTTCCACGCGTACAACCTGGCCCGGATCATCCCGGTCGCCGCCTACGCGACCTTTTCCCTGAGCGTGGTGCTTGCCGGCGGCACGAACCTGACCGCGATCATGGCCGCCTGTCTCGCCGCCTGGGTTCTGGCCCTGATCCCGACCTGGTTCATGGTCGGCAAGACGAGGGCCGACCGGGAAGGAGAACCCGAAGCGACCCGCCGGGACATCATGGGTTTCGGGCTCCGGGGAGTTGTGGGCAGCGTTTCGCCGATTGACGACGTGCGACTCGACCAGTTCCTCGTCGGCCTCTTGCTCGACTCCCACGCTCTCGGGCTCTACGTCTCGGCGATCGCCTTCTGCAACATTCAGCGGTTCATCGCTCTGGGGGTTGGCGCCGTCTCCTACCCGAGGGTCGCCGCCGAGCGGCGGGGTCCCCAGGCATGGATGTTGACGACGCGCTATTTCCGGATCGGCCTGTCCCTCATCGCCGGGGCGTCCATCGGTCTCTTCCTTCTCCTGCCGGTCCTCCTGCCGCTGTTCTTCGGTGATGACTTCTCCGGTGCGGTCAGCCTGGGGCGGATCCTGCTCACCGGGACCTTCTTCCTGGCCCTTCATCGCCTGCTGACCGAACTGGCCCGCGGTCTGGGGCATCCGGGTTACGCCTCGATCAGCGAAGCGCTCAACGCGGCGGTCTTTCTCGCCGTCGTCTTCCTGGTCCTGAGCCCGGTAACGGCGCATGGCGTCGCCTGGGCCGTGGTCTGCGGCGGGGTCGTCTGCGTGACGCTGCTCGCCGGGTTGCTGCTTCGGCTCCGTGGCCCGCTCAGGGCCGGCCACCCGAATCAGGCCAGTGCGGACCTACCTGACCAGGAGTTCGCGGTAGAGAGCGCCGGTCTGTCGGGCGAATGATTCAAAGGTCAGGCACTCGTTTGCGGCGCGGATTCCGTTAGCGCCCAGTTCTGGACCAAGCGAAGGATCGTCCTCGAGCGCGGTGAAGGCCCGATCGAGTTCCGCCGCGGAACTGGCCGTCATTACCAGCCCGGCCCTGAACCGGTCGACGATCTCCGCCACTCCGCTCATCGACGGAACCACCACCGGCAGCCCGAGGCACATCGCTTCTGCCGAGACCATCCCGAAGCCCTCGTAAACAGAGGGCATGGCGAGCAGGTCGGCCTGGCGCAGATAGGCCGGCCGGTCTTCGACGAAGCCGACCCATTCGATCCGGTCCCCGACCTGGAATTGCTCGATCAGGTCTTCAAGTTTCCGTTTGTAGGCCTCGTCGGGCGGAGGTCCGGCGATAGTCAGCCTTCGGTCGCGATCCGGGCGCATCCCGATCGCCTCGATGATCAGGTGAATGCCCTTCTTTTCGATGTTGCGGCCGATGAAGGCAATCCCGAGGCCGGGGTCATCGTTGCCCGGGGCCGGGCCACCGGTAACCGGTTCTTCCAGCACGGCGTGATGGACGATCCTGACCGGGACCGATCCGTAACGGGTGTCGCGCTCCTCGAGCTCGGACATCAGGACCAGCTGATCGGCCGTATGCAGGTAAAGGTGCCTCAGCAGCCGTTTCAGGGACTTCAGCAACGGGTGCCTCGAAGCGATATTGATGTCAAAGTCGGTCAGGGATTCATGCGGGGTCACCACGACCGGGACGCCGCTCAGCCGGGCCGCTATCGCCCCGATGATCGAGGTCATGCACCAGACGTACTGCAGGTGCACCACGTCGTAGCGGCGGACGTTCCTGACCAGCCAGAGGGCAAGCCGGAAACTCAGGCCCCAGGCTTCGCCGCGGCCGGTCAGGCGGGTGCGGCGGAAGAAGCGCACCTTGACCCCGCTCCGGTTCAGGCGCTGAAAGGGCCCGCTTTGATCGGGCGATTCACCGGCCCCGACCGTGGTCAGGAGTTCCGGCTCGAGACCGGCCTTCTTCTCGGCGATCAGGCCGTTGACGATGGTCGAGGTCGGGCCACCGAAATTCACCCCGATGGTCGGGGTGACCCAGAGAATTCGCAAGGGCCGTTCAGTCTGTGAGGAGCGCTTCACCCGGGGGATGGTAATTACGGGCGAAAATCGCGAAGGTGTTGGTGAGGTTCAGCCACTCGCCGACCTTCTGCTGCGGTGCTCCCTGGCTGGACCAGTAGGCGAGCACCTCGACGCTTTCAAACTGCGGTTCCAGAAGTCTCCTGATCGCCTCCTCGTCGACTCCGTTCCTGACCACGTGGTACTCGACGACGTCACCCGGAGCTTCCTCGCTCAGGCCGCGGAACGCCCGCCGGATCCGGGTCTGCAGTCCGCGCAGCAGGTGGCCTCTGGTGAGTCGCCAGGAAAGGAAGAAAAGATTGGTCAGCCGCAGGCTGAACGGTGACATGCGGGGATACCAGAGCGGATCCTGAATCGAGACCAGGGCCCCGCCCGGCCGCAGGTGCCGCGAGACGGTCTCCCGGATCGCCGCCTCGTAATCCGGAATGTGATGAAGGACAGAGGCGTAGACGACCAGGTCGAACTCGCGGTCTCCGACGGTTTCGAGCGAGCCATCCGGGTCGAGCACAGCCTGGAAACGGTCGTTGGTGGCGAAACGCTCGTTCATCGTTGCGACCGAATGGCGGGACATTTCGGTACCCGTGACGCTGCCGCCAAGCGCCAGCAACCGCTCGCTCACCGCACCGTTGCCGGCCCCGATTTCGAGTACCTCCGGGGGCCGGCTTTGGGTCGGCATCATCTCGATCAGAGATGAAATCCGGGCCATCAGCATTTCGTACAGGTGCCGGTGCTTCAGATGGGGCGATTCGGCCCAGTAGTCGTATTCGCTTTCGTAATGTGCCCCCTGCTGGCTTTCGAAAGCAGGTTTCATCTCGAACTCAATTCTCAGTTTCGCGGAACGAAGGTCATCCAGCCCTCGGTCGATTCATGACCGTCGTGGATGATCAAACGGGCTTCCTCGGCCGGCCATCCCTCCAACTCCGGCAATGATCGGGGATCCGGCTTGGTCGAGAGGAAGTGCTCAATCTCGTGGGTATCCCGGAACCTCTCGGTCAAAACATCGACCACGTCTGGCCGGAACTGGGAATGGGCCTCAACGGCCATGGTCGTCTGCTTCAACCGGTCGACCGCATCGGGGTCGAGGAAATCCTCTTCGAGCCCTTCCAGGTCGCAGAGCAGGAGCAGCCTGCCTTCCGGCAGGTTCCCCAGTTCATCCTGGCTGGCCAGGGTCCTGGCTTCGAGCTCTACGCCATTGGCCGCGGCGATCCGGCCCGCCAGCTTTCGTTCGTACTTGTTGACTTCGTATCCGATCAGCCGCAGTTCCGGATTCAGGCGGCCAAGGCCGGTCGGGAAAAAGCCGTCCCCTGACCCGAGGTCCACGAAAAGGTCATGTGAAGGAGCCTCCCGGCAGAGGAAACTGACGACGGGCGGCTCATAGGTGCCAGCCAGTTTCGCGCCCAGATAGTTCGTGTGGCCGAGCGCTTCGGGCGGAAACTCGAGGCCCTGGAATTCGCCTCTGGAAACGGAAAGCCCGTTTTCCTTCGCGTACCGGCTGGTCGGCTTCCCGTAGGGGCTCGAGAGCCTCCAGGCCCAACCCGGCCGGCGTGCCCGCCACCAGAGAAGAGGGGCCGAATAGCCTCCGATCTTCCGGATCATCCGTTCGCGAGTCGATGGTTTTTCCTGCCCGTTCATCGGGCCAGACTATCGACTGTCCTATAGTGAATTGGATGAGACGCAAGAGCAGAATCACGCTGCTGCTGGCCGTCGGCCTCCTCGCTCTGGGGGTCTCCGCGCCTGCCGGCGCCACTCCGGTGGTCGATCAGTACACCGAACAGGTGCCGAGCCCGGGTGGGCCGGTTCCGATGAAGCCGGGCACTCCCTCGATCCCGTCGAGTTCCGGAACCGGGTCGGGTTCGGATGTGACCGGGACCGATGTCAGCGGTGTCGGCGTAACGAACAGTTCCGGTGGAAATGGTGATTCCGGCGCGGACGGCAAGTCGGTCGGAGTAAAGAAGACCGCAGCCGGGGAAGAGATTTCCGCCGGCAACGGCGTCGACACATCCGGGTCTGGCAGCCAGCCGGTTGACGGGATGGTCACCAGCACCGGTGACGATGACGGCAGCGGCATGGGATGGCTCTTTCCCGCAGCTCTGATCCTCGTGGCCGGAACCGTCGCGGGCTTTGCCTTCGGCCGTCGCGGGCGCGGGCCTGCCGCTACCTGAGCCAGGCCTGGTTCAAACCGGGTGATCGCTCAACTCCGGCCCGTCGGGCCGGAGTCAACCGGTGAGTCTCCGGAAGAAGAAGTCGGCCTGGACGTCGCGCCCGTCCGCGTCCGTGGTCTTGCCGTAGGTTCCGGCCAGTCGCAGGCCGGCGTCTTTCATCACCGTGATCACGTCATCGGCGAGGGCCTGGCCTTCATACAGCTCGATGAACGAACCTTCGATCAGGGCTTCGTCCACCTGGGGAAGGACTCCGGTGGCACCCTTGAGCACTTCCAGCTCGAGCCCCTGAACGTCGATCTTCAGCAGGCAGGGCCGGGCCAGCTCATCCGGCAGCGCCGCATCCAGTGTGGTCACTTCGACTTCGAGCGAGTCGACCGACTCGGTTCCCGGAAACACCTTGCTCTGTTTGGAGCCGATTGGCAGAAGTGACGAAGAATCGTCTCGCCTCGAGATGTTCATGCTGGCGGTGCCGGGAGCAGAGCCGATCGCCAGGGGGACCTTCTCGACCCGGTCGCCGAGAACTTCGTTCAGCTCCGTCATCGGCCCGGGCTGCGGTTCGAAGCAGATGATCCGGGCCTCCGGGAAGCGATGGGCGGCGAACAGGGCGAACTGGCCCCGGGATGCTCCGACGTCAAGCACGGTCTGGATCCCTTCATCGAAGGGAATGACCGAGTGTTCGACCGAAGCGGCAACGCCCTCTCTCAGGGCCTGACGGTAACTGCGACTGCGAAGCAGCCGGGCGAGCTTGACGGCACGCAGCCGGCCCAGGCGCAGGCCGGCGTGAATTCGATCCCGCAGGTTCGGTTGATCGTTCAAGTCAACGATTCTCCCAGACAGATTCAGACGCGAAGCCCCGGGGTCAGGGTCTGGCCCCGGGAAGCAGCGGCATGAACCGGTCGACCAGGGCGTCCGGAGTCAGGTTCTCGCGGGCGAAGCTGACGCCGGCGAGACTGCGTCTGGTCAGTTCGGCCGGGTCGGCCATCGCTTCGACGATCGAATCGGTGAAACCGGAAAGGTCGGAGCTGTCGGAAACCCAGCCCGCCCCTGCTTCGTCGACGATCCTGCCGGCTTCACTGCCGGGCCTGACCGAGGCGACCACGGGAAGACCTGCCGAGAGGTAATTCATCAGTTTGGACGGAACGTTGAACTCACCGCCGGAATAGGTCTGGGTGACGGCGCCGAGGTGGGAGCGGTCGATCACGGCCCGCAGGTCCTCCGGGCCGAGCACCCCCAGCATCTTCACCCGGTCGGTCCTGATTGCGGCCCGGACCTCGTCTTCGGCGACCCCGGCCCCGGCCAGATGCAGTTCGGCGCCCATTTCGGTCAGCCGGGGGTCGGCCTCGAAGGCCCGGACGATCTGGTCGAGCCCCTGGGACTTGCCGATGTTGCCCATGCAGAGGATTCGCGGCGGGCCGGGAACTTCGCCCCGGACGACGCCCCCGGTTCCGGGGGGCAGGGTCGCCGGGTTGTAGGCGAGCGAGATCTTGCCGGCGGGGACACCCTTGGAGAGCAGGTTGGTCCGGAAACTCCCGGAGAGCACCACGATGTGTGAAGCGGCCCGGTAGGCAGCCGATTCGAGCCGTCGCGAAAGCCGGTAGGCAAGGCCATCGTTTTCGAGGTAGCCGGTGGTCGCGGCCCCGTCGGGCAGGATGTCCTGGACCCAGAGCAGCCACGGGATCCGCTTGGCCCGGCTGTTGATCAGCCCGGGCAGGAGCGCCGGGAAGCTGGGGGTCACCGAGACCACGAGGTCCGGTCGGCCAAGAAAGGGCAGGGCGCCCGTCTGCGCGGCCATGAAGCTGGTCTCCTGCACCAGCCGCTGGGCCTTGAGCTTGCGGCCGATTATCAGGGGCAGCCTGATCACCCTGATCCCGTCCCGCATCTCGCGGTAGGGCAGCAGGCGCTTGCCCCAATCCGGCTGGGGATAGTGGGGATGTGCAGCCACGACCTCCACTTCGTGGCCACGGGCGGCCATGGTTTTCGCCCAGATCGCACTGAGCGGGGCAATGCCCATCGGCTCAGGTTCGTAGTTGCAGCTCCAGAGCTGGATTCTCATCGGGTTGGTGCGGTGGTCGTCCGGTTGCGCCGAAGATCAGGCGATTTCAACCAGTTCCTGGTCCTTGATCAGCTCGAACTGTCCGGCCCACTCACAGTGGAACCGCTCTCGCTGGCTGACGTTCTCCCGCCAGTCGAAGCGCTTCAGCCCGGCAAGCCCGGTCAGGTCGACGACATCCGGGTTCGCAAAGAAGGCATTGACCCCGTTTGAGTCAACGGTGATGAACTCGTACCCCTGTGACCCCATCAGCTGCTTCCAGCCGGCCAGCGAAACGCCGTAGTAGAGCTGGCTCGGATGGGCTGTCCGAATGTCGAACCCGTCCGCGTAGGGGACCGTGACAGCCCGATCCGGACCGTAGGCGGAGTTGTATTCGAGGCAGGCCACTTTCGGATGCAGGTCGGCCCGGAAGCAGGCATCGAGGACGTAGAAGTCCATGCCGTCGATGTCGAGTGAAAAGAAGTCGGGATCCGGGTGGCGGCAGCGGCCGACGATGTCGGGCGCCGAGCTCTCGGTGACGAACCGGTTGAGGAATTCAACGCCGGCGCATTGAGGCTTCAGGAAGGTCCGGGCCCAGGCGGACCGAAAACGGCTGCCTTCGACCATGATCCCGTTGTACTTCTTGACCAGGGCCAGATAGGTGGAGTTGTTCTCGATCCCGTCGGCGGCGCCTATTTCCAGGAAGTACCGGTTCGGTTCATCGATCAGGGAGGTGAGGTGTTCGGTGATTCCGTCTTCGCCGTTCTGGCTGAAAGCGGAGAACTCCCAGGTCCTCGCGTCGGTCGGGTCGAGGTTCCTGGTTTCCGCTCCCAGCGCGCCGCGGGAGGAAGAAAGACTCAGCCGCTGCATGTACAGCACGTAGTTGTTCAGAAAGCGGAGCGATCTGACAGGCGTGCGCTTCAACCACGAAACTGCCCGGTCGATCCGGTTCCTGATTGTGCCGTCGCGAGTCATTGTCACAAGGGAGGGCGAGGCTATCAGGGTGAAATTCATTCGAAGGCAGCTCTCGGCTTTCGTTAAGATTTCCTTGAGCCTGACCGAAACTAGCCGGGCCAGCCGATGTTCAAAAGGTTGGTTCGCGGGTAGCGTGCCAAAGAAGGCATTACATCCATCGAAGGAAACGAGTCCAATGTCTGATCGGCCATTCCCCGGTTCAGAACGATGACAACCAGAAGCAGCAGAGCCGGAAAGCCGTCCGTCGGACCTTCCGAGGTCGAGGCGAATCCGGACCGGGTCACGATCGGACCCGACCAGGAAGCCCTCCTGGAGGAGCGCAGGTCCGCCTCGAGGAAGACTCACGCCAGTTACGTCTACCACCGGCTGCTGGCGATTTCGGACTTCGCCGCGATCGTGGTTGCCGCAATCCTGGCCGAGTTCTTTTCCGGCCTGTTGGGGCATGGTCCCGACCTTTCTTCCTTCGTCATCGCCCTGGCGATCATGGTGCCGTTCTGGTTCGTGATCGCCTACCTGGCCGGGCTCTACCACCAGGCGGATCGCAGCATCAATCAGGATTTCGTCGATGAGATCGGCCTGGTCGTGGTCGCGGTCACCGCCTGGTCCTGGGGTTTTGCGGTCGCCCAGTCGTGGTTGAACAGCGGGGTGACCAGGCTCACGGCGCCAGTCATCACCTGGCTTTTGATGATCGTCCTGCTGATGGCGTTCCGTGGACTGGTTCGCCATCTGGCTCTCAACCGGCGGTGGAACCGCCGTCCGGTCGCGATCATCGGCGACTCCTTCGGCCTCAGTGCTCTCGCCGACCGGATGAACCGGCATCCGGAATGGGCGCTGGAGGTTCGCAGCGAGATCGTCATGGATACCTCGGGAAGGTTCGTGGTCCGAAAGCCGGAGGCCGACTCCGCTCCGCCAGGTACCGAGCCCGTGGCGGGGACCGAGCTGCGCAACGGTGAACTGGTCGACCACCTGCTGGCCAGGGATGTCGACCGGGCCATCTTCGCCGGTGGGTCAACCGGGTTTTCGATGCGCTCCGAGATGGTCCGCAGGCTCGTGGAAAACGGAATCGTGGTCGATTTCGTCGCTGGCGGGCCGGAGACGGTCTATCCGAGCACCTCGCTGCACCATCTCGAGGGCATGACGGTCATGAGCACCCAGCCTTCGAGCCAACAACCGCTGGCGATCGCGATGAAACGGGCGCTGGACGTTTCGATCGCTTTGCCGATGCTGCTCTTCAGCACCCCCGCACTGATCGTCGCGGCGATTGCGATCCGGCTCGATTCACCGGGCCCGGTGCTGTTCCGGCAGCCGCGTGGCGGCAGAAACGGCGAAACCTTCGATGTGGTCAAGCTCAGGACCATGGAGATCGATGCCGATTCAAAACGGGACGAACTCCGGTCGCAGAGCAGGATCGCCGACGGCGAGATGCTCAAGGTTCCCGACGATCCGCGGGTGACCTCGGTCGGCCGCTACCTGCGGCACTGGTCGATCGACGAGATCCCCCAGCTCTGGAATGTGCTGATCGGCGAGATGAGCCTGGTCGGGCCGCGTCCGCTGCCGCTCGACGAAGCGGCATTCGTGACCCCGGAATTCAAGGCCAGGGGCAGGATGCGGCCCGGGATCACGGGCCCGTGGCAGGTGATGGGACGCAGCGACATCCCGATGCAGGACATGCTGAAGCTCGATTACACCTACGTGGTCGGCTGGTCGTTCATCGAAGACCTCAAGCTGCTGCTGCGGACGATGTCGGCGGTGTTCCGCCGGTCTGGCGCCCGCTAACGGTCCCGATCAATGCCTGCGGCGGTTGAGCCGCACCCGTGCCTGCTGCCGCAGGCTGGCCGGTTCAAGCGCTTCAACGGGTGGCTCGAGCGGGGTGATGCCCCGGGCCGATCGCCAGCCTTCGACGCGGCCGCGAAGCCCGGCCGCGGTCCGGTCCAGGGCCAGCTGGGCGAGGCCGGCCGAGGTGTCACTGACCAGCGTCTTCAAGGCCAGGCCGGGATGCTCCATGATCCCGTACTTTCGCAGCAGGTAACCGCGCGAAAATCCGGTCTGCCGGTACTTGGCAGCCGCCTTGCGGCCCAGGGTCGCGGAGCTTTCGTGAATCGCCCGGGCGCCGGCGGCGAGCCGGCAGTCGTGGCCGGCGAGCCGCATTCTCAAGGCCAGGTCGAGATCCTCGTAATAGACGAAGATCCGTTCGTCGAAGCCACCGGCCCTGACGAACGCATCCCGGTCAAAGAGCGCGGCCCCGCCGGTCGGCCCGAGCGGGTCCGGGGCACCGGTCAACCGGGTCACCGCTTCCCCGGTCAGGTAATCCCAGGCGGTAAGGGTCCGGTCGCAGCGGATCCCGGCGGAATCGATCACGGCCGGGTCGGTGGACTTCAGCAGCACCCCGGCGACCATTGCCGTTTCGCCCTCATTCCAGCCGGCGAGCAGTTCCCCGACGAATTCCGGGTCCGGAATTGCGTCGTCATTGAGCAGGATCACAGGTCCTTCGCCGTGAGCCATGACGGCCCGGTTCAGGGCCGGGCCGAAGCCGAGGTTCTGACCGTCAAACGAGACCCTTTTCGCCGATGGAAAGCGGGAATCAAGCAGCCCGGCGCAGCCCTCGCCAGGTCCGTTGTCGGCCACCACGACTTCGCTTGCGACCGTCTGGGCGGCAAGGCCTTCAAGGCAGGCAGCGAGTCGCTCGCCGCCGTTCAGGGTCGGGATGTACACGGTCGGGGTGGCCAGAGCCATTGACGGATATTCTTGACCATTCATGACCGAGATCAAGGGTCTGATCCTTTCTGGTGGTTCGGGAACCCGCCTCAGGCCGATAACCCACACATACGCCAAGCAGCTCGTGCCGGTGG
>WBZN01000982.1_pt1 | contig 14981 bp, 14 predicted proteins | sample 5204281 | NCBI WGS metagenome assembly WBZN01 (sample SAMN12344347, study PRJNA552823) | activated sludge metagenome | biome: Activated sludge suspended growth; feature: Nitrification reactor; material: Wastewater; isolation source: activated sludge from nitrification reactor of wastewater...
TTGCAGCATAGTATGTGGTTTTACGGTGTGTAAGCTCTTGCTATAACGTTACGGAAAGGTGAAGATTATGTTAGGTAATTGTGTTGGCGGCGGAATGTGGACAGGATGGGGATAAGGAACACGGTATATATACAATAGAATGCGAGGTTGTTGGTCGTTCTGATAGCCATCGGGACAACAACGGCGGCGGGGATCAGCGGTGGAGGAAGCAGCCGGACCTGTGGACGTTTTTTGTGGACGATTTAATCGTACACAAAAAAAGTTCACAACTTTTACCTTTGACAGATAAAATCCTGTTGTATGAGCAGCATCCGCGAAATACGTGAACTCACGGGCCTGAGCCATAAGCAGCTGGCTGAATGGCTGGGCGTTTCCAAGAGTCTTATCTGGTACGCCGAAACCGGTGAACGAAGCCTGCCGCAGGCCGCCCTGCTGAAGCTAAGCGCCCTGGTGGCGCTGGCGAAGGGGCTGAAGAAGGAGGTGAGGGCGGTTGCCCGGCCCGGCGACCGGCTCATCAGCAACCCGGGTAAACTGGCGGCCCGGCATAAAAAGAAAGAGGAATTTCATGAAAGCAGCGCCCGGGCGCTGGAGCGGCAGCTGCTTATATCAAAGAAGAAGCACCCGCAGCTGGATAACCGGCTGGCCCTTTTCCATGCCCTGCGCAATGATGCGCCGGAATGGTACTCCGTTACCGAAGCGGATATTACCTGGATGGAACTCACCGAATGGTTCAGCCGCGACCGCATGCCCTTAACCGGCCTCGAACAGCAGGAGCTGCTGCAGGACAAGATCGATATGCACCTGGCTTATGCCCGGCTGCACCGGCTGCAGAAAGAACGGTATGAGGGGATGGGGGAGAAGAGGATCGGGTGAGGGGCCGTTGTTGGTCGCCGACCAACAACGGCGGAACGATCTTAAAAATCATATTTATAGAAAGCTCCATTCTCTATGGCATATACAATATGCGTTTCGTTTCTTAATTGCTCTTCTGTTAAGTCGTCTTGATAGGAATAATCAATTTCATTGATGACATTGAACGTGTTATTTTCTTTGTCGAAATATATCCTTTTGCTACTCCTAGCACCAAAATTTAAGGCAATAAAAAAATCCGAATAATCTCCATTTGGCTTTGAAGCCTCTTTTTTCAGCTCATCAATTGAGGCAATTTTTTTCATAACCTACTTTTCTCAAAAATAAGAAAATAGTTTGGTATGACCCTTAAAGTCCGTTGACTTATAAGCCACAATGCCAGACCTTACATAAATGGGTATCAAACTAAAAATTGGCCAGCGCATTCGTGAACTCCGAAAAGAACTTGGTATCTCTCAAGAATCTCTTGCTTATAAGGCTGAAGTTGACCGAACCTATGTTACGGATGTGGAGAATGGGCGGAGGAATGTCTCTGTAGAAATTTTGGAACGATTGATAAAAGCACTGGAAGTGTCAATTTCTGAATTTTTTAACTCAAAAGAATTCAGGAAATGAACCAGGCGTATTATCATTCCACAATAGAAGATTTTCTAGATATTAATGTTGACGAACTTATCGGAAAACTAAATAAAGCTGGAACTTCTTTTGCGAGTCAATGGACTATAACAACAACTTCATGGGATAGTAGTATTTCGATTCTTAAAAAATCACTTTCTGAGTTGGTGCAAAATATAGAAGCGTGCAAAAAATGGCATATTTTATTTGAATATGAAATTCCAAGGCTCCAAAGTAGAATTGATGTAGTTATAATAGCGGCTGACTTAATTTTTGTTGTCGAGTTTAAGTATGATAGAGGAAAATTCGAATTAGCTGATATTCGGCAGGTAGAAGACTATGCAAACGATCTTAAAGATTTTCATTTTCAAAGTAAAAATAGAGTAGTGATTCCTATATTGCTTGCTCCCTTAGCAAAATCGATTCGTTTACAACCCTACCACAAGAACTCTACAATAAAAGCTTTAAGAGCAAATGCGGTAGATTTTTCAGAAATTCTGTACAATGCGTATAATAGAAATCACGAGGATCAATCAAATGCAATAGATCCGTTTAAATGGGAGCAAAGCGAATACCAACCAACGCCAACAATTGTTCAAGCAGCAAGAGTATTATTTGCCGGGCATAAGGTTGAGGCAATTACGAAATCTGATGCGGGTGTAAATGATTTAAAAATTACAACAGACTATTTAATCGATAAAATTAAAGAAGCAAGAGAGGGGAACACTAAAATCGTCTGTTTCGTTACAGGGGTGCCTGGAGCAGGTAAAACACTGGTTGGCTTAAATGTAGTTCACGAAAAAGAAGCTTTTGGAGGCAAGGATTTTGATACAGCCTATTTTTCAGGAAATGGGCCATTGATTAAGGTTTTAAGAGAAGCTCTTTCTAGAGATCATTATTCTAGACATAAGATCTTATATCAAACTAAACGAACAGTAAAAAAACCGACGAAAGGAGATTCTGAAAGAGAGGTAAAAGCTAAAATACAAAACCTACATTCATTTATTAAAGACGGAATGCGTAGTGAAAAAGCTCCGGCAGAAAGAATAGTAGTGTTCGATGAAGCTCAACGATGCTGGAATGCTGAACACTTTTATAGGCAGGGTAAGAGAAATCAAAACAGAGAAAAAAATCCAGTTGCCATCCAGTTAAAATCAGAAGCGGAGTTACTATTCGAGTTCATGAGTAAGCATAATGGATGGGCTGTAATAATTGCGCTCGTTGGTGGAGGCCAAGAAATCAATACAGGTGAAGCGGGCATTTCTGAATGGGGAAAAGCAATACAAGAAAAATATCACGATTGGCAGGTACATATTTCTCCTCAACTACTCATTGGCGATTCGGTTACTGATGGAAAGTCGCTATTTGCACAGAAGCCTGATAATATTCAGCCAATCTTATCAGACAAATTGCACTTGAAAGTAAGTCGACGTTCTTTCAGAGCTGAAAACCTAAATGAATGGGTAAATGCGATAATTAATAATGAATCGGCTAAGGCTCAAAAGGTGGCATCATTTATTAAGTCAAATTATCCATTATTAATTACAAGGAAGATTGATACGGCAAAACGATGGCTAAAAAGCAACCTAACTGGAACAAAAAGAATAGGCATGCTTGCTAGCTCAGGAGGAATGCGTTTAAGGCCGTATGGTATTTTGACGAAAGAGAATATTGATGAAGCTTATTGGTTTTTGAATGATGAAGATGATATTCGGTCTTCTTCATTTTTGGAAATTGCAGCTACCGAGTATGCCGTTCAGGGGCTTGAGCTAGATTGGACAGGCATTTGTTGGGATGCCGATTTAAGGAGAAATAGAGATGGTTGGGATTTCAAGAACTTCAGAGGTACGAACTGGATAAATGTTGGCGTTGAGGAAGACCATCAATACTTGTTAAATACATACCGGGTTTTGCTAACCAGAGCGAGGGAAGGAATGATAATTTTTGTTCCTGAAGGAGAAGTTGACGACGAGACTAGGTTACCAGAATTTTATAATCCAATATTTGAGTATTTGAAATCTTGTGGGCTTGATGAGATTTAAATAATTGGGTAAATTTTCTCTGCTTTCGCCCTTATCCTGCTCATATTATAACTACGCTGCTTTTTGGAATGCACATCGGCCATGGCACAAAGCTACGGGGTTCAGTGGGTTGTTGGTCAGCGACCAACAACGGCTGGCGATCAATCCTCCTCATCCTTTCTCCTGAACCCGATCCGCCGGCGGGGTTGCTGCGGAGAGGTAAGTAATTTTTTCAGGTATTCAAATACCAGGGCTATCTGCTCATCATGCCTGCCCGTTTTCTTTTCCAGTTTTTCGAGCTGAAGCAGTATGTCCTTGTTGGTAAGAAGCAAAGCCCTCATGCGGGTGAATACACGGATGACCTGGATGTTCACGGCAATGGCCGCAGGGCTGTTCAATACACTGGAAAGCATCGCCACACCCTGCTCTGTAAAGGCCATGGGCATATACCTTCTGCCGCCCCAACTTGAGATCACAATTTGTGATTTCAAATTTTCAAGTTCTTCCTTAGTCAGTTGAAACATAAAATCTTCAGGGAACCTCCCGATATTCCTGCGAACCGCCTGGTTGAGTATTCTTGTTTCAACATGGTACAGGCCTGCAAGATCCCGGTCCAGCATTACTTTCTGTCCACGGATGAGATATATCTTACTCAGTACTGATTCATCCGTTATTACCGGCAGTTTTGAATTCGCAGGCATCGCAGCTGGATTTAGATACCCGGTCAAAATAGGTTTGAAGTGAGAATTTAACAGGTTGTTTTACCCCGGAAATTCAGGTGATTTTCAACGTGCAGAGATCCGCCCTGCGGCTAAGAGCGCTGAAAAAAATTCTTAATTCTTAACTCCTAATTCTTCATTGCCGTTTTATAAACCACCCCATCCTTCATCACCCACTGTACCTTGTTCAGGGCCCTGATGTCTTTGGTGGGATCACCGGAAAGGGCAATGATATCAGCGAGGTTCCCCACTTTCAATTCCCCAAGCCTGGGCTGGCCCAGCAGGTCGGCGGCATTGATGGTGGCGGTCTGTATGGCCTGTAAGGGAGTATACCCGTACTGCACCATGAATTCGAAGTCCTTCGTCTGCGGTTCATTCCAGTCGTACCCGCCGATATCGGTTCCGTAAGCGATCTTCACCCCGGCGGCCATGGCTTTCTTAAAGAGCGCAGGTTCTGTTTCGGTGAAATATTTATTGATGGGGCTGCCTGCTTTGGCACGTCCTTCGGCCACATAATCGTTCACATAAATGGTGGGGCACCAGTACACATTTTTCTGAACCATCAGCCGCATGCATTCATCATCCATTCCAAAACCATGTTCAATGGATGAAGCGCCTGCATTGATGGCGGCAAGGATACCATCCCGTGTCACGGCATGGGCGGCCAGTTTTCTCCGGCTGCGGATGGTCTCATCACCAATGGCCATGATCTCTTCGGTAGTAAAATTGGGAAGCCCGCGGTAAGAGCCGTCGGCGAGTTTATAATAACTGCGGTCCGCATAGATCTTTATCCAGTCGGCCCCATGTGCGATCTGCTCACGCACCACTCTTCTGCCTTCATCGGCGCCGGTGATCTCGGCCAGGCCCTTGGGCATGGTAAGCTCCCAGGCATAATCGCTTTCCCGCAGGGGGTAATGGCCGGTGGTATTGATGGCTAAGGTGGAAACGAACATCCGCGGCCCGGGTATCACCCCTTTATTGATCGCTTTTTTGATGTCCACATCGGTATAGCCTGCTCCTTCGGTACCCAGGTCGCGGAGGGTGGTGAAACCATTCTGCAAGGCAATGCGGCAGCTGTTGGTTGCACGCAGTGCCCGGTAGGGAGCCGATTCTTTCAATACCTGCACATCATAATCCTCGCTGGTAATATCGCCCTGCAGCAATACATGCGTATGGCAGTCGATAAGACCGGGCATGACGGTGTATGCCGAAAGGTCGATGACGGTATCTGCCTTTATTTTAAGCATAGCTCCCGGCGGCGAGATCATGTCGATGGTATTATCCTTTACCACGATGGTTACGTTCTTACTGAGCTGGCCGGTACGGGTGTCGAGCAACTGGCCGCATTTGATAGCCGTGATGCGCTGGGCGGAACAGAACAAAGAAGTGCAGCAGCAGAGAAGGAATAGGAGCGTTCGCATGGAGATTGTTTTGGTGGAACAAAGTACAAAATCCGGGCGTTCTTTCCCGGGGGAGACCGGGCGATTCAGGAATATTCCGGAAGACTGACCATGATCAGTGCCGCAACCCGTATTGCTCATTCCTGTGAAGCAGGACGGCCGCTTCCTTTGTATCATGAAAATCTATATGACCAGCAGGATACTGCTGACCGGTTTCCTGGCAGGGCTGGCCATCACAGCCGGCGCACAAAAAACCGCCAGCATCGACCTGGCTTCTGTTCGCAATATCCGCCAGCAGCTGAACGGACTTAATGTAAGCGCCTTTTATCATTTTAATGAACGCATTACCGCCGGTATTGAACTAAACCGGTTCTTCCCGGTGAAGAGGGAAAATGAAGAAACTTCGGTTGAACTGTCGGCCTGGGACTTTGACCTGAATTTTCATTACCTCCTGCCGCTAAGCAGGTCCTTGAAAGTCTATCCGCTGAGCGGCATCAGCCATACATCCGAAAGAGAGCTGGACCTTATTGACGGGGAACGGAAGTACGAACGCTTCTGGTCTGTCAATGCAGGGGCCGGTATTCTTTTCACCGTGGGCAGGTGGTCGCCGCATGTGGAGTATATGTTTACCTGGGGGCATGTGAACCAGCAGTTTTTGCTGGCAGGCATCAGTTACGAGGTGGAGTGGGGGCGCAAGGAGAAAAAATAAAATCAATCCTCTTCCTCCTTCCTCCTGAACCCGATTCTCGGCCGGGGCTCTTGCGGCGGACTGAGTAATTTTTTCAGGTATTCAAACACAAGGGCAATCTGCTCATCGTGCTTACCCAGCTTCTTCTCCATTTTTTCCAATTGCAGCAGAATGTCTTTATGCGTAAGCAGTAATGCCCTCATCTTTGTAAATACACGGATGATCTGGATGTTTACGGCAATAGCGGTGGGGCTGTTCAGCATGCTGGAAAGCATGGCTACGCCCTGTTCGGTAAAAGCATATGGTTTGTATTTTGAATGTTGACCCCGTTTTAAGGTACCAATTTGGTGCCTTAAAGACAAGTACTCTTCCTGAGTCAGTTCAAACATAAAATCTTCAGGGAAACGCTTTTGATTTCGCTTTACCGCTCTTTTAAGTATTTTGGTTTCGAGGGTATATAATTTAGCCAGATCAAAATCCAGCATTACCTTTTGTTCACGGATAAGATAGATTTTAGTTATCACCAGTTCATCAGGGATGACTGGTATTTTAGCACTCCCGGCTATAAGCATAAATTTCGAATCGGCTGTTACAAATTTTGACATCCAAAATATATTTACCCATTAAATAAATTAAGTTGTTTTCCCCTGCGAATCCGGGTGGTTTTCGGACTGAGGTGTTGAACTTCCATCTTAAATCTATTTCAACCTGGGATCAAAATTTACGACCTCAAGGTTATATTAACGCACTGTTTATGACCCAACTCTCCATTTTGCGTTATCTTTCACTAATGAAATTCCTGGCTACGATCGCATCAGTACTGGCGGCAACCACGGCGTTTTCGCAGGCCGATAAACCCTTCATTAAACTGGTGGAACCCACCAGCGAACAGAATAATGTAAAGACCTCCCGCCAGTTCATCGTGGGCAGTACCTGTAAAAGCTGCGGTCTCAGTATCAACGACCAGCCGGTGAAAGTATATCCCAGCGGCGGCTTTGCCTATGAGCTCAACCTGAAACCCGGCGATACAGCGCTGAACATTGTTTCTTTTGTTCCGCCCGACCGCACCAGCGTAAAACGGATTTCTTACACGTATACATTACCCGCCCCGCCCGATACGGTGAAAACACTGGAGATCGCCGCTATTGAAATGTTTCCCGAAGGCAACCTGTTTGTACAGCCCGGCGACCGCATTAAGTTCCGGGTAAAAACACTGCCCGGCAGCAACGTGATGGCCAACAAAAACATTCCGCTCTACGAAATGCCCAACAATAAAATGCCCGGCATCTTCCAGGGCGAATACGTGGTGAAGGAAACCGACAGCTTCCTGGTTTCAAAAATTCCCATCAGCGTAACCGATTCATCCGGTAAAACGATCAGTAAAGACACAAAGAACTGGGTAAGCATGTTTGGCCCGCTGGCACCGGATATTGCCGTTACCAAAGGGCGGCTGGCCTTCCTCCTGTTCGGACTGGGTGATGACCGCCTCGGCGGCGCCAAGATCGGTTACCTCGATTCGAACGTGGTGCTGAAAGTGGTGGGCAAGGTGGGCAATAAATACAAAGTGCGTCTTTCAAAATACCGCACGGCATATATTGAAGAAGATGCCGTGGAGTTTTTACCCAAGGGAAGTTTTACGCCCGAATCGTTAACGGATAAATGGACGGTATACGGCGATGATAAATTTGATTATGTGCAGCTGGGCCTGTTTGCCCGGCTTCCGTACCAGGGCATGCAGCTGGTGGAACCGTCGCGGATTGTGGTGGATGTGTTTGGCGCCACCAACAACACCAACTGGATCACACAGCTGGAGAATACAAAAGAAATTAAAAATGTCTCCTACGAACAGATCGAAGACGAAGTGTTCCGCATCACTATTGAACTGAAACATGCGCAGCACTGGGGTCATGTTATTTATTACCGCGGCAATACCCTGGTGATAAAAGTAAAACGGCAGCCCGAGAATTTAGCCCTGAACAAACTGGTGATTGCCGTGGATGCGGGCCATGGCGGCAGCAATGTGGGCGCCGGCGGGCCAACGGGCTCCTCCGAAAAAATGCTGGCCCTGGCTGTTTCTTTAAAACTGCAGAAAACACTGGAGGCCGCCGGCGTTAAAGTGATCATGACGAGAACCACGGAAAAGTTTGTGGACAATAAAGAGCGCATCCTGTTCTACCGCGACAGTGTTCCCGACCTGCTCATCAGCATTCATCTTAATTCGGCCGGCGATCCCATACGGGCCACCGGCACCAGCACTTTTTACCGCTATGCCGGCTTCCGCAGCCTGAGCAACTATATATATAAGCGCATGCTGGAGCTGGACCTGAAAGAGAACGGCAACAACAGCAGCTTCAACTTCATGCTCAACAGTCCTGTTGAATACCCCAACGCCCTGGTGGAAACATTGTTCATCAGCAATCCCGATGATGAGTCGAAGATCCTGGACGAAAAATTTCAGCAGCAGGTAGCGGATAAAATTGTGCAGGGGATAAAAGATTTCCTGGAGAACTGCAAGAAGGATAAATAGTGGTGATGGATGGAGTTGGGATTCATAAACTGAACCACATAGGCACAATAGGAAACATAGATCTCACATAGGTTCTATTGTGTTTTGCTATATGCCCTGTGTTTCTATCCCGATAAAGCGGGACATTTTGTGGTTCAGAATTAAAACAGGAAGCAATTAATTACAACCACCACTGGCACCAATGCGCAGCAGGATGATCACAATCCACAGTACCCACCAGTAGTTGGGCGAACCCGAAGAAGCGGAACCATTAAATACCTTGTCGTTATTGTGAATTGTTTTGTGCAGGTCGGGACTCAGTTCTCTTACCTGCACCAGGTTATTGCTGATGTCGCGGCAGTCTTCCTTATTTGATTTTTGAAGAGACACCGTGAGGTTAATCAGCGACACGGCGATTCCTTCCCGGTGATGATCAAATTCGGGAGGCAGGTTATTCAGAAACTTATACCATCCATAGCGCAGCCAGGGTTCTACCTTCGGGCGGAAAGTGCCATAATTCTCATTACTGATATTGCGGAACACCCGTTCGTTCTCCTCCAGGAAAATACGGGTGGAGGCAAATGCAGCTTCCCGGTCGGCCGGCAATAAAAATGCTTCCAGGGTAAACCATTCTCCCAACCCGCTCAGGTCATTGCTGTTAATGCAGGTGCGGGCAGCCATATTAAACGGCCCGGCAAAATAGGGGGAGAAAAATTCATCAAATACGGGATCCCGCTGAAAACTCTCCAGGGCGGTATGTACCTCCGGAAGATTGTCTTCATTGTCTTCCAGCAGCACCAGCAGGAAATGCTGTTTGTAAATCCGCTGGTGATAGGCCATACGGGTTTCAAAGTCGGGCCGGTCCAGCTCCTCTATGATGTCGTTGCGGTTGTAGCTGTGCCCGTCCACTTCAATAAAGCCGTCTTTGGCCATACTGAACTCCGCATTCAGGTGTTTTTTGATGCGGGCAATGTTGATTCCGTCCTGGTATTCGATGCCCAGGTGATCAAAAAGCCGGATGGGTGATATGTATTGTTTCTCAGCCAATGCCCGTTCCTTTAAAATCTATATGAATGTTGTGCCGTACAATGTTCAGTAACGAAGAGAGATTAAACACATGGCGGCGGAACTCGGGATACTTTTCTTTCTGCAGTGCCTCGTCGGCCATTTTCATGATCGCTTTGGCGGCATTGTAATCCTTGAATTCGGCCGCTGTGTAAGATTTATACCCGATGAAGGTGCTGATGAGGAAGCTGATGGTATTGCTCAGCCCTTTCCAGTACAGGTCGTGAAGCTGTTTCAGTTTGGCTTCAATCACCGATACGTTTTTTGAATTGATGAACGAAGACTCCGATTGTTCGATCTTCTGGAACATCCGGTTCAGTTCGTCTTTTTCAAAATCGGCCATGGCAATGGTCTGCTGCACCTGGTCTTTGGCGTGAAAATATTCTTCCAGCAGTACGGCAATGCGTTCATTTCCCCCCAGCTTATCATACTCCCGGGAAACCCGGCTGATCTTTTCGGCGAGGATGTATTTTTCGTCCGACTTATCTTTTTCTTTCAGGGCAAACAGCCGTTTCTTCACCGAATCCAGCTCATCCAGCAGGGCCGTGGCTTTTAGTTCCCAAACGGTGTCTTCATTGTACTGGAAATTGCGGACCGTATCGGCCAGCTCTTCTTCCAGCTGGGTAAACTGTTCCCGGAGCCGGCTGATGTTGATCTGTTTTTCTGAAACAGAAAAAACATTTTTGAATTCCTGCTGCGTCATCACCAGGAATACGGCGGTGTTGAGCACCCGGGAATCGGTGATGTGGATCTGCACTTCAATGTCGGACCCCTTTACCAGGTCGGTCTCCAGGTCTTTCCCTGAAATTTCGATGCAGCCGATGGTGAGGTTGGAGGAAGGCCGGGAATTTTTATCGCCTTCAATGATGTTGATCACGATATTGTCCTTGCTTCCTTTCTTGATTGTTTTGGAAATCTCCCGGTACAAGGTCCTTTTCTGAGGCAGCAGGGAGTTGCGTTCAAAGATCACTTCCAGGCGGGTGGTTTTGTTCTCCACATCATCCACTTCAATACAGATATCGTGCGGCAGCGGCTGCCCGTCGATGTTGAACATGCCCTGGGTGATGATGATCTCTTTGCGGAAGGAAGCGATCTCGTTGCCCGATTCATCATACACGCTGAAGGCAAAAACATTTGCCGTTCCGGGCAGCAAAGAAAGAAATTCGGTTTTGCGTGATTTCAACGGAACAAAGCCGGTATCGAAACCGCCGTCGCCGCGGGTGATGCGGAATGTTTTTTTATCGTACTCACCGCTGCAGTTGATGAGCAGGATCTCTTCGGTATCTCTCGACGAGCGGTTGTAGTTGATGTCGATGCTGATGTCCGGGCTGTCAGCCTCAATGCCTTCGGGTAATTCCGGGATGGCGGTGTTTATCAGTATATCCACATCGGTTTGGGCCACCGATGGTTCGTAGTATTTGTTGGCTGCATAGTAGGCAGCGCCCACGGCCACCGCGGTGGTTGGGTCAACGGAATAGTTGAGTGCAATACCGGTTTGTTTTGCCAGCTGTTCCCGTACCTGCGGCACATAGGTACTGCCGCCCACCAGCACCAGCTGGTTGATGTCGGATGTAAGCAGCCGGTTATTGTGCAGCACTTTGTTGAGCAGGGTGATGGTATCGTTGATGATGGGTAAAAAAACACGGTCCACTTCTTCCTTGGTAACGGGGATATAAAAATCATACGGCCTGTTGTTGAGCACAGCCGAAAATTCAATCACCGTTTCATTCACCTGCGACAGTTCTTTCTTGGCTTCTTCGGCATAATACATTACCTGGTAATAAAGCGTTTCGTATTTGCCATACTTTACTTTCAGTTCTTCGCTGAAATTTTCAATGCCGGTTTGCTTCACAATGGCCGGAATGATGATTTCGTCGATGATGGCGGCATCAAAGTCCATTCCGCCCAGGAAATTATTTCCTTCGTGATCCACAATTTTGAGTTCTTCGGCGCTGGCTTTTACCAGGGCCACGTCGAAGGTGCCGCCGCCGAGGTCGTACACCAGCCAGTGCCCGGTGGGTGTTTCTTTTGCATTGGTTTCGTTGAAGAAGGCAAGGCAGGCCGCCACGGGCTCCTGCAGGAGGAACACGTCTTTAAAACCGGCATCCTGCCCGGCTTTGAGGGTGGCGTTGCTCTGCATGCTGTCGAACGAAGCCGGGATGGTGATCACCGCCGCTTCAATGGGTTCGGAAGGCGGCGGAAATTTTTTTAGTTCTTTCAGGATGAGGGTGGAGAGTTCAACGGGCGTTACATTCTCATCGATGTTCACCACGTAATATTTTTCATCGGTGCCCATCTTACGCTTGAAGCCGCCGAATACATTAACAGGATCTTTGGTCAGGTATTCACGGGCTTTGTCGCCGATGAGGGTGCGCTCGGGGCGAAAGGCCACCACCGAAGCCAGTGTTTCTTTCAGTCCAACGGGATTTTTATATACCACGGCCTTGCCGTGTTCGTACCGGGCAATCAACGAGTTGGTGGTGCCCAGGTCAATTCCAAAGTTTACGGATCTCATCGCACGGATCGGGTTTAGGTTTTTTCAACAATGACTACGGCTTTCTGAACCAGCTGTACGCCGTTGTTTTCCTTTTTATAGATAACGGGTTTCAGGGTACGGGTGATTTTCATTTTTGAACCCAGCGCACCGGAGATGCTTGCCTCGCAATCGGTACGTGAATCGGAATAGGGTTCATTGGTAGGGTCCTGGATAATGAATCCTTCGTCTTCAAATACCGACAGCAGCCGGTTGAAGTTCCGTTCAAAACCCGGGGCTTGGCCCAGGTCCTTTATTTTATGCTGGATCTCAAAAAACTGGTTGATGAGCTGTACGGCGCTGCTGGTCATGCATTATTTTATGACTAAAAGTAAAGAAAATCTGTTTTCTCCGTTCAGGTTCAGGCCTCCCGGCTACTTCTTTACTGCCAGCCATTTTTTCCAGGCCATATTAAAGCCGGCTTCTGCTTCTTTGGCTGCCCCGATGGCCTGCGTGGTGGGCGGAAGGTCGCTGTCCTGTAAAACATTCTGCACCGAACCGAAGGCCGCAAGATATTTCCGGAAGTCTTTTTCCAGTTCATTAAGGGCAGTATCTTTTTTTACCTGGATCTGCTTCAGTGCATCCATGCATTTCTGCATATTATTATAACACAGCAGGCTGAGGTTGTGCTGTATGCCGAGCTGTTGCATACTGGTCTTCACCCGGGGGTCTATGCGTACCGTAAATGTTTGCTGGTACATTTTTCCATCCACGGTAAGCCATGCTTTATACGTTCCCGGCAATACCCAGGGCGATGTAGGGTCGGGTGCTGTATTCATATAAATGGCCGAGATGGGATACGTTGCCGGCAGGTTGAGCGGCTGGTAGTGCATGTCCCAGGTAAAGCGGTGTGAGCCTGCTTTGGTGGAAAGCCGTTGCTGCGTCCTGATCCAGTAGGGCGGCACATTGTTTTTGGGAACAGTATATAATGTATCACCGGATGAATACTTACGGATGATCTTTCCTTTGCTGTCGAGGATCTCCAGCTGTACACTGGAAACATCTGCATCCAGGTAATAGTTGATGATGGCACCATCGGGCGGATTCTGCCCGGCGGCTTCTTCCTGCGGCACCGGGGTATCGGGATACATGCACCACCGTACCCGGGTGGCTGTTTGCGGTTCAAATAAATGATGCGTTCCCGGTTTAAAGACAGTGGAAGTAACAAGGAAGTTTTTTTTCTCCGGCTCTTTACTGTTATAAGAGGCTGCCAGCTGCCGCAGCGCCGTAATATCATCCAGTATCCAGAAACTTCTTCCGTGTGTGCCGATGACAAGATCATCATCTTTTATCACCAGGTCTCTTATTGAAGTGGCAGGCATGTTTAATCTCAGCGATTGCCAGTTGGCGCCATCGTCAAAAGAAACATACACCGCCCGTTCGCTTCCGGCAAACAATAATCCCTTCCGCTTCGGGTCTTCTTTCACCACGTTGATGGGATCATCGGGCAGGCCGTTTACAATTTCCGTCCATGTTTTTCCACCGTTGGTTGTTTTATAAATGTGCGGACGCATGTCGTTACAGCGGATGCGGTTTACGGCGGCATAGGCGGTGTTTTTGTCGGTATGGCCTGCATCCATCAAGGACACTTTGCTCCAGCTGGTAATCGCAGGCGGTGTTACGTTCTTCCATGTTTTGCCTCCATCCCTGGTTACATGAATGAGCCCGTCATCGGTTCCGCACCAGATGGTGTTGATGTCGACATAGGAAGGCGCCACGGTATAGATCACGCCGCGGCGGGGCATGGTCTTCATCTCTTCTTTGGTATAGATGCCCACGCTTTCGGGGATGTCCCAGCTTTCTCTTGAAAGGTCGGGACTGATGATGCTCCATTTATTTCCGCCGTCTGTTGTTTTGAACAATACATTGCCGGCATAGTACAGTGTTTTTTTATCAATGGGGTTAAACAACACGGGTGCCGTTCTTAAAAAACGATACTTGCCGCTGCGTACCGCTTCGGGTGCAATATTCTGCGATTGGCCGCTGCGTTTGTCATAACGGGTGATCTTACCTCCGTACACCAGGTTGGGGTTCAGCGGATCGGCTACCACGTAACCATATTCTTCGGCGGCTACAGGCCGCCAGTCGCGGTAGGTGATTTGTCCGTCGTTGCTGCGTGATGCAATGCATACGCTGCCGCTTTCCTGCTGGCCGCTGTATACATTGTAAGGAAAATCATTGTCGGCGCTCACGTGATAGAATTGGGCAGTGGGCTGGTTATACCAGCTCGAATAGGTTTCGCCGCCATTCACCGTGATGATGGCGCCCTGGTCGGTGGCAATGAGCATGATGTTGGGATCGTTGGGGTTGATCCAGATGCGGTGATAGTCATCGCCGCCGGGTGCACCGCGGAAGGCCGACCATGTTTTTCCGCCATCCACACTCTTCCAGGTAACCACGTCAGCGGTGTAAACAATATCGGCATTCTTCGGGTCGGCTTTCACTTCGGCAAAATCATTTCCTCTTCCCCAAAGCCGTTCATCGGGATTTACCAGGTTCCAGTTTTCACCGGCGTCATCACTGCGGTAGATGCCGCCGGACTTACCGGCTTCCACTGTTGCATA